>Ga0265340_10001167_pt1 | contig 15054 bp, 11 predicted proteins | sample 4CB225metaG_FD_202082 | JGI IMG/M metagenome (GOLD analysis project Ga0265340, IMG submission 202082) | Rhizosphere microbial communities from Carex aquatilis grown in University of Washington, Seatle, WA, United States - 4-CB2-25 metaG | ecosystem: Host-associated > Plants > Roots >...
TAAAAGGATACCTGGATGAAACATCTGCTTATCGCAGTCATTTTACGCACGCAGACACCGAATCTATTTTCACTTAATAAGATATTTACCCCAGGAGCTTTTTCATGAATCATAAATCAAGACTTTACCCCCTATGGGAGAATATCAAAAACCTGGATTGGGAAATTATTGCTTACCTGATACTCGCAACAATACTGGCAGTTCTTGTTCGACTTAGCCTCCTTGATTATAAATCTGCCGATTACGAGACCTATACCAAGGTCTGGTATAACGCGATCCAAACGATGGGCATCAGCGCACTTGGAGGCGATTTTTCAAACTACAACCCGCCATATTTATACCTGCTATATTTGGTCGCCCGGTTCCTGCCGGAATTGGTTGACGTGGTTGCAATTAAAATTCCATCTTTTATCGCCGATTTTGTTTGTGCAGGATTTATATACAAAATCGTGAGTTTGAAGAGTGGCAATCGTTATGGCGCACTTTTTGCCTACTGTGCCACACTTATTTCCCTGCCCGTGATCTTAAATTCCTCGTTTTGGGGCCAGGCTGACAGCATTTACACTGCAGGATTAATTGCGAGCCTGTACCTTCTAATGATAAAAAGGAATTGGCTTTCCTTTATTGCCTTCGGTATAGCTTTTGCATTTAAGCTTCAATCAATTTTCTTCCTGCCTTTTCTTATCGCGTTATGGCTAAGAAAAGAAATTTCATGGAAATATTTTCTTGCGATTCCTATCGTGTATTTTATATCCATCCTCCCTGCCTGGATGATCGGAAGACCTATCACGAGCCTGATCAGCATTTATTTTTCGCAGGCTGGTGAATATAATAAATTGACATCTCATGCGCCCAACTTGTATGCCTGGTTTCCCCCGGGAAAGGATATCTTCCAAATGTTCCTTCCGGCTGGAATTGCTCTGGCGATCACCATTATTTTGATTTTTATCCTGATTATAAAAAAAAGCAAATCAACATTATCCCCAATCCATTATTTGGAAATCGCCTTTTTCTCTGTCTTGATCGTCCCATTTTTCCTACCAAAAATGCATCAGCGTTATTTTTTTCCGGCAGATATTTTTTCCATTGCATTTGGATTTTATTTTCCCTCTTATTTTTATGTCCCCGTCATCGTAAACCTAGTCTCGTTTTTCTCCTACCAGTACTTTCTGTTTGGAGTAGAGCCATACCGGAATTCGGATTTGGCCCTGGTTATGGTCACGATCATAGGGATAGTGGCCTGGAAATTATTCCGGGACCTGTATATTAAACCAAATAAGGAAGATGAAGAGATTAGTCAACAACATGCAACAGAATAAAACGCGAAACGTTCTTGTATACTTCTCAAACCGTGGATATTGGACGGGTTACCGCAGCAAATCTTGCCTTTGTTAATTCCAAAAGATCTTCCACACCCACTTTGATATTCAGTCCCCTTTGCCCACCAGAAATATGGATCTCGGTAAAATCCTGTGCCGAGACATCGATTACGACCGAAAAACCTTTATTGATCAACGCCAAAGGCGAGATGCCACCGGCCAGCAAACCGGTGATCGCTTCCGCTTCACGTTCAGTCGGAAGGGTCACTTTCTTTTCTCCCACGGCAGTGGCAACAAGTTTCAAATCAACAATCCTTGTTCCCGGGAGGACCACCAATATCGGTTTTTTCGGTTTCTCCCGGGTAATCACGATTGTTTTGAATACAATGGACGCATCGATACCCAGGAGGTCGGCTGTTTCCTGCGCGCCCAATTTCTCCGATGGTAATTCATAAGCCTCATATTTTATTTTACGAGAGTCGAGCATACGCGTTACGTTATTGACAATCGTCATCAACAAACCTCAAATCCCATTTAAAATTATAACCGAGGAGCATTGTCTTCCTGCTTGTTTCAAGATATATTGTTTAACCTACCTAACTCAATAAGGAAGAAATATGTGCGACACAATTATCGCAACAGGCGAAACCACCAAGAATGGCGTGACGATCTTCGGCAAAAATTCAGATCGCGAGCCAAACGAAGCCCATTATGTGGTAAGTTTTGCCGCCGCGGATTATGCATCCGATAATCAAGTCAAATGCACTTATGTTGAAATTCCGCAGGCCAAACATACGTATGCAATACTACTTGCAAAGCCCTTTTGGATCTGGGGTGCGGAAATGGGAGCGAATGAACATAGCCTGGTTATAGGCAATGAAGCGCTCTTCACAAAAGTTCCTTATACCAAAAAAGGCCTGCTCGGCATGGATCTCCTCAGACTTGCACTCGAACGAGCTGCGAGCCCACGCGAGGGTATTACCGTCATTACCGACCTGCTTGCGGCGTTCGGGCAGGGTGGAAATGCGGGGCTTACCCATTCCACGTATTACCATAACAGTTTTATTCTTGCGGATCCTAATGAGGCCTGGGTTCTTGAAACTGCGGGTGAGCATTGGGCTGCAAAACAAATCAAAGGCGTTTATTCTATCTCTAACGGCATTACGATCGAAAAAGATTGGGACATTGCCTCTCCAAACCTTGTTTCTCATGCTATTCAGCAAGGTTGGTGCAAAAACGAATCCGAATTCAATTTTGCCCGTTGCTATTCTGATTTTCTTTATACTCGTTTTTCCGATTGCCACAAGCGGAGATCTCGCACTATGGAATTATTAAATGCAAAACGCGGCGATATTACAATCGAAACAATGATGTCGGTTTTACGAGATCACGGGCAGCCCGATGGCTCGCAAAGGTCCGCTGATGAAAGTCTTGCCGGGGCAGATGTATGCATGCACGCCGGCTTTGGACCCATACGGATCTCGCAGACGACCGGCTCAATGGTTTCTTTTCTGGATCAAAAAGCCCCGCTTCATTTCGTGACAGGAACCGCCGCACCCTGTACTAGCATCTTTAAGCCAGTTTGGATCGATGCCTTTTCTCCTGACGATTTTCCATTTCTAAAAACATGCATTGGGCCGGAACCCGATGAAATATATAATCCGGATACCCTTTTCTGGCGTCACGAGGTCCTGCACCGGTCAACACTTCATGATCATTCGAATTGCATCCAATCCCTTGCATCCGACCGCGACGCTTTGGAACGCGAATTTGTTTCTGATGCTTTAGGTGCTCAGAATAGTAATGCTAAATCGCGCGCGGATGTAACCGCAAACTGCTTCTGGGGGGCAGATGCAACCGAAAAAGATTGGCTGGGACGAATCCAGAAGCAGCCTCCTAGGGAAAAATGGCTTCATGCATCGGCATGGGGAGAATTTAATCGCGAAGCGAAAATCCCACAGGAAGCTTTTAAGGAAATCTAGCAATGCTTCCTTTTTTGCAACGTTTCGGCGGTTTTTACATTCATCTGAGATCGAAATGGAAGCATTGGGTCCTGTTTCTCCTAATCTTATGCCTTGGAATTTTCGCGCGAACCTGGGAGTTTAATCGCCTGCCGCCAGGACTGAACGCAGATGAAGCCTCAATTGGTGTTGATGCTTTCAATCTCTATCATTACGGAATTGATCGAAATGGAATTTCATTTCCTATCCAGTTTATTTCCTGGGGAAGCGGGCAAAACGCACTTTACGGTTACCTCCTAATCCCATTTATCGCGATTTTTGGCCTTAGTCCAGTGATCGTCCGCACGCCAATGCTGATAAGCGGGATCTTAACACTACCCCTGGTATTTCTTGTCGGCCGAAAGACGATCAATACACAATTTGGGTTTCTATCCATGTTTTTTTTGGCTATTAGCCCATGGCATATCGTACTATCTCGATGGGGACTGGAATCAAATCTCTTCCCATTTATTTTCTTGATCGGCTTTTCCTGTTTGCTCTACCTGGAAAAAGACCGTAAGTGGTTTATCCCAGCTTGCTTATTCTTTGCTCTTTCGCTATATGCCTATTCTACGGCCTTCGCAATGGTACCTATATTCATGGTTTGCACGACAATAATCCTTCCTCTTACCCGAATTGCCAGAATCCGTGAATTAATACCCGGCTATTTGACATTTATCATTATTGCTATACCTATGGGAATTTTCGTGTTAATAAATGCCTTTGGTCTAAACAGCATAAAACTTGGGCCAATCACTTTACCCCGCCTGCCTGTTTCCGCCCGATTTATTACACAAGCGGTTATTTTTAATGGCAACCCTCTTCCAGGCTTACTTGGAAACCTTTGGACAACGCTCAGACTTTTACTCCTACAATCGGATGGATTAATTTCAAATACCGTTGAGCCATTTGGTTATTTTTACAAAATCACCTTCCCATTGGCATTAATAGGGATCATACTTCTTGTTCAATTTGATAAAACAACCTTGCCAGCCAAAAAAATGTTCCTTCTGTCCTGGTTCGGCGCATCATTTCTTATCGGTGTTATACAAGAACCTAATGTCAACCGGCTCAATATTATTTTTATCCCCATTATCCTCAGCATTGCCTATTGCCTTTTCTGGCTGAACAATTTTTTTAAGTTTGTTCTTCCAACCTCCATCTGCCTGCTTCTGGTTGGATTTATTTTATTTACAATCTCCTATCATGGAGAACCATACCGCCAGCAAATAAACTATAAATTCAATGCGGGGTTATTTTCCGCTCTGGAGTTAACAAAGCAATTCGAAAATAACCCAATCTGCATGACCGATAAAATAAATATGCCTTATATTTTTGCTTTATTCTCAGAGAAAAGTGACCCGCTTAATTATCTCGATACGGTTAAATATGTTGATCCGCAGGCACCTTTAAGGCAGGTAGCTTCCTTTGGGCGCTATACATTCGGCTGGAAGAACTGCATCGGATCCAAATCATTCGTTTATTTACTCCGATCTGATGAGATTCCACCTCCTCTAGGAGAAAGATACAAATTTGAATTCTTCGAAAATTTTGTGGTTTATTATCCCAAGACTTAAGCGGTATCCATTCTATGGATTTATTTTGTAGTTGCAACTTAGGTTAGAATATGCGGACGGCCTATGCAAGTGGATGTCTTATTGCGCCCGATGAAGAGCCGCTTTATGTCCGATTCCCTAAGATCTTTTCGCAAACTCACTACTTCATTTAAACTAAAGTTCCGAGATATCAATATACTCTGGACTATTGGAGCATTGCTCGGTCTGGGATTGGCTGTGCTGGTGCGTATACCACTGCTTAGTTTCGAATCGGTCGACTACTTCAATGAGCGGATCCAGATGTATCCGCTTATAAAACAACAAGGCTTCGCGGCGTTGGCAAATGCCACATCAAATTACAGCCCTCCATATTTCTATGCGCTCTATGTAGTCTCACGGTTCGCGCCAGGACTTCCAATGGTGATCGCAGTAAAACTACCTGCGCTGGTGGCTGACTTCATATGTGCTTACTTTGTATATCTAATCGTGAAATTAAAATTCGCCGGGGGTCAAGCCCCTCTATGGGCGGCTCTTGCGGTACTTTTCGCTCCAACCGTTGTGGCAAACAGCGCTTTCTGGGGACAAGTGGATAGTATGCATACAGCCGGGATCCTGGCTTGTATCTATTTCCTGTTAAAACGACAAAACTTCTGGGCCGTCCTTGCATTCGCTGTAGCTTTTACCATCAAACTCCAAAGCATCTTTCTGGCACCACTATTGCTCGCCCTGTTCCTGCGCGGCGAAATCTCGTGGAAGGTATTCCTGCTTGTACCGGGTGTGCTTTTTATTGCTGTGGTACCCGCTTGGATCGCGGGTCGACCCTTGCTGGAACTGTTTAGCATCTACTTGAACCAGGCATCCGAGTTCGAAATACTCACAATGAATGCAGCCAGCCTTTACACTTGGGTTCCGGGAACGAAGCAATTATTTGACGCTCTCTATCTTCCGAGCTTAATAATGGGCGCTACAGCTGCATTCCTGCTTGTTACTGTAATTTACAAAGGCCAGAGAAGGATTTCCTCTTCCCTTTTGTTGGAGTTAGCGCTTCTCACGATGCTGGTCCTTCCTTTCTTCCTGCCGAAGATGCATGATCGCTATTTTTTTCCAGCCGACGTCATCTCCATCGCTTTTGCAATGTACTACCCGCAATTCTTCTACGTCCCACTGGTTGTAATCGCTTCCTCGTCTTTGTCCTATCTTCCCTACCTGTTCGAGGTGGAGCCCGTGCCACTACCCATCTTGACTATGTTGTTGCTGATGGTAATCTGCATTCTGACTTATCACAGCATAAAACAACTCTACTTTCCTACAAACAACGCAGAAGAGAGCATGACCGCGGTACTCAGCGGAGGAGAGTATCCTGCGGTGCCAAAACAAATGGGAGACCCTGCGTGAAAACTCTTAAGCAGATCAATTACCTAGATGTCCTGTTTGTTATTTTGGGAATCGGTTTGGCCGTAGCTCTCAGGTATAGTATGCTGGAATTCAAGTCTGTTGATTTCCTGAAATATACCAAAAGCTGGTACAACACATTGAAGGCCGGGGGGGTTTCGGCTTTCAGTCAAAACTTCTCCAACTATAACGTCCCATACCTTTATTTACTTTATCTCGTCATCCGATTCTTTCCCAACCTGCCGGCGGTCATCGCGACGAAAATTCCTTCCCTGGTAGCAGATTTTGTGATGGCTTGGCTGGCTTTCCAAGTCGTTCGCTTAAAATACATAAATTCGCCATTTCCTATGTTCGCTGCATTCGCGGTTCTGTTCGCTCCAACTATCGTATTGAACAGTGCGTTCTGGGGACAGGCGGATGCACTTTATACAACAGCGCTCGTGGCGTGCATATGCTTACTACTCATCCGGAAAGAGGCGTTGGCAATCATCATGTTCGGTATTTCAATAGCATTTAAGGCCCAAGGAGTGTTCCTGTCGCCATTGTTACTCGCACTGGTCTTGAGGAGGGAAGTGCATTGGCGATATCTACTGCTTGCACCCGCAATCATGCTGCTGGCATTGATTCCGGCATGGCTGGCCGGGCACTCGATCCTCGATCTTCTAAGCATTTATCCATCTCAGGCTGGGCAATATGATCAGCTCTCCATGCACGCGCCGTCCGTTTTTTCTTGGATGCCGGATACGGGACGGTTCTACGGCTATTTCTACCCGGCAGGCATATTCGCGGCCGCAGCGGCCGCGTTGTGCCTCGCTATTCTCGTTTACAAAAGCAAAGTTAAATTAACACCTTCATTGTTGATCGAGCTTGCTACTATATCTGTCATGCTAATGCCGTTCCTGCTTCCCAAAATGCACGAACGTTATTTCTATCCGGCTGATGTGTTCACAATATTGCTGGCATTTTATTATCCCGGTCTATTCCTGGTACCGATCGGCATGAGCATAATATCTTATTTCGCCTACCAGCCAACGATATTTGAGAGCGAACCAGTCTCCATCGCGATATTGGCTGTCGGCGTGCTCCTACTCTTGATCGTACTCATCCGGGATGCAGTTCTCCAACTATATCCGCATCCATCGGAGGGTCCAGAGAAGAAGGATTGAGGATGGGAACTCACCTATTCCCGCAACCCCGTTCAATATTTACCTGGAAACCTTTTTAATAATACTTGTCTTACAGCTTTATATGCGAAATACGGAGCTTTATATGAGAATGTTGTCATTTTTGAATATGTTTTTGATATAACGTATTTAGTTACTTCAAAAAAGGGAAGTTGAAATTTATCCCGGATAATTGAGTAAGCATGAACTATTGGTGAATATATTGCAAACGATGCGCAGAATTTGGGTTCGTCGGTATCCAAATCTTATAAATGAGTATGGAAAATTCGCTTCAATTAATGGATTGTTTTGAAACAAAAGCGTGCTGATATCAGGATTTCAAACTCACAACATCTTATGAACCCTAAAGGCTGCAGCGTCATTGAATTACCCAAGATCACCGATCCGCGCGGGGACCTGTCGTTCGTTGAAAGTGAGCGCCATATTCCCTTTGAAATTAAAAGGGTCTTCTATCTTTATAATGTCCCGGCTGGGGAAACCCGTGCCGGTCATGCATTAAAGCAATGTCATCAGTTCATAATTGCCGTTTCAGGAAGTTTCGACCTTCTACTGGACGATGGAGCCGGAAGGAAGCGGTTTCCTTTAAATCAACCAGATCGTGGTCTGTATGTTCCTCCCATGATCTGGCGGGAAATCGACAATTTTTCCACAAACGCCGTCTGTCTGGTTATGGCTTCCGAGTATTATAACGAAGCCGATTACTTCCGTGAGTACAATGAATTCATCAAGGCGATTCAAGGACCGAGAAAGTGAATGTACCTTTTCTTGATTTGAAGACCCCTTATAGGGAACTCCAATCTGAGTTAGATTCTGCCTACCGAAGGGTGATGGAGAGTGGTTGGTATATTTTCGGCGAAGAAGTCGAATCATTTGAACATGAGTTTTCCACTTATTGCGGAGTAAAGCACTGCATCGGAGTGGGCAATGGTCTTGATGCCCTTCACCTGATTTTGCAGGCATACGGAATTGGACCGGGCGACGAAGTAATCCTGCCTGCTAATACTTATATTGCCACCTGGCTGGCTGTTTCTTATTCGGGAGCCACCCCAGTTCCCGTGGAGCCCGATCTGCGTACTTACAACCTTGATCCTGAACTTGTTGAAAAGGCAATTACGAGCAAAAGCCGGGCCATCCTGGCTGTCCATCTATACGGTCAACCAGCAGATATGGAACCGATTATCGGAATTGCCCATAAATACGGCCTAAAAGTCATTGAAGATGCGGCCCAGGCGCACGGGGCGAGATATAAAGGCAAATCGGCCGGAGCATTGGGGGATGCAGCCGGCTGGAGTTTTTATCCGGGTAAAAATCTAGGCGCGTTGGGTGATGCAGGCGCCGTTACCACAGACAACGATGAACTGGCCGATCGTATTCGGGTCTTGCGCAATTACGGTTCGCGTACAAAATATTACAACGAGGTCAAGGGTTACAATTCGCGCCTGGACAGTTTACAGGCGGCTTTCCTCCGTGTGAAGCTGCGCGTTCTCGATCGATGGAACCAGCATCGAAAACTTGTTGCTGCTCAGTACAGAAATGGTTTGGCAAATGCGTTCGAATTAATATTACCTTTTGTCCCACAGGCTTTTGAACCCTCTTGGCATGTGTTCGTGATTCGGCATCCAAGGCGTGATATTCTACAAAATCACCTAACTGCAGCCGGTATAGGAACCCTGATCCATTACCCTTTGCCACCTCACCTGTCAAAAGCTTATTCAGAACTGGGTTTTAGTTCTGGAAGTTACCCCATTACCGAAAATATAGCCAATACTGTATTGAGTCTACCGATGGGACCTCATCTTACACCGGACCAAACAGACGAAGTGATTCACTCGATATTATCATTTGCTAAGTGAATCTTTTTGGGATGGCTATTTCCATTACCTTGCCTTTGTCCTGATATGCTCTTTTTGAATTACTAATCGCCACCACCACACCACAAGATCAATCAATGTGCGCACAATACGGGGTATATTAAAAAACTGCGATGTGCCATACTGCCGGTAATAATGATGGACGGGCGCCTCGCGGATGATAAATCCGGCATCCTGTATTTTTTTGACCATTTCGAATGTAATTGTCCCGCTTTGCGACTCGAGCTTTACACCATCAAAGATCGAGCGCCTGAGCAGTCGGTAATCACAATCCACATCTCGTATAACCAGTCCAAAAACAATTTTGACAAATATTTGGTAAGCTATCCCCACCCACACCCGATGAAGGGGGTCATGACGCTTGATCTTGTACCCGTTGACCATGTCCACACCGTCACCCAGCTGCTCAACTAGCGCAATCAGTTCACGCGGATCATATTGCGCATCGCCGTCGGTGTAAAAGATCCATTCGTTTTCCGCCGAAGCAAATCCTTTCCTTAAAACACCGCCATACCCACTCGGTCGTGTCTCATGGATCACCCTGACGTATCCCGGATAAAGATGCACCATTTCTTCAAGAATCAAGGCAGAATCATCCTGGCTGCCATCGTTTACAATAAGTATCTCAAAATCATCGGCTACTTCTCTACCTATCTGCATAGCCCGAATGATCATTGTTGCAATCGTACCCCCATCATTATAACAAGGAAAAAATATCGTGAGACTGCGAAGTTTCATTTTCCAACCCACCCGTCTTATGATTTAATCATCCCTGGAAAGTGTTATTACCTATAAACATCCACCGCCAAGCGTGATTAGAAACCTCTCCGGTGAATCCACGGCGCCATCTTTATACCTGAAAGAACTTCAGTATTCTGACGCAGGTTGAATTATACGCACATTTCCCTTCCAAGCGATAAGGCATTGCAACCTTAAGAAACCTTGATGGATGTATTAATAATCGATTAGGCAAGAAGATATAAATCCGATGCTAGAAGGCAAGTCATATCTTTTAAGATGCCGCGTGAAACATTTATGCTTCTATGATTAAAACAGGGCTTCTCGAACAAAAGCGTTTAGGGCTTGCTTGGAACGAGTAGTTCGGGTACCCTTGATAGCAGACGGATCAGACAATAGAATCACTTTTTCAAATCCAAAAGGTAGCATACCCCCGCTTTGAGTGTAGCACCAATTCGACAACAAGGTTAATAATCACAATATGTCAAACAATATTACAACAACAAGGAATGATATTACCGCACGGATACGTATGATCATGCAAGGCAATATACCTATATTCTTGATCACTATAATATTGGCAATTTCATTACGAGCAAGTCTCGTGGATTATAAGACCCTCGATTATTATACCTACCTCAAACCATTGTATAACACGATTTCTTCAACTGGCTTTTCAGTTTTCGCTACTAATTTATCTACTTATAACCCACCTTATCTATACCTGCTTTACGTGATCGCCCGATTATTTCCAATTATGCCGGCAATTATTGCAGTGAAATTACCGGCAATGGCTGCGGATTTCCTCTGTGGTTATTTTGTTTTTCGAATCGTTGATATCAAATACAAAACCAAACTGATCCCTCTTCTTTCCGGTACGATAGTATTATTTTCGCCTACCGTTCTCCTTAATAGCGCTTTCTGGGGACAGGCCGATAGCTTATTTACAGCGGGCATTCTGTCTTGTATCTACTTTTTGATGGAAAAGAAATTCGGCCTCGCATTTATTTGTTACGGGATTGCGCTCGCATTTAAACTTCAAGCCATATTTTTGATACCGTTATTATTTGCGCTCTTTCTTAACAAGACAGTTTCATGGAAATATATTCTGATCTTGCCAGTAATACTCATTATGGCTCTTGTGCCATCCTGGGTGGCGGGGCGACACATGTTGGATTTATTGAATATCTATCCTAATCAAATTTCACAATTTCAATCACTGTCAATGAATGCGGCGAGTATTTATTCTTGGTTTCCAACCACAGATCAAGTTTTCAACCTTGTATTCCTACCGGGAATAGTAGCAGGCGCAGTTACCGGATTCTTTATCGTTGCAATTGTTTGCAAAAGCCCTAATGTATTATCCAAATCGATGATCGTGGAGCTCGCACTTCTTGCGAGCTTGGCCATCCCATTTTTGCTTCCTAAAATGCGTGAGAGATATTTTTATCCTGCGGACCTCATCTCGATCGCCTTTGCATTTTATAACCCGCAATTTTTTTATATACCCATTATTATTGGTGGAGTATCGTTTTTTTCTTATCAAGCATTCCTGTTTAATAGTGGGTTTGTCCCATTGCCGGTCCTAACCCTGATTTTACTTACGGCAATAAGTATATTGGTTTACCATACCCTCCTTCAACTTTATTCATCAAATATCATTATTAATAAAAATTCTTTATCCAGTAATATGCAAGATAACGAGTCAATGTAACACTATAAAGTTTTCAAACGAGATTATGAAAATCATAAAAAGAATCAATTATATCGACATTTTCATCTTGCTATCCGGGATCGTCCTGGCGGTCGCCATTCGATATAGCTTAGTGGATTATCAATCCTTCGATTTCATTAAATACACAAGGGATTGGTATAACACAATTAAAGTAGAGGGGTTTTCGGCTTTTGGTCGTAATTTCTCGGATTACAACCCCCCTTACCTGTATTTACTTTATATAATCTCACGGCTTATTCCGAACACATCAACCGTATTAGCCACAAAATTACCAGCCATGATCGCTGATTTTGTTTCGGCCTGGCTTGTTTACCGCGTAGTCCGTTTGAAATACATCGATTCGCCCGTCCCTTTTCTAGCAGCTCTAACCATACTTTTCGTACCAACGGTAGTAATTAACAGCGCTTTTTGGGGGCAATTAGATGCATTATATACATGCGCACTTCTAGCCACGCTCTACCTCGTGCTGATAAAGAAATATGGTCTTGCTGTCCTGATGTATGGCGTTTCATTATCTTTTAAAGTACAAGCTGTTTTCCTATTTCCTTTCTTGGTTGCTCTATTAATAAGAAAGGAGATCCCATGGAAATATTTTCTGCTCATCCCACTTGCAATGATTTTCGCCCTCGTACCTGCCTGGATCGCCGGACGTCCCCCTCTCGAGCTTTTGTTGATTTATCCTTCGCAAACTGGCGAATATAAACAACTTGCGATGAACGCCCCATCCGTTTTTTCATTGATACCTGCAAGTGGTCGATTTTATATATATTATTACCATACCGCGCTTATTGCAGCGGTCGCAGCGGGAATCTTCTATTCGATCTTAATCGCCAAAAGCCCGGCTAAGTTAACACCGCCTATTTTATTAGAGCTTGCATTAATCATTGTAATGTTAATTCCTTTTATCCTCCCTAAAATGCATGAACGATATTTTTATGCCGCTGATGTAATCTCAGTTATTTTCGCTTTTTATTTCCCGCGTTATTTATTTGTTCCAATTATTATGGTTACAATTTCAACCTTATCATACCTGCCAACTTTGTTTGACATTGAACCAATCCCGCTTAGCTTGCTTGCATTTGGAATCTTCATTCTTCTTGTTTTTTTAACTCGTGATGTAATAATTCAATTATTTCCCACATGGCTAGGTGATGATAATCTAGAGAAGCAGTAGAATTGGGGATGTGAAAGCCGCAACTGCCGCAATCCCTCTCGAAAAATTGCTCGAACAGCTACCGGATGCTTATACACTTGCTGATAAAGAGTTGATTAAGCATGCCTACCGGGTTGCTGAAGAGGCACACCGAGGACAAAAGCGCAATTCGGGCGAACCGTATATTAACCACTGCCTGGCCGTTGCCCAGATCCTTGCCGAGTTGCGAGTTCCACCGGAGGTAATGGCTGCCGGCCTTTTGCATGATACGGTCGAAGATACCAATCTAACCCTGGACAACATTCAGGAGGATTTTGGGGATACTATTGCATCTCTTGTGGACGGGGTGACTAAGTTAACAAACCTCCCTCGCGTCTCGCGTGACGACCAACATGCAGAAAAAAATATCACCGGGGATGTTTCACCCAAAACCGCAGGAGAAATCCAGACAAAGTCAGACAATAAAACAAATAGCTTGGGTCGGCGGCCAGATATGACCTCTGAGACTCTGCGCAAAACTTTTCTAGCCATGGGCGATGACGTACGTGTCGTCCTGATCAAACTCGCCGACCGTTTGCATAATATGCGTACTCTCGGCCACATGCCGGAAGAAAAGCGTAAACGCATTGCTCAGCAAACACTTGATATTTTTGCTCCACTAGCCAATCGCCTGGGTATATGGCAGATCAAATGGGAACTCGAGGACCTTGCTTTCCGATACGTTAGCCCCGCAAAATACAAGGAGATTGCCGAGCAGCTCGCAGAACGCCGCCCCGACCGGGAAACACAGATCCAGGCCATTGTTGATAGCCTAAAGACACTTTTCGAAGAGCACGAGATTAAAGTGGAAATAACAGGAAGGCCCAAACATATCTACTCGATTTATAAGAAAATGCAGGAAAAAGATAAGGCCTTCGAAATGGTACGGGATGTACGCGCCGTTCGCCTTATTGTCCCGGACGTGGCAGCTACATATACGACACTCGGCTTGATTCACACACATTGGCGTCCCATCCCCGGTGAATTTGACGACTACATCGCTGCGCCGAAAGATAATTTTTATCAGTCCCTCCATACAGCCGTAATTTGGGATGACGGCAAGCCGCTTGAAGTTCAAATTCGAACGCCAGAGATGCACCAAAACGCTGAATATGGCATTGCATCTCACTGGCGCTATAAAGAAGGTACCAAGCGCGACAAATCGTACGAAGAACGGATCAACTGGCTTCGTAATATGATGGAGTGGCACGCCGATGTGAACGATGCAACCGAATTCGTCGAATCAATGCGCTCCGACGTGTTCCAGGACCGTGTATATGTTTTCACACCTCGCGGCGACATTATCGACATGCCTGCCGGATCTACTCCTATAGATTTCGCGTACCATGTCCATACTGATATAGGTCATCGCTGCAGGGGTGCCAGGGTTAATGGGAAGCTCGTCCCCTTGTACCATGAATTGAAAACGGGCGACCAGGTGGTAATCCTGACTGCGAAGCGGGGGGGGCCAAGTCGTGATTGGTTAAATTCCAACCTGGGTCTTGTAAAAACCCAAAGGGCAAAATCTAAAATCCGGCTATGGTTCAAGAAAGAGGATTATCAACAAAACGAATCACAGGGTCGCTTATTGCTCGAACGAGAATTACAACGACTCGGGATCTCCGAAGTCAACTTTGAGAGAATGGCTCGCAATCTTGGCATTAAAACGCCAGATGAAATGTTCGTTGATCTTGGCACTGGCGATCTATCGGTTAGCAAAGTCGTCCGGGAAATTGCCGAAACAGAAGAGAACGCCAACTTATTAACAGCAGGCGTTTCCACCTCGGAGCCAGCCTCAAAAGACACGGTCAACGTGGTCGGTTTAAAAGGCCTGCTCACGACAATGGGCAGATGCTGTAATCCTACACCCGGGGATCCAATCATCGGATATATCACGCGTGGACGCGGTGCAACCATCCACAGGCAGGACTGCCCTAATATCTTGCGATTAAGCCAGCAAGACCAGGAGCGCATCGTCAGGGTGGATTGGGGCACGGAGGTTCGCACATACCCGGTGCCTATTCGTATCCGGGCTTATGACCGCCAGGGATTAATGGGAGATGTATC
>Ga0265340_10001168_pt1 | contig 15051 bp, 15 predicted proteins | sample 4CB225metaG_FD_202082 | JGI IMG/M metagenome (GOLD analysis project Ga0265340, IMG submission 202082) | Rhizosphere microbial communities from Carex aquatilis grown in University of Washington, Seatle, WA, United States - 4-CB2-25 metaG | ecosystem: Host-associated > Plants > Roots >...
ACGGCATTCTTTCCAAATCGCTCGATGTAAGTCAGGCGGTGGACCGCAGCTTCACCGCGGCTGCGGCCGGATCCAATTGAACGCGGCTTCGGGAGCCAGGGGTCGGCAGCACTGAACGGCCCTCCCCGACAACGCAGACTTTTGACTTCAGGCGACGGACGAGAACTCCCATGCCATATTATGTGGTGCGGCACCTTGCGGGGCAATTTGACGAATTGTCATGCCTGATACAGTTGGAAGACGAATGCGCGGCAATGTATTTCAACATCATTCATGGCGCGAAAGTTCGCAGACATTTCACCACCAAAAAACTCGGCAAGCAATGTGACGATTATCTGCTGGTTGCCAAGGATGTCAGGGCACCGGGGCAGGTGGAAGAGAGAGAAATAGCATTGTTTGATCTGATCTGATCACTCGACGGCATCGCCTTGTTTGCCATCGGCCCGCGCCATTGCGCCGTAGGGCCTTGGCTGTCATCGCTTGCATGATCGGTCCTCGGTATTGCTTCAAAATCACAACCGCCGAACATCTCTTCGCCTGATTCAGCGGATCATGCACGCGACGACGTCGTGGTTTTCGATACACGCAACGATGCGGCGAGATCACTCTCGCTCGGCACGTCGCCAAATACCTGGATCAGATCCAATTTCTCGCTGGAATCGCTCAATCTGCGAAGTGCAACGGAACCAACATTACCGAAAACCGTCAACAAGCGTTCGGCACAGACGATCGCAGCGCGCTCGCTGATACAACGCACCGGCATGCCGGCGACAACGTCGTCGTCGATCACTACAAATGGCAACGCCGCAAATCTTGGAAACCGGCTCGCCAATTACCTATCTCCCACTTGCTATCGCTTTGCTATCTCATTCCGATCTGCACCGGAGCTGTCATCCGACAATTGCGATCAATACGCAGCACTTCGGATCGCCGCCAGCGACGCAATCGAATTTGCCGGCGAAAGCGACAATCGCCTCAACATTTCAAGTAGGATGCAGACATACAATATTGGCATTTTCTCACCCTTGTTCCGACGCGCCTCGCATTTGAGCTGCAGCCAAACGATCGCCGAAGCGCCTCCTTTTCATTTGAATGATGCGCTTGAGCCGACGGCCTCGGCGTAGGTCATAACCAGGAAGAGGATAGCCTCTTCGGTTCCCAGATTACGGTAACTGTGGGGAACATCCGCTTCGAACAATATTGCGTCGCCCTCGTTGAGAGTTACCGGCCGCTCGGATCCCGAAACGATCTCGACGGACCCCTTCCCGACAACCAGATTCTCCCGGGTTCCCAGCGCATGGGCCTCCGCCTCCTCCCTGTGCAGCGGCGAAAGCCTCAATTCATAGAATTCGGCGTGCCTTTCGCTGTCGAACGGAAACAAGGCGCGCGATGTGAAGCGTCCCTGATTTGAAGATAACAGCTTCGCGCTCGCACGGCGGAAGACCAGATTTCCGCGCGCATCGTCAACCGCAATCAGACTGGCAAATGGGACTCCCAGTGCCGTTGCCACTTTCCAGAGCAAGCCGATCGTCGGGGTGCTTTTTCCCGTCTCGATTTGTCCAAGCATCGCGCGACTTACCCCCGCATGCTTGGCCAGCCGTTCGAGCGAATGCCCCTGACGCATCCTTAGGCGGCGCAGATTTCTTCCTACAATCAACGGCAAATCGACAGCCGGGTCGATCGGCGCGCGGCACCCCGCCGGCGGCTGGTCGCTCACGGTTCTGGCACTCGCTTCGCTCATGTCGCGCCGAAGCCGTCTTCGTCTCGGGGCGTCACGACGAACGTCCCAAACACCCATGTCGGCCAAAACACGAAGGTGATCGCCATGGCCAGCGGCGATGGAGCCATCTGACCTTGAACCGAAGCGAGTTCGGCACTCACGGGCACGGCTGCGACCGCTCTCCGCTCGCGGTACGCATTCAGATCGATGATCTCGGCATTTGGGCTGGTCACGCGGAAACTCGCTGGTCTGCTGGATGCGGAAGCACTCCGCCTCCCGAGGAGGCTGGCCGAATCAAACGCCATTAGCAATTGCCTGCAGAAGAAAACGACAGGCATTACAGCACGCGTTGCTTTCACAGCATGATTTTTCAGCGATTTACCGCGCCGGAGACAAAACCGGCATGGTCGCATACGCGTACACACGCCCGACGCGCTGACGCAGGCCTCACGCGAACTGCCGGCCATCGCGGGAGCGCTGAACGCATTTCACCAACCAAGGCCGTAGTTCGGCGCGGCGCTACAAGTCTGCCTACCGGCCCGGAACGTTGCGTGAAAAGCTGTTCGGCGCCGGTCGCGCGCGTCTCACGGAGCCACACCCCGCGGCGCTGTATCGATACCACATCAAAGCAGCCGCGGCCGCGGAGCTGCGTCACTCTCCTCCTGCGACGCCACGCGCAGCGGACCTGTCCTTATCGGCGATCCAAGAAAGCTTTTCTCGCGAGCGACCGCTTGCCGGAACGTATCAGCTCGATTCGTTGCAAATACAAAATTGACTTGATGCAACGCAACAAAATAGCGTCGTGCATGAAAAACGCTTCGGCTTGAACAAGGTCACAAGGACAATTGCTTTGACGATACGAAATGCCCTCGCCGCTGCGACGCTGCTCATGACGTTCGCCGCAGCCGCTACCGCAAATGCCGAAAACGACAAGATCGTTCGGATTGGTGTAACCGCCGGCCCGTATGCCGATATTCTTCGCTTCGCCGGCGATCTCGCGGCCAAAGAAGGTATCCAGCTAAAGATTACCGAATTCACGGATTACACGGTACCGAACGCCGCGCTGGCACAGGATGACCTCGACATCAACAACTTCCAGCATCAGCCTTATCTGGACAATCAGGTCGCACAGCGCGGCTACGACATTGTTTCAATTGCAAAGAGCATCATCGTGCCGATCGGAATCTATTCGAACAAGGTGACGAAGCTCGATGAGATCAAGGATGGCGCCAGCGCGGCCATTCCAAACGACCCGTCCAACGGCGCCCGGGCCCTGCAGTTGTTCGAGAAGGCCGGTCTGATCAAATTGAAGCCGGGCGTCGGCATCAAGGCGACCGTAGCCGACATTGCCGACAATCCAAAGCATTTGAAGATTGTCGAGCTCGATGCGGCGCAGCTACCCCGCTCGCTCAACGACCTGGATTTCTCGGCGGTCAACCTGAACTACGCACTCAGCGCGGGACTGGACCCGAAGAAGACCCTATTCCTCGAAGGCGCCGACACCAACTGGAACCTTGTTTTTGCCGTTCGCGCCAAAAACAAGGACAATCCGACCCTGAAGCGATTTGTCGAGATCTATCGCTCTCCCGAGGTAAAGGAATTTACCCTGAAGCGTTTCAACGGCACAATCCTGACAACCTGGTAGCGCGCGCGACGCGGGGATTGCAACGCCAAGAAGACAAGATCTATGTCCTTTCGGGTTTTGAAAGGGCATAGGTTCGCCGTAGGGTGATCTGCGCGCAACACCATTCGCCCCCTAGATTCGGCATCTCGGCAGCGGATGGCGGCAACCCGCCTTCAAACGGATTCGCACCCGTTCATTTTTCCCGGATCACCCCGCGGGGCACGCTGAACTCCGCGAGCTTACGGAAATCGTCGTCTTGATCGACGGCCATATATCCGCCCCGCCAGTAGACCAAAGCACCGGCCGTTTCCGACGCGCGCAGATCCAGGACCCGCCCGATCACGATGGCATGCGAATGCCGTTCGATCGCACCTTCAACCTCACACTCAAACGCAGCCAGGGCATCTGCGAGCAACGGTACGCCCGTCGCCCCATCAGTCGTCCATTTTGCGCCGGCAAAGCGATCGGCGCCCTTCACGCCATCCTTGCCGGAAAAGCGCTCCGCAATCCTCAACTGATTCGACTCCAGAATATTAACGCCAAAGGCATCGTAACGCTTGAGAAGCGGCCACGACGACGATTCCAGGTTGACGCTGACGATCAGCGTCGGCGGCTCGACTGCCAGCGACGAGACGGAAGTGACGGTCATTCCGGTGATATCTTCGCCGCGCCCGACCGTTATCACGCTGACGCCGCCCGCCAGATGCCGCATGGCACCGCGGAACCTGGTGGCCAGCGAAACGCCGTCGCTCACCGGTTTGAGAGATGCCTGCTCACCATGATGGGACATAGGCGCCCTTGAATCGCTTGAGGATGAATTGCTTGACCGGTTCGGAATGGTAGGCATCCACGAGCTGTTTCACCCACGGCTTGTCCTTGTCCTCCTCGCGAACGGCGATGATGTTGACCCATGGGCTCTCCAGCGGTTCCTTCAGCAGACCGTCGCGCACGGGATCGAGACCCGCCTGGATGGCATAATTGTTATTGATGGAGGCCGCATCGACATCCGCCAGCGATCGCGACAGCTGCGCCGCGTCGAGCTCAACGAATTTCAACTTCTTTGGATTGTCCGATATGTCGATAACGCCGGCGGTGACGCTGGTTGGGTCGCGCAGCTTGATGATACCGTTATTGGCGAGAATCTGCAGGGAACGCGCGCCGTTGGTCGGGTCGTTCTGGATCGCGACAGTCGCGCCTTCCGGCAAATCGGCAAAACTCTTGTACTTCTTCGAATAGAAACCCATCGGGGAAGCCGTGGTATAGGCGACCTTGACCAGCTTCCATCCGGTCTTGGCGATCTGATTCTTGAGGTAAGGCTCGTGCTGGAAGGAGTTCGCCTCCAGATCCTTGTTGGCAAGCGCCTGATTGGGGAACACGTAGTCGGTGAACTCGACCACCTTTATCTCAAAACCACGCTCGGCCGCTACCTTCTTGACGACGTCGAGCACCTCCGCGTGCGGGCCCGCCGTTACGCCGACGCGGATGGTTTGGGGCTCCTGCGCCCCCGCTTCCGGCAGGCTCGCGGCCGCGATCGAAAAGACAAGGGCGAACAGACGGCCGACCCGGGAAAGGACTGAGCGGACGGACACACTTACCGATTTCATAGCCAGGATCCCGTTAGGCGATTGACGTCCGGCGCCCACTGCGATTTTCGCGAGGCACTCCCGTCGCTGACAGAAACGATGCTGCTGATCCCCTGTCGAGGGTTCCACAGAAATAACGACGTGCGTTTCGTCCGGCGCGCGATTGATGGAATTTCAATGCGGTATCCCATCCCGTGCTGGACGAACTTTCCCGACCATAGTCTCGCCAACTATCATCAAGTCTGGCCGGCGCCGGCCGTAGTCGGCAATCCGGTCGAGCGCGCGGTCGATCCTTGGAATCGAGGCGAGCAACGTCTTCGTGTAGTCGTCGCTCGGATCGGCAAATATCTCTCGGACCGGCCCCGCTTCGACAATCCGTCCATGATGAAACACCAGGACACGGTCGGCGACGTGCTGAACGACCCCGAGGTCATGCGAAATGAACAGCAGCGCCGTGCCGAGCCGCGCCTGCAATCCGCCGAGCAGGTCCAGCACCTGCGCCTGAATGGAGACGTCGAGCGCCGAGACCGGCTCATCGCAGACGATCAGGTCGGGCTCGGCGGCCAAAGCGCGGGCGATCGAGACGCGCTGGCGCTGGCCACCGGACAGCGAGCGCGGGTATCGGTCCAGATGGCCCGCATTCAGGCCGACCTGCTCGAGCAGTTCGACGATCCGGGCGCGCCTTGCCTTCCGGTCGCCCACGCCGGCGAGGTTCTCCCCGATCACATCGGCGACCCGGTATCGCGGGTCGAAACTGCTGAGCGCATCCTGTGGAATGTATTGCAATCTTGAGCGCAACTGACGACGCTCTGATTCTTCGATATCGGACCAGCGCCGGCCGAGTAGCCGCACCTCGCCCTGATCCGGCGCGAGCAGGCCCAGAATGATCTTGGCACAGGTCGATTTGCCCGAGCCGGATTCGCCGACGATGCCGACCACTTCACCGTCCCTGACGTCGAAGCTGACATTGTCCAATGCGGGCGGCGGCGGTTCGCTGCCGGCCCCAAGGCGATGGGCGTAGCGCTTCGAAATGCCGTTGACCTGCAGCACGATCTGGTCTCGCGGCGCGCCGCGCGCGGGCAGCGGGTCACGCAGGATAGCAGACGTATCCGCGCCTTGTGCGCAGCTCGACCCGAGTTCGAAGCGCGAGGACGCCAACAGATGACCGCGCGAATCTGCCGATGGAATCGCGGCGATCAACTGCCGCGTATAGGGGTGCCGTGGGCGCCGCAGCACGTCGGCGGTCGGGCCGCTGTCGACGATACGCCCCTCCCGCATCACGATGACACGGTCGGCAATGCCGGCGACGACGGCGAGGTCATGACTGATGAGCAGGAGTCCAGCGCCTTCCCGCACGCGCTCGGCCAGTACCGAAAGCACCTGCGCCTGCACGGTGACATCGAGCGACGTCGTCGGTTCGTCGGCGATAATCAGGTCTGGGTCCGCTGCAATGGCCGAGGCGATCAGCGCGCGCTGACGCAGGCCCCCGGACAATTGATGCGCGTATTGCAGAACCCGACGTGCCGGATCGGGAATACCGACCTTGGCGAGAACGTGGACGACACGCGCCTCGATGGCCCGCCGGCTTCGAAGCGTATGATGTTCGGAAAGCACTTCGGCGACCTCCTGGCCGATAGTCCGCAGTGGATCCAGCGACACCAGCGCGTCCTGCATGACAAGGCCGGTCACCGTTCCGCGCAAGCGCCGCCAGTCTGCCTCCCGGAACTGCCGGGCATCGCGGCCCTTGATCAGGAAACGATCGGCGTTGACCCGGCTGCCGTCGCCGACCAGATTGAGCAGGCTGCGTGCGGTGATGCTTTTCCCTGAGCCGGACTCGCCGACCAGCGCGACGCATTCACCGCGATGGATCGTCAGGTCGAACCGGTCAACGATCGGCGCGCCACCATTGGCGTCGGCAAATCCGATCGATAGACCCCTGATATCGATCAGCACGTCGTCGGCGCTCTGCCTGTTTATCCCTGTATCGGCGGTCATGCGAGGCGGCCTTCGAATCTCTTCTGCAGGGCATTGCCGACCAGCGTGAAGGCGATCACCGTCAGCGTGATCGCAAGACCCGGGAAAACGCCGGGCCACCACGCCACACGCAGCACATCGCGGCTTTCCGCCAGCATCACGCCCCATTCCGGTGTCGGCGGCTGCGGGCCGAGGCCGAGAAAGCTCAGGCCGGACACCGCAAGGATGGTATTGCCGATATAGACCGTTGCGATCACCGGCACCGCCACCAGCACATTGGGCAGCACATGCCTGAGAAAGACCTGCCGCCGGCTAAGCCCATAAACCACCGCGTGGGTGACATAGTCCGCATCGCGCACCAATTGGGTCTGTGCGCGGATGACCCGGCCGAATTTCGGAATGCCGGCGATTCCGACGGCGATCGCGATATTGAGCATGCCCTGGCCGAGAAAGGTGACTACCAGCATGGCCAGCAACACGCCGGGAAACGACGACAGCACGTCAAACAGGCGCGACGTCGCTTCGTCCAGGATGCGGTTGCGCTGGCCGGCTATGATCCCGAGGACAATGCCGAACGCCAGACTGATGGCCATGCCGCCGATGCCGATCAGCAGCGAATAGCGGGTGCCGTAAACGGTTCGCGTGAACACGTCCCGGCCGAGACGATCCGTGCCGAACAGATGCTCCCAGCCTGGCGACTTCAATCCTTGCGTAAAATCCCCGATCAACGGATCGAAGCGCGTGAACAACTGCGGCGCGATGGCAGCAGCCAGCAGCGCCAGCAGGAAGATCGCCGACAGAACGAGGCCGGGCGCGTAGACGCGTTCCCGCCTCACAGGGCCGGGTGCGCGCGGCGCAATCGACTCCGGGCTGTCGTTGCCCGCGCCGAGCGAAATGGACAATTCAGCCGAGGGACGGGATTGGATATTCATTGCGCCCTCAATCGCGGATCGATCAGCAGATAGAGAATATCGAGCAGCGTCGAGGCGGCGACGTGGATGAAGGCGGCCAGCAGCACCACCGCCAGCACGACGGGAACGTCATGCGTGAGCACCGCACCGAGCGTGACCGTGCCGAGACCCGGCCGTCCGAATACCTTCTCCGTAATCACGGCCCCACCCAGCAAGCCGCCGATCAGCCAGCCCCCGAGCGTCACCGCCGGCAACAAGGCATGGCGCAGCACGTGGCGGGAGCGAATCAGGAATTCGCTGACGCCACGCGAGCGCACCGTGGTCACGAACGGCTGGTCGAGCGTCTTCTCCATCGCCTCGCGCAGCACCTGCGCGAGCAGGCCCGCCGTCGGCAGCGCAAGCGTCAGCGCCGGAAGCACGATCGACTGCCAACCGTTGGCGCCGGATACGGGAAACCAGCGCAGCGTAAACGAGAACGCCATCAACAACAGGATGCCGAGCCAGAACACCGGCGTCGACGCGAACACGAGTTCCAAATACGACGCGACCTGGCGCGAGACGCGGCCGCGGCCTGCCGTCAGCAAGGCGAGGCCGACGGCAATCAGGACAGCGAGAACGCCGCCCAGCAGCGCGAGCTGCACGGTGGGCATCAATTGTGAACCCACCACTTCGGTGACGGGCTGCCGCAGGACATAGGACGTTCCGAAATCACCGCTGCCGATGCGAACCAGAAAGTCCAAATATTGCGTGAGCAGGCTTCGATCGAGCCCCCATTCGGCCGCGATCGCTTCACGCAATCCCGGATATTCGAGATCGCCCGCCAGAATGTCCTGGATCCGGCCGGGAAGCGCGTGCAGCGCCAGGAACGCCGCCGTCACGCTTGCCCAGGCGACCACGAGGCTGGTCAGCAATCGCGATATGATGCGCGACCACATGCCGGCCCCTCACTTCGCCAGCCAGAAATCATACGCGTTCGACGGCGAGTCCAGCCCGGCTTCGAAGCTCAAGCCATTGACGTTGCTCTTGGCCGCCAGAAAATAGCTCGGGGCGAACAACGGCACGATGAAGGCCTGATCGACGCCGCGTTTCTGGATCTGGTCGGTCAGCGACCGCTTGCGAACGGGGTCCGTCGACTGCAGCGCCTCGTCGATCAGGCCGGTGATTTCGCGATCGGGATTTGCGACGTTGGAATACAGGAATCCCTTCGAGCCGAGCATGTCCCAGAGTTCCTTGGCAGGGTCGGACGGATTGTCCGTGTTCGGATAGATCGTCCACGTCCCCGTTGCGTTGTTCTTGGCATATTCGCCGGCGGTGATGATTCTCAGGTTGAGATCGAGCCCGACGTTCTTGCGCAACGCCGCCTGGATTCCCTGGATCAGGATATCCCGGTTGTCGCGCACGTAGGGCTGCGGATAGCCGACGTCGATCTTCAGGCGCTGGCCGTCTTTGGTGCGGAATCCTTCCGTGTCGCGGCCGATCCAGCCGGCTTCATCCAGCAGCTTGTTGGCGCCGGCGACATCGTTGCCCCATGATCCGACGAGCGCCTTGTTATAGGCGGGATTGCTCGGCCCGATGATCGACCAAGCCCGCGGCACGATGCCGAGATAGATCTGCTTGACCAGCGGTTCCAGATCGAAGCCGTCACGCAGGGCGCGACGTACCCGCACATCGTCGGCCGGCGGCCGCGTGTAGTTGACGTTGAGCGTAAAGGACGTACCCGCCCCGGAAGGCCCGGTCAGAAATTTGAACCCGGCCTGATCCGCGAACAACGCCACGTCCGTGGCCTGCACGCCCTCGATCAGATCGACCTGGCCGGACGTCAAGGCGCCGGCGCGGACGGCGGCTTCCGGCAGGAACCGCAACGTCACGCGGTCGAGATAGGCCGGCCCGGTATGCGCGGCATAGCCCGGTCCCCAATTATAGGCCTTGTTGCGCACAAACGTCGCGGACTGTCCCCGCCTGTAGCTCTCGAACAGGAATGCCCCGGTCCCTGCCAGCCCCGGCCCGCCGCCGCAAAGATCACCTTTTTCGAGCGACTTCGGCGAAATGATGCCCAGTTTCACGTTGGAGGTCGACTCAAGGAAGGTCGAATCCGGCCGCGTCAGCACAAACTTGACGACATAAGGCGACACCACTTCGGCGCGCTCGTAATATTCCAGCAAGGACGCCGAGTTGGCCGCATTTTCCGGCTTTTTGACGAAATCGTAGTTCGCCTTCACCGCCGCCGCGTCGAATTTCTCACCGTCGTGAAATACGACATCTTCCCGCAGCTTGTAGGTATATTCCCTGCCGTCCGGCGAGATCGACCATTCCGTGGCGAGCCAGGGTGCAAATGTCCCGTCCGCCTTCTTGCCGACGAGCGAGTCGATATAGTTGCGGGCGACGAAGAACGCTGCCTGCTGCGACGCGCGATGCGGATCGAAGCATACCGGCTCCGTCGTGATGCCCCATGTGATCGCGCCGCCCGGGACCGCCTTGCCCTCCGACTCCGCCTTCACCAGCGATGCCGCAAGAATCGTGAACACGACTCCGATCGCCGCTGTTCCGGACAAATTATTCTTCCGCATTGAGTTCATCCATTGCTGATTTTCACTACGAACGCCGCCGTCAGCGCATCGAATATGTTCAAATGAATTGTCGCACTTGATGGCGCTTCATCTCTTCGATGCAACGCGATAACAATCCTTGGCGCGATCTAAATGCGCATCGCGCGCAAACGCAACAACGCTCGTCGTCACCGCATGAAGTTTGAAATATCATTCGCAGCACGGCGCATTCGATGGATGAAACCATTGGCTCGCCGTTTCAAATTAGACCGATCCCACTCTTGCCTCGCCAATATCAGCATCGAGATCAGCGTCGAGTTTTCGCCGGCGGCGATAATTTCACGAACCAGGAAACTCCCATGAGCAAACGCAACCTGCATCTCAACGTCAACCTGCTGCACTCCGGCGTCTATGCATCGGCGTGGCGGCAGCCCGAGAGCGACCCGGGCGCGTTCTTCGATGTCGCTCATTATGTCAACGTTGCGAGAATTGCCGAGCGCGGCAAGTTCGACGCGATCTTTCTCGCCGACATACCCGCGGTCACCGACCGCATCGATTACCGGCCGTTCCTGTCGATGGAGCCGACCATCGTGCTCGCGACGGTGGCCGCGGCGACCACGCATATCGGACTTATCGCGACCGCCTCCACGACCTATAACGAGCCCTATAATATCGCGCGGCGTTTCGCGACGCTCGATCATGCTAGCGGCGGCCGGACAGGCTGGAACGCCGTGACAACGGCGGATGCCGCAGCGAGCCGCAATTTCGGCCAATCTGGCGTATTGGAGCACAAGACGCGATACGACCGCGCCAAGGAATTCGCCGAAGTCGTGCATGCGCTTTGGGATAGCTGGGAGGACGACGCCTTCGTCGGCGACAAGGCCACGGCCCGATTTGTCGACACTTCGAAGGTTCACGCGATTTCCCATCGCGGCAAATATTACTCGGTCGAGGGGCCGCTCAATGTGCCACGCTCTCCGCAAGGACGTCCGGTCACCGTTCAGGCCGGCGGCTCCAACGACGGGCGCGATCTCGCCGCCGCGCAGGCGGAAGCCGTCTTCACCCTCGCCCAATCGGTGGAGGAAGGCGTCGCCTATGCCCGTGACCTTCGCGCCCGCGCCGCCGCCTACGGCCGCGCCACCGATTCGATCGTAATCCTGCCCGGACTGGCGACGGTAATCGGCAGTACCGAGGCCGAAGCCAAGCGGCGTCAGGAGGAACTGTGGGAACTGGTGCCGATCGAATACAGCCTCGCCCGTCTCGCGGGAACGCTGCAGGTGTCTCCCGACAGGCTCGAACTGGACAAGCCGTTGCCCGAACTGCCGCTTCCGGCCAACGCCAACCAGACCATGTTCCAGGGCACCGTCAATCTGGCGCGCCGGGGCAATCTTACAGTGCGCCAGCTGCTCAAGGCGCTGGGCGGCGGTGTCGGTCACCGCATCATCGTCGGCACGCCGGAGTTCATCGCCGATGACATCGAAACCTGGTTCAGGGCCGGTGCGGCCGACGGCTTCAACCTGATGCCGGACGTGCTCCCGACCGGCCTCGAAGTGTTCGTCGACAGCGTAGTGCCGCTGTTGCAGAAGCGCGGACTGTTTCGCAGGGATTACGAAGGCAAGACCCTGCGCGACCATTTCGGGCTGCCCCGGCCGCCGAGCCGCTTCGCCAAGCGTCCGGCGGCGGCCGTTTCCGCCTGAGCGGCCAGCGATGCTTCGCCGGCCTTCGGCGATCACCGTTCAGGCGGCGTAAAACACCAGCGTTCGCAACTCGATGCTTTCGCGCGGCGCGGCATCCGCCGGGCTGTTCTGCCGCAAACGATAACGCCTCGATCTCTCCGTTTTGCAGCCCCATGACTTCTCCCGGTACCTGACTGCCCGCTTCTCGGTTCTAGAACGGCTCCTTGAAAGGCCGCAGGTCTAGCTCGTGCGTCCAGGCGGACGCACGCTGTCGATGCAGGTGCCAATACGCTTCGGCGATTGCATCGATATTCAGCAACCCATCAACGCCGCGCTCGACCTTACGCTGCGGAGCCGCGGTGCTGAGCTTTTCACCGTCGATTCCGCCATCGATCACGACATGCCCGACGTGAATTCCGAGCGGGCCGAATTCGCGCGCCATCGATTGCGCAAGCGACCTCAATCCGGCTTTGGCGGATGCGAATGCGGTAAATGGAGGGCGCCCGCGCAGGCTCGCGGTTGCCCCGGTGAAGATGACCGTGCCCTTGCCGCGCGGGACAAGACGGCGCGCGGCCTCCCGTCCGACCAGAAATCCACCGAAAGTCGCGACGCGCCAGGTCTGCTCGAAGAACTCGCCGGGCATGGTGCGGAAATCGTGCCGGGCGTTGTTGCCTGCGTTGAACACCACGAGCTCAAGTCCGCCGGCGCTACTGGCATCGGCGCGATCGAACAGCGCAACAACATCCGATTCGATCGTCGCGTCCGCCCGAACCGGTTCCGCTTCACCGCCGCCCTCGACGATGGTACGGACGGTCTTCGCCAACTTCGCCTCCGTGCGCCCCGAGACGATGACGCGATATCCTTCGCGCGCGAAGCGGCGCGAGAGCGCGGCGCCCAGTCCCTGTTCCGAGCCAACGCCAACAACGACAGCGGTGCCTTGAAGCTCAGCCATGCCGATTTTCCTCTCGCCTGAACTGATCCGCAGGCGACGACAACCGGGTTAATCTGGATTGAACGTGCGGCTCCGCCAATGGCCCCACTGAAAATAAGATTACTGTCGTACAATTGGACCGTGGCGCGAAACTTCCTTCCAGCGCCGGGATCGACGAAGCAGCTTTAACACCCTCCGAGCTGTATCATCGCGGACTTGCCTTGCTGCGGACTGTCGCCTGCGTGACGAAACTGTTCGGTGGCACGTCTTCCGTCAGCCAGACATTGCCGCCGATCGTCGAACCGCGCCCGATGACAATGCGACCGAGAATGGTGGCGCCAGCATAGATGATGACATCGTCTTCGACAACGGGATGACGGGCGGCTCCCTTGACGACATTACCCTCGTGATCGGTCGGGAAATGCCGAGCCCCAAGCGTGACGGCCTGATAGATGCGTACTCGTTCGCCAATGACCGCGGTTTCGCCGATCACGACGCCCGTTCCGTGATCGATGAAAAAACTCGGACCGATGCTGGCGCCAGGATGGATATCGATCCCGGTCTTGGTGTGGGCGATCTCGGCGATCAGCCGCGCCACCAGTTTCGCACCCAGTCCATATAGACCATGCGCAATCCGGTGATGAATGACGGCGGTCATGCCGGGATAGCCGATCAGGATTTCCGGGAAGTTGGTAGCGGCGGGATCGCCGACAAAGGCAGCGCGAAGATCGCTGACGAGCACGCCACGGGTTTCCGCCAGTGTAGATGCAAATACCCGAGTCAGTTCGACAGCATCCTGCAAAGCCTGATCGGACGGCAGGCCGTCCGAGACGAACAGGCTGCCACGGTGCACCTGCTCGAGAAGGCCGTTGAGCGCGACATTGAGGGTATTGCCGACAAAATAGTCGATGTTCTCGGTGTCGAGGTCGGATCGCCCATAGTGACGCGGAAACAGCGCTTCCACGAGTCCGTCCAAGACGGTTTCAAGCGCGTCGCGCGATGGCGGCCGTCGCGCCGGGCCGTCCTGTCGAATGTTGTGCGCGATGTCGCGCGACCTCCGCAGCTCCGCGACAATGCGATCGAGACGCCAGCGCGACTCGGCATTGGCGCCCCTATCGTCCGCTGTCTGCGGTGATCCGTGCAACGCCGTATCGACAGTCATCACCGCGCCCTCCGGAATATGCCCCGGAAAAGAATGTCGCACTTGCGGGCGATATTGAATTCCAAAACCGCTGATCCGACGGCGTGTTCGTTCTCCGTGGCGGGGCATTTATGGAAAGAAGCCAACGCTAGACCGGTTTGTGGGCCCGTACCGCCTTAAAGCACCGCCTCGTTGGTTGGGGCAATTATGGCAAAGCGATCGGATAATTCCACAAGCGCCACATCGTGGATCGTCGCCGCGGCGACAACGCCCCCGCGGCCATCGGGCAGCGCACGCGCTCCGCATGCCGACGCGGCGACGGTGACCCGATATCCGAGATCGACGGCCACCCTGGCGGTCGAGCTGACACACATGTGGGTCATGAAGCCCGCCAGTATAAGGTTCTTGCGACCGGTCGCCGATAGCAATTCGTTCAGATTGGTTCCGGCAAAGGCGTTGGGAAATGTCTTCTCGACAACCGCCTCGTTCGGCCCGGGCGTAAGCTCCGCAACGATCTGGCCGCGTGGCGCTGTCCGGTCGAAAAGCCCCCCGGGGCGCCCGGCATGCGCGATGTGAAACACCGGTGAACCCGCCTGCCTCGCCGACCGCAGCAGCTGCGCCGCGGCGCCGATCGCGGCTCCGGCGCCCGGCACCTCGATCGGCCCCTGCAGATACTCGTTCTGCAAGTCGATCAGCACAAGGCACGCCTCGCCAATTCGAGCTGGACGAAGGTCGGCGCCCGAGAGCTGCAATAACGTCTTGGCTTCGATCATGACGACCCATTTCTGTCGGAATTGATGGACGCCGAAGTTAGTTGATAAGCCGGCGCGACCGCAAGAAGCGATGCGTCACCGCGTTGCGCAAGCTCGTCATCAGGCGTGTGCGCGGTTCTTCGGCCGTCCCTCCCGGCGGACCCGGGGGATCACCTCCTCCGCGAACCGTCGC
>Ga0265340_10001169_pt1 | contig 15051 bp, 10 predicted proteins | sample 4CB225metaG_FD_202082 | JGI IMG/M metagenome (GOLD analysis project Ga0265340, IMG submission 202082) | Rhizosphere microbial communities from Carex aquatilis grown in University of Washington, Seatle, WA, United States - 4-CB2-25 metaG | ecosystem: Host-associated > Plants > Roots >...
CCTCGAGCGCGTGGAGACCCGAGCGCGCCTGCTTAATGTGCAGCGCCTCGCGCGACAAGAGGCACACTAGACTTTCTAGGTACGTAGGCTCGTCGTCGACCAGAAGCACAACTGGATCACGTGAGACCAGACCCACGGCTCTCTTCAGTTTCGCCATGATCTTGTGCGCTTGCCCCAGACTCACCGTGAAGTTGCTTCAGGATCGACTCGTTCATGTCGAAGTTCGTCTTGCCGAGTTGCGTGAGCCCGTCGACCGCCTGACTGTGATCGCCCTGAGTCTTCAGCAGCTCTCGGATACCGACCTGAACGCGACCCATATCTTCTTCCAGCGCAGTCAGCCCGGCACCTAGGAACTGGATCTCCTTTTTGAGCCGACCCTCACTCTCTGCGATAGCCGCGACCACCTCATTCTTGACAGTGTGAATCGCAACGCGGTTATCGGCCAGCATCCCCACGAGCCGCTCGAACTGCGCTTCTGACAACTCTACGCTTGGCATCGCGCGGCCCTCCGCTGACTTGGGTTCCACATGAAGCCAAATCTACCGGAGGAGCAGGCCCGCTCGCAACTTTTTGAGCCGGGCGGCGGAAGCCGCCAGTGCCCCGAGCGAGGCTTTACCGCGGAATCAAGCGGGAAAGGGGTCCGGCTCGACGTACTTTTCGGCGTGACTCACTACAAGCCCATACCGAATCGCCAGCCGCGCGAGATGCGGATTCATCTGCACGAGATTCTGATCGGCAAGCTTCATCTGCTGCTGCAGCGCCTCGTGCGTCGTGTCCTTGATGCGGTAAGCTGGGGCCCCGCCCGTGATGCCGTCGATGCAGCAGAAGATCTCTTCCGCTTGCCGCATCGCTTCTTCCGTGGAGCGCCAGTACGGGAGCGTCAGGATGACTTCGCTCAGGTACGCCCTCATCGGAAGGGGTTTGCCATTGACCTGAATCGCGGGAGGCTCGGGGAATGTCATCATCGGACCGAAACCTTACCCCGACTGGTTTCCGTCGGTCTAGGGCAAATTGCTAGCTCGTCGTCCCGGCCCCGAAGTACAGGCTCGTGTCGGTGACGGCGGCAGCCGCGACGCTCAGCGCTGCCGCCTGCAAGATGGGGGAGGCGCCATTGGTCGCGGCAAGCGTCGTCATCACGATCGACAGGGTCTGCCCCGCTGATGCCGCCGCAAACGTGAACGTTGCGATGATCTGGTTGTGCGCGAACGACCCCGGATCGGCCGTCGTCAGCGTGACGGGAGGAGCGGAGCTGTCCGAGAGCGTCGCCACGATCTGCGTCGCTCCGCTGTACGAGCGCCCGTAGATCGTGAGCGTGCTCGTGGCCGTCCCGGCGGGCGCCGTAAACGAAAACCCCGATCCGAGGCCAGCGCCCGAGATGAAGATGTCGTTCGAGGAGGAGCCGGATAGCGTGGGCGTGCCGTTGGTCCAGGAGATCGTGCGCTCGGCGCCCGTGAGGTTTCCGGGGCTCCCGGGAGGGATCGCCGTGTACCCGGAGATGGCGCCGCCGCCGCCTAACTTCTGATCGACCGTCGGCGCGTTGTCGATCCATACGATCCAGTCGGTCGTGCCGATGGGCGTGATCGGCACGGTGACGGTGACGTTCGTGTCGGGGCCGAGGCTGCCGCTGAGTGAGGCCATGGGTTATTTTCAGAACTGGTAGCGCCAGAGGCCGCCTTCGTACATCGAAGCGTAGAGCGCGTTGTTCGCGTAGCCGCCAGCGAAGGGGCCGCCACTGAAGGTCGCCGTTCCGGACTGCACCCAGGTGACGCCGTCGCTGCTCTCATAGAACGGCATCGGCGTCGCGTTCACGAAGCCGTTCGGCTGCGCGTAGATTTTCCCATTGGCTGGGATGGCCGTGATGTACGAGCCCGACGGGAGCCCGCTCACCGTGGTCCACGTGCTGCCGTTGTCCGCGCTCCTGAGCAAGAACCCGAAGCAGCCGACGAAAGCGTAGCCGTTGAAGTACGTCACGTGCGCGCCTTCGTGCGCCATGTTGTGCGTCGTCACCTGGGTCCAGGACGCGCCGGCGTTCGTGGTCTTCCACATGCCGCTCGCCTGCGTGAGGAAGAGCCAAGTCGAGGGCGTCCCTACGCTGTGGGCTGGATCGTACAGGAACTCCGAGTAGTAACCCTGCCCGCTCATGCCCGCGTCGGGAGCGACCTGACTCCAGGTCGTGCCGCCGTCCGTGCTGACGGCCATCCCGGTCGGTCCGCTCGTCCACGTTCCATGGAAACCCAGGATGATGTGATTGAAGTTCGCGGGATCGACGGACATCGAGTACACGTCCGGAGTGCCAACGACGGTAGCGAGCGTCGTAAAGCCCGCGGGCTGCACCCACGTCGCGCCGCCATCGGTCGTGCGGAAGAAGCCCATGGTGCTCCCGCGCACGCCATCGACGACGTAGGCGTGATTGGGATCGGCCGGATCGATCTTCACCATGTCGGGGTTCGAGAAGGCGCCCGAGACCACCCAGCTGATGCCGCCGTCCGTGCTCTTGTAGACGTTCCCGCGCTCGCCGGGCTGCGTGAAGTTCACGAAGTCGAAGCTGCTCACGCAGAGAAACATGATGTTCGGGGAGGAGGCCGCAAAATCCCAGCCGATCGAGAGCGTCTCTTCGGTGCCGATTTCACCGAAGCGCTCTTGCGAGGGACTGAGGTTTGCCCATTGCCCTGCCACGAAGGCCGGCGTCGGCGTGAGATTCATGGCGCTCGTGCCGCCGTTCGCGCCGATCGCGATGCCGTTGATCACGCTGTACGCGCGGGAGCCCGTCAGATAGATCGCCGTGCAGGTGCCGCCGTTGCCGCCGATGCCCGTCGCGCCAGGCGATCCCGATCCGGACTTCGCGCCGGGCGCGCCCGCGTTCCCGCCGTTGGCGTCGAAGAACGAATTGACGAGCGGGCCCGTGACGGCGCCGACGAGCGCGTACAAGAACCCGCCGCCGCCTCCTCCTGCGCCGCCCGATCCACCGGCTCCCGTGCCACCGGCAGCGCCGCCCGCGCCGCCCGCGCCGCCGCGGGCTTGCACGACGCCTGCTGGTGTCGATGATCCGGTGATAATATTGCCCGCAACGAAGTAGAGGGCGCCGCCGCCGGCGCCGCCGCCAGCGCCCGATCCGCTGCTGTCCGAGCCGCCCGCGCCGGCGCCGCCGCTCGAGCCGCCCGAGCCGCCCGCGCCGCCCACGATGTAGGCGACCGAAGAGGCCGTGTACGTCAGCAGATCGGAGACGTACTGCGCAATCGCGCGCGACGTGGTCGCGGCTCCCCCCGCGACGCTCGCGTGACCCGATCCGCTCCCCGCGCCCGATGCGCCAGAAGCGCCACCGTTGCCGCCGTTCGAGGGGGAGACGCCCGTCCCGGCGCCGCCCGTGAGGCCCGAGCTGCCATTGACCACGGAGGCCGCGCCCGTGCCGCCGCTGCCGCTGCCGCCGAGCGAATGCGTCGAGACTCGCCCCGTGCCGCCCGCAGCCGTACTGCCGCCCGTCGTGTTGGCCGTGCCCGCAGAGCCGTTACACTGAATGGCGCCCGCGGAGGCGTTTCGAGCGTCGAAGACGAGGCAGGCGAGCTTGTAGCCGTTCGTGTCGATCGAGGCCGTGCCGCTCAGCGTGATCGTGCCGTAGAAGGTGTCGTGCGAGAGCACCGTAGTGCCGGAAGACGCGGTGAGATCTCCGTCGCGCGCGTCCCCCGTGTACGCGCCGAGTCCGGCCGCGGTAGCGAGCGAGGTTTGAGCGCCCTGCGCGCCCTGTTGCCCCTGCGCGCCTTGAGCCCCTTGAGCTCCGCCGCCCGGCCCTTGCGCGCCTTGCGATCCCTGAAACCCCGAGCCTTGCGCGCCCTGCGCGCCCTGAAATCCTTGTACGCCCGTCGCGCCTTGCGATCCCGAGCCCTGCGCGCCTTGCGCGCCCTGCGATCCTTGTGCTCCGGACGCGCCGCTCGAGCCCTGCGCGCCTTGCGCGCCCTGCGCGCCAGTGGTGCCGCTTGCGCCTTGGGATCCGGTAGCGCCTTGAGCGCCCGCCGCGCCGCTTGCGCCTTGCGCGCCGTTTCCGCCCTGGTTGCCTTGCGCGCCAGTCGATCCCTGCGCTCCGGACGCGCCTTGCGCGCCCGTGCCCGTCGCGCCTTGACGCCCTTGCGCGCCCTGAAACCCCTGGCCGCCCTGCGCGCCCTGCGCTCCCGAGCCTTGAAAGCCTTGCGCCCCTTGGTTGCCTTGAGATCCCGTCGCGCCTTGCGCGCCGGCTCCCGTCGATCCCTGAGCGCCGAGCCCGCCCTGCGCGCCTTGATTCCCTTGCGCGCCCTGCGCTCCGCCGCCCGATCCCTGAAACCCCTGCGCGCCCTGCGATCCCGTCGCGCCTTGCGCGCCCGAGCCCGTTGCTCCCTGCGCGCCGCCCGATCCTTGAAAGCCTTGAGCGCCCTGCGCTCCTTGCGCGCCGCCCGTCGATCCTTGAAAGCCCTGCGCGCCTTGCGTGCCGGTCGTACCCGCGGCTCCAGTATTGCCCTGCGCACCCTGTGCGCCTTGAAACCCTTGGAAGCCCTGCGCGCCGACGGCGCCTTGCGCGCCCGAGCCCTGCGACCCCTGCGCGCCGCGCGAGCCCTGGGCGCCCTGCGCGCCCTGCTGACCTTGCGTGCCGCCCGTCGCGGGCACCCAGCGACCGGGGCCTGCGATGGGAGCGATGACGAGCGGAGGCGCGGGCGCTTGCGTCGAGCTCCGGTGAAGCTCGTAGTGGAGGAGCTCTGACTGCACGAAGCAGAAGCAGCCGTCATCGAGGAGCGACGTGTTGACGTTCTCGAGGGAGTTTGCGTCCCCGAGGAGGGTGTCGCACGCCCCGATGTTTCTGCTGGCAACGCTGCTTCGATCAGTCACGGGAAATCAGCCTCCTTGTGCCGCTGGCAGAAAGCCCTCGAGCGCAATGACCTGCGCGCAGGCCGCATCGAGGGCGCCTGCGATCATCGCGTTCTGCTCGTCCGACAGCGAGAGCTCAGAGAACTTCCTATCGAACGAGAAGCTCGTCCCGTCCGCGTACGTGCCGCTGATCACGACGCGGGGGTGGTTCGGGGGGTCGGAGGCCGCGTCCGCGTGGTAGATCGTGATGCGCTTGTCGAGCACTCCGGGAGCGATCGACACGAAGGTCACTGGGAGTGGTTTCGTCCACGGCGGGGGATCTGGGGTTTCGTCAGCCATCAGGCGGCTCCTTTCAACTTGTGCACGAATGCGAATTTCTTGTGATCGTGGCCGGACTTCCTGAGCGTGCCGATCAGGCAGGGGAGGCAGACCGCGAGGTGCTCATCCTTGTCCTCGTGCTGCCACTCGAGCGCGAAGTCGCGCCCGCACTCGGGGCAGTGAGGCTCGGCGGGACCGAGGGTGGTGTTCGTGCCGGAGGAGCCGAGCCAATGGAGAGCGCCGGCGGTCGAGTAGAGGAAGCCGCCTGACGCGGGGTTGCCGGTGGGGGTCGAGCTCGCGTTGCCGATGAAGATGCCGTTGCCCATGGCCTGGTCGTTTGCGGCCTGGGCGTGGAAGTGGACGTTGCCGTTGCGCGTCGTGCCGGTGCCGCCACGCACTAGCGTCGCGCCGCCGATCGTCGTCGTGCCCGAGCAGTCCTGCCCCGAGAACGTCATGACTACGCCCGTTGCGCTGTTCGTGCTGATGGGCAGCGGTGAAACTTGGCCGGTCGACGTGAAGTAGAACTTGCCCGGAACGCACTGGATCTGCGTGGTGAAGATCTGAAGCTGCCCCACTCCACCCAGCTCGAACACCATGGCGCTCGCTCCACCCGCACCATTTAGGATGAGCGGGATCGTCGACTCGCCGACAGTTAGCGTCGTGGCGTTCGTGACTCCGTAGTCAAAGACGGTTTTGGCGCCGACTCGGAGCTCGAGATTGCCGGCCGTATTTCCTGTGCCCGACGCAATGAGGAGCTTGCCGCCGACGGTCGCGCCCGTGCCGGTTTCGTTCTGGCCACGGATCGTGAAGAGCGTGCCCGTCGCGCCCGCCGTCGCGTCGTCAATCGGCGAGATGACCGGCGTCGCTTTGGCGAAAGCCAGGTCCACCTGGAGCTGCGCGAAGCTCGCGAAGATGCTGATCTTCGAGGTGCCCGCGACCGCGAGGTTTACCTGGGAGGCGCCGTTGACCGTCGTGACGTTCGCGGTCGTCACGCCCCAGTCGAAGATCGTTAAGGCGCCCGCACGGACTTCGAGGGCTCCTGCCGTGGCGCCCGTGCCCGAGCGCAATAGCGCCTTGCCCCCAACGGTTGCGCCAGTGCCGGAGGCGTCGCCGCCGTGGACGTTCATCTGGCCGCCCACGCCCGCCGCGAACGTATTGTCCTGAGCGCGGACGCTGAGCGAAGCGCCGGTCACCGAGGTCGTGTTGTCCGCGTACCGGATGAGGGCTGCGGCTCCACTCAGCGTGATCGGGAACTCCCACGTGACGACGTTCACCTGGAAGAGCGTGCTCGACAGAGACAAGCGCCGCGTCGAGGTCGGATCCCCGAAGGTGAGGCCTCCTCCGAGGAGGTTCAGGTTCGAGCTATTTACGTCACCGAAGTTCTGCTGATTGATGACCGGATCGGAGCCGTACACCGCGAGATCGGCGGTGTTCGTGACGTTCCGCATCATGACGGTGTTCGCGCCGAAGGGCAGGCGGATGTTGCCCGTCGCGGCCGGCGCGGCCCCGAAGGTCACGAAGTCCGAGCTTGCAATCGCGAGCTGGAGCACCGTGACCCCAGCGCTCTTCAGCGCGACGCTCCCCGAGGACGAGAGAACGACCGAGGTGACGTTGGCGGTGTTCTCGCCGATCGTGATGAGGTTCGTGGAGCCGGTGTAAGAAAAGACGTTGGCGTTGGCGTTGTCGCCCGCGTTCCGCACATTGATCGCGAACGTCGAAGACCCGCGAATCGACGCCGTGCCCGAGGCCGCGGATCCGGCTCCGCTCCCCGCAACCAGGCCGAGGCGGATGGACGCGGTCGCGACATTCGCCACGAACTGATCCGTGCTCGCGTTCGCGACGACTTGGCCGGCGACAGCGATGCCGCTTCCGGTAACTGTGACGATCGGAGTCGCGCCGAAGTTGAGGCTGATGGTGCCGGCGATCGTCGTGCCCGTCCCCGACGCGAGGATGAGCTGGCCACCCGTCGAGGTGACGCCGCTCATGTTTTGACCGTGCACCGTGAAGGTCGTACCGGTACCGGAGGCAGTGTTCAGGTCGGCCGGGCCGACGAGGGAATTTGCGGCGCCGAAAATCAGCGACGTAAACTGAGTCGTGATGCTAATGCCCGAGAGCGTCATCGACAGGCCGCCCCCGATCGTGAGCGTCACCTGAGCGCCGCCTCCGATGGTGGTCCTGCCGGCCGTTGTCAGGTCACCGAAATTCTGATTATCGGCACTCGTCGTCGATCCTGAGTAGACGAGGAGATCGCCCGTGCCCGCGAAGTTACGACTAGTAACCTGCGCAATGCCGCTCTGCGAGGCCGAGAGCCGTAGCTGCCCCGCAGACGACGGAGCCGGACCGATTGAGAGGAGGTTCGTGCCGGCGAGGACGCCGTTCGTGTGATTCCAGACCAATCCGTCGAAGTAGAGGAGCTGACCCGTGCTCGCGCTCGGCAGCAGCATTCCTTGGAACCCCTGCGCGCCTTGCGATCCCTGAGCGCCAACCGCGCCCTGGAACCCTTGCGCGCCTTGCGATCCCTGAAACCCCTGCGCGCCCTGCGCGCCTTGCGCGCCCTGCGTGCCAGTCGCTCCCTGAAATCCCTGCGCGCCCTGTTGCCCTTGCTGCCCCTGATTTCCCTGCGCGCCCTGAAAGCCTTGCGTGCCAGTCGCGCCCTGCGCGCCTTGAGCGCCTTGAAAGCCGCCGCCTTGAAAGCCTTGCGCTCCCTGGAAGCCCTGCGTGCCAGTCGCGCCTTGCGCGCCTTGCGCGCCGCCGCCCGATCCTTGAGGCCCGGTCGATCCCTGCGCGCCCTGCGCGCCGCCGCCTTGGAAGCCCTGCGCTCCCTGGAAGCCCTGTTGCCCCTGCGAGCCTTGGCTTCCGGATCCTGGCGGCACCCGCGGCGTGCCGCTCGCGGATGCCCCCATCCTGGAACGAATCGTCATGGGGCTAGGGCGGTCGCGATAGGCGGCGCGCTCTCCTCGCCTGACGCCGTCGTGATCTGGAACACCAGCCCCGGGTTTTTCTCCGAGCGGTACGCCGCGTCCTCGAGCCTAAACCCGTGCATCCCGTGATGGACGACTTCGGGGCGCGTATCGAAGAAGAGCGGAACGCCCGCTGCGCTCGCGCGCAGACAAAACGAGAAGTCCTCCCGGATGTATTGGTTCTGCAGGACGAGCGGCATGAAGAAGGCGTGGCAGAGCATCCCGCCGTCGACACCGACCGGAAAAAAGATCTTCGGTAGCGCGTGGTGCCGCGCGATGCGCTCGCAGGCCTTGCGATGAATGGCGGTAAACCCCATCCCGAGCGTCTTGGCGGGGTAGAGGCCGCCTGCCGCGTAAAACTTCAGCTCGGCGTCGGGGCTCGCGGGGGAGCCGACCAAGATCCCAGAGCCCGTGAGCGATTTGCTGAGGTAAGCGCCGCCGACGACGCCTTCGGTCTCGTGGCATGACGAGACGAGGCGATCGTAGCCCGCGCGGGTAAATTCTACATCCGAGTCGATGAAGACGAAGACGTCGTGCTCTTTCTGCCGAAGCCCCGTCTCGAGCAAGGTTGCGCGCGCGGCGTCGATGGACGAGTCCTGACGGCGCGCCGCGACGCGCACCCCGGACTTTCGCACCGACTCGTGGTGCTCGTAGGGAGCCGGGCCGTAGTACGTGATGAGCGCAAGGGAGGCGGGCGCGGTCATGGCAGAGCCGACAGCTGCTCCACCACGATGCGAAGCGAGTATTGGAGCGATCCGGCGGTGATGCCCGCCGCTGTCACCACGTAGCTGATGTTACTCGCGGTACCGACCTCGCATACGAATGCGTCCTGCACGATGCCCGTCGCCGTGATGTTGATGCCCGCGAGCGACTGCGTCGCCGTCGAGCCGTCGTCGCCAATCGACCCCACCGAGAGGGTGAGCTGCCCAGCTGTCCCTGGGGTCGTGATGGCGAGCGCCATCGACACGCGATAGAGCCCGCTCGGGGCTGACGTGACGAGCGTGCCGAAGGTCGTGCCGTTGAGGTTTTTGACGCGGACGTTTGCCCAGCGCCCGACGGGGAGCACCCAGGGGCCCGCATACTTGTCGTTGTTCGGGACGGTCATGTGGTGACGTTCTCCACTCCGACGAAGACGAAGATCGCGTTGTCCTCAGAGGTCTGAAAGACGTAACGAGCCGGGGCCGGATCGGTCGGGCCAATCGCACGCATCGTGACGCCGCCGAATTGCACCGTCAGCGTGTGGCCGTTCGTGCCGTACACGTCGATGGGCCTCACCTTGAGCGCGGCGCTCCCGAGCGCGAGCTGAATGGTCTTGTCGGCGCCGAGCGTCTTCGGGGCCAAGAAGAGGCGCGGGTTCATGGTGAAGTCGAAGGTCGACAGGATCCCGTCGATCGGGAACCCGTTCTGCTCGCCTTCGTCGAGCGCGATGAAGGCGTTCGCGGAGGAGCCGATCGCGCCCTGCCCGTTGCCCGTCGTGAAGAGACTGCGCTCGGAGACCGAGTCGAGCTGGAGCGAGGTGAGCGTCACGGCAAGCGCAATCGAGCCCGACGACTTCGGGCCGAAGGCGGTGTTCCGGATGATCATGCTGCCCCACTCGCCGAGGGTCTGGGTCGTGGTCGCCGACGCATTACCGACTCGGCAGTTGTCCAGCACGATCGTGTCCGTGTTGATCGAGCTGCCCGTGAGATCTCCGTCGATCGAGCAGTTGTTCAGGCGGATGGTGGCCGCGACGATGGGAGCGGCGAGACCCGCGGGGAAGAAGCAGTCCTCGCAGATCATCGGGCCCGAGGCGGGCGCCGAGATAAACGTGCAGCTCTCGTAGGTGCTCGGGCTAGTGGCACCTGCGCGCTTGACGTTCACGACGCCGTTGATGTAGGCGTTCTCGGCGAAGACGGCCGTCGAGGTCGTGATGGCTTCCGTGCGCATCCCCGTCGCGCGCGGGCCGCCGACGGCCGACGACAGGTAGACGATCGTGTTGGAAGCGCCGTTGCCCGATCCCGTGATCGTACCGGACGCATGGCAGTCGATGAGCGCGAGGTTCGCTTGGATGGCCGACGAGTCGGTGAGCGTCGTGCAGGTGAGGTTCTGGAGAGTGAGCGTGAGCCCCGCCGTCGTCGTAAACGTCGTCGTGATGGCGCCGAGCTGCACCGTCTGATCGGTCGGCTCGCAGAGCCCGATCATCGTGATGTTGCGGTTGCCTCCGATCGCGAGCGCCGCCCCGTAAGACGCGGGCGCGATGAGGAGCGTGATGTTGCCTGTCGGGTGAGCCGCGAAGGCTGCGGTCGGCGAGGCATAGGGCTGAGCGATCGATCCCGTGGCCGTCCCGGCGTTGGCCGCGTCGACGTAGAAGACCTGCGTCAGGGGATTGATGGCCGCGCCCTGAAAGCCCTGAGCGCCTTGAGCTCCGGTGCCGGTCGCGCCTTGAAATCCTTGGGCGCCCTGCGCGCCAGTCGCGCCCGTTGCGCCTTGAAAGCCCTGAGCGCCAGTCGCGCCCGTTGCGCCCGCGGTACCGGTCGCGCCCTGGCGACCCTGGCTACCCTGCGCGCCGCCAGCACCGACTGCGCCTTGCGCGCCCGTCGCGCCGGTTGCGCCGGTAAACCCTTGCGCGCCCGTCGCGCCCGTTGCTCCCGTGGCGCCCGTCGCGCCCTGAGCTCCGGTTGTTCCGGTGGCGCCCGTTGCTCCCGTGGCGCCCTGAGCTCCGGTTGCGCCGGCCGCGCCAGTCGCGCCCTGGGAGCCCTGCGCGCCGGTCGTGCCCGCCGTGCCGGTATTGCCCTGACGGCCTTGCGCGCCCTGGAATCCTTGCGTGCCCTGAGATCCTTGAAATCCTTGCGCTCCCTGGAAGCCTTGAGCGCCCTGCGCGCCGGCTGTGCCGAGAGCTCCCTGGAAGCCTTGAAATCCTTGCGCTCCCTGGAAGCCTTGAGCGCCCTGCGCGCCACCTGCGCCGGCCGCGCCCTGAAAGCCTTGCGCGCCCTGCGCGCCTTGAGCGCCGGACCCCTGAAACCCCTGCGATCCTTGAGCGCCTTGCGCGCCGCCGGTGTTCCCCTGGAAGCCTTGAGCGCCCTGCGCGCCTTGAGCGCCGCCGCCCGATCCCTGTGGACCGATTTGCCCCTGCGCTCCCTGGAACCCTCCACCCTGAAAGCCCTGCGCTCCCTGAAATCCTTGTACGCCCGTCGCGCCTTGCGCGCCGAACCCCTGCGCGCCTTGCGCTCCCTGAAAGCCCTGCGCTCCCTGAAATCCTTGCGTGCCAGTCGCGCCTTGCGCGCCGAACCCCTGCGCGCCCTGGAAGCCTTGCGCGCCTTGAGCGCCCGCGTTGCCTTGCGCGCCGAGGGCGCCTTGGAAGCCCTGAGCTCCCTGAAATCCTTGCGCGCCCTGCGCGCCCTGCGATCCCTGCGAGCCCGTGCTCCCTTGCGCGCCCGTGTTCCCTTGGAAGCCTTGAGCGCCTTGCGTGCCGGTCGTGCCCGTGGCGCCCGTGTTCCCCTGAAAGCCCTGAGCGCCTTGCGCGCCAGCGGCGCCTTGCGCGCCCGTGCCGCCCGTATTCCCCTGGCGACCCTGCGCTCCCTGGAAGCCTTGGGCACCTTGAAACCCTTGCGCGCCCTGCGCGCCGGTCGAGCCTTGCGCGCCCGAGCCGGTCGCGCCTTGCGCGCCGAGTCCGCCCTGGAAGCCCTGCGCGCCCTGCGCGCCTTGCGCGCCGCCGCCTGGACCCGTTTGCCCCTGGAACCCCTGCGCGCCCTGAAAGCCGCCGCCCTGAAAGCCTTGTGTCCCTTGCGCGCCCTGGAAGCCCTGCGCGCCCTGCGCGCCTTGCGCGCCGCCGCCTGGCCCCTGAGGTCCCGGCGATCCCTGGGGACCGGTGACCGCTTGGCCCTGGAACCCCTGATTTCCCTGCGCGCCTTGCGCTCCCTGAAATCCTTGAAATCCCTGCGCGCCTTGCGCGCCGACGCCCTGGAACCCCTGAAACCCCTGCGCGCCCTGAAACCCTTGCGCGCCCGTCGCGCCTTGAAAGCCGCCGCCCTGCGTGCCTTGCGCGCCTTGCGCGCCCTGACGCCCCTGCGCGCCCTGTTGACCTTGCGTGCCGCCCGTCGCCGGCACCCAGCGACCGGGGCCCGCGATGGGGGCAATGATGTTCGGGGGGGAGGGAGCGCTCGTGTCGTCGCGGTGGAGCTCGTAGTGAAGGTGCTCGCCTGCGACGTAGCAGAGCGCGCCGTCGTCGAGTGTCGTCGTGACGACGTTCTCGAGGGAGTCGCCGAGGCCGAGCAGGGTTGCTCGAGATCCGATCACGCGATCGGCTAGTGCGCTGCGATCCGTCATGGCTGCGGGAGGCTCCGGGCGCAGGAGTGCGCCGCTCTGCCGTCCTGCCTGCCCCGGTCTTTCCTGAGGAAAGATCTCGGACCAAACCGACCTAGTAAACGAAGCCTACCCCGCCCGGGGGCTGGGATTCAAGTTTTTGGGCGAGCGGGGGAGCGATTGCTCGGCGGGGTCAGCTCGTCGTTCCGCACCCGAAAAAGAGGCTGTCGCCGGGAGCCGCTCCCGCGGCGGGGGTGAGCGCGCCCACGACCACGATCCAGTCGTTGTTTCCGCTGGTCGCGCCGACGAGGGCCCCCGTCGCGCCCGAGGCAGAAAAGATCTTGTCGTAGATGCCCACGAAGGTACCCGTCTCGCCCGCGTTGGTTGACCCGTCGACTCGCGTCGTAAACCCCGCCGGAACCGAGGTGAGCTGACCGTCGTTGTTGCTGATCCACAGCACGAGCTCGTTTGCGACAGCGGTCGAGATCGTGAGTCCCGTCGGGGCCGCGTTGCCGCCGTCGTTGGTCGACTGAGTGTCCCACGGCGCCGTGGTGCTCACCCCAGAGTACGCGATGATGATCGCTTGATTGACCTCGCCGCCGCTCGCCGTGAAGAGCGCGGTCGCCGGATCCGAGCCGACACACACGTAGGTGAAGACCGCGACCTGGAAGCTATCGAACACCGCCGCGTTGTGATGGTAATTGACCCGCTGCGTCCAGCCGGTAGGAATGGTCCAGGTCTGGAGGGAGTTGTCGTTCAGGGAGAGGATCGCGACGCGAACATCTCCGACTGAGCTCGTCGGGCAATTGGCGGTGATCGCGTTCGATCCACCGGACGGCGTCGTGACGCTGGGCGATCCATGGATCGCGATGCTCATGCGAACCCTGTTAGCCCGGCGCCCCAGTAGTTGGTGCCGTCATAGAAGAAGTTGGCGATGTTCACGGCGGCAGCGGTTGTCACCCAGGTGGGTTGCGTCCCGGAGGCCCACTTGACGGACGCGGGCCACGTCACCGTGCGACCGCCCGTCCCGTCCTGCACCATGCGCACCTGCACGTGGCGGGAGTTTGATGGCGCCGTGAACGTAAACGTGACGTTGCCCGTCATCGTGACGAGCTGATTTGGGCCAGTGGTGAAGTTCAGGGTGAGGGCAGTGCCGGAGTTGCCCGCGTTGACTTCATTGACGATCTGATTGGCACCCTGCGCGCCTTGCGATCCCTGAGCGCCAGAGGCGCCCTGAGCGCCCTGCGATCCCGAGCCCGCAGCACCCTGGAAGCCTTGCGCGCCCTGCGATCCCGTCGCGCCCTGCGCGCCAGATCCCGTCGCGCCCTGGAACCCCTGCGCGCCTTGAGCGCCGGCCGTGCCAGCTGCACCCTGAAAGCCTTGAGCGCCAGTTGCGCCCTGCGCGCCAGCCGTGCCCGCCGCGCCCTGGAACCCCTGCGCGCCCTGCGCGCCCGTTGCGCCTTGAGCGCCAGTCGTGCCAGCGGTGCCCGCGGCGCCTTGCGCTCCCTGCGCACCTGCAGTGCCAGCCGCGCCCTGAAAGCCTTGCGCGCCTTGAGCACCAGTCGCACCCTGCGCGCCCGAGCCCGCAGCACCCTGGAAGCCTTGAGCGCCCGCCGTGCCGCCGGCACCCTGGAAGCCTTGAGCGCCTTGAGCGCCGGCCGTGCCAGTCGCGCCCTGCGCGCCGGTCGATCCCTGCGCGCCCGCCGTACCGCCGGCACCTTGAAAGCCCTGAGCTCCTTGCGCTCCAGCGGTGCCTGCGGCGCCCTGGAATCCTTGCGCGCCCTGAGCTCCCGAGCCCGCGGCGCCTTGCGCGCCGAGTCCGCCCTGGAAGCCCTGCGCTCCCTGAGCGCCTTGCGCGCCGCCGCCCGATCCCTGCGCGCCGGTCGATCCCTGCGCGCCCTGCGCGCCGCCACCCTGAAAGCCCTGCGCTCCCTGGAACCCTTGCGTGCCCGTCGCGCCTTGCGCTCCCTGCGCGCCGCCACCCTGAAAGCCTTGAGCACCTTGCGACCCCTGCGTGCCGCCGCTTCCTTGAAAGCCCTGCGCGCCTTGCGCGCCCGAGCCCGTTGCGCCCTGCGCGCCGGTCGTGCCCGTCGCTCCCTGGAAGCCCTGCGCGCCCTGAGCGCCCGTCGCTCCCTGGAAGCCCTGCGCGCCCTGAGAGCCCGTCGCGCCCTGAGCGCCCGCGCCGCCCGTCGCGCCCTGAAATCCTTGCGCGCCCTGCGCGCCAGTCGCGCCCGTCGCGCCTTGCGCGCCCGAGCCCTGAGATCCCTGCGCGCCGAGGCCACCTTGGAAGCCCTGCGCTCCCTGCGCGCCTTGCGCGCCGCCGCCCGATCCCTGAAAGCCCTGCGCGCCTTGAGCGCCCTGCGCGCCGCCCGTGTTCCCCTGGAAGCCTTGAGCGCCTTGGGCGCCCGTCGTGCCCGCGGCGCCCGTATTGCCCTGTCGACCTTGCGCTCCTTGGAAGCCCTGAAAGCCCTGCGATCCGGTCGCGCCCTGGGCGCCCGAGCCTTGAGATCCCTGCGCCCCGAACGGGCCTTGCGCGCCCTGCGCGCCCTGCTGGCCTTGCGTGCCGCCCGTCGCCGGCACCCAGCGTCCGGGGCCCGCAATGGGCGCGATGACGAGCGGAGGCGCCGGCGTCTGGGTCGAGCTCCGGTGAAGCTCGTAGTGC
>Ga0265340_10001172_pt1 | contig 15004 bp, 15 predicted proteins | sample 4CB225metaG_FD_202082 | JGI IMG/M metagenome (GOLD analysis project Ga0265340, IMG submission 202082) | Rhizosphere microbial communities from Carex aquatilis grown in University of Washington, Seatle, WA, United States - 4-CB2-25 metaG | ecosystem: Host-associated > Plants > Roots >...
TAGATTCTTGTGGCGTATCAGGCTTCGGTTGGCCAGCACCAGCGGCCCACGCCTTATGAACTACATCTTCAAACGAAACACCGCCATCCAATGCCATGAATAAGTCTTCATGGAACTTCGGAAGCTGTCCGGTACCAAACATCGCCTCATCGCGCACCATCAACGGCGGTTGGAATTCGGTGTAACCGAACTCGCTGGTGTGCAGATCAAGCATGAACGACGCCAGCGCCCGTTCAAGTTTGGAAAGCGCACCTTTGAGGTACACGAACCGCGCGCCGGAAACTTTCGCGGCGCGTTCGAAATCCATCAGCCCCAGCGCCTCGCCAAGCTCGAAATGCTCTTTCGGTTTGAAGTTCATGCGCGGCGGTTCGCCGAATTTCCGCGCCCCGACTTCCTTGTTGAAGGCTTCGTCGGGACCGTCTGGCACATCCGTCGCCGGAAGGTTCGGCAAGACCTCCATCGCCTTCTTCAGGTCTTCTTCCGCCTTCCGCTGTTCGCCTTCGTCCTTCTGGAGTGCGTCCTTGAGTCCCGCGATTTCGGCCATCAGCGCCGCCGCTCCCGCCTCGTCCTTCTTGGCCTTGGCCTGGCCGATAGCGCGCGAAGCTTCGTTCTGGCGCGCTTTGTGCTGCTCGAACGCCATCTTGGCGGCGCGCCAGCGGTTGTCGAGGTCCAGAATGTCGTCCGCTACGGCTTCCGGCGTCTTGCCGTCGAAAGCGGCGGCGCGGCGCGCCAATCCGGCGACGAAAACGTCCCGGTTTTCGCGAATTTGCTTGATGTCGTGCATGGGAATCTCTCCGGCCGGGAGGTAATGGCACGCGCCGTTGAGGCGGTCAAAGCCACTTTTTACCTCCCCCTCGTGGGGAGGTCGACGCGATGAGCGAAGCGAATTGCGTCGGGTGGGGGGAGACACTTGCGGGGCCCCCCACCCGGCTCATTCGCTTGCTATCGCTCGCGAATTTCGCCGACCTCCCCACAAGGGGGAGGTGAAGATAAGTTAGTCTTCCGCCTCGTTTTCCGCCTTGTCTTCCGCTTCGCGGGAGGCGTCATCCTGGGCGCGGCGCTTTTCGATCAGACTGACGCACCAGATCGAAACTTCGTAGAGAAGCACCAGCGGCACGGCCAGACTGATCGGGCTGAGCCAGTCCGGCGGCGTGATCAGGGCGGCCAAGGTGACGATGCCGACGATGGCGTAGCGCCTCACGCGGCGCAGCATGGCGGCGGAAACGATGCCGACCTTGCCGAGCAATGTCAGCAACACCGGCAGTTGGAAAGTCAGCCCGAATGCGAAGATCAAGGTCATCACGAAATCGAGCCAGTCGCTGACTCTGAGCTGGGCCTCGATGGGCAGCGTATCGATGCTGCCCTGCGTCTGATAGCCGAGGAAGAACTTCACCGCGAACGGCAGCATCACATAGAACACGAAGCTCGCGCCGACGATGAACAAGATCGGGCTGGCGAGGAGGAACGGCAGAAAGGCGTTGCGCTCGCGCCTGTAGAGCCCGGGCGCCACGAACATCCAGACCTGCCCGGCCATGAACGGAAACGCCAGACACAGCCCGCCGAACATCCCGACTTTTATATAGGTGAAGAAAGTCTCGTATATCGCCGTGTAGATGAGATGGCGATTGGGGTGCCCCGCCAGCGCATGCGCCAACGGCTCGGTAAGAAAGGCATAGATCGGTTGTGCGAAATAGAAACAGATCACGAAAGCGACCGCCAGCGACAGCAGCGAATAGATCAGCCGCTTCCGCAACTCGACCAGATGTTCGAGCAGCGGCGCCTTGGTGGATTCGATCTCGGCCTCTTCGGCTTCGCTGTGCGTGCTCATGGCGCGGGAGGCTTGCCTTCCTCGACCGGCACCGCGGGCTCGACGGGTTTCGGTTCGTCGTCGATGGCAACCCTGACCGGCGCCGACAGTGCTTGCGATATGGACTCTTCGGTTTCCGCCAGCGGACGCATGTTACGCAGCGCATCAACTTCCTTGCGCAGTTCGTCGAGCTCGCTCTGCCGCGCCATTTCGTCGAAGCTCTTGCGGAACTGGTCGGCCATGCCGCGCGCTTTGGCCGCCCACTGGCCCATCGTGCGCATGACTTTCGGCAGGTCCTTGGGTCCCACGACCACAAGGGCGACCACCAGAACGAGGAGCATATGGCTCCAGCTTAAATCGACGAACATCTGTTTGCGGGCTTCTTAGGAGTGCGCCGCCTTGTCCTTGTCGGGCGCCGGCGTTTCGACGCGGCCGTCCGGAGAGATCACCTTCGGCGGCGGCGGCTCTTCGTCGGCCATGCCCTTCTTGAAGCTCTTAATGCCCTTCGCAAAGTCGCCCATGATGTCCGAAAGCTTGCCGCGGCCGCCGAACAGCACCAGGACGATCACAGCAACCAGCAAGATGTGCCAAATGCTAAGTCCACCCATGACGAATCTCCTTGCTGCCGTTTGAGCGGCCCGCGCTCCGGGCTCGATTTCGGCCCTGTTAAAGCCCCAGCGCGCGGGCGATGCAAGCGCCCCGCTCTAACCCAGGCCGACCAATATCTCGCCTTTGCGGTCCAAGGCCGAAGCCAGCGCGCCGACCCGCTTCTTGACTGTCTCGTCGGCGATCATGCCGCGCCGTTTGGGGACCTCGACGACCACCTTCGAGGGGGTCAGCCGCAGCCGGTAGTGCGACAGCTCGCCGGGCGCGGCCGCCGAAAGATCGAAGGCGACCCTCGCCGCCATGCCGATGTGGAAGGCCCGCTGCGCGTCCGCCTTGTCGAGCAGCCCCAACGTGACCATATCGCCCGGCATGTCTTCGTCGCCGCTGTAGCGGTGATAGACCGCAGCCGCGATGAACTCCCGGGCACGATGGTCGGCGCCCGAGAACGGCATGTTCAGCACTTCGCTGTGGGTGCCGCGGGCGCGGTAATCGGGATGGCGCCGCCAGCCGATGTCGCTGAGCAGGCAGGCCGCCAGGCGCAGCCGGCGAAACTCGGCATTTTCGTCGGCAAACAAAGGTGAGCACCAATGGAACATCTCGAGTGCATGAGCCGGCGAACGGCTCCATCTGGCGTTCTCGACGGTCGCAAAATCGATCAGAGGATCCTTGGCACGTTCCTCGTCGGTGAGTTTCTCGTACAACAGGCCCTCGCGCAGACCGTTGGCCGAGACCACCACGTCCTTGAACTTCGCCGCCGCAAGCAGCCGTTGCAGCACGACCGCGCCGTACGGCAACAACTCCATGCGCCGCTTCGACACGCCTTGCATCAGTTCGAGCGATTTGCGTCCCTGCTTGGCCAGCACCGAACAAAGGTCCAAGGCGCGGCCGGCAGGAATCGTATAGTGCTGCAGCATGTGCAGCGGGTATTGCTCGCGCAGCATGTCGACACGCGCGAAGCTGCGCCAAATGCCGCCGACCACGTAAAGGCTGCGATGATCGAGCGTCTTGAATTGCGGTAATTTCGCAAATTCCGCATCGATCAGTTGGCGCGCTTTGTCGATGTCGCCTTTGGTAAGACCGAGCAACCTGAGAGGCCCGAACGGCAACGACGCGGCTTCGCCGGATTGTCCGCCTTTGACCATCGACATATCGAGACTGCCGCCGCCCAGATCGGCCGCAAGCCCATCGGCGTCGGGGATCGACGCGATCACGCCTTCGGCCGCCAGCCGCGCTTCTTCCTTGCCCGACAGCACGCGAACCGGCGCGCCCCAGGCCGCTTCGGCGCGGCGCACGAAATCGGGTCCGTTCGAGGCGTCGCGCGCCGCTGCCGTCGCCACCGCCTCGCGCACCGAAACGCCGATGCCGTCGGCCAGCAGTTTGAAGCGCCGCAAAGATTCGAGCGCGAGTTCGCAGCCTTCTTTATGGAGCAGTCCCGTGGCTTCGATGTCGCGGCCGATGCTGCAAATGGTCTTCTCGTTGTGCATGGTCGCAGTCGTGCGCGACAGCGACTCGTAAATCACAAGCCGCACCGAGTTGGAGCCGATGTCGACGACCGCGACGCGTTCTTTGGTGCTGCGCGGTGCACGCACGGGTGCATCCGCGCCCAATTCCGCCGGCATGATCGGGGTGCTGTTCATGGTCACTCGCGGCGCGTGATGATGGCCACCGGTCGCGGCTGATCGATCTTCAAGGCCCGGCCGCGGCCCGATAACGAAGGATTGGTCATGAAGTAAGTATGCGCCGAAAAAGCATCGGTGCTGTCTGCGGCAGGATCGCGCACGTAACAGCCGTCGGCCTTCATGTGCCAGGATTGTGCCTGATCTTTGAGCAGCGCCACCATGATCTGATCGAGCACCTGCTGGTGAACCGTCGGATTCTCGATCGGCACCAGCGCTTCGACGCGGCGGTCAAGATTGCGCGGCATCCAGTCTGCCGACGAGATGAAGACCTTCGCTTTGGCGGAGGGCAACCCGAAACCGTTTCCGAAACAAACGATTCGGCCATGCTCCAGGAAGCGCCCGACGATGCTCTTCACATGGATGTTGTCGGAGAGGCCCGGCACGCCGGGCCGCAGGCAGCAGATGCCGCGCACCACCAGCTCGACGCGCACGCCTGCCTGACTGGCGCGGTAGAGGCAATCGATCATGTGCGAATCGACGAGCGAATTAAGTTTTACCCAAATGGCCGCCGGCCGCCCGGCGCGCGCGTGGGCGATTTCGTCATTGATGGCACCGACGAGCCGTTCGCGCAGGTCGAGAGGCGAGACGGCTATCTTTTCCAGGCCCACGGGCTCGGCGTAGCCGGTGACGTAGTTGAACAGCTGAGCGGCATCGCGCCCCAGCGCCCGGTCGGCGCTGAACAGCGACAGGTCGGTGTAAATCTTTGCGGTGTTGGGATGGTAATTGCCGGTGCCGAAATGAACGTAGGTGTGGAGCTGGCCGCTCTCGCGGCGCACCACCAGACTGACTTTCGCGTGGGTCTTGAGTTCGATGAAGCCGTACACCACCTGGACGCCGGCGCGCTCCAGATCGCGCGCCCATTTGATGTTCGCGGCTTCGTCGAAGCGGGCCTTCAACTCCACCAGCGCGGTGACGGATTTGCCCGCATCCGCCGCCTCGATCAGCGCGCTGACGATGGGGGAATCGCTGCTCGTGCGATAAAGCGTCTGCTTGATCGCCACCACGTCGGGATCGGCCGCGGCCTGGCGCAGAAACTGCACCACGACGTCGAAACTTTCGAACGGGTGATGGACGATGATGTCCTTGGCGCGGATCGACGCGAAACAATCGCCGGCGTGATCGCGGATGCGCTCCGGAAAGCGCGCGACATAGGGCTTGAACTGCAGATCGGTACGGTTCTTGAGGATCAGCGTGCGCAGATCCGATAGACCCAGCATGTGCTCGACGAACACGAATTCTTCCAGCTTGAGCTGGAGATGGTCGGCGATGAAGCGCCGCAGATCTTCGGGCATCGACTCGCTGCACAGCATGTTGATGACCGAGCCGCGCCGGCGGCGCTTGAGCAGCGACTCGAACATCAGCACCAGATCTTCGGCTTCTTCCTCCACTTCGACGTCGCTGTCGCGCAGGATGCGGAACAAGCCCGTACCCGCGACTGCGTGGCCGGGAAACAGTTTGTCGTGATAGAGCTCGATGATCTTTTCGAGCGGCAGGAAGCGCGCTTCCTTCGGTTCGCCCGGCAAACGGACGAAACGCTGCACTTGCGACGGAACCGGCAGCAGCGCCATCACCGATTTGCCGTCGCGCTTGCGCAGCAGCTTCAGCGTCAGCGTGAAGCCGAGGTTCGGAATGAAGGGAAACGGATGGGCGGGATCGATCGCCAGCGGCGTCAGCACCGGGAAAATCTGCTCGCGAAACTGAACGTCGAGCCATTCCTTGTCGGCCTGTGTCAGCTCTTCCGGGTCGATGACGGAAATGCCGCTCTCGCGCAGCTCGGCACGAAGAGAAACCCACACACGTTGCTGATCGACCAGAAGTTTTCCCGCCAGTTCGCCGATGCGGACGAGCTGTTCGCTGGGGCTGAGACCGTCGGCGCTGAGCGAAGCCACGCCCTCGTTGACCATGCCTTTCAGGCCGGCCACGCGCACCATGTAGAATTCGTCGAGGTTCGAGGCCGAGATGGACAAGAAGCGAAGGCGCTCCAATACGGGATGGCGGCGGTTCTGGGCCTCCTCGAGCACCCGGCCATTGAATGTCAGCCAGGAAAGCTCGCGGTTGACGAAACGCTCCGGCGATGCCGGATCGATCGCGGGCGCCAGGACGCTTTCCTGGGTGGCGAAAATCTCCACCGGGCGCGGAGCCTCCGGCCCATGGCTATGGCCCTGGTGAGCCTCCTCGGCTGCTTCGACTCTGGTCTTTGCCTTTGACATCAATGGGTTGTCACAAATCTGCCGCTGCAGCGTAGAGCAATTGCGCTACCCTGTCATGACTGAGCTTACGCATCTTTCGCCAATAATTCCCTCACAAGGCTAGGGGTTGCCCTCATTTCGCCGGCGTCAGCGAAACCGCCATAAGGGGCCTGGACCGGCGCGTCCCGTTCGTGAGTTTGGCCAGAATCCAGGCAATTCCCAGACAGACCACCACCACGGCGAGCGCGCGCAGAGCGTCGGGGTGTTTCGAGAGACCGAACAGCGGCGTCGATTGCGCCAAATGCACGATTCCGAGATGGCTTGCGTAAAGGGGGTAGGAGATTTCGCCGAGAGGTTTGCAGAAGCCCGGCGCCTTGGCGTCGGAGCGGATCAACAGCGCAATCAGCAGTGGGGTCACGACAATCACCACAACGGCGTCGATTGTCGGCGTGACCGTAAATGTGGGAATGGCCGCAACCACCAGCCAGAACGTCAGCAGCAGTTCCGTGGAGATTACCGGCAGCCGCTTGAACAGCGGCAGGTCGTGCCAGCGATAGAGCACGACTCCGGCGCAAAACGCCGGCATCCCGCGTAACATGCCGTAGGTGAATATATCGGACTGGTACATGCCGACGCACCATCCGTATTTCGAGTGATAACCGACGAACGTCATGAGGCCCCAGCCGATTCCGACGATCAGAAGAAGCGCCCAGGTTTTGAACCGAACAATGCCCGCGGCATACATCAGGTTCACGATCCACTCGATGAACAACGACCATGCAATCGTCGACGCGGGATAGGCCGCATTGTCGGGCGTCAAGAACTGCGGAATCAGGAACAACGTCGTGACGGCCGCAAAAACCAACAGGGACGATGTATAGCCGTGGAAGGCCACGTAGCCGGCCGAAAGCAAGATCACGAAGGCGGCAATGTTGATCAGCGTCCCCAGGAAATAGGTCGGCAGCAGCCGGCGGGCGCGCGCGCGAATGAACTGCTTTAGCGAGAGGCCGTTCTTCAGCCGCTCTTCATAGGTCAGCGCGATGACAAAACCGCTCAGCACGAAGAATACGTCGACCGCCAGGAAGCCGTGCTGGAAAATCGGGCCCTTGTGGAACAGGTCGTCGCAGTGGAAGAGCAGCACGGTGATCGCGCAAACGCCGCGCAATCCGTCCAGGCTCTGAAAGCGTTTCGCCGCCATGGTGCGATTTTCGGGCGGCGCGAGTTAAGGAACTCAAAATCCGCGAGGCGCAATTGACCCGTTCAGCGGTCTTTGGCCAACAATTCCCTGATCAGGCCGAGGGTGACAGGCCGTTTTGCGGCCAAAGCCGCTTCGTCCGCCCGCGCCACAAGATCGCGCATGGCGGCCGGCGAACGCTCCAGCGCCCGGATCATCTGGGCTACCACCGCATCCGGAACGCTCAGCTGACGGTCGGCGAACAGCTTTCGCACCAACGCTTCCAGCAGCGCGTCGTCGGGCGCCCATAGCGAAAACGCCAGCAAGGCGCGGAAGCGTGAAGCCAGATCGGGCAAGCGCACCGGCCAACGCGGCGGTGCTTCGCGGCCGGTGAGCAGCATCGGCTGACCGCGCTCGATCAGCGCGAAGAGCGCCGTCTCTGCCGCAGCGGCGAGCGGGGCACGATCTATGTTCTCGATCACCAGCGCTTGGGACGGCCGAGCCGACGCGAGCACCGTTTCGTTGAGCGCGGAGCTCTCCAAGATCGATGCACCGGAGCGGGCCGCCCATACGCTCGCCAGGTGCGACTTGCCCGATCCGGCAGGGCCATACAGCGCCGCGACGGGCGACGGCCAGGCCGGATAGCGATCGATGAATTCGACGGCGGCGCTGTTGCCGGGCCCGACGATGAAGTCCTCGCGCGCGAACTTACCTGGGGTCACGAGCGGCAGCGGAATCTGGCTGGACATCCGTCAGACCGCTCGGCGTCCCGCCGCGACGGCTTGCAGCCAGACGAGGCCGTAAGCGAAGAACGACCACAGCGTGAAGAACCCCACCACAATATTGCCGGCGGATACCAGCAGCGGAAAACTGACGCCCAGCGCGAGCAACAAGAGAACCAGCACGATATATGCGACTTGCGCCACCGTGCTGGCCTTGCCCACGATCAGCGGCGCAATCCGGAGCGGCGCCTCCATCAGCCACGCTGCGGCGATTCCGATGACAATCGCGGCATCGCGGCCGATCACCAAAGCCGCGACCCAAAGCGGAACTGCGCCGATTGCCGTCAGGGCGATGAAGCTCAGCAGCATCAGCAGCTTGTCGGCCGCCGGGTCGAGCCAAGCGCCGAAGCGAGACGTCAACGAATAGCGCTTGGCGAGAAAGCCGTCCAAGGCATCGCTCAAGCCGGCGACCCCGAACACGCAAAGTGCGGCCACATCGGAGCGCTGGGCGACCAGGACTGCCGTGAACGGCGCAGCGACGAGACGCAATGCGCTCAGGATGTTGGGAACCTGACGCAACAACGCGTTCATGGCGAGCCGGCTTGCGAGAGTTGCCAAGTCCCGCCGCGGTTGGCGAGCGCGAGGCCCGCCTGCGCCATCGCGTCGCGCAGTTGATCGGCGGATCCGATATAGGAGATAGCCAGCCGCGCCTCGCCGATATCCATGGCGACGACGTTTACGCTCGAAACGTTGGGTACGGCTGCAAGCGCATTCTGCATCCCGGCAAACTGCGCCAGCGACACGATCCGTACTTCCGCGATCAACTTGCCCTTCTGGCTGAAGTCGACCGCGGCGTGCACCTTCCACAGATCGTCCAACGTGCGCACCGCAGCCTCGGCCGCCGCCGGATAGGTCGATTGCGCACCTTGAAGGATGGGAATCTCGAAGCTCGTCTTGGTCGGCAGTTCTCCCGCCCCCACCCGACGAAGTATGACCGTTAGCTTGTTGCCCGTCGGCACAGCCTGGATCAATACGGCTTCGCTGGCGCGAATGCGCGAGGCGGCGGGCTCGACATCGTTCCATGTCGCGGTCTCGAATGTGAGGCCGCCGAGCACGCTTTCGTCGACCGCATCGCCTACGGGAACCGCAAAGGGAACCAGACTGTGGGCAAAGCGCGGGCTGGCCAGTGCCGACGTCCAGCTTGAGCCGCGCGTATAGCCCGGCGCCATCGGGATCACCAACACGCGCTTGGCTTGCGCCGCCGCGTAAGGAATGCCTGTGCTCTGGAGCAGCCGCGCCACCGCTTCCGGATTGAACATGTATGTCACTTCGGCGATGTAGCGCGTGGTCGAACGCTTTTCGTTGGTCGGGAAATAGCCCGAGATGACCTTCTGCAGCGCCGGGCCGTCCAGCACAGGCTGGCGCGTCCAATCCTGTTGGCGGGTGAGGCGCCGGAAGAGCGTCTGCCACGCGGCCGGCCTGCCGCCGGCAATCGCGGCGTTCCTCGCTTCCGAGACGGAAGAGCCGGAAGCTTCCACATGAATATTGTTGACCGTAAAAGTGCCTTCTGCCGCCGCGAACAGAGGCGGGCAAACGACCGTGAGCGCGAGGATAAACACCGTCAAGAAAAGTGGGCGTTGCATCGGAAACCTGTTTTGAGCCCGGCGACTATAGTAGGCGTTGCCTGCCTGTAAAAGCGGCGGTTTGCCCTGCCCGAAACGGCCCGGCAGGCGATGGAATCTGGCGCTTCTTCTTGCGTGGCCGCTTTGGCACGATTAAACGAGGCGGCGACCTATCACTACCGCGCGATATGACGGCAAAATCGGATTCCGGCCAAAACAGCCTCACCTATAAGGACGCCGGTGTCGACATCGACGCCGGCGAAAAGCTTGTCGAACGCATTGCACCCGCCGCCAAGGCGACACGGCGGAGCGGCGCCGACGCCGATCTGGGCGGTTTCGGCGGTTTATTCGATCTTAAGGCTGCCGGTTACGCGGACCCAATTCTCGTCGCTGCCACGGACGGCGTCGGCACCAAGCTCAAGATCGCCATCGACACCGGTCTCCTTGCCGGCATCGGTCAGGACTTGGTGGCCATGTGCGTCAACGACATCGTCGTGCAAGGCGCGGAGCCGCTGTTCTTCCTGGATTACTACGCCAGCGCCAAGCTGAACGTGGACAACGCCGCGGTCGTCATCGAAAGCATCGCCCGCGCCTGCAAAGAAAGCGGCTGCGCCTTGATCGGCGGCGAGACTGCGGAAATGCCGGGCCTCTATGCCAAGGGCGATTTCGACCTGGCGGGGTTTTCCGTCGGCGCCGTAGAGCGCCGCGCGATCCTGCCGAAAACGGCCGAGATGCGTCCCGACGACGTGCTGATCGGCGTGGTTTCGTCCGGCTTGCATTCCAACGGCTATTCGCTGGTGCGCCGGGTGGTGGAGCACAGCGGGCTATCCTATGACGCGGCAGCGCCCTTCGCGCCCGAAGTTTCTCTTGGCGAGGCACTACTGACCCCGACGCGGCTCTATGTGAAATGCGCGCTCCGGGCGATCCATGCCGGCGGCGTGAAAGGTTTTGCCCACATCACCGGCGGCGGCATCACCGAGAACACGCCCCGCGCCCTGCCGGATGGATTGGACGCCGAGATCGAACTTGGAGCTTGGACGCCGCCGCCCGTGTTCGGCTGGCTGGCGAAAACGGCCGGTATCGCGGAAGCGGAAATGCTGCGTACGTTCAATTGTGGGATCGGATTGGTTGCCGTCGTGGCTGAGAAATCCGCCGGCCATGTGATCGACGCATTCCAGGCCTGTGGCGACAAGGCCGTGCGCATCGGCAAGCTGATTCCGGGCAAAGGCGAAGCGAAGGTGCAATACCGCGGAGCGCTGAAATTGTGAAACGGCGCACTGCCATTCTGATCTCCGGGCGCGGCAGCAACATGCGCTCGCTGATCGCGGCGGCCGCCGATCCGGCCTTTCCTGCCGAGATCGTGCTGGTGATTTCCAATGTCGAATGCGCCGAAGGTCTACACCATGCGGCCGCGGCAGGCATTGCCACAAAAACCATTCCGCACAAAACATTCCCTTCCCGCGAGGCCTTCGACGAGGCCGTCGATGACGCGCTGAACGACGCGGAGATCGAGATCGTCTGTCTCGCCGGTTTCATGCGCATCCTGTCGGATTGGTTCGCGCGCAAATGGCAGGGACGGCTGCTGAACATCCATCCTTCGCTGCTCCCGGCCTACAAGGGCGTGCATGTCCACGAACGGGTCATCGCGGCGGGAGAGAAAATATCGGGCTGCACGGTGCATTTTGTGGTGCCCGAGTTGGATGCCGGGCCGATCGTGGCGCAAACGCCGGTGCCGGTGGAGAAAGGCGACACGCCCGATACTTTGGCCGCCCGTATACTCGAGGCCGAGCACATTCTATATCCGCATGCGCTGAAGCTGTTGGCGGAAGGGCGCGTAGCGCCGCAAGGCGGACCAGCGGTCCCCGTCTAACCGTAAACCTTGTCCGCTTTGAGTTTCGTGCGCCAAAATTGCTCGTGCTCTTTCAGCAACGAGTCGATCAGCAGCGGATTTTCGTCGGTAATTTCTTCCAGCACTTCGAATACGAAGTCCGCCTCACCCTGCGCTTTCCACGCCGCCTGTAGCTCGGCGTTGGGAAGACCGCCCTGGCGCAGTCCGAACCATAACTGGTTCTGCTGTTTCTCGAGATCGCGCGAGGCCGACACCCATGTTCGTCCGGCGCCGCGCACCGCAAAGACGCCACGCGGAGGCACGCGCTCCTTGTACGCGCGCTGAATTTCCTTGCGGCGGGCCTTGTCCATCTAGCCGACCCCGGCAATCTTCGCCGAGACATCCCAAAGCCGCTTCGCATCCGCGTCGTTCTGCGCCGCCGCGGTCGGCGTCGCCGGCGCGTTTTTAAAGTAGTAGCCGCCGCTTTTGGCTGCGACCTCGGGGGAAGCGGCAAGATAGGTGATGGTCTTGGCGCCGTTCTCCGGCGTGATCGCGACCGCCTTCTTGGCGATCCCGATCACAAAACCCATAAGGCCGTCATTGTTGTCGCCGAACTGCGTCGCCACGAAGCCCGGATGCAGGCAGTTCGCGGTGACGCCCGTGCCCGTCAGCCGCCGCGCCAGCTCGCGCGTGAACAAGATGTTGCAGAGTTTCGAGGTGCCGTAGGCCCGGAACGAGCTGTAGCTCTTTTCCGATTGCAGGTCGTCGAAATTGAGCTTGCCGGATTTGTGCGCGTCGGACGCGGTGGAAACGATGCGCGATCCAGGCGTTGCCTTCAATCTGTCGAGCAGCACATTCGTCACCACGAAATACGCCATATGGTTGGTGGCGAAAGTCATCTCCAACCCGTCTGGTGTCGTCTCGCGCACGCCGAATACCGCGCCGGCATTGTTGATAAGGACGTCGATCTTCGACTCGGAGGCGGCGATCTCGCCCGCGATGCGTTTCATTTCCGAGAGCCGCGACAGGTCTCCGAGATGGGCCGCGTGCTTGACGCCGGAATTGGCGATCGAGAGCTGCGTCATCATTGCATCGGCGCGGAGCGGATTGCGCGCGACGAACACGATCCGCGCTCCCCGCTTGGCTAGGTCGATGGCGGCGATCTCGCCGATGCCCGAAGTTGCTCCGGTTATAACGACGGTCTTGCCCTGCATGAGACGTGCCCTCCCCGCGCATTGTGGTCCGTCAATCAGACATTGACGGAGCAGCACCCTACTCCTGCCGCGGGGATTCTCGAAGCCGCCGAAAGTCGCGGCTTACCCCACGATGTCGAGATCGCTGAAGAAGAATTTGATCTCGTTGGCGGCGGTTTCCGGCGCATCGGAGCCGTGGACGGAATTGGCTTCGATCGACTGGGCGAATTCCTTGCGGATAGTGCCGGGTGCGGCCTTGGAGGGGTCGGTAGCGCCCATCACTTCGCGGTTCTTGGCGATGGCATTCTCGCCTTCCAGCACTTGCACCACGACCGGTCCCGAGGTCATGAATTCGACCAGGCTCCTGTAGAAGGGCCGCGCGGCATGGACGGCGTAGAAGGCTTCGGCCTGCGTCTTGGACAGCCGGATGCGCCGCTGGGCAACCACCCGAAGACCGGCCTTTTCGAACTTCGCGACGATTTCGCCGGTCAGATTCCGGCCTGTCGCGTCCGGTTTGATGATGGAAAGCGTGCGCTCGACGGCCATGTCCTGCTCCAGGGTTGAAAAATCGCGCGCCTTATAGCCACGCCCTTTGCAGCCGCGCAAGGCGTGCTACAAGCCGCCGCCATGTTAGCCATCGACAACATCACCGTCCGCATTGCGGGCCGCAACATCCTGAAGGGCGCCAGCGCCAGCCTTCCGGCCGGGCGGCGCGTGGGCCTTGTCGGGCGCAACGGCGCGGGCAAAACGACGCTGTTGAAGGTCGTCCTGGGCGAACTTGCACCCGACGAAGGCGAAATCTCCACGCCCAGGGACTGGCGTATCGGTGCGGTGGCGCAGGAAGCCCCTTCCGGGCAGGACAACCTGATCGAGACCGTGCTGACGGCCGACAAAGAGCGTACCTCGCTGCTGGCGCGGGCCGAATACGAGGAAGACCCGCATCACATCGGCGAGATCCACTCGCGGCTTCACACCATCGACGCTTATTCGGCGCCCGCGCGCGCGGCGGAGATTCTGGCGGGACTGGGATTCTCGGCGGAAGAACAATTGCGGCCCTGCGCGGAATTCTCCGGCGGCTGGCGGATGCGCGTGGCGCTGGCGGCGATCCTCTTCGCCTCGCCCGACCTTCTGCTGCTCGACGAACCGACCAACTATCTCGATCTCGAAGGCGTGCTGTGGCTGGAAGAGTTCCTGCGGCGTTATCGCGGCACGGTGCTGATCGTCAGCCATGACCGCGACTTGCTCAACACCGCCGCGGAATTCATTTTGCATCTCGAGCACGGCAAGCTCGCGCTCTATACCGGCGGTTACGACAAGTTCCAGGAAGCGCGGGCGATGAAGCGCTCGCTCGACGCGGCCTTCGCCAAGAAACAGGATCTCCAACGCAAGCATCTGCAGGCCTTTGTCGACCGCTTCCGCTACAAGGCGTCCAAGGCGAGCCAGGCGCAAAGCCGCATCAAGATGCTCGAGCGGATGCAGACCATCGAAATTCCGATGGACGAACACACCGCGCCGATCCGCCTGCCCAAGGCGACGCCCGCGAGCCCGCCGCTGGTGACGATGGACAACGCCTCGGTTGGCTACGTCCCAGGCAAACCGGTGCTAAGTCATTTGAGTTTGCGCTTCGACGCGGATGACCGCATCGCGCTGCTCGGCAAGAACGGTAACGGCAAGTCGACCCTGGCAAAACTGCTGGCCGGGAAGCTGGAACCGATGTCGGGCGAACTTGTGCGTGCGAAGAAGCTGGTGCCCGGCTACTTTGCACAGCATCAGCTTGAGGAACTGGACGGTTCGCGCACGCCGCTCGAAACGCTCGGCGATCTGCGGCGCAAGCTGACCGTCCAGGAATTGCGCAATCAGCTCGGCGGTTTCGGATTTTCCGCCGACAAGGCGCAGACCAGGGTCGCCAATCTTTCCGGCGGCGAACGCGCCCGGCTGATGCTGGCGCTGGCGACGCTCGACAAGCCCAACATGCTGATCTTGGACGAACCGACCAATCACCTCGACATCGACGCGCGCAGCGAACTTCTCGCCGCCCTCAACGATTTCGACGGCGCGGTGGTCCTGGTCAGCCACGATAGGCGGCTGATCGAGGCGACGGCGGACCGACTGTTGCTGGTGGCCGACGGGCGCGTCGTGCCGTTCGAGGGCGATCTGGACGATTACCGCCGCTTCCTGCTGTCC
>Ga0265340_10001179_pt1 | contig 14945 bp, 11 predicted proteins | sample 4CB225metaG_FD_202082 | JGI IMG/M metagenome (GOLD analysis project Ga0265340, IMG submission 202082) | Rhizosphere microbial communities from Carex aquatilis grown in University of Washington, Seatle, WA, United States - 4-CB2-25 metaG | ecosystem: Host-associated > Plants > Roots >...
GTAGTCTGTGGAGTCGGACGTGTGGCCGTCCGGGCAGCGCACGCTCACCGCTTGACCCGGGTGGTTTTCGTCGAGGCGGTGTCCAGGGCCATCTCGTCCAGCTTGCTGGTGCCCCGTTTGAGCCGCACGGTGCCGGTTTCGGCGTCCTCGATATCGACCACCTTGCGGAGCTTCGAGGTCGCTTCCTCGTTCCCGGTCTGCTCCGCCAGCGCCACCGCGCGCCCGAGCTTGGTCGTGGCGGTCGCCTCGTCCCCGGCGGCTTTGGCGGCCAGCCCTTCCTGGATCACCTCGGCCAGCTCCGCCTGCCCGGTGTAGTGCGCGACCGCCGGGTCGATCCGGGTGGTGAGCGCGTCGTCACCGGACCAGCGGGCCTTCACCAGGCCCTGCGAGACCACCTCGTCCCGGACCACGAGCTGTACCCGGGCCGCCAGTCGCTCCTGGCCGACCGGCTGCGGGGCGACCCGCACGGCCACGTGGTAGTCGCGGGACTCGTCGCCCCAGGCACCGGTCGGGAACGCTCCGGTCAGCGGATTGACGTCGACCCGGCGCGAGGTGAGGTCCTCGACGGTCGGGGAGACCTGCCGGACGAACAGCACCTGCGCGCCCTGCGGGGCCCAGACCCGCAGCGTGGCCTCGGCCACTCCCCGGCCCATTGCCTGCCGGACCAGGTTCTCGAAGTCGGCCGCCATCGACGCCGGGTCGGCGATCAGGTCAACGGTGCCCAGCAGCGCCTGCGCCACCTGGCGCAGCTCCGACACCGCCCAGTCGGCCCCGACACCCCGGCAGTCGCACTGGAACCGGCCCGCCACCGATTCGATCGCAGAGTGGAACACCGACGCCTTCTCGCTCTGGTTCTGGCCATCGGTGAGCAGGATCGCGTGCCGCTGGGTGGCGGCCGGCACGGTGTCGAAGATCTGCGCGGCCAGCCGCAGCCAGGACCCGATCGCCGTCCCCCCGTCCGCGTCGAACCGGGAGATGGCCTGCTTGGCCGCGGCCCGGGCGCCGGGCTCCATCTGCACCATCGAGAGCCGGGCGTTCGGGTAGGGGAAGGCCCGCGAGGCGACATGGGTACCGGAGATGATCGCGAACCAGGTGCCGTCGAGGATCTGGTCCACCGCCACTGCGGCGGCCTCCCGGGCGGCCTGAATTTTGGCGTCGAGCATCGAGCCGGAGGTGTCGACGATGATGATCTCGGCGGCCTCACCTCCGGCTCCCTTGCCGGCCTCGCCGGCCCCGGTGCAGGTCACGGAGACGATCGCGTGCACGTCCGTGGCACCTTCGGAGATGAACTCGTTCTCGAACACCTCGGCGCTGAAGGATGGCATCTGCGATCTCCTGTCGATTCTGTTTCGTCGATTCTCGTGCATCACGCCGTTCCGCATCAGGTTCTTGGGCCTGCGCGTCTTTCGCAACCGGATTCAGGGTGCCGGGACGGCGTCCAGACGAGCCAGCGCAACGCTGATGTTGTCCATCCCACCCTGAGCATTGGCCCAGTTCACCAGTTCGGTCGCGATCCGGGCCGGATCACCGTCCTGGGCCCTGGCGGTCTGGCCGAGCAGCAGCCCCAGATCCGCCGCCTCGGAGCAGTAGTTCCACAGCCCGTCCGAGCAGATCAGCAACCAGCCCGGCCCGGAACGGGTGATCGAGGTGCAGCGGGGCTCGATGTCGGGGCTGTCCACGCCCAGCCAGCGGGTGATCGCGTGCGCCCGGGGGGCGGCCTCGGCCTGTTCCCGCGGCATTCCCGCGAGCACCTGCTCGGTGGCCCAGGAATCGTCGACGGAGAGCTGCTCGGCCGGCCCGGCATCGGGGAACCAGTAGGCCCGGCTGTCACCCACCCAGCCGGTGACGATCAGCGGGCCGTCGATCACTGCGGCGACGAAGGTGCACGACGGCGGGCTGTTCTCGCGTTCTCCGGGGCGTCCGGTGGGGTGCCGGGCGACGTCCACGGTCTCGGCGTTGGCGGCCGCCGCGGCCGCGGTGAGCCGGTCGGTCCAGTGCCGGATCCGGCCGGCGACCGAGGGCCCGCTGTCGGGTTCGGCAATCAGCAAATCCCGGGCCGCCCGGGCCCCCGCCAGACTGGCGATGTCCGGATCCATGGACGACGAGACGCCGTCGCAGACCACCAGGACGGCGTAGCTGCCCGGCTGCGACTGCGCGCTCAGTGCCACGGCGTCCTCGTTGCGGCGGTGCCGGAGGCCGCGATCGCAGACGGCCGCCACCCAGCCGGCCGGCCGCTCCAGCCAGTGATCACGTTCCCGCACTGCCGGGGCCCCGCAGACCAGGCAGTAGCCGTCCTCGAAGCTGGTCCCCCCGCAGGTCGCGCACGTCGTCGCCAGCGGGCTCTCCTCGATCGGCTGGGTGGCGGCGGTCGCCGTCGCCTCGGCCGCGACCGCCGCTCCGTCCGCTCCGGCCGCGGCCGCCGCCTCGACCTCGGCTCCGGTCTGCTCGGTCCCGGGCACGGCCGCGCCACAGTTCTCGCAGAACAGCTCGCCCTCGTAGGTCTCGGCCCCACAACTGGCACAGATCAGCGCGGCCATGTTCACCGCCATGTCCACCTACGCACCTTGTTCGCCTCGTCGACCAGCCGGATCCGTTCATCGCGCTGCTCGGTCAGACCGGCCAGATCACGGTAGGCCCGTTCCAGACCGTCGCGCAGGGCCGATGACTGGGCCGGTATCCCGCCGATGGCCACGGTGGGCTTCGGTCCGGCGGTGTTGACCTCGGTCAGGGCCGCCTGCAGGACCTGCACGGTCAGGCCGGCCTTGTCGTAGGGGTCGAGGCTGATGCTGGCCACGCTCTCCAGGGCCGCGGACAGCGCCTCCAGACCGGCCCCGGAGTCGGCCAGCAGCCTGGCCCGGTGCCGGCGAGCAGCCACGAAGGAGCGGCTGGTGGCGGGCACCATGTCGAGGGCGGCGATCGCCTCGGACAGTTCGCCCTCACCGGCACCCTGCCGGGCCGACCGGATCCGGGCCAGACCGAAGGCGGCGGCCGCGGTGTAGTTGGCGTCGGTGCGCAGACAGGTCAGGTAGAGCACCTCGGCCACATCCGGCTCGCTGTTGTTCTCGCAGGCCAGGGCCAGGGCCAGCTTGGGCGCCAGCTCACCGGGAACCTGACCGTAGACGGCGTTGAAGGCCTGCTGGGCGGCCGCCGAATCGCCCCGGGCCAGGGCAGCCAGGCCGGCCACCCAGATCGCCCGCCATTCCCACGGATCGTCGGTCAGGATGGCGCCCGCGGTCGCGTCCACGGTCGCGAACTCGGACGCCTGGACCGCCGCCAGCGCGGTGGCCAGCCGGACCTCCACCGAGGGGTTCTGCGCGGCGAGCAGGACGTTGAGCCGGTCGGTCGGGTGCGTGACACTGACCGAGGCCAGCCAGGCGGCCTGCGGGTCGGAGTCATCGACCCGCAGGCCGGGAAGGTTTTCCCAGCTCAGGGTGTCGCTCTCGACCATCGGGGCCTCGAAGAGCAAGGAGGCGGTGGAGTGCGAGGCCGGTCGGTCACCGCGCTGGTCGAGGGCCACCACCTCGCGCAGGACGCCGACGAGCTGACCGCGCATCTCGTCCGCGGACGAGAACCGGTCCTCCGGATTGGTCGCGCAGGCCTTCACGACCAGGCGGTAGAGCGAGTCGTAGCGCTGGAACAGCGGGGTGTCGACGACGCTCGGCAGGCTTTCCACGTAGGTCGAGGTGTTGCCCCGGAACTCCATCGCCAGCGCGACCAGGGACCGCCCGATGGTGTAGATGTCGCTGGCGATCGAGGGCCCGACTTCGGGCACCTCCGGGGCCTGGTAACCGATCGTGCCGTAGATCGCCGAGTCCAGGTCGTCGATCCGGCGGACCCCACCGAGGTCGATCAGCTTGATCGCGTCGCCGGCCTGGATGATGTTCTCCGGCTTGAAATCGCAGTAGAGCAGGCCCAGGTCGTTCAGGTACTGGAACGCGGGCAGCACCTCGAGGATGTAGGCGATGGCCTGATCGACCGGGATCGGGTCGTAGGTTCCGCCGGCGGCGCGCATCCGGTCCTTGAGAATGTCTTTCAGGGATTTGCCGCCGACGAACTCCATCACGATGTAGCCGGCGCTCTCGTGCGTGACGAAGTTGTAGATCTCGACGATCAGTGGGTGCTCGACCTGGGCCAGGAAACGTTGCTCGGCGATCGCGGCGGCCAGCGCATCGGGGTCGCCGGAGTTCAGCAGGCCCTTCAGCACCACCCAGCGATCGGACACGTTCTTGTCCTGGGCCAGGTAGATCCAGCCCAGCCCGCCGTGGGCCAGGCAGCCGGCCACCTCGTACTGACCGGCCACGACGTCGCCGGTCTTGAGCTTGGGGGTGAAGGAGAACGGCGCCCGGCAGTTCGGGCAGAACCCCTCCGGGCGCCCGGGCCGCCCGGCCCGCGAACGGCCGACCGGTTTACCGCAGTTCGGGCAGTAACGCTTCCCCTCCGGAACCTCCGGGTTGACCATGATCGCGGTGGACGGATCGGCCACCGGGGCGGGCGGCACGGTGGTGATACCGGCCCCGAGCCGGGCCCCGCGCAGCCGGTTGGACGTCGTCCCCGACCGGCGGTTGGTCCGGCTCCCGCCGGTGGCCCGGGCCGATCCCAGCGGCGCGCTGGCCAGCCGGAACGAGGACGCCGTGCGGCTGGACCCGACCTGATGCGAGCCCGAACGGGTCGAACCCGAACCCGAGCCCGCCGAACCCGAGCCGGTCCCGGAGCCGGCCGAGCCCGCTCCGGCTGGATCGACGCCGGCCCCCAGCGGGGCGGCCACCGGGGACGGCGAGCCACAGACGTTGCAGTAGCCGTCCTCGATCGTGCCCAGGCATCCGGGCTGAGTGCAGCTCACGGGTATCGACGTCATGACGGGCTTCCTCCCCCAGAGTTGGTGCCGAGCGAACGTTGGTAGTCCGCGACCAGTTCGCGGGCCTCGGGCAGCGGGCAGGGCACCGTCCACAGCACGGTACGCGCCCGATCGTAGGCGGCCGCGACGGCCGGGTCGGCGGACCGCCCGGTCGCGGACGCCTTGGCCGCGAAGGCCGTGAACAGCCCGCGCAACTCGTCCCGTTCGCCGAGCGCGGCCGAGTACGCGGCCCCGGCCTGGCGCAGGGCGGCGGCGACGGTTTCGAGCCGGGCCTGGTAGCTGGTCAGATCGGGCCGGGTCTGTGGCACCCGCCCGAGCCGGTCGACGTCCGGGACGGCCATCCGCGGGGCCGGCGTCACCAGGCCGACGACCCGGGTCACCAGGGCCCGCAGCGCCGTCGCCTGATCCTGCAGTTCACGCCGGCGTTCCAGCGCGGCCCGGTAGTCCCGGCCCAGGTCACGGTGCCCGGCCGCGGCCACGATCAGGTCACGTTCGGCGCGGGCCGCGGTGGATTCGATGACGCCGAGCGGCCCGGTGACGTCGGACCCGGCCGCGGCGCGGGTCGCCAGGTCTTCGAGCCGGCGGCGCAGGGCGTCGACGTCGGGGACGACGCTGGGCCGGGCCGCCCGGACGTTGGCCAGCGCCTCGGCGCAGCGCTGCAAGGTGGCCCGGGTGGCGGCGATCCGGGCCGCGACATCGGCGGCCACCGGGTCGAACGCCAGCCGGGCCCGCAACGCGGCGGTCAGGGCGTCGGACAGCCGGCAGGCCTCGACCAGCGACAGGCCCAGCCCCGCACCGGCCCCGGAACCGGTGCCCCAGATCAGCCGGGACATCTCCTCGCGCTGCTGGGGGCCGACCCGGCCCGAGTCCCAGACCGTGGTCAGCCGGTCGAGCCGATCGGTGACGGACTGCCAGATCGTCATCGCCAGGGTCAGGTCGCTGGTATAGGTATCGGCGTCGGCCGCACGCAGCGCGGCAGCGTCGATCCGGTCCAGTTCCTGCTTGCGCTCACCTCGCCAGCGGCTCAGCGCCTCCAGGTAGCCGAGCAGGTCCGGGGCGGCGATCGCCTCGCCGAGCCGACCGGGAGCAGGCGGGGCCTGGGTCCGGTCGGTCGCCGTCATGACTGGCACCGGGTCACGGCCGTTTGAGCGCGGTGAGATCGCGCCCGTAGACCGGGGCCCCGATCACCGGGGCCGACCCGCCGACGGTCGGTTTCATCCACTTGTTGTACAACGCGGTCAGGGTGCCGTTGGTGCGGAGCTTCTCCAGGACGGCGTTGACGAAGCGGGTGAAGTCGGCCTGGTTCGGTTGCAGGCCCAGCCCGTACGACCCGGGGTTCAGGGCGGTACCGATGGTCTTCGACCGGGGATCCTGCTTGACGAAGCCGGCCAGCGTGGTTTCGTCCCCGATCACCGCGGTCACCTCGCCCTCCTCGAAATCGACCAGGCACTGCCCGGCGGTGGCCTCGGTCACCTGCTTGACGTGGGCGCTGGTGAGGATGGCCGCGCTGGTGGCGCTGGCCGTGCCGCAGACCGACTGGCCTTTGAGGTCCTGGATCCGGGTGGCCGGGGAATCGCTGCGAACCAGGAGTTTCGCGCCCGCGGTGTAGTACGGGGCGGAGAAGTTGACGCCGGGCCCGGCCGGAACCCCGGAGCCCTGCCAGCGAGCACAGTTGATGGTCATCTGCTGGGCCACCAGGTCGACCTGGTGCTTCTGCAGTACCGCTTCCCGCTGGCTGTACGGGATCACCGTGTAGACGGTCTTCGCCGCCTTCACGCCCAGGACCGTGGCGATGTACGCGGCCAGATCGACGTCGTAGCCGACCGGGTTGCCGGAACTGGTGTCGGTGGCCCCCCAGAGCATCACGTCGCCATTGGTCGCGACCCGCAGGTAGCCGCGCTTGCGGATCTGCGCCATGGTCGAGCCGGCCGGCCAGGACGCCGGGTCGGTGCTGATCCCGGCCGGGGCCAGCGAGGCGGTCACCGGTTGGCCGTCGTTGCAGGTGGTGGGGGCGGCCGCGGCCGCCATCGGAACCGCGGCCGGCCGCAACTGCGCCGATCCGGAGGCGGCCGGCAGCGGAGCACCGCAGCCGGCCAGGGCCAGCCCGGACACGGTCAGCATCGAGGCTGACAGCAACAGGGTGGGACGCGCTCTCATCGCCATCACCGGTATTCGTCGAGTCGAAGCGAGATACCCCACCAGGCGCCCATCGCGGCCAGCAGCCCGACGATGAGGACGAGTATCCCGGCCGGGAGCAGGCCCCGGCGGGCGGTCGACAGCCCGGAGGTGGTCGCGTTCGCCTGCTGGGTCAGAGCCTTCTCGGTCTGCTGGGCGTAGGCGGTGAACTGGGCATTCGCCGAGGACTTGGTGGGCGCCACGGCCTTGATCCGGGCCCCTTGCCAGTCGCCCTTGTTGTCCAGGGCCCGAATCGCCCGGTGCTGGACGGCGTAGCCGGCCAGGGCGGCGGCGGCGGCCGAGTCGGCGCGCGGCAAGGCCGACGTCGCCTTTTTCATCGGATCGGCCCAGGCCTGGTCGGCCGGCGTGCCGGTGCCGCGGCGGATCAGGGTCAGGCTTTCGATCGACTTGGCGTTGAAGGCCGCGACCCGCGACCGGCTCAAGGCGTCGGCCTGAGCCATCGCCCCGTCGTGCACGCTGTCGGCCTTCGACTGCGCGATGGCCATGGTCGCGACGGCCACGATCAGTGCCACCAGCAGACCCGCGGTGGAGGCGGCCAGCGGCAGGTTGAGGATCCGGCGCGAATGCCGGGCCACGTAGATCTGGGCCCAGATCAGGCCGCCGACGCCGAGCAGCGCGACCAGCGCCAGCCACCAGGAGGCGTGGTGGGCCCGGGAGTAGGCCGAGATGATCGTGTGCTGGTCGGCCTTGGACCGGAGGTTCAACTGGGGAACGATCTTGTCGGTGAGCAACTGCCGGGCCGTGGTCAGGTAGCTGGCCCCGACCGCCAGGCCCTGGAGGTTGTTGGCCCGGGCCGAGGCGACGTACCCGGTGTACCGGGTGAGCGCGGCATTGGCCGGGCCGAGCGCCTGGGCATCCGCGGCACTGGCCCCGGCGGCCAGGGTGAGGTCCTGGGAGGCGGCCCGGATCGAGGCGATGTAGTCGAGCTGCTGGCTGGGCGGTTCCAGCCCGAAACTGAGAAACGAGTTGGTGGCATCGGCATCGGCCTGCACCAGTTTGGTCTGCACGGCCTGCAGCAGCACGAGATGGGCCGAGGCCTTGGACGCCGAGGACAGCCCGGCCGACCGCTCCCGCAAGGCCGCACCACCACCGACCGCGGTGATGACCGCGGCCAGTACGGCAATCATGGACACGATCCGCAACCGGCCCGGGCTTCCGGCGAGCGCGTGTTCCAGCGCCGCGGAGGCCGAGGCCAGGGTGGCCCGCAAGGTTCGGGCCGGTGGCCCGGCGGCGGAACCGTCCAGCCCCCCGGCCGGCGCGCCCCCGCCCGGGGCGGTGGGAACGATGGTCTGACTCATCGTGCGTGCTCCGTCCCCTGATCTGGTTCCATGGTCGAGCTGACATTCGAGATGACGTCGTCCGGGCCCAGGTTGTTGCGTCGATCGTCGGATTGATCTTTCTCGGCCTGATCTTTCTCGACCTGATCCGGCTCGGCCTGATCTTCGTCCACGGGATCTTCGGCCACCGGGTCCTCGTCGGACAGGTCTTCCGGCAGCAATTCGCGCAACTGTTCCACGGACGGCGCGGCGACGTCCCGCAATCGCCAGGCCTGATGCCCGATCGCCGCCTCCAGCAGGTTGCGGGCGAACCGGCCGTTACCGAACCCCTCGGCCCGTGGGAACTCCGGCAGCAGTTCGCGGAACCGGGCCAGCGCCGCCTCGTTCGGCCCGTAGTCGGATTCCCCGGCGAGCTGGACGAAGATCCGCTCCAGCTCCTCGTCGGTGTAGTCCTGGAAGCCGATGGTGGTGCGGAACCGGCTGGCCAGGCCCGGGTTCATCGAGATGAAGCCGGCCATCGGCAGCGGGTACCCGGCCACGATCACCACCAGGTCGTCGCGGTGGTCCTCCATCTCCTTGACCAGGGTGTCGATCGCTTCCATCCCGTACTGGTCTCCGGCCAGGGAGTAGGCCTCGTCGATGAACAGCACCCCGCCCAGCGCCCCGGTGACCACTTCGGCCGTCTTGGTCGCGGTCTGCCCGAGGAACCCGGCGACCAGCTCGGACCGGTCGACCTCGACCAGATGGCCCTTGCTGAGCAGCCCGAGCGCCCGGTAGATCCCGGCGACCAGCCGGGCGACCGTGGTCTTGCCGGTGCCCGGGTTGCCGTTGAACACCAGGTGCCGGGTGATCGTGGCGCTGCGCAACCCGGCCTGTTCCCGCAGCTTCTCCACCCGCAGGAGCTGGGCCTGACGGTGTATCTCGTTCTTGACCTTGTCCAGGCCGATCAGCCCGTCGAGCTCGGCCAGCAGCTCCTCCAGGCTCCGCTCCGGCACGTCTTTCTCGTGATCATGCACGATTGCCCGCTCAGCGCCGGATTCAGGTTCAAGGTCCTCGTCCGAAGCGTGCACAAGTGCATGATCACCGGGAAGGGTGGGGGTGCCTGGCCGAAGGGTGGGGGTGCTCGCCGGAGCGTGCCGGAGTGCATGATCACGAGAAGGAGGGGTGGGGAGGGCGGCGAGCTGGGCGGCGGACGCGGCGGACGCGTTGGCGATCACCCGCATGGTCGGTTCGCCCAGCGAGCAGGCGGCCGCGGCAACCTGGGTGAGGGCGCGGGCATAGTCGGCGGCCTCGGGGGCTCCGGCCTCGACCAGCCTGGTGAGGGTCGCGGTGGGTGCCCCCCGCCAGCGCCGGGCACTGATCGCGGCGTCAAAAAAGGCGGCCACCGACAGGTCCAGCTGATCGGCCCAGTCCCGGGCCGCCCCGGGAGCGGACTCGGCGATCGCGGCGGCGAACGCGGCCCCCTCGCGGCGAGCCGCCGTGGGCTCCAGGCCCGCGGCCGAGGCCAGCCCGGCCAGCCGGTCCAGCGCGCCGAGCAACTCCCCGGTCGCGCTCATAACGCTTCGGGCGGCTGCAGCCGCCCCCCGGGTGAGCCCGGTGAGCCGGGCGGCTCCGACCGGGCCGGGCCGGACTGAGCGTCCAGGTCGAGGCCACCGCCGCTACCGAACTTCTCGGCCAGGAAGGCACCGTGCGCCACCAGCGCGGCGGCGTCGGCCCGGCAGACCGCGTCGAAAACCTGGTCCATCTTGTAGCCGAGCAGGTCGAGCTGATCACACAGCACCATCAGCGAGGTCTTGCCGCCGTCCACCGGGCGGCTGTCGGCCCAGGACCGGGGCAACCGCAGGTACCCCCCGACCGCCTCCGGCAGGTAACTGGTGGCGGTGGCGATCACGCTGTGAGCCTGGTAGCTACCGGCCCCGAGCTGATCGAGTCGCGGGATGGTGTCCCGGACGATCGCGGTCACCCGGGCGACCCGGGATTCGACCGCGGCCGGCACCCGCCCGTCGATCCCGGCCTCGAAGGCGTCCAGTTCGGCGATCAGCTCGGTACTGGTCTTGACCGGGGGCAGCACCAGTCGCGGCTCCTCGCGGCGACGCCCGAGCAGCCGGTCGGCCACCTCGCGCAGCGACATCAGCTCGGTCCGATGATGGAGTTGACGACGATCAGCGCCCGATGCCGAGGTCGAGCGAACCCGCGCTGGCGATCGCGCTCGGGTCGTGGCTGTCGTTGGCGTGCACCCGCTCCAGGTAGGTCCGGGCCTTGGTGGTCTCGGTCTCCAGGGTGCCGATGGTGGCGGCCATCGAGTCGAGCGCGGCCACCTTGTAGGTGTCGATCGCGTCCATCGTGGCGTAGATGTTGGCGAAGGCCTTCTGCAGTTCCGGCAGGCCGACCGCGGACGCGGCGGCCCCGGCCTGGATCCGGGTCGAGTTCTCCCGGAGCATCTCCGAGGTGCTCTCGATCATCTTGGACGTGGTCTGGTTCAGCGCCGTGATCTGGTCGAGCACGAGCTGCTGGTTGGCCAGCGCCTGGGCCACGATCACGGCCGTCCGCAGCGCCGAGACCGTGGTCGTGGTGGCCCGGTCGACCCCCTTGATCAGCTCGAGGTTGTTCTTGATCACGATGTCCATGGCCAGGTAACCCTGGATCGAGACCGCCAACTGGGTGAGCAGGTCCTGGTGCTTCTGCCGGATGTAGAAGAGCACGTCCTCGCGCAGCGCCTTGGCCCGGGCCGGATCCGAGGTGTCCAGCTCGGCGATCGTGGCCGACAGCCGGGAGTCCAGCCGCTCGGCGACGTAGATGTACTGGTTCAGCCGGGCCATCGTCGTCCACAGGTGCTGCTTTTCCTGGTTCAGTGAGGCGTTGTCGCGGCGCAGTTCGTCCTGACCGTCGTAGAGCGCCTGGATGATCGCGTTCAGGTGCGACTGCGCGCTCTGGTAACGCTGGAAGTAGTCCCGCAGCTTGTTCCCGAACGGGATCATGCCGAGGATCTTCTTCGCCCCGGTGGCGCCCTTCGGGTCGAGGTCCTCGACCGTGCGGCGCAACTCGACCAGCGTGGTGCCGACCTTGGAGCCCTGCGACAGGCCGCCCTCGTTCAGGGCCCGGACCGGCACCTGGAGCAGCCGGTTCGAGGTGGACGCCGCCTCACGGATGTCGGCGTCCCCCATCGTCCGGACGTCGTTGCTCTTGTTCGCGAACTCGGGCGATTTGGGGTCGGCCGCCAGCAGCGAACTGACGTAGTCCTCCACCTTGGCGTCCAGGCCGGGCAGGGCCGCCACGTCGACCGCCGGGGCCAGTTCGGGGGCCTGGGTCTGGACGACGGCCGGTGGCGCCTCGGGCGCGGTCAGCGTCAACGGTGAGGAGGACGGCGGCTGCAGAGCCGCCGGGCGAGCGGCCGCCGCAGGACTGGCCGCACTGGTGGGGTCGCTCATCGGATCCCTTTCCGCGTCAAACTAGATCGAGTCAAACTGGATCGATCGGATCGATCGGTACCTACCGGCGCTGATCCGCCGACACCACCGCAGAACCTGGTCACCTGTAGAACGCGTCAAGCCCAGCCCTTGTTGCAGGCTGGTTCAGCCTAGACGCCCCGATCGGACAATGGTTCAGCCGTTGGGAACCTTCCAGGCGAACAGAGCAATCGCCACCCCCAGCGCGTACAGGGTGACGACGTCCTGCTGCCGGGACCGGACCAGCAGCCCGAGGCAGAGGTAATCGGGCAGCACCGCCCGGGCGGTGCCACCGATCAGGGCGGCCAGCGCGATCAGGTACCCGCCGGCCTGGAAATTCACCAGCAGGGTGACCACCGGTGAGCAGGCGACCAGGAACAGCACCACCGCGAACGCCGCGCGCCGGACGGGAAGGGACGGGCCCTCCACGACGATCAATGCGCGAAGTGACGAGTGCCGGTGAAGTACATCGTCACCCCCGCGGCCTCGGCGGCGGCGATGGCCAGTTCGTCGCGGATCGAGCCGCCGGGCTGGACAACGGCCCGGACCCCGGCGTCCAGCAGGACCTGAAGCCCGTCCGGGAACGGGAAGTAGGCATCGGAGGAGGCCACCGAGCCCTTGGCCCGCTCACCGGCCCGGTCGACCGCCAGCCGGCAGGAGTCGACCCGGTTGACCTGCCCCATTCCGATTCCCACGCTGGCCCCGTCGGCGGCCAGCAGGATCGCGTTCGACTTGACCGCGCGGACCGAGCGCCAGGCGAATTCCAGGTCGGCCAGGGTGGCCTGATCCGCCGGCTCACCGGTGACCAGTCGCCAGGCGGACGGCGCGTCGCCCCCGGCGACCGGCTCGGAACCGACCACGGCGTCGATCCGGTCCACGGTCTGCATCAGCAGCCCACCGCTGATCTGCCTGGTCTCGACCGCGTCGGGCCGCCGGTTGACCGGCACCTTCAGCAACCGGACGTTCTTCTTCCGGGTCAGCAATTCGAAAGCGGCCGGCTCGAAGTCCGGGGCCGCCACCACCTCGGTGAAGCCCTCGGCGAGTTGCTCGGCCATCAGCACGGTCACCGGGCGGTTGGTGGCGACCACGCCGCCGTAGGCCGACACCGGATCGCAGGCGTGGGCCTTGTGGTGGGCGTCGGCGATCGGGTCGGCGCCGGAGCCGACCGCGATCCCGCACGGGTTGTTGTGCTTGATGATGGCCACGGTCGCCGCGGCATGATCATGCGCGGCCCGCCAGGCGGCGTCGGTGTCGACGTAGTTGTTGTACGACATCTCCTTGCCGTGCAACTGCTGGGCGTGGGCCAGACCGGGGCGGGCGTGCCGGTAGAGCGCGGCCTGCTGGTGCGGGTTCTCGCCGTACCGCAGCACGGCGGCCCGCTCGGCGGTGCTGCCGGTCCAGGCCGGGAACAGGCTGCCGTCGGCCGGCGGGGCCACCACCCGGCCGAGGTAGGAGGCCACCGCGACGTCATAACTGGCGGTGTGCCGGAACGCCTCCACGGCCAGTTGCCGGCGCTGGGCCAGGGTGAAGCCACCGGCCGCGACCGCGTCCAGCACCTCGTCGTAGTGGGCCGGGTCGACGACCACGGCGACGCTGGGATGGTTCTTGGCCGCCGCCCGGACCATGGTCGGGCCACCGATGTCGATCTGCTCGATGCACTCGTCCGGGCTGGCCCCCGAGGCCACCGTGTCGAGGAACGGATACAGGTTGACGATCACCAGGTCGAACGCCTCGATGCCGAGTTCGTCGAGCTGCCGAACATGATCGGGCAGCCGGCGGTCGGCCAGGATGCCGGCGTGCACCTTCGGATGCAGGGTCTTCACCCGCCCGTCCAGGCATTCGGCGAATCCGGTCAGTTCATCGACGCCGGTGACCGGGACCCCGGCCGCGGCGATCCGGGAGGCGGTGGAGCCGGTGGAGACCAGCGCCACCCCCGCCGAGTGCAGGCCCTGGGCCAGCGCCTCGAGTCCGGTCTTGTCATACACCGAGACCAGTGCCCGGCGGACCGGGATCACATCGGCCGAATTATCGACGGCTGCGTGTTCGCTCACAGCAGCAGACGATATCCGCTTCCCGCCGACTCAATCGACGGCGGCCGGTATGACGCCCTCGATCACCAGGTTCCGCTCGTCCACCAGGTTGACCACTGCCCCCAGCCGGCCGGCGGCGCTGCCGATCGCCGGGTCCCGGGCGGCCCGGTTCCCGCAGGCCCCCGTCGCCACCACGGTGACGCTGAGCTGATCCTGCCGGCGAGCGGTGAGCGTGACCGTCACCCGTTCCCAGGGCTGGTGCCGGCGTAACAGGCCGACCAGCGAGCCGACGTCCGAGCGGATCTCGTCGTCGAGCAGTTGCCGGGCGGCATCGTCGCTGACCACCCCCACCTCGAAGGCCGGGTCACCGGCCAGCGCGGCACTGGCCGAGAGCAGCCAGTCGACGTCCCGCCCCTGGAGCAACTGCGAACGCAGCCGGGCCGCCGCCTGACGGGCCGCCTCGGCCGCGGCCGCGTTCAGCGGCAACGCGGCTCCGGCCACGACCTCGTGCAGCACCGGCACCACCTCGGCCCGGATCCGGGCCAGCCGGCGCCGGCCGTCCTGATCGACGGCCGCCTCGGCCGCCTCCCGGGCCTCGATCTGGGCCGCTCGCCGGCCGGCCTCCTCCCGTTCGCCGAGCATCCCGACGTAGAAATTGACGAACTGGGCCGCGGCCAGGGGCGGGATGATCGCCCCGGCCGCGACCAGAACCACGGTCGCCGGGTCGACGGCCTCCGCAGGCAGAAAAGCCCAGCCCAGCACGGCCACGGCATGCACCAGGCAACAGGTCATCACCTCCAGCACCGGGCGGTACACGGCCAGCGCCAGCAGCACGAGCGCCACCGCGCTCCAGTTCCACCCGGCCGGGCCGATCCGTTCGCCGGCCGCCTCGGCCGGCACCACGATGTCGGCCACCGCGAGCAGGCCGATCATCGGCAGCACCGCCCGGCCGGAGAGCCCGTCGGCCCGGGTGGCCACCACAGTCATGATCGGCAACGCGATCGACACCACCGCCCAGAGCCCCAGGACGACGGCGGGCTGCCGGTACAGCGGCCACACGCTGATCAGTTGCGAGAGCGCGAACATCTGCCCGATCACGCCGACGGTCAGCAGGGTCGGCCCGCTGCGGGCCACCCGCGGC
>Ga0265340_10001180_pt1 | contig 14927 bp, 10 predicted proteins | sample 4CB225metaG_FD_202082 | JGI IMG/M metagenome (GOLD analysis project Ga0265340, IMG submission 202082) | Rhizosphere microbial communities from Carex aquatilis grown in University of Washington, Seatle, WA, United States - 4-CB2-25 metaG | ecosystem: Host-associated > Plants > Roots >...
CGCGCCCGTCTCGTGGACCAGGATCTTGATGCGCGCCTTGTACTTGTTGTCGCGGCGGCCGAAGAGATTGTAAACGCGGAGCACCGCTTCCGTGTAGGAGAGCAGGTCCTCGACCGGCACGAATTCGTTGATGAGGTGCGCGATCATCGGCGTGCGCCCGAGACCGCCGCCGACGTAGTAGGCAAAACCCAGCCGCCCCTCGGCGTCGCGCTTGGCGTGCAAGCCGATGTCATGGACCTGGATTGCCGCGCGGTCGCGTTCCGACCCGCTGATCGCGATCTTGAACTTGCGCGGCAGGAAGATGAACTCCGGGTGGAGCGACGACCACTGCCGGAGAATCTCGGCATAGGGGCGCGGATCGACCACCTCGTCCGCCGCGGCACCGGCGAAATGATCGGCAGTAACGTTGCGGATGCAGTTGCCGGAGGTCTGGATGGCGTGCATCTCGACCGAGGCGAGATGGTCGAGAATGTCGGGAATGTCCTTCAGCGCCGGCCAGTGGAACTGCAGGTTCTGGCGCGTGGTGAAATGACCGTAGCCGCGGTCGTATTTCCGCCCGATGTGCGCCAGCATCCGCAGCTGCTGCGGATTGAGCGTGCCGTAGGGAACGGCGATGCGCAGCATGTAGGCATGGAGCTGCAGGTAGACGCCGTTCATCAGCCGGAGCGGCTTGAACTGGTCCTCGGTGATGTCGCCCGACAGCCGCCGCTCGACCTGCCCGCGGAACTGGGCGACGCGCTCGCTGACAAACGCCTGATCGAATTCGTCGTACCTATACATTTCCAACGCCTCCGCGGCGCGTCAGCATCGCGACTTCGTCCTGCCCGTAGACGATCGTCGGGCCCTTTTCGGCCCGGATGCGCTCACGCAGCCGCACCGGCACCGGCACGCCGCCGGTTACCTCGACGTCGATCGGATAGGGTTCCACCACGATGCGCGCGTCGTGCTGCGCCTTGGCATAGGCGTTGGCCTGATCGAGGTCGGCACCGTCTTCGACCACGCGCGCCAGCCCGATGTCATGCGTCCAGCCGCCGTCATGATCGAGGAACACGACCAGGCCGTCGCGAAGATCGTTCGCGGTAATCACCTTGGCCGGGCCTTCCTTGGCGGCTTTGAACATCGATTCTCTGCTTCCCTGTCGCGCCTGCGGCGCTCTTCGCCTCTTGTCAGGCAGCCCTCAGCTCGGAAAGAGCTGCCGGCGCCCCGACGATATTGCCGAGCGCGACGACCTCGCCCACCAGGATCAGCACCGGCCCGACAAGTTCGGGACGCGAGGCAATGAGCCCGAGTTCGTCGAGCCGCCCGGCATAGGCGCGACGATCCGCGCGCGACGCGTTCTCGATCACCGCAACCGGCGTCGACGCGTTCAGTCCGGCCTCGATCAGCCGCGCCGCGACCTCGCCGGCCACGCTGCGCCCCATGTAGACCGCAACCGTGGCGCCCGCGAGCGCGAGGTTCGCCCAGTCGGGCAGCGTCCTGCCGTCGGCATCGTGGCCGGTCGCGAACACCAGCGAATGCGCGCCGTCTCTGAACGTGAGGGGAATCTCCGCCTCAGCGGCGGCGGCGAAGGCAGCGGTAATGCCCGGCACAATATCGAACGAAATGCCGGCCGAGCGCAGCGCCGCGATTTCCTCGCCGGCGCGGCCGTAGATCAGCGGATCGCCGGACTTCAGCCGCACCACGCGGTTGCCGGCCTGCGCCTCGGCGACGATCAGCGCATTGATCTCGGTCTGGCTGACAGCATGCGCGCCCTTGGCCTTGCCGACGTAGATGCGGCGCGCGTCGCGACGGCCCATCGCAACCACGGTTTCCGGCACCAGCCGGTCGTAAACGATGACGTCAGCTTCCTGCAGCGCGCGCTGGGCACGCAGCGTCAGGAGATCCTCGGCACCCGGCCCGGCGCCGACCAGCGACACGTGCCCCTTGCGGCTCACGCCTTCGCCGATGAGGCGCACTGCCTCCGCCTCGGCTTCCTGCTCGCGTCCGGCAAAAACCTTCTCCGCGACGCCTCCTGTGAAGAACTGCGCCCAGAACCTGCGGCGCGACGGCACGTCCGCGAATGCAGCAGTGACCCGTGTCCGCAGGCGGTCGGCGAGCCCCGCGAGGTCGCCGAACGCCGGCGCCAGCATCGCCTCGATGCGCGCCCGCACATGACGGGTGAGAACCGGCGCCACGCCCTCGCTGCCGATGGCAATGGCGAGCGGCGCGCGGTTGACGATGGCCGGCGTAAAGAAGTCGCACAGTTCCGGCCGGTCGACCACGTTGACCGGCACGCCCGCCTCACGCGCGAGCGCTGCAACCCCGCGGTCGTCTTCCTCAGACCCGGTCGCGACGAAGACCAGCGCAGCGCCTGCGAGATCGGCAAGGCTCGGCCGCGCCCCACGCCAGTCGGCATGTGCCGCCGCAAGGATTGCGTCTGTCCCATCCGCGAGCTCTGGCGCGAAGACCACGATCTCCGCGCTGGTCTCCGCCAGCAGGCGGATCTTGTTGCCGGCCTCGACGCCGCCACCGACCACGACCACGCGCCGGCCCGCGACGGAGTGAAAGGCGGGGAACACCGACAGTTTGCGTGGCACTGGGGACATGGGAAACGGGCTCCGGCGCGGCTCCTCCCGAAGAGCCGGGACGGCGCACCCTCGTTAGTCGCAGAGATTTATGAATTCGGTGCCGCTAGAGCGACGTTCGGCGTTTCAATTCGGATGGCGCTGGGGGAAAATCATTCCCGCAACGGCCAGTCCGGCGAAATGGCGGCGGTTCGGCCACCCGGATCAAAACACGTCAAGTTCAGTAGAGATTTAGCCCAGTCAACCTCACCCGCCGTCTTCGGGCATGCGGAAAAGAATTGCCTGTCGCGATTTCAGCTCAAGAGACCATAGAAAATTTCTCCCGGAGGCAGCCGGATGCTGCGGGCGTCGACGTCGAGGCTGCCGGAGAAGCCGTGGCCGCGCAGCGTCTCGACCGTCTGGTTGGCCGGCACCGCCACGGTCTGTTCCTCGGCACTGAAGTTGAAGAGGCAGAGGATCTGCTGATTGCGCGCCCGCACGAACGCCAGCACGCCCTCCGGCGCGTCGACAAACGCGATCGTGCCGTCGCGCAGCGCCGGATGGGCTTTGCGAAACGCGAGAAGCTGCCGGTAGCGCGACAGCACGGAGCTGGCGTCCGCGCCTTCGATGTCGGCCGCGCGAACCATGTGCTCGGCCGGGATCGGCAGCCAGGGACGTCCAGAGGTGAAGCCGCCGTTCTGCAGGGCATGCTCCCACACCATCGGCGTGCGGCAGCCGTCGCGCCCCTTGAACTCGGGCCAGAAGCGGATGCCGTAAGGATCGACCAGGTCGGCGAACCCGAGACGCGCCTCGCTGAGCCCGAGTTCCTCGCCCTCGAACAGGCACACCGAGCCGCGCAGCGACAAGAGCAGCGCCGCCGCGAAGAACGCCAGCCGGTCGTGATCGAGTCCACCGGTGCCCGACCAGCGCGAGACATGCCGCTCGACATCGTGGTTGGAAAACGCCCAGCACGGCCAGCCATCGCCGACGATCGCTTCAAACGCCTCGATACGGTCGCGCATGTACTTGGCGTCGAAGGTCTTTCCGAGGAAGTCGAAGGTGTAGCACATGTGCAGCTTGTCGTTGCCGGCGGTATAGGCCGCCATCGTGGCCAGCGAACGGGCACCGTCACCGACTTCGCCAACCGTGGTCGTGCCCGGATAGTTGTCGAGCAGCCCGCGCAGCCGCTTGAGGAAATCGAGGTTCTGCGGCTGGCTCTTGTCGTAGAGGTGCCGCTGGAACGCGTACGGATTGACCGCGGGCGCATCCAGGGTTTCCGATTGCGGCGCCGGCGGATTTGATTCCAGCCCCTGCGAATGGAAGTAGTAGTTCACCGTGTCGAGGCGGAAGCCATCGACGCCACGGTCGAGCCAGAACTTGCAGGCCTCGAGCAACGCGTCCTGAACGCGCTTGTTATGAAAGTTGAGATCCGGCTGCTCGATCAGAAAGTTGTGGAAGTAGTACTGCAGCCGCCGCGTATCCCACTCCCACGCCGGACCGCCGAAGATGGCGAGCCAGTTGTTGGGCGGGGTGCCGTCGGGATTGGGATCGGCCCACACGTACCAGTCCGACCGCGGATTGTCGCGGCTGGCGCGGCTCTCCGAAAACCACGTGTGCCGGTCCGAGGTATGCGACAGCACCTGATCGATGATGACCTTGATGCCGAGCCGGTGGGCCTCGGCGATGAGCGTGTCGAAATCGGACAGCGAGCCGAACAGCGGATCGACGTCCTGGTAGTCCGAGACGTCGTAGCCGAAGTCCTTCATCGGCGAGCGGAAGAACGGTGCGATCCAGATGGCGTCGATGCCAAGCTGCGACAGGTATGGCAGTCGCCGCGTGATGCCCGGCAGATCGCCGATGCCGTCGCCGTTCGTGTCCTGATAGGAGCGCGGATAGATCTCGTAGATGACGGCGCCACGCCACCAGTCGCTGCCCGCTACCGGCGGCTGACGGTTCTGCTCGCCCATGCTCGCGGGCGGGGCGTGGAGATGAAGGTCTTCCTGCGGCACGTGAGAACTCCAACGCTGGCTTGCCTGACAGCCGACCGGGCCCTGGCGCCCGCGACCGTAGCGCGATCTTCTAAAGAAATACCTGCCCTGAACAAGGCTTGACCTGGGGCAACGAGACGACGGACAAGGGGCGCGCATGAACGCCTCCCCTGATATCACAACTGCGTCCCTCGTCGCCGTCGATTGGGGCACCAGTCGCCTGCGCGCCTGGCTTCTGGACCCTGCCGGCAACCCCTTGGCAAGCGCGGCCAGTGACGATGGCATCGGCACCTTGAACGGCGGCCACGAGGCGGCGTTCGAGAAATTGGTTGCCGGCTGGCCGAAACTGCCGGCGATCATGGCCGGCATGGTCGGCAGCCGCCAGGGCTGGCGCGAGGCCGCCTATCTGCCCTGCCCCGCCAGTGCCGCCGCCATCGGCGCGCAACTGACCCGCTTCACCACCGACGCCGGGCGCTCCGTCGCCATCGTGCCCGGGCTCGCCATCCGCTCCGACGGCCGCGATGGCGACGTGATCCGCGGCGAAGAAACGCAGCTTATCGGCCTCGCCGAGCGGGAGCCTGCCTTTGCCGGCACGGTCATTCTGCCTGGCACTCATTCCAAGTGGGCGCGGCTGGCCGGCGGCTCCATCGCCGACTTCCAGACATTCATGACCGGCGAACTGTTCGAGCTTCTTTCCGAGAAGTCCTTCCTGCGCCATTCGGTCGCTGCTGGCGGACCAGAGCTTGCCGACGCGCCCGACTTTGCGCTCGCCGTGCGCCGCACCGCCGCCGACGGCCTGCCGTTTCTGGGCGCGCTGTTTTCGGTTCGCGCCCGCCAGCTCCTTCTCGACGTGAAGCGCGAAGACAATCTCGCCTACCTCTCCGGCCTCGTCATTGGCGGCGAACTTGCCGCCGCGCGCGCGATGGGCTCGCTTGGCACCGATACGAGCGTGCGCATCGTCGCCTCGCCGGCGCTGGCGCGCGCCTATGCCAGGGCATTGTCTGTTCTGGGGCTCAGCGCCGAGGCCCGCGACGGCAGTGAGCTGGTTCTTGCCGGGCTGGCACGGCTCGCACGCGCCGCCGGACTTCTGGAGCAGACCCGATGACAACAGCCGACATCTTTGGCGGACACCGCCCCCTCGTCGCGATCCTGCGCGGCATAACGCCGGAGGAATCGCTCGCAGTGCTGGAGGGCCTGATCACCGCCGGCATCCGCATCATCGAGGTGCCGCTGAACTCGCCCGAGCCGCTGAAGAGCATCAAGGCGATGGCCGCGGCCTCGCGCGGACGCGCGAAGATCGGCGCCGGGACGGTGTTGACGCCAGCCGAGGTTGCTGCCGTGCGCGACGCCGGCGGCGAACTCATCGTGTCGCCGAACCGCGACGACACCGTGATCGCTGCAACCAGGGCGGCTGGCCTGCAGTCCTATCCCGGCGTGTTCACGGCAACCGAGGCGCTGGGCGCCATCGCCGCCGGCGCCGATGCGCTGAAGTTCTTCCCGGCCGATCTGCTTGGGCCGGGTGGCATCAAGGCGCTCGTCGCGATTCTGCCCAAGGGAAAGCCCCTGCTTGCCGTCGGCGGTGTCGGCGCCGACAACATGGCGGCGTATCTCAAGGCGGGCGTCGCCGGCTTCGGCATCGGCACCAGCCTGTATGCGCCGGGTCGCCACCCCGAAGAGGTCGCCGCCCGCGCCCGCCAGATGGTGATTGCATACGACACCGCAGCCGCAGCACAGACGGCCGGATAGCGGCTAGAGCAATTCCAGGAAAAGTGGATTCCACTTTTCCGTCCGGAATTGCGCAAGGCAAAGGAACCAAGAGCAATTCCCGATTCAGTCAAATCGGGAATTGCTCTAGACCGTCAGGTGACGGCGGACTTCCGGACTGTCCATGTCCGCCTGCTTGCCCGACAGAACGATTTCGCCGCGATCCATGATGGCGAAGGTATCGGCGAGTTCGCGCACAAAGTCGAAGTACTGCTCGACGAGCAGGATTGCCATGTCGCCCTTGGTGCGCAGCCACGAAATCGCCCGGCCGATATCCTTGATGATCGAGGGCTGAATGCCTTCGGTCGGCTCGTCTAGCACCAGGAGCTTCGGCCGCGTCACCAGCGCCCGCCCGATGGCGAGCTGCTGCTGCTGGCCGCCGGAGAGATCGCCGCCGCGCCGACGCAGCATGTCGCGCAGCACCGGAAAGAGGTCGAACACGTCCGGTGGGATGGAGCGGTCGTCGCGTTGCAGCGGCGCATAGCCCGTCTCGAGGTTCTCGCGGACCGAGAGCAGCGGAAAGATATCGCGGCCCTGCGGCACGTAGCCGATGCCGAGGCGCGCGCGGTCGTGCGTCGCCATGCGGCCGAGCGTGTTGCCGTTGAGGCTGATCGTACCCGACGCAATCGGGTGTTCGCCGACGATGGCGCGCAGGAAGCTCGACTTGCCGACGCCGTTTCGCCCCATGATCGCGGTCACCTTGCCCACCTCGGCGGTGAGCGACACCTGGCGCAGCGCCTGCGCCGCGCCGTAGTAGAGATCGACCTTCTGAGCTTCGAGCATCGCGGTCATGGTCAGCGCCCCAGGTAGACTTCGACGACGCGTGGATCGGCGGAGACGTGATCGAGCGTGCCTTCGGACAGCACGCTGCCCTCGTGCAGCACCGTAACCTTGACGTCGAGCGCGCGCACGAAGGTCATGTCGTGCTCGACCACGACCACCGACTTCTCGCGCGCGATGTTCTTGAGCAGGGTCGCCGTCGCTTCGGTCTCGGCATCGGTCATGCCCGCCGCCGGCTCGTCGACAAGGAGCAGCTTCGGCTCCTGCGCGAGCAGCATGCCGATCTCAAGCCACTGCTTCTGCCCGTGACTGAGCGCGCCGGCCGGCCAGTTGCGCCGGTCGGTGAGGCGGATGAGCTCGAGCAACTGGTCGATGCGCTTGCGCGCGTCGCCGCCGAGTTCGGAGAACAGGGCCTGGAACGGTTCCCGCCCGCCGGCCAGCGCCAGCTCGAGATTGGTCATCACGGTGTGGCCCTCGAACACCGTCGGCTTCTGGAACTTGCGGCCGATTCCGAGCTCCGCGATTGCCGCCTCGTCGAGTTTGGCCAAATTGACCGTGCCGTCGAAGTAGACGTCGCCGGTGTCGGCCTTGGTCTTGCCGGTGATGACGTCCATCATGGTCGTCTTGCCGGCGCCGTTCGGCCCGATGATGGCGCGCATCTCGCCCTTGGCGATGACCAGCGAGAGATTGTTCAGCGCCTTGAAGCCGTCGAAGGAGACGGTGACGCCGTCGAGATAGAGGAGCGAGCCGGCGGCCTTGGCGGTCATGGGCTCACTCCGCCGCGGCCGGGTTGGACGCCGACGGCGGCAGGTCCTCGCGCGCGTCGGTCGTCATGTCTGTGGAATTGGGCGTCCGGGCCTCGGCCCCGGACGGTGTGGCGCGGCGCCGGCGGGTGAAATCCGCGAGCGTGCCGACAATGCCCTTTGGCAGGAACACCGTGACGGCGATGAACACGCCGCCGAGAAGATACAGCCAGTAAGAGGCAAGGACGCCGGTAGTCAGGTACGACTTCGCAAAATTTGCAAGGATCGCGCCAACGATCGGACCGATCAGCGTCTGGCGGCCGCCAACCGCCACCCAGATGACGGCTTCGATGGAGTTTGCCGGGGCGAATTCGCTCGGGTTGATGATCCCGACCTGCGGCACGTAGAGCGCCCCGGCGATGCCGGCCATCACCGAAGACAGCACGAACACCACCAGTTTGTAGTTCTCCACCCGGTAGCCGAGGAAGCGCGTACGGCTCTCCGCATCGCGGATGCCGATGAGGACCTTGCCGAACTTCGAGGCAATGACGGCCCGGCTGACCAAAAGACCGAGCGCCAGCGCCAGGGCGGAACAGAAGAAGAGCACGCCGCGCGTGGAATCGGCCTGCACGTTGAACCCGAGAACGTCCTTGAAATCGGTCAGGCCGTTATTTCCGCCGAAACCCATGTCGTTGCGGAAAAAGGAGAGCATCAGCGCATACGTCATCGCCTGCGTGATGATCGAGAGATAGACGCCGGTAACGCGGCTGCGGAAGGCAAACCAGCCGAAGACCAGCGCCAGAACGGCGGGCACCAGCACCACCATCAGGGCGGCGAACAGGAAGTGGTTGAAGCCGTACCAGTACCAGGGCAGCGCCTTCCAGTTGATGAACACCATGAAGTCCGGAAGGATCGGGTCGCCGTAGACGCCGCGCGTTCCGATCTGGCGCATCAGGTACATGCCGAAGGCATAGCCGCCGAGCGCAAAGAAGGCGCCATGGCCGAGCGAGAGAATGCCGCAGTAGCCCCAGATCAGGCCGACCGACAGCGCCAGCAGCGAGTAGGTGATGTACTTGCCGACCAGCGGCACGACGTAGCTCGGCACGTGCAGCGGGCTCGTGTCCGGCACGTAGAGATTGAGCAGCGGCACCGCGATGCCGACGCCGATGATCACCACCAGCCCGACGAAGGTGGTCACATCGATGTTGCGGAAGAGAAAGCGACCGATCATGCCTCAACCGCCCTGCCCTTGAGCGCGAACAGTCCGCGCGGGCGCTTCTGAATGAAAAGGATGATGAAGACGAGGACGACGATCTTGCCGAGCACGGCGCCGGCGAAGGGTTCGAGCAGCTTGTTGGCAACGCCGAGCGACATCGCCGCGATCAGCGTGCCCCACAGATTGCCGACACCGCCGAACACCACCACCATGAAGCTGTCGATGATGTAGCTCTGCCCGAGGTTCGGGCTGACGTTGTCGATCTGCGACAGCGCCACGCCCGCGATGCCGGCGATGCCCGAGCCGAGGCCGAAGGTAAGGGCGTCCACCCACGGCGTGCGAATGCCCATCGCGCTCGCCATGCTGCGGTTCTGGGTGACCGCGCGGGTCTGCAGGCCGAAGCGCGTGAAGCGCAGCACGCCAAGCAGAAGGATGAACACCGCGAACGAGAATACGATGATCCACATCCGGTTGTAGGTGATCGTGATGTTGCCGGCCTGGAAGGCGCCCGACATCCACGACGGATTTCCGACCTGCTGGTTGTCCGGCCCGAAGATCGTGCGCACGCCCTGCTGCAGGATGAGCGAAACGCCCCAGGTGGCGAGCAGCGTCTCCAGCGGCCGGCCGTAGAGGAAGCGGATGATGCCGCGCTCGATGATGACGCCGACGGCGCCGGAAACGAGGAACGCCAGCGGGATGGCAATCGCCAACGACCAGTCGAACAGCCACGGCGCATGGGTGCGGATGATCGCCTGCACGACGAAGGTGGTGTAGGCGCCGAGCATGACCATCTCGCCGTGCGCCATGTTGATGACGCCCATCACGCCGAAGGTGATGGCGAGCCCGATGGCCGCGAGCAGTAGCACCGACCCGAGCGACAGCGCGTACCACAGGTTCTGCACCACCCCCCAGATCGCGAGCGCATTCTTGATGCTGGCGACGCCCGCCGCGGCCGCGTCGCGCACCGCCTGCGACGGATCGGACGACAGCCCGGTGAGGAGGGCAAGGGCATCGGGATCGGCCCGGTCCCGGATCACGTTGACCGCGGCCACCCGATCCGCGTCGGCAGCATTGGTATCGGTGATCGTGGCTGCGGCCTCGGCGTCGAGCATGGCGCGCTTGACCTCGGGGTCGGTCTCCTTGGCGATCGCCGCCTTCAGCGCCGTTACTGCCGACGCCTGGCGCGACTTGAAGACGGTATCTGCCGCAGCCAGCCGCGTGGCGCGATCCGGCGAGGACAGGGTCAGCGCGCCGAGCGCGTCATCGAGCGCGCCACGAATCCGGTTGTTGAGACGCACCGCCTGGAGATTGTCGGCGGATGGCGGGTTAGCCGCGGGCTTGCCCGTTGTCGGATCGAGCAGAGTGCCGTCGTCCGCCTTGATGAACACGGCCTTGCTGTCGGAATCGAAAACCAGCGCGCTGTTCTGCAGCGCTGCAATGACCGCCTTGGCCTGCGGATTGCCGCTCGTCGCGACCGCCTTCAGGGCAGTGTCGGTCGCCGAGAAGGAATCCTCCGCAAAACCGGGCAGCGCGTCGCTGAAGGCGTCGGCGCGGGCCGCACCTGACGCGGCGGCGAACAGCGCCAATGCGAGGGCAATCAGGGGCAATAAACGGCGAAGTGCGCGCATCGAGTTTTTCAATCCCACCGCCGGTGTGAGGGAGGCGGCGTCCGCCACCGCCTCCCTCGTGTCGTTCCTGCGTCCGTCTGGCAAAGCCCTAGCAAGGGCTGTGCAAGATCAGGCTAGCTGCTGCCACCGCAGGTCTTGGTGACCGTGTTGTAGTTGCCGCACTTGAGCTTGACCCAGTCGGCGGTCAGGTCCTTCGACTCGGGCAGGTACGGCGACCACGGCGAACCCGGGACGAGGCCCTTGGTCTGCCACACGACGTCGAACTGCCCGTCGGCACGGATTTCGCCGATGAACACCGGCTTGGTGATGTGGTGGTTCGGGAGCATCTCGGAGACGCCGCCCGTCAGGTTCGGGGCAGTGATGCCGGGCAGCGCGTCGATCACCTTGTCGGCGTCGGTCGTGCCAACCTTCTCCACCGCCTTCACCCACATGTTGAAGCCGATGTAGTGAGCTTCCATCGGGTCGTTGGTGGTGCGGGTGTCCTTGCCGATGAACTTGTGCCAGTCGGCAATGAACTTCTTGTTCGCGGGCGTGTCGATCGATTCGAAGTAGTTCCACGCGGCGAGATGGCCGACCAGCGGCTTGGCGTCGAGACCGGCGAGCTCTTCTTCGCCGACCGAGAACGCCACGACCGGAATATCGGTCGCCTTGATGCCCTGGTTGCCGAGTTCCTTGTAGAACGGAACGTTGGCGTCGCCGTTGATGGTCGAGACCACCGCCGTCTTCTTGCCGGCCGAACCGAACGCCTTGATCTTCGACACTTCGGTCTGCCAGTCGGAGAACCCGAACGGCGTGTAGTTGATCATGATGTCTTCCGGCTTCACACCCTTGGAGATGAGGTAAGCCTCGAGAATCTTGTTGGTCGTGCGCGGATAGACGTAGTCGGTGCCTTCCAGCACCCAGCGCTTCACCGAGCCGCCATCCTCGCTCATGAGGTAGTCGACGGCCGGAATCGCCTGCTGGTTCGGAGCGGCACCCGTGTAGAACACGTTACGCTCGCTCTCCTGGCCCTCGTACTGCACGGGGTAGAAGAGGATCGAGTTCAGCTCCTTGAACACCGGCAGCACGGACTTGCGGGACGATGAGGTCCAGCAGCCGAAAACCACCGCGACATGATCCTGGCTGATCAGCTCGCGCGCCTTCTCGGCGAAGGTCGGCCAGTCCGAAGCCGGATCGACGACGACCGGCTCGAGCTTCTTGCCGAGGAGACCGCCCTTGGCGTTCTGTTCGGCGATGAGCATGAGCATGACGTCTTTCAGCGTCGTCTCCGAAATCGCCATCGTTCCCGACAGCGAATGCAGAATACCGACCTTGATGGTGTCGTCAGCAGCTTGCGCCCCTGTGGCGAGCGGCAATGCGATTGCCGCAGCTGCCGCCAGCGACCCAATAAGCCGGCGGATGGGTTTGAACATTGATGAACTCCCTGTTGGTCGCCCGCCCCCCGGGGCGAGTGCGCCCCGTTCACGAGCAGATGGAACGACCGCCCACCGGCCGTGGGGCCGGTCGGTCGTCTGGAACGGACACTGGAGGTACGGTGCACTGCAGCATATACGTCGATTGACGTAGGCGGGCCGACCGGTGGATAGCCGGAAACTGGCTAGAAACTGGGCTCGAGCAGCCCACGACTTAAACAGGCCCGCGTCTTGCACCGCAAAACGCTCAGGCGATAATGCCTATTATTTGACGGGCATGGAGAACACAGGCGCGAAATGGCCGGCCGACAGAGGATCTTGCCCGTCCGGCGCGAGTACAATCGCTGGGTCGCGAACCAGACGCTGGAGGATTACGCCCTCCGCTTCACCGCCAAGAGCGCCCGGCGCTGGTCATCGCCGCGCGTGGCGCAGACCGCCATCGGCGCCATCTCGTTTCTTGCCCTGGAGGCGATCGGCGGATCGATCACGCTGTCCTACGGCGTCACCAACACCATCGCCGCCACGGTCGTCGCCGGCATCATTCTGTTTCTCACCGGCATGCCGATCGCGCGCTATGCCTCGCGCTACGGCGTCGACATCGACCTGCTCACCCGCGGCGCCGGCTTCGGCTACATCGGCTCGACCATCACGTCGCTGATCTACGCCACCTTCACCTTCATTCTGTTCGCCATCGAAGCCTCGATCATGTCGGCGGCGCTGGAGGTGTGCTTCCACATTCCGCTTCCCGTCGGCTACGTCATCAGCGCGGTGGCGGTCATCCCGCTGGTCACCCACGGCATGACGCGGATCAGCCGCTTCCAGCTCGTCACCCAGCCGCTGTGGATCGTGCTGAACATCCTCCCTGTCGGCTTCATCGCCTGGCAGGACTGGCCGTCGTTTGAGATCTGGCGGAATTTCCCCGGCATCGGTGCCACCGGCGCCGGCTTCGACCTGCTGAAGTTCGGCGCCGCCGCTTCGGTCATCCTGGCCCTCATGCCGCAGATCGGCGAGCAGGTCGACGTGCTGCGCTTCCTGCCGGCAGGCACCAGGGGAAAGCGCTGGCGCCTGGCGACGCTGCTTGCCGGTCCGGGCTGGGTCGTGCTCGGCGCCCCCAAGCTGCTGTTCGGTTCGTTCCTCGCCGTGCTGGCCCTGCGCCACGGCGTTCCGGTCGGCCACGCCGCCGAGCCGGCGCAGATGTACCGCATCGCCTTCGGCTACGTCATTCCCTGGCAGGATTTCGTCCTGCTGCTGACCGCAGCCTTCGTCGTCGTCTCGCAGCTGAAGATCAACGTGATGAACGCCTATGCCGGCTCGCTGGCGTGGTCGAATTTCTTCTCCAGGCTGACCCACAGCCACCCCGGCCGCGTGGTGTGGCTGATCTTCAACGTCGCCATCGCGCTCGTGCTGATGGAGCTCGGCATCTATACCGCGCTCGAAAAGACGCTCGGCCTTTTCTCGATCGTGGCGGTAGCGTGGCTGGGCTCGATCGTCGCCGATCTCGTCATCAACAAGCGCCTGGGCCTCTCGCCACCCGGCATCGAGTTCAAGCGCGCCCATCTCTTCGACATCAATCCCGTCGGCGTGGGCTCCATGAGCATCGCCGCGGGGCTCGCCATCCTCTCGGCCACCGGCGTGCTCGGGGTTACGCTGCAGGCGCTGGCGCCGTTCGTGGCGCTGGTCGTGTCGCTGATCGCCGCGCCGCTCATCGCCTGGGCGACCAGGGGCAAGTACTATCTCGCCCGCAAGCCGCGCGCGCAGTGGCAGCAGCGCACCGAGCTTCGCTGCACGGTCTGCGAACACATGTTCGAGCCAGAGGACACCGCCTACTGCCCGGCCTACTCCGGGCCGATCTGCTCGCTCTGCTGCTCGCTCGATGCGCGCTGCGACGATCTCTGCAAGCCGAAGGCGCGGCTGAAGGCCCAGGCTGACGTCGTCGTCGATGCCCTCCTGCCGAAATGGGTGACCAGCCGCATCAGTCCGCGCATCGTCCAGTATTTCGGCCTGCTCGGCGTCTTCATGGCGATGATCAGCGTCGTGCTCCTCCTCATCTATTTCCAGGTCACGGCCGCTACCCCGGCGCACAGCGACATCGTCGCGAAATCGCTCGTCGCCGCGTTCTTCATCCTGCTCATCGTGGCCGGCATCATCGCGTGGTTCTTCGTGCTGGCGCACGAGAGCCGCCACGTCGCGCAGGAGGAATCGGCGAGGCAGACGACGCTGCTCCTCCGCGAAATCGAGGCCCACGGCCGCACCGACGCCGCCCTGCAGAAGGCCAAGGAAGCGGCCGAGGCGGCCAACCTGGCCAAGAGCCGCTACCTCGTCGGCCTCAGCCACGAACTGCGCACGCCGCTGAATTCGGTCTTCGGCTACGCCCAGATTCTGGAGCGCGACGTGGCCGTGCCCGAACCGCAGCAGGGCCGCGCCCGCGTCATCCGGCGCAGCGCCGAGCACCTCGCCGGCCTCATCGACGGCCTGCTGGAAATTTCGAAGATCGAGACCGGCCGCCTGCAGCTTCAGCGCAATGAAGTCGCGCTCGATGAATTCCTGTCGGCGATCGTCGAGATGTTCCGTCCCCAGGCCGAAGCCCGGGGCCTGACCTTCCGTTACATCAAGCCGGATGTCATGCCCGCTGTCGTCGCCACCGACGAGAAGCGGCTGCGGCAGGTGCTCGTGAACCTGCTCTCGAACGCGCTGAAGTTCACCGACAGGGGCCACATCGCCCTCAAGATTTCCTTCCGCAGCCAGGTCGCGACGCTGACCGTCGAGGACACCGGGCACGGCATCCTTCCGGAGGACCAGGGAAAAATCTTTGAGCCCTTCGTGCGCGGCAGCGCCGAGCGCACCAAGCTCGTC
>Ga0265340_10001183_pt1 | contig 14900 bp, 17 predicted proteins | sample 4CB225metaG_FD_202082 | JGI IMG/M metagenome (GOLD analysis project Ga0265340, IMG submission 202082) | Rhizosphere microbial communities from Carex aquatilis grown in University of Washington, Seatle, WA, United States - 4-CB2-25 metaG | ecosystem: Host-associated > Plants > Roots >...
ATGCTTCTCCCGTCACGCCATCGAAGACTTTCGGCGTCACCTTTCCAAGGTCGTCCAAATGGACGCCCGCGATCCAGCCGATGATCGGGTGCTCGTAGATTCCCGGGATTCCGGGCGCGGTCAAGGCATAGGTGGTGTGAATCTCGCTCATGCCCGGGACGATCACGATGGAAAATCCGTTGCGCGGTGCTTCGGTGGCAACGGCCGGAATCCGGCCGATATCGATCAAGCGCGTGCTGGCGTGAATCACGTCATCGGGCAACCGGGTGACAAACACCTTTTGCTTCTCCACGACGCCGCCCGTGGTGGTCAGAAAGTAGGGGATCGTGCCGCCGATCCACCGCCCGCGGTGGAGCAGACGCAGAGCGGTTTCGTCGCCCGCGACGTGCAACGTCTTGCCCGCATCGATCAGCACATTTGCCTGCGCGACTGTGACGAGATCGTTCATGCCCATCCTCCACAAAACGTTACGACCGATCACCGCGGCAAGGCGCGAAGTAGCAAGTAATATCGAAAGTACTTCGTCCCACGAATACTGTGCTTGTCAGCGGCGAATCATCTCACGTCTGATGAATATCATGGACCAATGTCCTTGCGGACGCCCTCGTCTACCGTGAATAGGGGGTAGCGTTTTCTTATCATTTCGGTCTACACGACCGCACGTTCGGAAATTACGCAAGGCGATCGCACGCGCGCCGCGAACCCTACTTCGTCGCGCTGCTCGCCGCGGTCGTATGGCCCAGGCTCCACACCACCCGCGCGGTCCAGGGGGTGTCGGTGAGCGCGCCGTCCTTGATCGCCGGGCGGTAATGCCACTTCGAAACGCAGTCGACCGCGGCATCGTCGAGCCGCTCGTAACCGCTGGACTGCGCCACCTTCACATCGCTGACCGTTCCGTCGGCATGGACCAGCAGCAGCAGGTCGGTGGTCCCCTCCTGGCCCCATAAGCTCGACCACGTCGGATAATCGTCGTGGCAATCCTCGGGCTTGGAAGTCGACGGCGGCTGCGTGATCTTCTGCATCACCGCCACCCGTTCCTTGACGATCTTCACAGGCACCGGCACGGCCGCCTGCCCCGTCAGCACGATGCCCATGTGGTAGACGAACAGCAGCGACGACGCCGTGGCGAGCACGCCCGCCGTCAGCCAGGCATATAGGTTGTGGCGAAATTTTTCGTTGAAGAACAATCCCGACGAAACGACGAAAACCACAAACTCGATAATGATCATGCCTTGCCCGATGCTGTTGGTGCCCGAGGCGCCATCTTAGCGCGTACCATGGGGCAGAAAAGCGGCGCCTGAGAAAGTGCGGCATCGCTGCGCCCCGCGCGGCGCCGGAACCATCCCGGCATACCGGCGTTTCCTGCTTACCAAGGGCGTTCACCGCCCGAGCAACCGCACCCGATCCACGGGCGGCTGCGTCATATTCGAGAGGAAACAACCATGAAAACGTCACGTTTGCTGGCGCTCGCCGCCGTCCTGTTTGCCGGCGCAGCGACCCCCGCGCTTGCCGGCTGGGACCACATCGGCACCATCCATCTCGACCGCAACGGCAGCGCCGAGGCACGGCGCTTCGAACTCGGCGGCCCAGTGACCGGTCTGCAATTCCGAGCCGACAATGACGTCGACTGCGAAGACGTCACCGCCACCTTCGGCAACGGCAGCGACCGTTCGATCTTCTCGGGCCGTCTGCGCGAAGATCGCACCAAAACCGTCAGCCTATCGAACAACCGCCGCCATATTTCGCGCCTCGCCTTCAATTGCGAAGTGCGCCACGGCGACGGCGCCCGAATCGAAATCTTCGCCAATATCGGCGAAAGCTACCGCTCCGAATGGCGTAGCGGCGCCGGCTGGCAGAACACCTGGGCGAACGTCTTCAACTGGGGCAGCAACGAGATCAACGACTGGAAATACATCGGTGAAGAAAGCTTCGAAGGGCGCAACGACAGCGAAACGGCCTTCGCAGGCTGGAAGGGCCGCGGCAGCGATGCCATTGCGCTAAAGCCGATCAACGCCGACGCGCGCTGCTCGCAAGTGACGGCGACGTTCGAAAACGGCAACACGCAGAACCTTGCGATCCACAACGGCGACTACATGAGCAAGGGAATGTTCTACAAGCTCGACTTGCCGGGCGACCGCCGCAACGTCACCAGTCTTTCGATGCGCTGTCGCGCCACCGACGCGCACCGCGTGACGATCCAAATTTTCACCAGCAAATAATCGCCGAACTGCCGATGAAGAGGCCGGGAGGAAACTTCCGGCCTTTTCTTTGCCCTTGGGTCAAGTCTCCTCTTTGACGAACGGCTCGACCTTGCCCTTGAGTTTGATCGTCATGGGGTTGCCGTGGCGGTCGACGCTCTTTCCGGCAACCACGCGGACCCAGCCCTCGCTGACGCAGTACTCTTCGACGTTGGTCTTCTCCACGCCGTTGAACAGGATCCCTACGCCGCGCTGCAAAAGCGCCTCGTCGTAATAGGGGCTCTTGGGGTTGATGCAGAGGCGGTCGGGCAGCGTGTCGGTCATGCACAAAGACCTTTAGGGCGATGGGGATTTCCTGCACGCGTGATAGGCGATTGCGGCCTCAATTCCAACCGGTATTGCGATTTGCACTCTTGATCGGCGGCGGATTTGGGCGTCCATTCCAGACCGACCCCACACCAAAGCGGAGTACCCATGTCTTTTTCGATGTACGATGCCTGCGTCCCGCCGATGATCCGCACGCTCCAGAACCTATCGAAGATTCTGGCCAAAGCCGTGGCGCAAGCCGAAACCAATAAAATTCCCCTTTCCTCGCTGCTCGAAGCGCGGCTGGCGCCCGACATGCTGCCGTTTCCGCGCCAGATTCAGATCGCGACCGACGCCGCGAAAGGCGCCGCGGCGCGGCTCGCGGGCCAGGAAGCGCCGAGCTTTCCCGATACCGAGGCCACCTTCCCCGAACTGCAGGCGCGCATCGCCAAGACGATCGCGTATCTGCAAACGGCAAAGGCCGAGGACTTCGCCGGCGCGGAGACCCGCCAGATCACCATCAAGACGCCGAACCGCACTCTCGAATTCTCCGGCCGCGATTTTCTCACCGGCTTCGCGCTGCCCAATTTCTTCTTTCATGTGACGACGGCCTATGGCCTGCTGCGCGCCAAGGGCATCCAGATCGGCAAGATGGATTATCTTGGCGACGTCTGACGGCACGGAGATTACTTGATTGTAGTTCGCAAAGGGCCCGGAGGAGACTCCGGGCCTTTTTCATTTGCCCTTCAACAATCCCAGCGCACCCAACCAATTGGTGAAAAGCGTCGTCCATACCGCGACGTGCGGCGGGTTGGTGGGACGAATGCCGAAGCCGTGACCGACGCCGGACAGCATATGCAGCTCGGTGGAAACGCCCGCCGTCTCGAATGCGAGATAAAGCGAAGGCAGCGGCTGGGAAATCTCGTCCTTCTCGCCGCCGAGTAGGAAGGCGGGCGGCGTATCCTTGGGCAGCGGCAGATCGTCCTTCACGCCAGGATAGATCAGCCCCATGAACGCCGGCCGCGAATTCTCGCTGTCGATTGGGTCGGCGGCATTGGGATCGCCGGCGTCGAAGTGCGTTCCGGCCAGCGCGGCCAATTCTCCGCCGGCGGAAAATCCCATCACGCCGATGCGATCCGGCGCGATATGCCACTCGGCGGCGCGGCTGCGCACCAGGCGGATCGCACGCTGTGCATCGGGCAGTGAATCGCCCATCAGCGTGTAGGTGGAGCCCGGTGCCTTCGACAGGCGATATTTCAGCACGAAGGCTGCGATACCGCGATCGGCGAGGAATTGCGCGACACGAAAGCCCTCATGGGTGATCCAGATTTCGCTGTGTCCACCGCCCGGAATAACGATGACTGCCGCACCATTCGCCAATTTGGGATCGGGCAGGAATGGTGTGATGGATGGGAAATTGATGTTGGAAAGAATGTGTTCGTCCGGTGGATAGATGCGCATGGTCTCGGGCGTAGTCTTGCCTTCCGACCCGGGCGCGCCGTTCGGCCACAGCAGGATCGGATGAGGCGCGATGGACGCCTTAATCCGTTTGGGGGCCGCCGACGCGGCACAAGCCACCAGCGCCAATCCGCAAAACCCCGTCAATAGCGCCTTGAGAACAGCCATGATTTCCTCCGGTCTTTTCGCAAGTATGTCGCGGCGCCTCCACGCCCTGAGACTCACGGCCCGGGCGGCGGCTTTTGCAGCCAGGGCGAGATGTAAGCCCAGAAGATAATGTCGACGCCGAGGTAATCGCGCGCGAAGGAGACGAATTCGTCCTTGGTGAACGGCTTGCCGGTATCCGGATTGATGTACTCCAAAGTCGGTTCCTGTATTCCCATCGCCACGATCTTCAACTTGCCGCGATAGTCATGCAGGAAGGGATAGGAATTCTTCATCTGGGCCTTTTTGTAAGGCACGATGTCCGGTCCGCCCATGCCGATACCGTGGGCGTAAGCGTAGGCGAAGGCGCGGCTCATATAGTGGTGGTCGTTGTTCCAGCCGCACGGCCAGAAATTCGCGTCCTGCACGACATAGGTCTTGTGGAATGCTTTTCTGGTGAACGCGATATTCTCCATCTCGGCCGCGAAATAGCCGTCGCAGGTAAAGCCCTTCTCGCCATCCTTCAAGTCCACATCCGCCGCCGTTTCGCCGATGTTGATGCCGTAGAGGCGCCCGTCGAACCGCCCAGCGAGCGCGTGCAAGAGTCTCTGAAAGCGATGGCGCACCGCCGGGATCCACTGCATCGAAACCCAGCCGGTGGTAGATCCGGGACTGTCGCGCTGGGGCACCAGCCCGCCGTGATAGACCGGATCGGTCAAGAGATAGACGGGCACGTTGCGCGAGCCCGGGTAGAAGAAGCGGTCCGCGACGATGATGAACAGCTTCCTGTGCAGGCTATCGGCGAAGCGCAGATCGCGTTCGATCTTCGAGAAATCGTAGCGGTCCTTTTCCGGTTCGAGCATCTTCCAGTTGTAGATGATCTGGGCGCCGGCGATGTCGGGCCGGGCGAGCAAGTCGCGATGGTCGGAAGCATCGTCCGCGTCGAGAAACAGGAAGTTGGCGGGGTCCGCGGGCGGCTCGGCAAGCGCGGGCACTATCGTCAGTACGGCCATGACGCACAGCACGACTGTCGGGGCTTTCATCCTGAACTTCTCCGTTGCCGGATCCCACTATGAAGCGGCTACTCGAGCACCGCCAGCGCAATGGCGACAACACGCCGCGATCCGGGCCCTTCCGGATGACCTTCGCCATAGCCAAGCTGTTCAAGCTCAAGACTGGGGATATCTTCCAAGCTAGCCGAGATTTTCGTAAGGGACAAACGCGATGACTTCTGTCGATACCTTCATGAAATTCGCCACGGCCATCAATCGTCAGGACGTCGAGGCGCTGGCGGCGCTGATGACGGCCGATCATGTCTTCGTCGACTCGTGGGGGCAGAAGACGCAAGGCAAAGCGACGATGGCAGCCGGATGGAGCGGCTACTTCGCGATGTGCCCGGACTACCGGATTCACGCCGATGATGTCGTGGCGGACGGGAGCGTGGTGCTGGCCGCAGGCGAGGCGGGAGGAACCATCGATGGCATACCGTGGCATACGCCAGCGGCCTGGAAAGCCGTGGTTCAGGACGGCAAGGTAATGGAATGGCGCGTCTTCACCGATAACAAGCCGGTCTTTGAGATCCTGGCAAAGCGGAAGTGAGACGCCGCTTCGCTTGACTTGGAACGGGCCCCTGGAAGATGGTCCGGGCACCTTTTTTCAGGAGAAGCCCGTGTCCGCGCCCAGAGCCGCCTCGCAAATCGTCATCACCTTGCCCGACGGCAAGACGATGACGTTTCCGCGCGGCGTGACCGGCAGCGAGATCGCAGCCGCCATCGGTCCGGGCCTCGCCAAGGCGGCGCTGATCCTGGAGGTGGACGGGCAGGAATGGGACCTTTTCCGGCCCATCGAGCACGACGCCAAGGTGCGCATCGTCACCAAGAAGGACGACAAGGCGCTGGAACTGATCCGCCACGACGCGGCGCATGTTCTCGCCATGGCGGTGCAGGCGCTTTATCCCGGCACCCAGGTGACCATCGGTCCGTCCATCGACGACGGCTTCTATTACGACTTCGCGCGCGATGTGCCCTTCACGCCCGAGGACCTCGTCAAGATCGAAGCCAAGATGCACGAGATCGTGAAGGCCGATCTGCCGACGCGCCGTGAAGTGTGGCCGCGCGACAAAGCCATCGCGCATTTCAAATCCATCGGCGAGACCTACAAAGCCGAATTGATCGAATCCATTCCGGCCGGCGAAGATGTTTCGCTCTATTGGCACGGCGACTGGCACGACCTGTGCCGCGGGCCGCATTTCGCCACCACCGGCAAAATCGGCGACGCCTTCAAACTGACCAAGATTGCTGGCGCCTATTGGCGCGGTGACGCCAAGAACGCGCAGCTTCAGCGCATCTACGGCACCGCCTGGCGCGATCAAAAGGAACTGGACGCCTACCTAACGCGCCTCGAAGAAGCGGAAAAACGCGATCATCGCAAACTCGGCAAGGAGCTCGAGCTTTTCACCTTCTCGCCCGATGTCGGTGCGGGCCTGCCGCTGTGGATGCCCAACGGCATGGTAATCCGCCAGGAACTCGAATTCCTGGCGCTGCAGGAAGAGCGCAAGGACGGCTATGTCCGCGTGGCGACGCCGCACATCACCAAGGAGGCGCTCTATATTCGTTCGCGCCACCTGCCCTACTACGCCGACACGATGTATTCGCCGCTCGATATCGACGGCGAGAATTACTACCTGCGGCCGATGAACTGTCCGCACCATCACATGATCTATCTGGCGACGCGCCATTCGTATCGCGAGATGCCGCTGCGCATCGCCGAATACGGTCAGGATTATCGCTACGAGGCGTCCGGCGGCCTGACGGGGCTGATGCGCGTGCGCGGTTTCTGTATGAACGACGCGCATATCTATTGCCGCTACGACCAGGCGAAAGAAGAGTTCATCAAGGTCATGCACCTGCATGCCCACTACTACGACCTGATGAACATCAAAGACTATTACATGCGCCTGTCGCTGCCCGACCTCGACAAGCTCGACAAATATGTCGATCAGCCGGAGAAATGGCTGACCGCGCTCGACATCATCCGCGAGGCGATGAAAGAGTCAGGTTATCCGTTCGTGGAGGCCAAGGGCGAGGCCGCATTCTACGGTCCCAAGATCGATTTCATGATTAAGAGCGTGATCGGCACCGAATACACGATTTCCACGAACCAGCTCGACTTCCTGGCGACCCAGACCTTCGGCCTGTCCTACATCGGCGAGGACGGCGGCGAGCATCCGGTTTATGTCATCCACCGCGCGCCGCTCGGCACTCACGAACGCTTCACCGCGTTCCTGATCGAGCATTATGCGGGCGCCTTCCCGACCTGGCTGGCGCCGATCCAAGTGCGCGTCATTCCGATCAGCGAAAAGGCCAACGACTATGCCGAGAAGGTGCGCCGGGCGCTGTTCGAGGTACCGGTGGTCAACGGCACGGCGGGCCTGCGCGTCGATATCGATACGACCTCCGAGCGCATGCAGAAGAAAATCCGCGACGCCCAGTTGCAGAAAATTCCCTATATGCTGGTGGTCGGCGAGCGCGAGGCGGCCGAGGGCAAGGTGGCCGTCCGGCTGAGATCGGGCAAGGATTTGGGACCCATGCCGCTGGAAACCTTCGTCGCGCGCATCAAAAGCGAGGCCGAATCCCGCAAAGATATGCCGGAATAGCGCCTTGTGTGACCGAATAGCTCTTGCGAAACATGCCGCTATTCCTATTCTTAGGCCGGTCAGCGGACCGTGCGCGGCCCGCTCCAAGAGGAAATTCGCCCTGCGCCCATAATCCGAAACAGATTTCGCGAGGCCGGCCAGTCCTCGCGGGATATTCGGCCGCGCGTGGGCCATTCAAAAGGAGAGAGTCATAGTTCCCAGACGTTTTGCATCGCAGGCCCCCGCTCCCGCCAAGGACGGCCCCCGCGTCAACGAAGAGATCTTTTCCCGCACCATTCTTCTGATCGGCGACGACGGCCACAAATATGGCGAGATCGGCATCGACGAAGGCCGTGCCATCGCAGAGGAAAAGGGCTTCGATCTGGTCGAAGTGTCGCCCGAAGCCAAGCCGCCCGTCGTCAAGCTGATGGACTACGGCAAATTCAAATACGAGCAGCAGAAAAAGGCGGCCGAGGCACGCAAAAAGCAGAAGGTCATCGAGATCAAAGAGATCAAGATGCGCCCGACCATCGACGATCACGATTACGAGGTGAAGATGCGCGCCATGAAGCGCTTCTTCGACGAAGGCGACAAGGTCAAGGTCACGCTGCGCTTCCGCGGCCGCGAAATGGCGCACCAACATCTCGGCATGGATCTGCTCAACCGGATCACCAAGGACACCGAAACCTTCGCCAAGATGGAGCAGTGGCCCAAGATGGAAGGCCGCCAGATGATGATGGTGCTGGCACCGCGCTAATGATCCGTGATGCGCCAAAACGAAAATGCGCCGCGACCAGCGCGGCGCATCTCGCCTGCCCCTCTAACTCTTAAAGAAAGCGCGTCGCGGTGTGGAACACCGTGTTGCCCAGATCCTGTAGCGGCCCCAAGGGCTGAACGCGGTCGTGCATGTCTTCGATCTTCGGGCGGCCGCTCATCAACTTGTAAGCGACGTGTCCGTCCTGCATCAGCAAGACGACTTCCGCCGACCAGCCGCTGTCCAGCGTCTGGCGTTCGAAGCCGAGCAGATCGAGGAACAGGCTGCCCGTACGGCGCGACTCGATGTGCTGGGGATGGAAAACAAATGCCGTGCAGCGCTCCTGCGCGTTGATGCAGGCTTGCACCGGCGGAGAGAGATGATCGAACGTCAAGGTGTTGCGCGGCATAAAGCGCTCGATCACGCCGAGATACGACAGAACTTCCACGTTCGGCGTCGCAACCGTATCGAAGCCGAGCTTCGGCAAATCGACCAGACGTGTGCTGCCGGGAACGATGTCGGTGTAGGCGGCTTGGACTTGATCGTAGGTTTGGAAATTCGTGTTTTGCACCTGGGTTTCGTGCGGAAGCAGACCGAGCCCGCCGCAACCCACCAGCGAAAGCATGAACCCGACGCTGATGACAATTTTGACGGTCCTGAAAGGACCGCCAGTCGCCCCAACTGCCATTTGCCCCAACCCAACTACGCCTGCCCGAAGGCATTAAGACTTTCTTTTTTTTGAGGCTAACGGAGTTTCGGGAATTTGGGAAGGACCGCGGCGCGATATAGACAATTCTATTCCTGAAATGGTTACCGGGTGCGCCGACACGCCGCGGCAATAGTCGCGATGTCGCAGTTCGCGCCGGTCAAGACAACTGCGACGGCCTTATCGAACGCCTTGAATCTGCCGGATATAAGAGCCGCCAGACCTGCGGCGCCGCTGGGCTCGACCAACAGCTTGAGTCGGTCTGCGGCATAGGAAACCGCTCCAATCAGCTCGTCGTCGCCAACCGCCAGACTGTCGCGAATTAGACTTTTTGCAATTGTGAATGGAATTTTGCCGGGTATCGGAGCCATCAGAGCATCCGCTACGGAAGGTGCGCCGCCAGGCGCGGCGATGCGTTCGCCCGCGTCCAACGATCTTCTCATGCCGTCGTAATTTTCGGGTTCGACGCTCACGATCCGAGTCGCCGGACTGGCAACGGAAAATGCGAGCGCAATGCCGCCGATCAATCCGCCGCCGCTGCACGGCGCCAGAACGGCATCCAGCGACACGCCGAGCGCCGCAGCGGTGCGCGCGATCTCCAAACCGACCGTTCCTTGCCCGGCCACGACATAGGTATCGTCGAAGGGACGCACCAAAGTTGCGCCGCGCTCTTTGCATAAGGATTGCGCGATGGCCTCACGGTCGTCCGACAATCGGTCGTAGAAAACGATCTCGGCGCCATAGGCCCGCGTGCCGTCCAATTTTGGCGTCGGTACATCCTTTGGCATGACGATGAGCGCCGGTATGGAAAACAGGGCGGCAGCGGCGGCCACGCCTTGCGCATGATTCCCCGACGAAAACGCCACCACGCCGTTGGCGCGGTCGGCTGGCGCGATCTTGCCGATGCGGTTGAGCGCGCCGCGAAACTTGAAAGAGCCGGTGCGCTGGAACGTCTCCAGCTTCAGGAACACCCGCGCGCCAAGCCGGTCGTTGAGCTCGGCGTGTTCGACCAGCGGCGTTTCCAAGGCAAAAGGGGCGATGAAAGCCGCGGCAGCCTCGATATCGGCAAATGTTGGAAGCTTGACAGCCATCGTATAATCCGCGGGTGTGCTCTCCAATCTAGACCGAAATTCCAATGCCGAAACAATTCTTCGCCGTCCTGACGCTCCTGATCCTGGGGACCATACCCGCTGCCGCGACGCCCAACGTCCTGGCCACGATCAAGCCGGTGCATGCGCTCGTCAGCGCCGTCATGCAGGGCGTGGGTACGCCCGAGTTGCTCATCGGCGGTGCCATGTCCGAGCACTCCTACGCCCTGAAGCCTTCCGACGCGCGCAAGATCGAGCGCGCCGCCGTGATCTTCGAGGTAGGGCCCGACTTGGAGACCTATCTCATCGACCCGCTTGCGACCCTGGGCGGACACAGCAAGGTCGTCATCCTGGAGCACGCGGCCGGCGTGCGGCTGCTGGCGGCCCGGCGCGGCGGACTTTGGGAGGCCGATCCCCATGACGGCCCGGCGGACCCGCACATCTGGCTCGACCCACAAAATGCCATCGCGATGACGCGCGCCATCGCCGACGCCCTGAGCAAGGCCGATCCGGCCCAGGCCGGCAGCTATCGGGCCAATGCGGCGCGCGAAGCGGAGGCGCTGGCCGCACTCGATAAAGAGCTGGCGGCCGCGTTGGCGCCCGTTCGGACCCGGCCCTATCTCGTCTTTCACGACGCCTATCACTATTTCGAAGCACGCTACGGACTGAAACCGGCGGGAGCAGTGACGGTGGCCCCCGACCGGCCCGTCGGCCCTCGCCGCATCGAGAGCCTGCGCGCCGCTATCTTCTCGGGCCATATCGCATGCCTCTTTCGGGAGCCGCAGTTCGCCCCCAAGCTGATTCAGTCGCTGGACGAGGGGTCCGGCGTGCGCATCGGCATGCTCGATCCGCTGGGCGCCGAGTTGACGCCGGGGCCAAGCCTCTATCCCCAACTGCTGCGCGGATTGGCGCATTCCTTGACCGAGTGTCTTGGCGCCGCGGCCGGCAAAAACCGTTAGCGCAGGCAAACGCGGGAGGCTATGGTCGCGGCGCGCACGTACCCCGTCGCACAAAGCCCATACCAGACAGCGTCATTCGGATCGCGGCCCATGATGAAGACCTATTTGCCGCAAAACGGCGGTCTCAAAGCCACATCCGACGCCGAGAGTGCGACCGCACTTGCCTCAGGCCTGTGGATCGACCTGATCGATCCCACGCCCGAAGAGCGCCAGAGCATCAACAATGCGTTGGGCATGGAGCTGCCGACCCGCGCGGACATGGAAGAGATCGAGATTTCCAGCCGCCTCTATTCCGAGGACGGCGGACTGTTCATGACCGCCCTGATCCTGGCGAACAGCGGAACCGAGAAGCCGGTTGCCGACGTGGTGACCTTCATCCTCGCGCGCGAGAAACTCATCACGCTTCGCTATATCGATCCGCAGCCTTTCCGCACCTTCGAGGCGCGCTGCGGCCGCAGCATGATCGGCGCCAACAAGGCGGAAAACGCGCTGATGGCGCTGATCGACGTGGTCATCGACCGCCTGGCTGACATTTTGGAGCGCGCCGGCGCCGAGATCGAAGGCATCTCGCGCGAAATTTTCGACTCCACGCGCGGCAATCAGCCCATCACCTCGCGGGACTTCCAGAAGATCCTGCGCGCGCTAGGCCGCAAGCACGATCTCAGCAGCAAGATCCGCGACAGTCTTTTGTCGCTCGCCCGCATGCTGGCCTTCCTGGCGCAGGCGATGGACACGCAGACCAACAAAGACGTGCTTCCGCATGTCAAAACGCTGACCCGCGATGTGCAATCGCTACAGGACCATTCATCCTATATGGGGACCAAGCTCAGCTACCTGCTCGATGCGACGCTCGGCCTCATCAACATCGACCAGAACAACATCATCAAGATCATGTCGGTCGCCGCCATGGTCTTCCTGCCGCCGACTTTGATCGCCTCCGTCTACGGCATGAACTTCAAAGAGATGCCCGAATTGGGCTGGGGTATGGGCTATCCGCTGTCGCTGGTGCTGATGGTGGTGTCGGCGGTAGTGCCCTATCTGTGGTTCAAGCGCAAAGGCTGGCTGTAGAGCCGAATGACAAAGAACGTTCCGCTCGGCATCGCGCTGAAGATCGCCCAGACCCTCACCTTTTCGCTGATGTATGCCGCCATCAAACTCGCCGGACACGTTCCTGTCGGCGAAGTGATGTTCTTCCGCTGCTTCTTCGCCTTCCTGCCACTCGCGGCATGGACGTTCTGGACCGTCGGCCCGGCCGTGGCGATCCACACCAACCGGCCGATCTATCACGTCGGCCGCTCGCTGATGGGGGTGACGGCAATGTTCTTCAATTTCGCTGCACTTAAATTGCTGCCCTTGGCGACGGTGACGGCCTTCAGCTTCATGCAGCCGATCTTCGCCGTGATGCTGGCCGCGCTGCTGTTGCACGAACGCGTCGGCCGCTACCGCTGGACCGCGGTCGCGATCGGATTTGCCGGCGTGCTGATGATGATCGAACCGCATGGCGGGCTCGCGGCCATCGTAAATCTTCACATGTCTCGCGGCGTCTTCTATGCGCTGTCGTTCTCATTGTTCTCGGCTCTGGTCGTCGTGCTGATCCGCCAGATGAGCGCCACCGAGCGCGGCGAAGCGATCGTGTTCTACTTCATGGCGTCGGGCGCCGTCGCCGGTGCGGTCACTATGATCTGGGATTACGCCGCGCTGAGTTCCGCCTCAGCGATGTGGCTGGTGCTGTGCGGCGTGTTCGGCGGCATCGGACAAATCTGCATGACCTATAGCTACCGTTATGCCGAACCGTCGCTGCTGGCGTCGTTCGATTACATCTTGATGGTGTGGGCGATGTTGCTCGGCTACTTCGTCTTTGCCGAAATGCCCGAATCGATGGTGCTGGCCGGCGCGGGCGTGGTCATCGCATCGGGATTGTTCATCGTTTGGCGCGAACGGCGGCTGCACCTGCAACGACGGCTTGAGGCCGTTACCTGATATTTTCGCGCTGGGCGTCGAGCGCCGCGACCAGTTCCGCGCCGAAGTAATATTCCAGCTCGCCGCGCACGCCTTCGAACAGCGTAGGACCGTTGCCGGAACAGATCAGACTGCCGTCGATCACTTCCGACGACGGCTGCAGCACGCCGTGTTCGAAGGTGAGCGGGAACAGGATGCTCACCATCGGCTTGTAGAGGTGATAATCGAGCGCGTTCTCCAAGCAATAGGCGTGGATTTTGCAGCCGCGGCCCTTACGGTCGGCGAAAACGCACTTGCCGTCCACCGCTCCGGTGCGGCCGTGCTCACCCGAAGGAAATTCCGCGTCCAGTGTCATCCCCGCAGCGAACCATTCGGAGGACGTCGTGCCCGCAAAGACTTCGAACCCCGCTCCCAGCGAGCGCAGGCGGTCCATGTTGGCGGCATCGATGTCGACGCCGTAATTGCAGCACTGGTCGCCGCAGAAACCGCAAGCCATGCAATGCGTGAAATAGCGCAGCGTGAAGATCGCCGGATCGACGGCGCGGATGACGGGGGCAGCGAATATCGAGGGATAATCCCGGCCGAGCGCGATCACGCTCATGGCAGCGCCGCCCTGACGATGCGTTCGATCAAATCCGCATAGGAGAGGCCCGCGCGCGCTGCCGCCGCGGCGAAGCCGGCATCGGGGGCAATGCCGGGGTTGGGATTGACCTCGAGCAGCAACGGATTGCCTTCGGTGTCGACGCGAAAATCGACCCGCGCCGTTCCCGCAAGCTTGAACAGCGACCAGGCGCATTCGGAATAATGGCGCAGGGCCAGCGCCAGTTCCGGCTCGCGCTCTTCGACGCCGAACCGGCGCACCGTGCGCGTCGATTCGAACGAGGCGTCGTCCCACTTGGCGATGTAGCCGACGATCTTCGGCCGCGCGGAAGGCCATTCCTCGAACGTCATCTCGGCCATCGGCAGGACGCGGGGACCGTCCTTTTCCTGCAGCACGGCGATGTTGAACTCGCGCCCGTCGACATAGCGTTCCGCGAACCAGGGACCGCCGAAGCGCCCCATGCAGTCTTCCACCCGCGAAGGAACCTCGCTTCCGGCCACTACCGAGGCATCGTCGAGGCCGACGGAGGCGTCTTCGTCCGCAGATTTGACGATGTAGCGGGCGTCGGCCTGCAGCCCTTCCCAGTGCGGAGGTTCGCACCAATCGGGCGTCGGCAAGGCGGCTTGGCGGAACATGCGTTTGGACAACGGTTTGTCGCCGGTGGCGATCAGCGCCTCGGCCCCCGTCCCGGTGTATCGCACGCCGACCTCGTCGAGCAGCCGCGGCGCGATGTAGGCCAAGCGTCCCTTCCCCTCGATACCTTCCACCATATTGAACACGATTTCGGGCGCGTGATCGGCGATCAGCGCCCGCACATAATCCAAATCGGGCTCGAAAGCGGCCATCGGGGCGTCATAGCCGCGCGAAACCAAGGCTTTCGCAATTGCCGCGGCGGCGATCAGGGTGTCCTGATCCTCCGGCGGCGCATCCGGTGCAACGTCGGAATGAAGGACGAGAACTTTCATTTGGTGGACGCGCCGATCCGCTTCTTTCCTCCCCCGTTTACGGGGGAGGTGGTCGCGAAGCGATCGGAGGGGGCGCCCCCCTTGCCGCGTCCTTCGCTGTTGCTCAGGACAGCGGCACTCCCCCCCTG
>Ga0265340_10001184_pt1 | contig 14898 bp, 8 predicted proteins | sample 4CB225metaG_FD_202082 | JGI IMG/M metagenome (GOLD analysis project Ga0265340, IMG submission 202082) | Rhizosphere microbial communities from Carex aquatilis grown in University of Washington, Seatle, WA, United States - 4-CB2-25 metaG | ecosystem: Host-associated > Plants > Roots > Rhizosphere...
CGACTCGGGCTGATCTACTCGCCACGATCAATACCTACAACGACGAAGGCGTAGACCTAGTAAGTACCACCGGACCAGCCCACCTTGTGAAATTAGCTTCTGGAAGCAGAGCCTCGGCTCGGGTCAGGACCATCTATACCTACGATGAGGGTGCACCTGAGAGCGATGACGGGCCTTACGACCTGGTAACTACCACGAGCACCACCAGTGTTCCCGTTGACGGAACACCAACCACCGGCGCAGATACCACGAAGATACTGACTGGGTATGACCCGATCGATGGTTCTTCGGCCACGGATGACACCTCCGGCTGGACGCTTCTCGCGCCGACGATCCTGACTACGGTCATGGGAACCACAGCCAGCGCCAACGACATCACCCGTGAGACTCGCTATGACGCTGCAGGCAGAATCGTTGAAACCCGGATGCCCGAATCGACCGGAACAGACGCTGGGACCACCCTCACGACCTACTACACCGCCGGAGCGGATGCGATCGTCTGCGCCTGTCGCAACAAGCCCCAATGGGACGGGCTAGTGTGCCAAACCGGCCCCGGGGCTCAACCATCCGGCTCTTCCGTCCCCTCCACGGTTACGACATACTCGATGTGGGGATCACCAGCCACCGTTGTTGAAACATCGGGATCCACAATAAGAACCACCACGAACACCTTCGATCCCGCCGGACGGCTCCAGAAGGTCTCCACTTCGGTATCGCCCGCGAGCGAAGGCGGTACCGCAATTGCCGACCTCACGATCAGCTACGACCCGAGCACTGGCTACCCCACCAACCAGACGGCTGGAACGAGAAGCCTCACAACCGCCTACGACACCTTGGGCCGGGAAACGTCATACACCGACGCTGACGGCAATGTCACCTCCACGAGCTACACGATTGATGGCCAGCCCGCCACCCGATCTGACGGCAAAGGCACCTACGTGTACACCTACGATGGTACGGACGCCAATGGCAACGCCGAGCACCGAGGTTTGCTTACAAAACTCGACGTCGGGCTAGGAGCTAGTCCATCCCAGTTCACTGCGGCCTACGACAGCGACGCCCAACTCACCCGTGAGGTATATCCCAACGGTCTTTCCGCCACCACCGCCTACGACACTGCCGGTAATGCCCAAAGACTGCTCTACACCAAGAATGCCAACGTCTGGTTGACCTACGAAGCCACTTACGACGGTCATGACCGGATCACCTCCTCTACCGGCCCAAACGGCACATCCGTCTACGGTTACGACAACGCTAGCCGACTGACCAGCGTGGCCGCCACCCACCTGGGTCAATGCACTAATCGTCGATATGTGTTTTCCAAGAACGGTAATCGGACCGCCCTCACCGCTGGGGCCCCCGCAGCGGATGGCACCTGCCAAACCGGCACCACTACCACCGCGACTTCGACCTACGACGCTGCCGACCGAGCAACCACTCCCGGCTATACCTACGACACCCTTGCCCGGACAACCACTGTTCCGGCGGCCCAAGTGACCGGCGGAGCTGACCTCAGCATCCGGTACTACAGCAACGACCAAGTGTCGTCCATGGCTCAAGGCACCACCGGCAAGACGTTCAGTCTCGATCCCGCGCAACGGCCAGACCTGGTCACCGACACCACTGCGGGAGCCGAAACCCGGCGCATTCTCAACCACTATTCCACCAAGGGAAACCCCCCATCCTGGATCGCTACGTCCACAGATGGCGGCACAGGGTGGACCTGGCAACGAAATGTCCTCGGCATCGACAGCAAACTCGCAGCCTTACAGGACTCCACCGGCGAGGTCAGACTCCAGCTCAAGAACTTGCACGGTGACATCGTAGCCACCGTCACCGATGACCCAAACGCCATCAGCACCAATGCCAACTTTGAGCAGTCCGAATACGGCCTGCCAAGCGACGGAGGTTCTGTCACTCCGCAACGTTATGGTTGGCTCGGAACCGCCCAACTTTCCATAGATTCGCTCGGCGGCACGATCATTACGGGCGAATCCCTATATAACCCATCTTCAGGCCGGTTCCTCACACCAGACGTGCACACTCGAACAAATGAAAACTCATACGACTACACAAACGACCCCATCAGCTCTCCTTAGTACTCTGCCTCTGTTCTGAATACTCCGGGCCGGATGGCAGAATCGAGCTACTTCGAATAAGTCAGTATGTCTGCGATGACAGATTCATTTTGAAGATGTGCGCCCACAACCACGGGAAGGAACCATGACCAAGAACCGCTCAACTCGCATTTCATTAATTTCGGCACTCGCTATCCTTGCGCTCACGAGCCTCAGTACAACAGCCGGCATCGACACCGCAAACGCAAAGGCGAAGACCTGCACCGCATCGAAATGCAACAAGAAAAATCCAGAGACGTACGGATGTGGATCAAAAGCCAAAAGTCTGACAAACTATACCGCATCGTATTTGACTTGGGATCAAAATCTTGGATGGGTAGACTATTATGGTGATCAAACGATGTATCTGCGCTATTCGGCGAAATGCCAGGCAGTTTGGATGCGCTTAAAGGTTCCGGACGATTTAATGTATGAATATCATCCGTATTATTTTCGAATCGATAGCTGTAGCGAGAAGTGCAACTCAAAGATTTCTCGAACCTGGAATCCCGGCACGGCTTATACCAATGACGACTATATCTATCTATGGTCTTCGATGGTTCCATTCTATAAGTCTGGATTGAAGTACACCCGCTTATGCGCCAGAGATACCTACGTAAAGAATGGCAAGACCACCCACGGAAAAGAAGGCTGCTCTGGATGGTTCGAACTGGGGTGAACCAGTGGCTTAACAGCACCCCCGGGGTCGGGGTTCGACGAGGACATGGACGTGCTCGGCGATAATTGGATCGATTGTGTAGCCGGTGGACGTCGTCCAGATCTATTGACGGTGAACTTAAGCTGCACCGCTAGGCCACACGGGTGGTTTCGCAGCTTAGGGTCGCGATCGTTTCGCTTCAGCTCGGCCCCGCCAGGTACGGCGGGGCCGAGGCCGGCGCCGACGGTCAGGCCCCGAGGCCGTACCCGGTGCAGGTGGGCTGGAAGTCCGGCACGTCCGCCCCGAGCTGGTTGAGGATGTCCTGGACCGTGGGGCCGTCCAGGAAGATCGCGATGTGGCCGACCGGGTCGGCCGGGCACTGGTCCTGGAGCAGGATGTTCGTCACGTTGCTGCCGCTGAGGAAGGCCTGGGTGTACGGGGTGACGACCTCGTCGTGCTTGGTCTCGATCACCACGTAGCGCGGGCCGGCCACGGTGTCGCCGTCACCGAACAGCGCGTTCTGGAAATCCGAGCCCACCTCCTGCTCGGTCAGGGCCGGGAGGTTGAGGGTGGCGAACACGTTGTTGGCGAAGCCGAGGATGTTCAGCTCCGCTCCGAGCGTGGTCAGGCCGTCCAGGGTGGTGCCGTGGTTGCTGGGAGCGAGGGCGATGAAGGTGTGGACGACGGCGGCTCCGCCGAGACGCTTGATGTAGTAGTTCGGCATCATGCCGCCCTGGGAGTGGCCGATGACGTCGACCTTGGCGGCGTGGGTCGAGGCCAGGACCTTGTTGACGAAGTCGCGCATCACGGCCGCCGACTGAGCGATATCGGTTAGCCCACCGATTCGGCCCAGCGAGAGGAGGGGATTCATTCCGTAATTGAAGGCGAAGACGCAATACCCGGCATTCGCCAGAGTGGGCGAGATCATGGCCCAATTCGCCCCCAGGTTCGCGGCCGTCGCGTGCACCAGAACGACCGGGTAAGGGTGCGCCGCAGTGGGCTGGCAACTCCAGTCGTTGGCGCCGGCGACCTGGTCGGGGCTGAACACGTAGTTGGCCAGGGCGGTGCCGAGACCGCCTACGGGGTAATGGGTTGCGGCGGGCGAGGCCGGGGCGGTCAGGCCGATGATGCTTCCGGCCACGAAGACCGCCGCGGTGGCGGCTCCGATCAGCCGATGTTTAAGTCGGGCCCGAGTGTTGTCCTTCATCATTGAAGTCCTTTGATCGGCGTGAGGGCAGGCGGGAGCTCAATTCGGGGTTTGGCGGCCTTTCCTCGCGAGTGGAACCGCGTCAAAATCTTGAGCGGTTGGATAGACCATAAGTCGGGCAGAATTTTCTGACAAGACTCACTTTCAGATTTACGTCCCCGCGGGTGCGACCATGGAGGGGTAGAGCCGTACCGAGGCCGGCGGCTCGCGGTCGGCCGGACTGCTGGACAGGGGGAGTGCGAGATGAACTGGGAACCACCGCAGAACCGCTACGGCGGCAAGTCGGCGGCCGAGCGGCGGGCGCTACGCCGGGAGAAGTTGCTGGCCGCCGGGCTGGAGCTGCACGGGACGGAGGGTTACGCGGCCGCGTCCATCGAGCGGATCTGCGAGCTGGCCGGTCTCTCGACGCGCCAGTTCTACGAGGAGTTCGATCACCGGGATCAGGTGCTGATCGACCTCTACGACGAGGTTAATGATCGCACCACCGCGGCCGTGACGGAGGTGGTGACCCGGGCCCTGGAAGAACAGCCCCGCATCGACATCCGGGAACTGATCCGCCGGACCCTCGAGACGTACATCAAGATCACAACCGACGATCCCCGGTGGGCGCAGCTCGTCTACGCGACGATCGTCGGCGTGAATCCGCAGATCGAGCAGCACCGGCAGGAGCACCTCAATGCCATCGCCACGCGGCTCTGCGAGCTGGCTGACGATTGTGCCGATCGGGGGTACATTCCCCGGCAAGACTTTGGTCTGACCATGAGGGCCTTCACCGGGGCGGTCCACGGGCTGGTCCACGACTGGTGCCAGTCCGATCCCCGGCCACCGCTGGAAGACGTCACCGAAACCCTCACCCACATGCTCTTCAGCACGGTCTCGACGGCGCCGGTCTAGAACATTTTGCCCGGTCGCGGTGATGTCGACACAGGCGGAACCCAGCCAACCGGCCTAGCCTGGGGCGGTGCCGACCCAGCGATCCTTCGTCTCCGACCTGCTCGTGGTCCTGCGGGGCCGTGACTTCCGGCGGCTGTTCGCGGTCAGGCTCGTCTCCCAGGCCAGTGACGGCGCCTTCCAGGTCGGCCTGGCCAGCCTGGTCTTCTTCTCCACCGATCGCGCGACCACCCCGAATGCGGTGGCCTTGGCCGCCGTCGTCACCGTCCTGCCGTACACCCTGATCGGCCCGTTTGCCGGCGTGCTGCTGGACGTCTGGCCCCGCCGCCAGGTGCTGCTGTTCGCCAACGCGCTGCGCGCGCTGATGGTGGTCGGTGTCGCCGCCCTGATCTTCGGTGGAGCGGTCGGGGCCCCGCTTTACCTGGGCGCTCTGGCCTGCCTCTCGGTGAACCGGTTCTTCCTGTCCGGGCTGGGCGCTTCCCTGCCGCACGTCGTGCCTCGGGATGAACTGGTGATGGCGAACGCCGTCTCCCCGACCTGCGGCACCGTGGCCGCGCTGATTGGCGCCGGAGTCGGTTTCGGCCTGCGCGAACTGCTCGGCACCAGCGACTCCTCCAACGCGGTGGTGCTCCTGGTGACGGCGGTCGGCTATGCCGTTTCGGCGGCTCTGGCCCTTCGGCTGGGACGAGATCTGCTCGGCCCGGCCGAGCGGGCCGAGCTGAGCTGGCTGTCGTTTTCCGCGGCCGGCTGGGACATGCTGCGCGACCTCACCCTGGGGGCCCGGCACGTTCGCGAGCGACGCCGGGCCGGCCGGGCGCTGGCCGTGATCGGCACCCACCGGATCGGCTACGGCGTCATGACGATCACGCTGATGTTGCTGTGCCGAAACCATTTCAGCAATCCCGCGGACGTCGACAACGGGCTGTCACTGCTGGCCCGGTCGGTCACCGCGATGGGCCTGGGCATCGCCGTCGCCGCCTTCGTCACCCCGATCGCGGCCGCTCGGGTCGGTTCCAGCGGATGGATCAGTAGCTGTGTCGCGGCCGCGGCGGCGATGCAGTTGATCTTCGTCTTGCATCTTGATGTGGCCACGCTGTTCGCCGGGGCGTTTGTACTCGGGCTGACCGGGCAGGGGGCGAAAATCTGCGTCGACGCGATCGTTCAGGAGACTGTGGACGACGGCTTCCGGGGGCGCGTCTTCGCGTTCTACGACGTCGTCTTCAATGCGGCCTTCGTGACCGCGGCCGGGTTGTCCATCCTGCTGTTGCCCGCCGACGGCTACTCGCACGCCGTGTTCGGAGGTATCGCCGTGCTGTTCGCGCTGGCGGCCACCGCCTACCGGATCGGCGAGCACCGTCAGGAACGACAGGAGTTGCTCTCCGCGCAGGAATCTTCGCGATCGACCCCGCAGGTCACGACCGCAGCTAAATCGCTCCGGTCGTAACCTTTTTCGAGGTTACGGCCGGGGCGAAGAGCCAGCGAAACTCAAAGACCTTTCAGCCGGCCGAAGTTCAGCCTTCGACTTCGAAGACGAACCCGCTCTCGCCGCCGAGGTCGACCCGGGCCCCGGACGAGAGCGTGGTCGGCGTTCCGGACTCGATCGCGACCGGATCCTGGCCGGGAAGCGTCACCGCGGTGCCGTTCATCGCCCCGAGGTCGGTCAGGACGACGTCCCAACCGGACGCCCGGATCTCGGCGTGGGTCCGGGAAACCTGACCGGTGGCACTCGGCACCGCATGCAGCACCGGAGCCTCTGGATCGGCCGAGGACATCTTCTTCGGATCGCGGCCGATGACCACGGGCCGATCGATCATCACCCGGTCACCGTTGTCGAAGACCAGCACTCCGAGCGGGGGCCGGGCCACCAGGATCGGAGTTTGCGGCGGCACCGACAGGCCACAGACCCGGCAGTCGTCGAAGTCGGGAGAGGTGACATGGCCGGCGTCACACCAGACCCCGAGCAGCCGCGGCGGTTCCCGCAGCGGTTCAAGCACCGAATTGACCGGGCCCAGATCGGCGCCACCCGAGGGCTGCTGCATCGCTTCTTCGAAGCCGTCGAACGGGTCCGCAGCAGCCTCCGGCCCTTCGTGCTCGGAGCCCGCGGAACGAGGCGCAGCCGACGGGACCGACGATCCAGCGGTGAACCCGCGCCGCACCGGCGGCACCCAGGCCGCCCCGGACCCCGCGCTCGGCGGGCCCGCGTCCCAGGCGGGGCTGAAGGCAGCGTTGTCGCTGTTCTGCTCTTCCTGATCGTCCGGGCCCGAATCGGGGGAATCCGGATCACGAGCGGCGCGGGCGCCCCGGAAGAAAGCCGGCAGCAGCAGGCCGCCCGAATTCGAGGCCGAAGGCGAGGCGGCCGAAGCCGAGGGCGAGGCCGGGGACGAGCTAGCGGCCGAAGCCGAGCGCGAGGGCGATGCCGGACGTGCGGGCAACGCCGAACCCGGGGCCGGGGGCTCGGGTAAACTGCCGGCGGCCGGACTGGGCAGACCTCTCAGGTCAGCGGCCGACGACGAGTGACTGTTGCTGCCGCCGGTGTTGAAGCTGCTTCCATTACTGAAGCTGCTACCGCTTCCACCGCTGCTGAAGGCACTGCTGCTGTCGGTGAAGTTGCCCTTGCCGGCGTTGAAACTACTGCCGGACGTGAACGAGGGGTTGGGAGCGCCGGGAGGCACGTTGTCCAGGCCACCCAGTCGCCGGGACTCGCTCAACGGCTGCTGGATCTCCGGCCGCAAGGAACGCCCACGGACCCGTTGCGGCAACTCACCGAGCGGAGGCTGCTCGTCGGCTTCGGAACGCAACACCGGCGGCAGGAAGCTCGCGGCCGGAGCGGCCGGCTCGGCCGGGCTCGGCCCGACCGAGGAGTCGCCTTCGGGGCCGACCCAGGTGAATTCCGGCGGTGTGCCGGCCGGGGAATGGTCGGCCGCCCGAGCGGCAGCGCCGTATTGGCTCCCGGAATCGACGGAGTGGTCTTTCTCGTACTGGTCATAGGCCGGCTCGGGCGCCGGTGGCCAGGCGGCCGGGGCACCACCGAAGCCGCGGGGCTGGGCCGGCACACCGGAACCGTGCCCGTTCAGGCCCGGCAAAGGCAGGGACATCGACGGCGGATCCAGATTCGGCAGGTCCACCGGTGACGGACCGCGCGGCGGCTCTTCATCGGTCGGATCGCGCAGCAGGTCGTCCAAGGGGTCCGCCCCACGGGCGGCAGCGGGTTCCGGAGTCGAGCGCAGGTCGCTGTAACCGTTCGCGGGTGAGCTCGGGGGAGAGTAGAAGGTCTCCAGCGAGGGCCGGGTCGGTTCGGCCAAGGCCCGCCGCGCCGCACCGGTCCCCGTTCCCGGGCTGTCGAGATCCTTCAGTTCGCCGGGATCGTCGGCCGAGACGGAGCGGAAGTCGACCGGCTCGAACCGGGAGCCCGATTCGACCGGGGCCGGCCCGGACCGGAAATCGGTTTCGGCGGGTGTGGCCTCACGGGCCAGCGGCCGGTCGAGCGCCGTGGCCGCGTGGCCGTTCAGCTCCGGCTGGGACCGGGCCCGGTCAGCGCCACCGGACGACGACGCGAGGGACCAGGGATCACGCGGCTCGGAAGCCGAAGCGGCCGCCGGGCCGGCGGCGGAGCTAGCAGCCGCGGAATTGGCCGCCGAGTTGGCGGCGGCGGAGCTGGCGGCCTGAGCTTTGGCCTTGGCCCGGCTGCCACTGCGAGTGAGGTCTACGACCCGGGGCTCGCGGGCGCCCGGGGCGGCGGAGTACGAGCCGGCGGCGACCGGAGCCGGCGGCGGCTTGGAGAAGTAGGTGGCGCCCCCACCGGAGTCACCGCTGTCCGGCTCGCTGGACGGCTCGCTGCTACTGGCCGTACTGCTCGCGGGCTTGGAGGCGTCGCGGTCGCTGGGACCACAAGGCAAGGCCAGCCCGGAGACCAGGACCACGCCGGTGGACACCAGGAACGGCAGCGGGCTGTTGGTCTCGACCGGGCCGACCAGCACCCGGCGAGCGCTGGAGATCAATCCCTCGAGCCAGGTGGTGGCCCCGGTGGCATCCAGCCGGACCGGTTCACCAACCCGCTCGAAGCACACCGGAACGCTGCCGCGAACCAGGGCCCGGACGGCGTCGTTCTCCACCCGGACGATGGCAAAACTCGGCGCGGTCCGGATCCCTCGGCGGATCAGCACGTCAAGAATTTCGTCGACCGGTGCGTCGTCAAGGGCCAGCTCCCAGAGCGGCCCGGCCAGCGACCAATCAGTCGGCGCATCGACCACCAGCACCGTCCGAGGCGCGACGACGGCAAGGAGTTGCCCGGCGGCATATGCGATCCCGCTTTGCACCATGAACACCTCCCCGATAAATCATGCGCCAAGTGTTGCTTCAGTGACACGCTGTCACGAAGATCCTGGTGCTCGTGAACACGCCGCTTTGATCCCGCGGCTTGGCAACTCTAGAGTCCAGCGCGCGCCATGGCCAACGGGTGCGGCGAGAAAAAGCTTAAGACTTATCTCATCTTCATCGCAGCGTGCCAGTGACCACACCGAGCGTGCCTGGTTTCTTGAATTTTCCTTGACATACTTACCCTGCGTTCCGAGCCGCCCACCAGCGCAGTAACTCTTCCCGAGCAGCTTCGTACCCGATCGGCCCACGGTCCAACCGCAGTTCCTTAAGGAACTGCCAAGCCAGACCCACATCCCGACCGGGGGCAATGTCCAGAATCTGCATAATTGCGTGGCCGTCCAGGTCGGGTCGGACGGCGTCCAGCTCTTCCTCCGCCAGCAACCGCCGGATCCGGGTTTCCAGGTCGTCATAGGCAGTCGCCAGTCGAGCGGCCTTGCGCCGGTTACGGGTAGTGCAGTCGGAGCGGGTCAGCTTGTGCAACCGGTCGAGCAACGGGCCGGCATCGGCGACGTAGCGGCGAACGGCCGAGTCGGTCCAGGCGCCGTCGCCGTAGCCGTGGAACCGCAGGTGCAGCTCGACCAGCCGGGAGACCTGCGCGATGGTCTCCTTGTCGAACCGCAGGGCCCGCATCCGCTTGGCGGTCAGCTTGGCCCCGACCAGCTCGTGGTGATGGAAGCTGACCCCGCCGCCGGATTCGAACCGGCGGGTGGCCGGCTTGCCGATGTCGTGCAGGATCGCCGCCAGCCGGAGCACCAGATCCGGTCCCGGCACCGGACCGTCGGCCCCGTCTTCCAGAGCGATCGCCTGATCGAGCACGATCAGGGTGTGCTCGTAGACATCCTTGTGCCGGTGATGCTCGTCGATCTCCAGCTTCAGCGCCGGCAGTTCCGGCAGCACCTGGGCGGCCAGGCCGGTCTCGACCAGGATCTCCAGCCCGGCCCGCGGGTCGGGAGCAAGCAGAAGCTTCTGCAGTTCGGTCCGGACCCGCTCGGCCGAGACGATGCCGATCCGATCGGCCATCGCCGTCATCGCGGTCAGGGCCTCCGGCGCCACCGTGAACCCGAGCTGGGCCACGAACCGGGCCGCCCGCATCATCCGCAACGGATCATCGCCGAACGACAGCTCCGGTGCCCCCGGCGTCCGCAATCGACGAGCGGCCAGATCGATCAACCCGCCGTGCGGATCGACGAAGCTGAGCTCCGGCAACTCCAGGGCCATCGCGTTCACGGTGAAGTCGCGGCGCAGCAGATCACCTTCGAGGGTGTCGCCGAACTTAACCTCGGGTTTGCGGGAGGCCGGGTCGTAACTGTCCGAGCGGAAGGTAGTGACCTCGACCACGTGTTCACCCTTGCGGGCTCCGATGGTGCCGAACTCGCGGCCGATCTCCCAGTAGGCGTCGGCCCAGGAACGCAGCAGAGCGACGGTCTGCTCCGGTCGGGCATCGGTGGTGAAGTCCAGGTCGAGACTGGGCCGGCCCAGCAGGGCATCCCGGACCGGCCCGCCGACCAAAGCCAGCCGGTGTCCGGCCTGGGCGAATCGTGAACCGAGGTCTTCCAGCAGGGGTCGCAGCGGGATCATCGCCGCTGCAGCCCGGCGTCGGGCTTGCTCTACCTCGTCGTGGGCTGTCTGGGGCACGAGCCCCAAGCGTGCCAGATGCGTGGGCCGGGGTAGTTACAGTGACGGCATGCCCCGACCCTCACGGCCCCAGCACGGGCCGCGCCGGTCGCTACCGACCGTTGAGGAGACCTCAGCCGGTGGCCTGGTCGTTGACGGATCCGGTTCGTCGGCGGTGGGCGCGGTGATTGCTCGACTGAACCGGGCCGGGCGAGTTGAGTGGTGTCTACCGAAAGGCCACCTGGAGTTGGATGAGACTCCGGAACAGGCCGCCATCCGTGAGATCGAAGAAGAGACCGGGATCAAGGGCAGGATTGTGGAAGGGCTCGGCACCATTGACTACTGGTTCTCGGTCGAGGGAAAGCGGGTGCACAAGCACGTGCATCATTATCTTCTCCTGGCCACCGGCGGCGCGCTCAGCACGGCGGGCGATCCGGACCATGAGGCGATCGACGTCGCCTGGGTCCCGCTCCCGGAGCTGGACGGCCGATTGGCCTTTCCGAATGAACGACGTATCGCCCGCGAGGCGACGGCCTGGTTGGCGGATCCAGCGTGATCATGAAGAGAACCCTTACCGGCCTGATCGGGATCACGATCACCGGCCTGGTCCTGCTCAGCGGTCCGGTCGGCGCGGCTCAGGCGGTCGGCGCGGCTCAGGCGGTCGGCGCGGCTCGGGCGGTCGGCGCGGCTCGGGCGGCGAGCGGGGCGGCGTCCTCGGTCGTGACCCCGACGACGCAGACCACTGATCCGACCCAGACGACGACCGACCCGACGATCACGACGACTGATCGCACCGACGTCAAACTGAATCTGACCTCGGTGACGCCGACCGCGCTGAACAGCACCAGCAACCTGATCGTCACCGGCACGGCGCACAACAGCACGCACAGCACGCTGACCGGCGTCCAGATCGCCCTCCGGCTCCGCACCCAGTTGCTGGCCAGCCGCGATGCGATCAACACCTGGTTGAGCGCGGGTCAGTTGACCGCGTTCGACCACACCCCCGGGAAGGTGGAACTGGCGGTGCTGCCGGCCGGCGCCACCCAGAACTTCACCATCAGCGTGCCGGCCGGCCAGAGCGGACTGACCTTGGGCAGCACCTTCGGGCCCCGCGCCCTAGCCATCCAGGCCCGCAACGCCGGCGGTTTGCCGATCGGTGTGCTGCGTTCAACCGTCGTCTGGGCCCCGAACTCGGCGACGACCCCCCAGACCCGGCTCTCGCTGCTGGTCCCGATCACCACCACCACCGGTTCGATGGACGCCGCGACGCCGACCACCGCGGTAGCCCAGAGCCTGCTGCCGACCGGGCGGCTGCAGCGCGTACTGGAGGCGACCAAGGACCCGGCGTTCTCCTGGGCCGTCGATCCGGCGGTGCTCGCCTCGGTACAGCGGCTGAGCACGTCCGGGATCAGCAAGCAGACCAGTGACACGGACCCCAACGGCGACAACCCACTGACGACGGCGTCACCCACGCCGACCGCCTCCACCTCGGTCAACAACAGCCAGGCCCGCGCCACGGCCCGGACCTGGCTGCAGACCTTCCAGTCCGATCGAACCGGGCGCACGGTTCTCGGCCTGCCGTTCGCCGACCCGGACCTGACCGCGGTGCTGATGACCAAGCAAGCCCTGACCCTGCTCCGGCACGCGGACTCGCTCGGCAAGTCGGTGACCAAGCAGGCGCTCGGCAAGTCTCTGCAGACCACCGTGGCCTGGCCGGCCGACGGTAGGGCGACGCCGGCCGCGATCACCGCGCTGAGCCGGACCGGGAAGACGGCCGTGGTTCTGCCGAGCGCGAGCCAGCCCCCCAACCCGGCTGTCGGCTACACCCCTTCGGGCCGCAGCCAGTTGAAGACCGGCAAGAAGTTGGTGACCGGGCTGCTCTACGACGAGGACCTGTCCTCCCTGGTCACCGCCAGTGGAGGCAAGAACAGCGCCGCCAGCCAGCAGACCCTGCTGGCCGAGCTCGCCGCCATCAGCCTGGAACAGCCGCAGAACACCCGGCAGGTCCTGGCCGTAGTGCCCAGAACCTGGAAGCCGAACCCGACCGGGGTCCAGGCCCTGATGACCGCCCTGCACTCCGCCCCCTGGGTGAGCCTGCGCAGCGTGAACGGATTGCGCAAGGCCGGGCTGGTGACGCGGGCCGCACCCTCGTTCGGCAAGTCGACTTCATCGGCGCTGCCGATCGGGCAGATCACCGCCGCCCGGCAGATGAGCCTCAGCCTCGACACCTTCGCGCCGGCCCTGGAGCAGCCGCACCCGGTCATCGATCCCCTCTTCGAGCAGGTCGTCTCGTTGGTGTCGTTCGCCTGGCGGAGCAACCGCCGGGGGCTCAGCGACAATCGCGAGGAGGTGGCGGGGCATGTCACCGGCTTGGTCGGAGGACTCCGCCTGCTGGTCGGGAGCAGATTTTGGGTGACCGCCCACTCGGTGCCGCTGGCGATGACGATCGAAAATCGGACTGACTACCCGGTCCAGGTCTATGTGCGCTTGCGCCCGCAATCGGGACAATTAAGCTTCGAGAAACTCAAGGCACCGATCGTCGCCGCCCCCCACAAACTCACCCCCGTGGTGCTGACAGCGCACGCGGTGGCGAGCGGGACGGTGACGGTTGAGGCGCAACTGACCACCACCGCCGGTCAGCAGCTCACGCCGTCCCAGGAGTTCTCCGTCGCCGTCCACATGAACTGGGAAAGCCGCACGATGATCAGTGTCGGTAGCGTGCTCGGGGTACTGTTCGTGATCGGTCTGCTGCGCAGCATCCGCCGCCGCCGGAACCGGCCGCGGGTGCCCCCCGAGTCGATTCCGGACGTCGACGACCTCGCCACCCAGCGAGCCGCGGAGGCCGGTTTCGGGCCGGATCCCCGTAACAGTCAGCGCCCCGGTTCGGATATCACCCGGGTGAACGATGCCCTGAACTCGCCCAGCTCGGTTTCTGCTGCCTCATCAGTCACCACTGCCCCATGAGTTACGGCCGCCATGTTCGCGATCCCGAGGAACGACGCACCCGGGAGCAGCTCCGGGCCGGCACCGGTCCGCACCTGCTGCAACCGGAGCTGTACCCCGATGCCGGCTTCGTCACCGGGGGCGGATTCGTAACCGGGGGTTCGGGCAGCCCGGTCGGCGGCTTCGCTCGCCGGGCGGATCTTCGCCGGGCGCAGAATTCCACGGCGTGGGCCGGGCAGGCGGCCGTGAGCATGGCCGACCCCGAGGGCCGCGGCGAACCCGGTGGCCCTGAGGTCGTCGAAGACCTCGACAACCCGGCCGGCCCGGAAGCCGAATCGGACACGAGTACCAAGAGCGTGATGCGCAGCAGCGGGCTGATGGCCGCCGGCAGCGCCGTCTCCCGACTGCTGGGTTTCGTCCGGGCCGACCTGCTGGCCGCGGCCCTGGCTCCCGGGCTGGCCGCCGATGCCTTCTCGGTGGCCAACATGCTCCCGAACGCGATGTACCTGTTGCTGGCCAGCGGGGTGCTGAACGCCGTCCTGGTCCCGCAGCTCACCCGGGCGGCCAAACAGGCCGACGGCGGCCAGGAGTACATCAACCGGCTGCTCACCGCGGCCATCTCGATTCTGATCGTGTTCGCCGTGGTGTCCACCATCGCGGCTCCGCTGCTGGTCCACATCTACGGCTCGAGCAAGTGGACCCCGGAACAGACCACCCTGGCCATCGTCTTCGCCTACTGGTGTTTACCTCAGGTGTTCGGCTACGGCCTGTTCATCCTGCTCAGTCAGGTGCTGAACGCGCGCGGTCACTTCGGCGCGTTCACCTGGGCGCCAGTGATCAGCAACGTGGTCATGATCGCTGGGCTGGGGGTGTTCATCGCCATCTACCACACCGGGGTTCAGCCGGTCCCGACCTGGACCCCGACCAAGATCGCACTGATGGGTGGCCTGGCCACGCTGGGCGTGATGACCCAGGCCGTGGTCATGATCCCGGCGATGCGGCGGGCCGGCATCCACTTCCGGGTGCGCTGGGGTCTGCGCGGCTACGGCATGCGCGCGGCCAGCCGAGTGGCCGGCTGGACCTTCGCCATG
>Ga0265340_10001186_pt1 | contig 14885 bp, 18 predicted proteins | sample 4CB225metaG_FD_202082 | JGI IMG/M metagenome (GOLD analysis project Ga0265340, IMG submission 202082) | Rhizosphere microbial communities from Carex aquatilis grown in University of Washington, Seatle, WA, United States - 4-CB2-25 metaG | ecosystem: Host-associated > Plants > Roots >...
TCCGGGCCTGTTCCACCCGAGCAAGTCCCAGCGCTTTCCGGCGACCGACTACAGCGACTACGTCGCCGGCTTTCACCAGCTGACCGGGCGGACCGCGCTGGCGCCGAGGTCCTTGCCGAGCAGCTGGCTGGCCAACGCCGCGGCGCTGACCGGCACCCGCACGACCGCGCATCTCCACATCGGCTTCGGCGTGCCGGGCGCCCAGTACGCCGGGCTCGAGGAGACCGTGGGTCCGCCGGCCGGTTTCGTGTCATCGGTGCTTGGAGTGCCGATCAGTACGGCGACCGGCACCGTCGTGGTCGGTGGGGCGACCTGGCAGACCCTCCGATCGTCCCGCGGCGAGTATTCGCTGGTCCGCACGCAGGCGGGTCTCACCGTGGTGGTCACCGGCACCGCGACGCCCGCCCAGCTCCAGCTGCTCGCCGCTTCGCTGCACTGACCCCGCGGGTGCGGTCTCACGAATCCGGGTCGGCCTCGCCGGCGTCGGTCTCGTCGGTGGCGATCCGGGCGGCGTCGAGGCGCTGTTTGGCGCCATCGAGCCATTCCTGGCAGATCGCGGTGAGCGCCTCGCCGCGCTCCCACAGCGCCAGTGACTCCTCCAGGGTCGCGCCACCGGCCTCGAGCGCCCGGACCACCTCGACCAGCTCCTCGCGCGCCTGCTCGTAGGTCGGGCGGTCGGCCGAGCCCGGTGCGTCGCTCATTGCGCCATCTCCTCGACGACCAGTGGGACCCGTCCCCGGGCCAGCCGACCGGTCAGCCGGTCGCCGGGGCGAAGCTCGTCGGCGTCGCGGGCGATCGTGCCGTCGGCACGCTGAAGAACGGAATAGCCGCGGTCGAGGGTCGCCTGCGGTGACAGGGCGACGACCCGGCCGCGCAGCGCCGCGATCTCGGAACCGGCCTGGGCCAGCGCGGCGAGCGTCGCGCGCCGACCGCGCTCGCGGACCGCTTCGAGGTCGAGCCGCCAGCCGGCGAGGGTGCCGAGCGGGTCGGCGAGCGCCGGCCGGGTGCGAAGCGCGTCGAGCCGATGTTGCTCGGAGTCGAGCCGGCCCGCGATGCAGCGCCGGGCCCGATCGATGAGGGCGCTCACCCGGGCGAGCTCCTCCGAAACGTCGGGGACGATCAGCTTGCCGGCGTCGGTCGGGGTCGACGCGCGCCGATCGGCGGCATGGTCGAGTAGCGGGGTGTCGGTCTCGTGGCCGATCGCGGAGACGATCGGGGTGAAGCAGGCCGCCACCGCCCGCACCAGGGACTCGTCGGAGAAGACCAGCAGGTCTTCCATCGACCCGCCACCGCGCGCGATCACGATCACGTCGATGGCCGGATCGGCATCGAGGCGCTGGACCGCGGCGATGACCTCGGTGACGGCGTACGGGCCTTGGACCGCCACCGGCTCGACCTGGAAGCGCACCGCGGGCCAGCGCCGGCGGGCGTTTGCGACCACGTCGCGCTCGGCCGCGCTGGCCCGGCCGGTGACCAGCCCGACCTGGCGCGGCAGGAAGGGCAGTGGCCGCTTCCGGTCGGCCGCGAACAGCCCTTCGGCGGCGAGCAGCTTGCGCAGCTCCTCGAGCCGGGCGAGCAGCGCACCGATCCCCACCGGCTTGATGTCGTAGGCGGTGAAGGTCAGCGAGCCGCGGGCCGCCCAGTATTCGGGCCGGCCCCAGACCACGATCCGGGCGCCTTCGGCCAGCGGCGCATCGAGGGCGTCGAGGAGCTGACCTCGGCAGCTCACCCGCAGCGACATCTCCGCGGCGGTGTCGCGAAGGACCAGGAACGCGGTCGACTGGCCGGGTCGGCGGGTGAGCTCGGTCACCTGACCCTCGACCCAGACCCGGCCCAACCGGCCGATCCAGTCGCCGATCAGCTTCGCGACCACGCGAACCGGAACCGGAGACTCGGGGCTGGACTCGAGCGGCATCGGCTCAGCCTAGGGGCGACCTACGATGGGATCGTGATGACCGATCCACAGGGTGGGCAGCGACGAGTGCTGCTCGCCGCCCCGCGCGGCTACTGCGCGGGGGTCGATCGGGCGGTTCAGACCGTCGAGATCGCGCTCGAGCGCTTCGGCGCGCCGGTCTACGTCCGCAAGCAGATCGTCCACAACTCCCACGTCGTGGCCCGGCTCGAGGGACTCGGTGCGATCTTCGTCGACGAGACCGAGCAGGTGCCCGAGGGTGCCGTCGTGGTCTTCTCGGCGCACGGCGTCGCCCCGGCGGTGCACGAGCAGGCGGCGCGCCGCAACCTGCGGACCATCGATGCGACCTGCCCGCTCGTCACCAAGGTGCACGCGGAGGCCCGGCGGTTCGCCCGCGACGACGTCGACATCCTGCTGATCGGGCACGAGGGCCACGAGGAGGTCGAGGGGACCACCGGCGAAGCGCCGGAGCGGGTGCACCTGGTGCCCGGCCCCGACGCCGTGGCGAGCCTCGCGGTCCGCGACCCGGCCCGGGTGGCCTGGCTCTCACAGACCACGTTGTCGGTGGATGAGACGCAGGAGACCGTCGCGGCGTTGCGGGCCCGGTTCCCGCTGCTGATCGACCCGCCGAGCGACGACATCTGCTACGCCACCCAGAACCGCCAGGTCGCGGTCAAGCAGATCGCCGCGAGGTCGGACCTCGTGCTGGTGGTCGGCTCGACCAACTCCTCGAACTCGCTGCGGCTGGTCGAGGTCGCGCTCAGCAACGGCGCGACCGCGTCGTACCTGGTGGACGACGTCAGCCACATCGACCCGGACTGGCTCGACGGGGTGACCACGGTCGGGGTGACCAGTGGTGCGTCGGTGCCCGAGTCATTGGTCGCCGAGGTGCTCGAATGGTTGGCGCACAACGGTTTTGCCGACGTCGAGGAAGTCACGGCGGTCGAGGAGCACCTGACCTTCGCGCTGCCGCACGATCTGCGCCGCGAACGCCCGGCCGCGGTCTGATCGTCGCTAGAGAGCCGGTCCCTGACCGTCCCCGAGCGGGACGTTGATGCCAAGCGCAGCCGAGCTGTAGCCGCCGGCGCTGAGGCAGACGTGCCAACCGCTGACCTCGCGTACGACGGTGACCGTGTAGGCGCTGGAGGGGCCGATCCGGGGCACGAGCTGTCCGGACACGATGGCGGCTGGGACCGGGATCGGGCCGAGCGACACGTGGGTGTTGGTCACGTGCGTGACGGTGACGGCGTGCAGGCCGCCGAGCTGGAGCAGGGCGCCTTCCCCCGCCGACGCGATGTCGCTTTCGGCGATCTGGGCCCGGTCGGAGCTGCAGAGCGAGTTGTAGACCGCGCTCCAGTTGTTGTGCGCGGCGTCGCTCCCGACGCTCTCGACGGTGGTGGCGACCGCGGTCGGGTGCCCCTCGGTGAGGTAGTGCCAGGCGAGCGACCCGACCACCAGGTCGACCACGAGGAGGATCGCGAGCCGCTTTCCGGACAGCCAACGGCGGCGCTTCGGTAGCGGGGCGGAGTGGCGCTTCAGCGCCGCGGCCGCTTGGCGCAGCTCCAGCACACCCTCGGGCGAGGGTCCCGACGTCACGCCTTGGGCATCGGCGCCCCGCGGGCTACGCCTTGAGCGCCGAAGGTCCCGGTTTGGCCTCGCCGTCGGTCAAGCCGTAGTCCGGGGCGCGGGTGAACAGGTCGAGGTCGTCGTCGTCGACTGGAAGCGGCGAGAGGGCCACGAGCGGGCGGGCCTGCTCGGCGCCCTCGACCAGCTCACCGGCCGCCAGGGAGCGCACCGGCTCCTCGACCGGGGTCGGCCCGTCCAGCTCGCCGTCGACCACCTCGAGCTCGTTGAGCCGACGGGCCTGGACGAGGACCTGCTTTTCGAGCGAACCGACCGCGCCGTTGTAGGTGTTGACGGCGCTGGTCAGCGTCCGACCGAGCTTGTCCATGTGTCCGCCGAACGTGCCGAGCCGCTTGTAGAGCTCGCGGCCGAGCTCGAAGACCTGCTGCGCGTTTTCGGCGAGGGCTTGCTGCTGCCATGCGTAGGCAACCGCGCGCAGCACCGAGATCAAGGTGGTGGGCGTCGTGATGTGAACGCGCTTCTTGAATGCATCGTCGAGCAAGGCGCCGTCGCGATCGAGCGCGGCCGCGAGCAGTGCGTCGCTCGGCACGAACAGCACGACGAACTCCGGCGCCGAGCTGAACTGGCTCCAGTAGGCCTTTGCGGCCAGTTGCTCGACGTGCTGGCGGAGATGCCGGGCGTGCGCGGTCAGGCGTTCCTCACGAACGTCGTCGTCGTCGGCTTCGTATGCCTCGAGGAACGCCGACAGCGTGACCTTTGCATCGACGACGATGCTCTTGCCCCCGACCAGGTGAATGACGAGGTCGGGTCGCAGCGTGCCGTCCGGCGTACTGACGCTGCTCTGCTCGCTGAAGTCGCAGCGGTCGAGCATGCCCGCGTGCTCGACGCAGCGGCGCAGCTGCAGCTCGCCCCACTGGCCGCGAGCCTGCGGCTTGCGCAACGCGCTCACCAGCGACGCGGTCTCGATCCGAAGCGCGTTGCCCGAGTCGCCGACTGCCTTGATCTGCTCCGCCAACGCGGCATTCGCGCTCGCGCGGTCCTTCTCGATCACGCCGAGTTGCCGCTCGACCTTGTCCAGCGACTGGGTCAGCGGTTCGCCGGCTTGCTTGAAGCGCCGGTCGGCGAGCTCGAGGAACTGCTTGCTGCTGCGGTCGAGGGCCTCGCTCGACATCCGCGCGAAGGTGTTCTTGAGCTGGTCTTCGTTGGCCTCGGCCGCCTCGAGCTTCGTCATCAGCTCCTGGACCCGTAGCTCGGCCGTGCGCAGCTCGTTTCCGAGCGTGTCCCGCTCGGCGCGGAGCCGATCGCGATCGGCGATGGCCGCGTCACGCTCAGCGCCACTCGTGGCTGCGGCGGTCGACGCGCGGAGGCCGGCCAGCGCCCAGCCGGCGGCGAGCCCGGCGATCAGCGTGACTGCGGCGATGAGCACAGCGGCGATGTCCATGTCCGCATGGTCGCCCGACGGTCCGACACTTTCGGTCTACGGCGCGCCGGGATGCCCGGATTGGTGTGCCCGGAGGCGACCCGGGCCGACGGAACGCGACCTGCCCGACAATGGAGGCATGGCGCTGTCGATCGGGATCGTGGGTCTGCCCAACGTCGGGAAGTCGACGCTGTTCAATGCGTTGACCGAGAACGACGTGTTGGCCGCGAACTACCCGTTCGCGACGATCGATCCGAACATCGGCGTGGTCAACGTGCCGGACTCGCGCCTCGACGTGCTGAGCGCGATGTTCGACAGCGCCAAGATCGTTCCTGCCACCGTCAGCTTCGTTGACATCGCGGGCATCGTGCGCGGGGCGAGCGAGGGCCAGGGTCTCGGCAACAAGTTCCTGTCGCACATCCGTGAGTCCGATGCGATCTGCCAGGTGGTCCGCGCCTTTGCCGACCCCGACGTGGCCCACGTCGACGGGCGGGTCGAGCCGGCGGACGACATCGCCACGGTCAACACCGAGCTGGTGCTCGCCGACCTGCAGACGATTGACACCCGGCTCGCGAGGTTGGAGCGCGAGGCGCGGATGAAGCCCGACCGGCGTACCGAGCTTGCCGCGGTGCAGGCCGCCCGAGCGGTTCTCGACGAGGGCCGGCCGATCTCGAGCGAGCCGGCACTCGATCGCGAGGCCTTGCGGGAGTCGTTCCTGCTCACCGACAAGCCGTTCATCTACGTGTTCAACCTCGACGACAGTGACCTCGGCGACCAGGGTTTGCGGTCGAAGCTCGGCGACCTCGTCGCGCCGGCGCCCGCGGTGTTCGTCAGCGCGAAGCTCGAGTCGGAGCTGATCGGACTCGATCCCGCGGACGCTGCCGAGCTGCTCGAGGGGTACGGCCAGCACGAGTCGGGTCTCGCGACGCTGGCGCGGGTCGGCTTCGAGACCCTCGGCCTGCAGACCTACCTCACCGCCGGACCGAAGGAGTCGCGGGCCTGGACCATCAAGAAGGGTGCGACGGCTCCGGAGGCTGCCGGAGTGATCCACACCGATTTCCAGAAGGGTTTCATCAAGGCCGAGATCATCTCGTACGACGACCTTGTTGCAGCCGGTTCGATCGCGGCGGCGCGCGCAGCCGGCAAGGCCCGGATCGAAGGCAAGGACTACGTCATGGCCGACGGCGACGTCGTCGAATTCCGCTTCAACGTCTAGATGCGATTGATCGTCGCGCCCGCGACCAGTTTTGGCGCAACACGCCGAGTAAGTGGTCTCGGGCGCGAAGATCTGTTGCGGCGTAAGCCCGGTCGGCGCCTCAACCCTTCACCATCCTGACTTGGAAGGTGTCGAGCCGTCTTTCGACGATGGCGCCCGACGGCCAGCTCGATATGAGCTCCTGCATCCCATCGAACTCCTCATCGAGGATTGATCGGGGGCATGGTTCCGTAGCCGGCTGACTCGTAGTACGCGGCAAAGGCCTTGATGACATCGTCACGGGTCATCGGAAGATCGCGAATTTGCGCTGTGGTGGTCGCGCGGTGCGAGCTGAGCCCGAAGAACCCGCGGCCGCAACCGCAGTCGCCGTCCGGATCTCGTTCGTCGGTCGCGCAGATCAGCCCGATGCCGACAAGTTCACCTTCGATGGCGTAGTCGAAGTCGTTCTGGCGGAGGCCCTGTGAGGTCGCTGTGGCGGTGAGAATCTTCATGCCTGGAACGTTGCACTCGGCCTCTGACAGGTTCCGCCGCCTGTCCACAGCCGGGAGTTCGACGACCCGAACTCCGCGTCGTCAGGCCGAGATCGGGTTCAGACTTGTCGCATCGACGCCGGACTCAGACCTCCGGGTCGTCCATCAGCTCCCGGACTTCTTGCGCGCACCTGCATGCCGCGGCGAACTTCGTTGCCCACGCCAGCGCTTCGTCGTGTGAGGCCACGTCGACGATCGAGAATCCACCGATGTGCGGCTTGCTTCCCGGGTACGCGGCGGAGGTGACCGACCCGTCGGTGCCGACGATGTCCGCGTCGTGCCCTTGAATCCCGCCGCCGGTGACCCACGCACCGGCCGCCTTGGCCTCGTGGAGGACGGCGTGCGCGGCCTCGGCCACGTCGGGCAGATCTTCCTCGGGGAAGTTCATCGCGCCGTCATCGAAGGAGATCAGGTACCGCGTCATCGCAGGAATGTTAGTGCAGCTCGGAGCCGCACCCACGGGACTCGACGACGCCCGGCAACAGGCCGATGAAGTGGATCCAACCCTGCTGATGCGAGGGCCGGTGGTCCTCCGGAAGGTCGGAGTGGGTCAGCGTCACGACGGTGCCGTCGCCGTCGGCAGCGAGGACCACCTCGACGGTGCTGGCACCCGGCGGCAACGTCGCGTCGTCCGGGATACCCCACGTGAACACCACTCGATGTGGCGGCTCGACTGCGACGTACGTCCCTTGCGCCGGCCGGCCCGGGTTGACCGCGAAGATCCCGCCGGGACGCGGATCGAGGTCGGCCGTCTCGGTCAGCCAGGTGCAGATCAACGCAGGATCGGTGAAGTAGGGGAAGACCACCTCGGGTGGAGCCGCGATCCGTGTGCTTGCGGTGACCTCGAGCGTTGCCGACATTGGGAACTACCTCGTTTCGGTGGGGCGGTATGAGCTTTCGACTGCGCGCTTCAGGCGCGCGAGGGCGTCCGGCCAGAACTCCGCAAGCAGGTCCCTGACCGGGTCGAGTGCCTCGGCGCGGAATGAGTAGAGCCGGCGAGTGCCGTCGCGGCGGACGCTGAGCAGGCCGGCCTGTTTGAGAACGGTGACGTGCTGGCTGACCGCCTGTTGGGTCATCGAGAAGTTCAGCGCGATCTGGCCGGCCGGCAGCTCGTCATCCTTGACCAACCGGAGGATCGCGCGGCGGTTCGGGTCGGCGAGCGCGCGCAGGACCAGGTCGGTCGCTTCGGCGCTCGCCGCACCCGCTCGCGTCACCATCTCGATCAGAGCCTTTCTCGTTCAGTGCATGTCGCGCTGGTGGTCATTCGCCGTCTCCGGGGTCGTGCCCGCCGGAGTACCGCCGTCGTGGTCCACGTAGTCCACCAGGCTCCCCAGGTAGAACGTCCAGCCGGCGAAGCACTGCGCAAAGCATTCCAGCTGCGGATTGAGGCCCACGTGGGTGAAGGAAAGGACGGATCCCTCGCCGAGCGGTGCGACCTCGAAGATCACCGTCGTACCCACCCAGTCCGGCATGGCGTCGCAGAAGACCACGTCCCATTGCACCCGGGTCGGCCGGTCCGTGACCGTCACGCGGCCACGCATCTGCCGCTCGCCGAACCAGACACTGAGCTCGCCGCCTTGAGCCGCCGAGCCGGTCGTTCGCGCCCACCAGTCCGAAATGCCGTCGGTCGTGGTGAGCGCCTCGACCACCTTCGCCGGGGGCGCATCGAAGAGCTGGGTCGACCGGAAGTCGTGGGCGGTGGGGATGAGATCGGTTGTCGTGGTTGTCATTGTTCGCTCCTCGTTTCGTTCTGACGTTGGCAGTTTCTACAAGGAGTCTCTTTCACAAGTAACTACTTGTCAAGTACGACCAGAGCCCGTTGACCGGCGGGGCGTGAAATCATCTCGGGTCATGGACATCAACCCCGGTCGCTGGACCGCCGAAATCGACGGTGACTTCGTGGTCTTCCTCATCGGAGCGGACCTCAGGGATCCGGAGCAGACCGGCCCGGCCGGAGAGCTGCTCATGGCGATGATCGACATGCTCGGCGAGCTCGAGCAGGACCCGTCGAAGGGCCTGCTCGGCTACCACGTGTTCGGCGCGGTCGGCGGTGTGATCGTGCAGTACTGGCGGTCGTTCGACGCGCTCGAGGCGTACGCAAGGAACCCGGACGCGAAGCACGCGCCGGTCTGGCGGGCGTGGAACCGGCTGGCCGAGGGCGAGCTGTCGGCCGCCGGCATCTGGCACGAGACCTACCAGGTGTCCGCCGGCCGTTACGAGGCGGTCTACCAGAACATGCCGCTGACCGGCCTGCAGAAGGCGGGACGCCCGATCACGGTTTCAGAAGCACGGACGTCGGCGCGCCAGCGGATCGGGGTGTGACCCGGTGGAGGTCAAGGAGCTCGGGCACGTCGTCCTCTACGTCCGGGACGTGCAGCGGTCGGCGGCGTTCTATCGGGACACCTTGGGCTGGCGGCAGATCGGGCCGACTCCGGCCGACGGCCCGGATCTGCCGTTCGCGGCGTTTTCGGCGCCGTCGGGGCGGACGCACCACGAGCTGTTGCTCATCGAGGTCGGTCCCGATGCCGCTGCACAGCCCGAGGGCAGACGGGTCGGGCTGTATCACTTCGGGTTGAGGGTCGGCGACAGCGACGATGAGTTGCGCGAGGCGCTCAATCGGCTCAACCGTGACGGTGTCACGGTGCTCGGTGCGAGCGATCACACCGTGACCCACAGCCTCTATATCGCCGACCCGGACGGCAACGAGATCGAGTTGTACATCGATGTGCCGGGGGTCGACTGGCGCAACGATCCCGCGCTCGTCATGGCGCCGATCCGCCCCCTCCGCCTCTAGCCAAGCAATGTCACATTGCCCAGCCAATCCGGGGGGTGATGTCACATTGCCCCCACGAAGTGCGGGGCAATGTGACATTGCTTTGTCCGGGGGTTGAGCGCGCGGGGGTTGGGGTGTCAGTTCGCTTCGGTGCGGGCCCAGCGTGCGCCGGTCAGCTGGATGAATGTCGTGCTGGGCGGTGCCGACTCGAGCGCATCGACGAAGACGCTGCCCTCGATCCGCAGCAGGACGGACTCCTCGGCGGTTCGTACGGTTGCGGTTCGCGGCACGCCGCGTACCAGGCCGAGCTCTCCGACGTACCCCGGGGCGTTCACGGTCGGGAGGGCCCGCACCGGCCCGCCGGCGACGGACGCCTCGACCGCCAGCGACCCGCTGAGCAGGATCCAGAGTGCGTCGGCGGTGTCCCCTTCGCGGATGATGACCGTCCCGGCGGGGACGATCTGCTCTTCGGCTGCCTTCGCCAACCGTTCGAGCACCGGCCGCCTTGCGCCGGTGAACAGGTCCAGCCGGCCGAGCACCTCGACCCACGGCTCGAGCGCGGCCACTTGCGCGGCCGCGCGGCGGTCGCCGCGGATCAGGATCGGCAGGCCGAGCACGGCGACCGCCGGAATGCCGATGCCGGTGAGATAGAGCGCGGCATTGAGCCCGGCATGCGAAAGAACGACCGCACTCACGAAGCTTGCGAACAGGATCGCCGCGGTGACGATTGCCTCGAAGGCCCCGAGCACCCGGCTCATCACCCCGCCGTCGAGGTCCCGCTGCATTGCCGTAATCGCGAGTACGTCGACGATGACCATGCCGATACCGGACGCGACTTGAAGCACGAAGGCGACCGCCGGGGTGTGCGTGAAGACGGTGAGGACGAAGGGCACGCCTTGCAACGCGATGCTCCCGACGATCACGGGCGCAAGCCGGCGCGAGGCACTGAGGCGGTTGGCCAACCCGGCGGCGATCACACCGCCGAGGGCCGCTCCGGCGAGCAGATAGCTGTAGCCCTTGACCCCGGTGCCGAGCCGAAGCGAAAGTGGAGCGTAGATGACGGTGCTCGCGCCGTACACCATCGAGTCGAGCGCGCAGAATGCAACCAGCACCGAGGCGACCTGCTGGGAGGCCAGCGCCCGGAAGCCGGTCAACCACTGCGCGAGCATCCGGCCGCCGCGCGCGGCATCGCCGCGCGAACGCACCCGCAGACGCACGATGATTGCCGCGGCGATCACGAAGCTCGCTGCATTGAGGATCACACCACTGACCGTCGATCCGGTAAGCAGCAGGAGGCCGCCGACCGCCGGGCCGATCACGACGACCAGGCTCTCGATCGCGGCGAACAACCCGTTCGCCGCGGCCAGGTCCTTCTCCCCGACCACTTCGGGTGTCAACGCACCCGCGGCCGGTCTATACGGGGATGCGACGGTCGCAGACACCACGGTGAGCGCGAGCAACGTCCACACCGGCCCGCGCAGCCCGACCGACACCGCGATGCCGGACATCACGACCGCTGACAGGATCGCGGATCCGAACATCACCTTCGTACGTTCGAAGCGGTCGGCGAAGGCGCCGGCGTACCCACTCAGCACGAGGCCGGTTGCCCACCGCGATGCGGACAGTCCGGCCAGCCAGATCGTCGAGTGGGTGCGGGTGTAGACGTCGACCGCGAGTACGACGCTGTACGACCAGCTTCCGATCTGGTCGATCAGCGAGCAGGTGATCAGCAAACGGAAGTCGCGTTGCTTGAGCGCATCGCGGTAACGGCCGCGAGAGGCCACGTGACCGAACTCCTTTGCTTCCGTCCGGTCCGGAGCGCGCCATAGTGCGGCGTTCTTGGCCGGGCTCGCTACACGTACCGCGTTGGGACGAGCAAACAATCGCATTGGTTCGACCTATGCGTCGAGCCCCTCGTTGCGGCTAAGCCCGCAGGACCGGATGATGGCCGCGATTTGCCGACTGCATCGACGCGTCGGCCCAGCAGAACTACGCGGCGCTGGAGCACGGCCGGGTGGCCCGTACCGAGGGCGAGCAGATCGGCCTCGCCGGCGAACGAAGCCGGTGGTGCTGGCCGGTGGTTGCCGAAGCCGCGTTGGCTCTCGACGACCTCGAGGAGGTCGAGCGGCTGCTGGCCTGGTGCGAGGAACGACCGATCGGTTATCTCAGCCGGTGGTGCGGGCCGACCGCCTGCGCGTGCAGGCCAGGCTGCGGGCGGTCCGGGGTGAACGCGAGGCCGGGCCGACGTTCGAGCGCGCGATCGAGGCGCTGCGCGAGTTGAAGTCGCCGTACCACCTCGCGATCGGGCTCTCCGAAATCGCCTCTTTCCTGGTGCAGGCTCGCGACGAGACGGCCTCGGCAAAGGCGGCCGGAGAAGCGCGGGCGATTGCCGATCGGCTCGGCGCGGCGCCCCTTCGTGACCGGCTGCCCCCGAGCGCCGACGACGGTGCCGCCGTGCACCCGCCCCGGGAATCCGCCGAAGCGACGGCGCTCGCCGGGTCCTAGCCGCCCGTGGCGGCCGAGCAATGTGACATTGCTTTGGGGACGGCGGGGTCAGGGGAGGGCGGCGTAGATGGCCCGGACGTAGGCCTCTCCTCGTTCGCTACCAACGATTCCGGCGCCCATCTTGTTCATCATGTAGCCGATCGTGAGGTTGCGGTCGAAGTCGAGGATGATCAATGAGCCGCCCCAACCGCCCCAGAAGCAGACCTTGCCTTCGGGGATGTAAGGCACCGTGTCGGACTGCGGCAAGCCGTAGCCGATCCCGAACCGCAGTGGTACGCCGAGCACGAGGTCCACCCCGTTGGACTGCTCGTCGAAGATGAGGTCGACCGTCTCGGGCGTGAGCACCTTGCCATCGACCACCGCGGATTGGATCGCAACCACGGAGCGGGCATTGCCGTGCCCGTTCGCGGCGCCGATGTCAGCGGCCCGCCAGCCGTCGGTGTTCGCCGCGGCGGCGTCGGCAAACGGACCGGTGAACGTCTTCACCATCGGGCTGTTCGTGTCGAGGGCCGCGAGGTCGATCGGGAGCGGCGGCGGTGGGATGACCGGCGCGACCCGGCCGGTGTCGGCGGGGGAGCAACCGATCTGGAAGTCCGCGCCGAGCGGGCCGGCGATCTCGTCGCGGACGAAGTCCTTCAGCCGCTGACCGGTGATCCGCCGAACGACCTCGCCGACAAGGTGGCCCTGGTTGAGCGCGTGGTAGCCCGACGCCGTACCCGGCTCCCACCACGGTGCTTGGGTGGCGAGCCGCGCGGTCGAGAGCTCCCAGTCGTACATGTCCTCGATCGCGAACGGCTGCGCCCATCCGCTGACGCCGCTGGTGTGGGACAGCAGGTGGCGGACCTCGATGCCGTCCTTTCCGTTGTCGCCGAACTCCGGCCAGTAGCGGGACACGGGCGCGAACGGGTCGAGCTGGCCGCGATCGACGAGCATCAGCGCGGCCAGGTTGGTGACCGTCTTCGTGGTGGACCAGACGTTGACGATGGTTTCCTCGACCCACGGTCGACCGGGCTCGGCGAGGCCGCCCCAGAGGTCGACGACGGTCTGACCATCGACGTTGACGGCGATCGAGGCGCCGAGCTCGGTGCCGGCGTCGAGCTGTTCCGCGAAGGCGTCGCGGACGCCGGTGAACCGGGGGTCGACGGTTCCCAGAAGATCAGCCATGACCGAAGACAACCATGTCACCGGCCCGGACGGTAGGCCGGGCGGCCGCTGCGCCTGCTGCGGCGCTGCTGGGGTCAGGCGCTGGCGGCCAACAGCGCGTCGACCCTGCGGGCGTACTCGAGATCGAGCTCGGTGACGCCGCCGGCCGAGTGAGTCGACATCGTGATCGTGAGGTTGCCACCGGTTCCGCTGATCTCCGGGTCGTGGTTCATCTCGCGGGCGATCACCTCGAGCTCGGCACGGAAGCCGGCGACGTGGTCGTCGGCGAGATCCACCGTTCGTGAGATCGCGGTCTGATCGCCGGACCAGCTGCCGAGCTCGGCCAGCGCGGCCGCGATCGCTGCATCGTCGAGCAACGTAGCCATGGTGCCTCCCCACGTAATCTTGTCAGCGTGACAACGACCGACGCCCAGCCGACCCGGCGCCTTCTGCTCGTGCATGCCCATCCTGACGACGAGTCAATCGGGACCGGCGCCACGATGGCGAAGTACGCCGCCGAAGGCGCCCACGTCACCCTCGTGACCTGCACGCTCGGCGAAGAGGGCGAGGTCCTCGTTCCGGAGCTCGCTCACCTCGCGGCCGACAAGGAAGGCGGGCTCGGTGAGCACCGGATCGGCGAGCTGGCCGACGCGATGGCGGCCCTCGGCGTCACCGATCACCGGTTCCTGGGCGGGCCTGGACGCTGGCGTGACTCCGGCATGATGGGTACGCCGTCCAACGACCGGCCGGAGTCCTTCTGGCAGGCGAACCTCGACGACGCGGTCGAGGCTCTCGTGCAGGTGATTCGCGAGGTACGCCCGCAGGTCGTCGTGGGCTACGACGAGAACGGCGGCTACGGACACCCCGACCACATCCAGGCCCACCGGGTCGCGGTCGCGGCGTTCGAGGCGGCCGGCGACCCCGATCGCTTTCCGGCCGCTGGCGAGCCATGGGCTCCGGCCAAGTTCTACGAGGCGACGATTCCGATCTCCACCCTGCAGCTCGCGTTCGAGGCGTTGCGCGAGATGGGCGAGGAGGCGCCGTTCGGCGTGACGTCGCCGGAGGACCTGCCGTTCGGCGTGCCGGACGACCAGGTCACCACCGCGGTCGACGCCCGCGAGTTCCTCGACCACAAGATGGCGGCGCTGCGGGCCTACCCCACCCAGGTGGCGGTCGACGGCCACTTCTTCGCGCTGTCCAACGACGTCGGCCAGGGCTCGTTCGGCGTCGAGCACTACCGGCTCACCCACGGCTCGCTGGCGCCCGACGGTGACCGCGAGACGGACCTGTTCGCCGGTCTGGCCTAATCCGGGCCGCCTTCGGCAGGAATCGGCCCGATCTGATTAGCCCGATTGGGTGAATCCTGGGTTCGGCCGGTCGCGCCGGCCGGAACCGGTGACAGACTCCGGTATCTAGCCGAAATCACCGCATAGGTGGACTGAACCGGAGGCGGCGTGAAGCGAGCACCGGCCACGACCGCGACCGCGTTCGACCGGGTTCGGCAGATCGATCCACAGCTGCTGTCCAGCGCCGACTCGGTGCTCGCGGTCGCGAGCGCTGATGTCGGCGTCAAGCGCGAGGTGCAGCGCAAGCGTCGGCTCTGGCGGCTCGCCCTCTACGTCGGGGTTCCGACCGCCTTCCTGTGGTGGCGGATCGTCGATCACCGTCCGTTCGACGTGTTCCGGCTTCCGCACGTCGACTGGCTGCTGGCCTTCCCGCTGTTGTTCATCATGTTGTTCGTCGTGGGCTACGCGGTGATGATCCTGTGGGCCCGGCGCTCGCCCCACACGCTCTACCGGCCG
>Ga0265340_10001187_pt1 | contig 14859 bp, 9 predicted proteins | sample 4CB225metaG_FD_202082 | JGI IMG/M metagenome (GOLD analysis project Ga0265340, IMG submission 202082) | Rhizosphere microbial communities from Carex aquatilis grown in University of Washington, Seatle, WA, United States - 4-CB2-25 metaG | ecosystem: Host-associated > Plants > Roots > Rhizosphere...
TCCAATCGAACCAAGGCTACTACAGCCTCGGCGTCCCCGAATGCTCGACCGGCATGTGCGTGAAACCAGCGATCCCCGACGGCGCGGACCAGACGATCGATACCGGCCCCTATTGCTCGTCCTATTGCACGGCTGACGCCGATTGCGATTGGCCGACGCGCGACATATCCAATCCCAACGACAAGCGCTGCAAGCGCGGGTATACGTGCGCCATCGCCTTCGGTGCGAGCGAGGACATCGCGGACGGCGGCAAGCTATGTTGCCAGAAGATCTGCCTGTGCAGAGACTTCACGGCGTCGAGCGGGCCGGCGGTGCCCGAAGAATGCCAGAGCGGTTCCCAGTACTCGTGCTCTTCGCCGCCCCAAAGCAATTAGTAGCACGATTGCTCGCAGCGGCAATTGGTCATTGAATTCTCGGCGCTTCTGGGTTTTGGCCAATAAATCTGCCCGCTCACGGGCACAGCAGTGGGATTTTCTCGACGATTTCGTCGCCCTCGCCACCCATAACGCAAGCTAGTATCCTAGCAACCTTAGTGTTGACGAGATTAGCGGGCGATACGGAAATAGCCGTTGCACCCTTCCATCCGCCCGAGTCAGTTCGGGGAATCGCACGAGCCGCGGCGTGTGCCGGGGTGAGACCTAGCCCAGAGGAAAATCATGACTGGCGCCAATGACGTGGAATCCGACCGCAAACCCGAAGCTGCCAACGAGCAGAAGGCCACGGCCGAAACAGCCGAGGCCACCACAGGCAGCACCGCCGAGCCGTCCAGCTCGGCCGTCAGCGACCCGGAGGAGAAAATCGAAAGAAATGGAGCCGAGGAACCGGCGGAGGGCTCGGTGCCTGAAGCCTCCGGGGACGAAGAGAGCGCCACCGGCGAGGTGGAGCTGCTTGAAATCACGCCGACCCCGGTGATGCTGCCGCCTTCAGAGAGCGAGGCTCCGAGTCGGGCGCCCAGGCGGCCGCCTCCCCTGCCAAGGTCGACCCCGCACGCGCTACAGGCAAAGAGCACGCCGCCGCCACCGCCGCCGGCACGCAAATCCCAGACGGCTCTCGCCCAAAGCCGTCTGCCGCTGGAGAGGGGCGCGCCAGCCGTAGTCGCACCAGTTCCCGCCGCTGCGAGAATCACCGGCAGAATCGCGCTCTTCGCCGCCACCGTCCCCGTGCCGATCCCGCCTCCGTCGGTTGCGCTGCCCCCGGCCGACGCCGTCCGGCCGCGCGCGACCGATTTGGACCACTTTTTGCCGGAGCAGAGCATCGCCGACGTACGCAAGCGCACGGAGCAAGCGGCCGCTGGCGATCGTACGACGGTCGCTCGCGCCAAGACCGAGCTCGGTCTGTTGCTCGAAGTGGCGGGTGGCGATCCTGCGTCGGCTCTGGCCGAGTACCGTGCGGCCCATGGCATGGCCTCAAATCTGCTCGCGCCGCTCGCGGCCGCGCGCCGGCTGACGCCCTTCCGCCCTGCGCCACCTGCGCTGGCACTGATGGAAGCCGAGCTGCGAGCCATGACCGATGCGGACGCGAAAGTGATGCGCGAGCTGGAGCTGGGCATGCTGCTCGCTTCCAGCACGGCCCCGTCGGAGCGCACCTGGCAAGCGTACCGCGCGGTGCTTGCCGTGCGCCCATCGCACCCGGGCGCGCTGCGCGGGCTCGAGGCCGCATTGCTTACCGCACCTCGCGCCGCCGAAACCCTGCTGCAAATCGAAACCCTGGCAACCCACCTTGAAACCATGGCCGGGGTATTCCGCGGCGACGCGAAGCTGTCGGCCTGGATCGAGGTCGAGCGCGGACAGCTGCTCGACAAGCTCGGCCGCACCGACGCGGCCCGAGCAGCATTCGAGACCGCGCTCGGACTCGACGGCGGCATCGGTCCGGTCCGCGACGCGTACACCAGACATCTTCTCATGCACGGACAGATCGAGGCCCTGGTGCACGGGTGGGCTGCCGAGGCCGCCCTTGAAAGCGACGGCGCCCGCGCGGCACGGCTCTTGTATTTCGCCGCCCGCTTGGCCGCCGAGCGCCTCGATCAAAAGCCGGCGGCCATCGATCTGTACGAAAGGGCGACCAACCAACCCGGCGTAACCGTTGCGATTCAGCGGGCCTCTCTGCGAGAGCTTTGGCGCCTCTACGAGATGGTCGGAAACGTGGAAGCGGCGGTCATCACCGGAAGCCGACTCTTGCCGCTGGCGCGAGAATCGGAGCTGGGGTTCGTCCATCGCCGTCTGATGCACGGCTGCGAACAGCTTGGCCGCTTTGCCGACATGGCGGCGCACGCGCACGTCGTGCTCTTTGCCGAGCCCGATGACGAGCCCGTACGAGAAAAGCTCGACCACGGGCTGGCCGCCCTCGGGCAACATCAGCAACGGGTGGCGATGCTGACCGATCAGGCGTCGCGGACGTCGACGCCGAACGCGCAAATCGACTTGCTGTTGCGGGCCGCGCGTATCGCCGAAGAGGACATGGCCAGGCCCGACCTCGCGCTCTTTTCCCTGCGTTCGGCCTGGGCAGCGGATCAGAGCCAGCCCGAGGTTTGCGACGCCATCGTGCGACTACTCACGCCAGGCACACCCCCGTCGCCGACCGACCCCGACGATCCGTCGCGAGTCCGGGCGCGCATCGACTTCTACGTGGAAGCGGCGGCAGCGGCGGACGCTGCAAGGCGGGTCGCCCACCTGGAGAAGCTGGCCCTGATCTGGGAGGACGAGGTCCGCGCCCCTGATCGGGCCCTGGCCGTCTACGCCGAGATTCTCGGCATCGAGCCCACCCGTCGCAGCGCCATCTTGGGTCTCGCACGCTGTGCGGCCCGCGCAGGCAATGCGCACGAGCATCTGCGCGCCCTCGTGCTGGAGGCCGACCTGTCGGAAGACGACATCCTCCTCGAACGCTCGCTATTGTTGCGGGCGGCGGATGTGGCCTCGCGGCAGCTTGGCGACCCCGACACCGCGCTGGAGTTGGTCAAGCGCGTGCTCGCGCGTACCGGCGGCGATCCGGCCGCTTTGCGAGCCGCATTCCGGATTCACGAGCGGGCCGGCCGCCAGGCCGACGCCTTGGCCCAGTTGCGCCTCCTCCTCGGACAAGCCCGGAAAGAGCAGAGCAACTATCCCATTCAGGCCGAAATCGCCCGCTTCCTCGAAGAACGCATGCACAGGCCGGCCGATGCGCTCACGGCCTGGCGGGAAGCCCATCGCATGGATTCGAGCAATCCCACGCCGCGGGCCGAGATTCGCCGCATCTTGCTCGCGAGCGGCGACTACCGACCGGTGGCCGAGGAGCTGGCGGGTTTGGCGGCAGCGACGTCGAATCCTACCGAGCGCGGCGAGCTGCTGCTCGAAGCTGCGGAAATCTACGACGACCGCTTGGGCGACGTGGAACGGGCGATTCCGCTGCTCGCCGAAGCGCGCACTTGCATCCCGGACGATCCAGCCATCGTGGAACGACTGGACCGCGCCTATCTGCGCACCGGCAAGAAGGCCGAACGACTGGCCTTGCTGCAAGCGACGGAAGAGCCCGATCCGCGCAGTCAGTTCGCCCTTGGCAGCCTGCTGGTCGAGGAGCGCGATCCGGGCAAGGCGCTCAAACGGTTCGCGGATCTGGCCGGAACTGCCGCGGCCGGCGTGCCGGCCTTGCGCACCTTGGAGCATGCCTTGCGCCGGGCCGAGCGCTGGAGCGACTTGGATTCGGTTCTGCGCAAGCAGATTGAATGCTTCGAGTCGCGCGAGGGCAAGCTGGGCAGCGCCTACGAATTGCTTGAGCTTGAGGAATACGGGGAGGTTCGCGCCCCCGACGGACAGGCGACCGCGCGTGAGATACTGGCCAGGCTAGCGCCCGACAGTCTCTTGTGCCACGAGCTATTGCTGAAGAAGACCGGCCTTGGCTTCGAGGGCTCCACCCCGGTCGACGTCGTGGTCAGCGCGCTTGCCACCGTGGCGGCAGCGGCGACCGATCCGCTGACGGCGGCGTCGCTGCAGTTGGCGGCCGCGCTCATCCTCGAACATCGCTCGGAAGCCAACCGCGAGGCGCAGAAGGAGGCACTTTTGGCCTACGCCATGGCACTCGAGGGATGGCCCGACTGCTTGACCGCCGCGAGAGGCCTCTATCGCATGGCCTTTCGCCTGTCTGAGACCGAAACCCTGGTCAGGGCGGCGAGCACGCTCGGCGCTCTTGAGTTGGATCCCGTTATCCGCTGCGAACGGCTACTGGAAGCGGCGGATGGCTATCGTGCTCGCCCCGAGCACAAGGACAAGGCTTTCGACTTGGTCTGCCGCGCCCTCAACGAAGATGCCGGCTCGCTACGCGCCGCCGACGCCGTGATCGCGGCGCTGGGCAATGGCCTCGACGCCGGCAAGGCAGCCGAAACCCTCCGCGCCGCCTTGGAACGCGCCCTCTCGCCCGACCAGGCTGCCAAGCTCGGGGCGGCCCTCGCGCACGTCGCCCTGCGCCACCTGAACGACCCCACCGTGGCGCTTGAGGGATTGCGCCGGGCGCGCAAACGCGCGCCCAAGCACGTGGGCAACTTGCTCGCCCTCGCCGACGTCAGCATGGCCCTGGGCCTTCAATCCGAAGCGGTCGAGGCGGCCACCAGCGCCATGGGCATCTCGCGCGATCCGAGTGAACGCCTGCGCGCCGCCATCGCGCTCGCCGAAGTTCACTCGCGTGCGCCTGCTTTCAGGGAAACCGCGCGCCGCGAGGCGATGGAGGCGGAAAAGCTTGCCGAGCAAGTGGGCGTCGCCAGTGGCGATATGATCGCCCGCCTGGGCGCTGTCTTCCGCAACCTGGGCGACGAGCAAAGCGCCGAGCGGGTCCTCATCCAGGCAGTTCTGCTGGCCACCGACAGCACCGGCGCCATCGACAAGCTGTGCAACCTGTTCGGCAGTGGCAAAGACGCCGCCGAGAAGGCTACCGCTGCGCTTGGCAAGGTGATGTCACTGGCTGAATCGACTGGGCGACCGAAGCGCGCAGAGTGGCTGGCCGCCATCGGCAAGCTGGAAGCCACCCTGCTCGACAAGCCGCGCGAGGGCCTGGCGCGCCTGCGTGACGCCGTCCACATGGCCCCCGGCCAGGTGGAGACTTACGAGGCGCTCGTCGAGGCTCACGCCGATGCCCACGACGAGGCGATTCTGGAAATCAACCAGCTGTTGCCGGAATTTGGCCGCGCGCAGCCGACCAGCCAGCAGGTGGGCACGATGCTGAAGCTCCTGGCGCGTGTGCACGTGCAGGCGCAGCGACCAGAGGCCGCCTCCACGGCCGACCAGGTGTTGGCTTTTCTCGGCCAGGCCGAGGACCCAAGCTCGCGTCCGCGAATCCTCCCGCTCGACGCGCCGACGCCGATGTCCCTCTCGCGCGAGACCATTGTCGCTGCCCTGATTCGCAACGAGGCGCATGCGCAGCTCCTTGCGGTCGCGGCCGCGCTGTCTGACAACGTGTCCAAGTGGATCCGGCAAGAGCCAGAGGCCTTCGGCACCTCCGCAAGAGAGCGACTCTCGTCGCGCGCGTCGCACCCGGTGCGCGTGCTCGCCGATCGCGTCGCGCGGGCCTTCGGCGACCTGCAATTCGAACTGTACCCGGATGCCAGCAGCGCAGAATTTCCCCGGGTTCTGTCGGGTGACCCGCCAGCGCTGGTCCTGCCGCCAAAGTTCGGCGAGCTTGCGGAAGTCGAGCAGGCTGCTGAATTGGCGCGCCTTCTGACCTACGTGGCGCTCGACATTCCTTGGGTCGCGGGCGCGACGCCCGAACAGGTTGACGGCATTTTGCTGGGCGCCCTGCGGTCGGTCTCGGAGTTGTGGGGACAAGGCGAATTGTCGTCGGATGCCGACATGAACGCGGGACAGTGGCGCCCGCGCATCGTCAAGGGCGTCGGCCGTCGGGTCAAGCGCATCCTTGAAGATGCGGCGCAAAAGTTGCGCGCACAGCCTGACACGTCGTCGTGGCGACAAGCCATGCGCGTCGCAAGTCTGCGCGCCGCCTATCTGGCCAGCGGCGACTTGGCCGCGAGCCTCGGTACCGCGCAACGGGCAGAGCCCGAGCTGGCCGAGCTTTCCAAAGAAGACCTCGCGCGGAAGTTGTTCAACAATCCGCTTACCCGCGGCGTGGTCCTGTTCGCCCTGTCCGATTCCGCGACGGCCCTGCGCCAAAACGCGGGAACCGGATAGTCTTATCGGTCGCTGGTTTCGTTTCAGATCGTGGCCCAGTTCGCCGAGCGCTTTTGTCGACGACGCCTCGCATTGGGCAATTTCATCATTACAGACCTACATTGTCGTATTTATGACACCACGGGGGTCGGCTCCAACCTAAACTCGACGGCCAGGTTTCCTTCCATCCACGCATTCGGAGTGAATCGGACCGGGCCCCTTCGGCATCATTAGCCGGAGGAGGAATCCACGATGGACGGGACTGCCGCCGCCCCCGCAGAGATTGCAAGCAAGCTCGACGAATTCAGTTACGACGACGCAACCCCGCGGGCCTTTGCTTTCGCCACCGTCATCTGGGGCATGGTGGGCATGCTGGTGGGGCTGATCGCCGCCGCCGAGCTCGCCTTCCCCAAGATGGGCGCCGGGGTGCCGTTCCTGGCCTTCGGTCGCATCCGGCCGCTGCATACCAACGCGGTTATTTTTGCGTTCGCTGGCAATGCAATCTTCGCGGCGGTGTACTACTCGACCCAGCGGCTGTGCAAGGCGCGCATGTGGAGCGGCATGCTGAGCAAATTCCATCTCTGGGGCTGGCAGGCCATCATCGTCGCCGCCGCCATCACCCTGCCGCTTGGGATCACCCAGGGCAAGGAATACGCCGAGCTGGAATGGCCCATCGATATCGCCATCGCCGTGGTCTGGGTGGCCTTCGCGGTCAACTACTTCGGCACGCTGGCGCGCCGGCGCGAGCGCCACATGTACGTTTCGCTTTGGTTCTACTCGGCCACCATCGTCACCATCGCGATCCTACACATCTTCAACAACCTGTCGGTGCCCGCCTCAGCGTGGAAGAGCTACAGCCTCTACGCGGGCGTCCAGGACGCGCTCATGCAGTGGTGGTACGGGCACAACGCCGTGGGCTTCCTGCTGACCACGCCTTTTCTGGGCCTTATGTACTACTTTATGCCCAAGGCGGCCGAACGCCCCGTGTTCTCGTACCGGCTTAGCATCATTCACTTCTGGAGTCTGGTCTTCATCTATATCTGGGCCGGCCCGCACCACCTGCACTACACGGCCTTGCCCGAATGGGCTTCTACCCTGGGCATGCTGTTCTCCGTGATGCTATGGATGCCGTCGTGGGGTGGCATGCTGAACGGGCTCCTGACCCTGCGTGGGGCCTGGCAGCGCGTGTCGGCCGAGCCTGTGCTGAAGTTCTTCGTGGTGGGCGTCACCTTCTACGGCATGGCGACCTTCGAGGGACCGCTGCTTTCCGTGAAGAGCGTGAACGCACTTTCGCACTACACCGATTGGACCATCGCGCACGTGCACGCAGGCGCCCTGGGCTGGGTCGGTTTCATGACCTTCGGCATGCTGTATTGGATGATGCCGAGAGTCTGCCAGACCGAGCTGTGGTCGAAGAAGCTGGCCACCGCGCACTTCTGGATCGCGACGGTGGGACTGGTTCTCTACATCGTTCCCATCTACGTTGCGGGCATCACGCAAGGGACGATGTGGCGGTCCATCGACGAGAACGGCAGGCTGGCCTACCCGGATTTTCTCGAAACCCTTTCGGCGGTCATCCCGATGTACGTCGTGCGCGTGCTGGGAGGAAGCCTCTACCTTCTCGGCGCCATCCTCGCCTTCGTCAACCTCCTCGCCACCTGGGCGCGGCGGCCGGCCCGCTACGAGGTGGTGGTGCACAAAGTGGCGCCGCTACAGCCCAGGTTCCAGGATCCGCCGCTGCCCGAGTCGCGCCTCAAGGGCCAGGCGGTGGTCGATCTGGCGCACAAGATCGACGTCTGGCAGCAGGCGGCTTGGCACCGAAGGCTTGAACGACTACCCCTGCGCTTTACCCTCTACATCGCCCTTGCGGTGGTGGTTGCCTCGATGTTCGAGATCATTCCCACCTTCCTCATCCGCAGCAACGTGCCCACCATTCAATCGGTAAAGCCGTACACGCCGCTGGAAGTAGCAGGCCGCGACATCTACGTCGGCGAGGGCTGCTACAACTGCCACTCGCAGATGGTTCGCCCGATCCTCGCCGAGACCAAACGCTACGGCGAGTTCTCGAAGCCGGGCGAGTTCGTGTACGATCACCCGTTCCAGTGGGGCTCGCGTCGCATCGGGCCCGACTTGGCTCGCGAAGGCGGGCGCCAGTCGAGCGTGTGGCACGTGCTTCACATGCAAAATCCGCGGCAGATCAACGAGCGCTCGGTGATGCCTGCGTACGCGTGGATGCTGAGCAAGGACATTGATTTTGACGGCATTCCCGCCAGATTGCGCGCCCTCGGCAGGGTGGGCGTTCCCTACGACGAGGCCACGATTTCAACCGGTGCAGTGTCGGCCCGCGAGCAAGCATCTCAGGTCGCCAGGGAAATCGTCGCGCAAAGCGGCCCAGGCGGGCTCGACACCAAGCAGGTCGTCGCCGTGGTGGCCTACCTGCAGCGCTTGGGCAAGGATCTGTATGCCGCGCCGACCCCGGCGGTTGCAGCGGCCACGCCCGCGGCGGCCCGCGAAGGAGAAAAACCATGAATCTCACCGACGTGGTCAGCCATGCCGGCTTTTCGGGCTATGCCCAGATCGGCTTCGTGATCTCGCTTGTCGCCTTCGTCGGGCTGGTGGCCTGGGCGTTCTTGCGTCCGAAATCCTAAATGCAGTCGCACGCCAAGCTCGCGCTCGACGATGACAAGACGACCCACGAGCGGAGGCAGCCATGAGCACCAGCAACCCGCGCGACCTCTTGCGCGAGCACGAGTACGACGGCATTCAGGAATTCGACAATCCCACGCCCGGCTGGTGGAACCTGATCTTCCTCGGGACCTTTCTCTTCGCGATCTGGTACATCCTCTACTACCACGCCAGCACCATCTCGACCTCCGTTGCGCAAGGTTACGAAACCGACGTCTCCGACGACCTCAAGAAGCGCTTCTCGGCCATCGGCGAGCTCAAGCCCGACCAGCCCACCCTACTCAAGTTCATGGTCAACCAAGAATGGAAGCTGGTGGGCGCGTCGGTGTTCAAGGCCAACTGCGTGTCTTGCCACGGCCCCGATGCCGCCGGGCAAATCGGGCCCAACCTCACCGACGACTACTGGAAGAACGTCAAAGAGTTGACCGACATTCCCAAGGTCATCACGAGCGGCGCAGCGGCCGGGGCGATGCCGGCCTGGAAGACGCGCTTGCATCCCAACGAAATCGTACTGGTCGCCGCCTTCGTGGCCTCGCTGCGCGGCAAGAACCTACCGGGCCCGCGTGGTCACGAAGGCGAGCTGATTCCAGCCTGGCCGGCCCCGCCCGCCAAGCCATGAGCAAGCTGCGATGATCGCGAGCGGCATCTTGCAGGAATTGGGGTGGCTCGGATGACTGCCGCGCTGCCGACGCCGCCGGAAGATGTTCTGTCCACGCTCAACCCGGACGGATCGCGCCGGTGGCTTCGCCCGCGCCTATCGCAGGGACGTTTTCTGTCAGCGCGGCGGTTGGTCGCCTGGGTGCTCGTCGCCCTGTTTGTCGCCCTGCCCTTCGTGAACATCGCGGGACGGCCGGCGCTGCTATTCGACGTGCTCCACTGGCGCATGGCCTGCTTTGGCAAGCTGTTCTTGCCGTCGGACACCATCCTCTTCGCGGTCTTCTTGGTCGCAAGCATCGTCGCCATCTTCCTGCTCTCGGCGGTGCTCGGGCGCGTGTGGTGCGGGTGGGGCTGCCCGCAGACCGTGTACATGGAATTCCTGTTCCGTCCGATCGAGCGCTTCTTCGACGGCAAGCCCAAGCGTGGCGGAGGCCTAGCCCGAGAGGCTTCGGCGCCGAGAGTGATCGCCAAGTACCTTACCTTCGCCGTCGCGTCGATGTTGCTGGCCAACATCTTCCTGTCCTATTTCGTCGGCGTATCCAGCCTGCACAGTTGGATCTTCGAATCGCCTGGGCGCCACCCAAGCGCGTTTTTCGTGGTGGCGTTGACCGCGGCGCTGATCTTCTTCGACTTCGTCTGGTTCCGCGAGCAGACCTGCATCGTGGCTTGCCCTTACGGCCGGCTGCAATCGGTGCTGCTGGATCGCGATTCGCTTGTGGTCAGTTACGACGCCCACCGGGGCGAGCCGCGCGGGCCGGTGCGCAGCGCGCGCCTGGCGGTTGCACCCGAGGCGGCGCCCGGCGACTGCGTAGACTGCGGCCTTTGCGTGCAAACCTGCCCGACCGGCATCGACATTCGCGGCGGCCTGCGCATGGAATGCATTGCCTGCGCCCAGTGCATCGACGCTTGCGACGCCGTGATGGACAAGCTCAAGCGGCCGAGCGGGCTCATCGGCTACAGCACCCAGGCTCGGCGCGAAAGTCGCAAAGGGCGCTGGCTGCGCCCGCGCGTGTTCATCTACGGTTCGGTCTTGGCCGCCATTTCCACGCTGCTTGTGGTGATGGGTGCCAAGGCACAGCCGAACGACGTGATCCTGCTGCGCGGGCTGGGCATGCCTTTCACCGTGCTTCCGAACGGCGACATTGTGAACCCTGCGCGCATCAAGATCAGCAACCGCGAAAACACAGATCGGGTCTACACCGTCGAACCGGTCGACGGCAGCGCGCGCTTGCTGCTCGACGATGAGCCGCTGCGGGTCGCCGCCGACGGGACGCTGGTGCGCGCATTCTTGATAGAGGTGCCGCCCTCGGTCTTCAAGAACGGCCAGTCCGAGGTCAAGCTGCGCGTGCGCGATGGCCACCAGTTCGATAAGCAAGTGGGCTACCGGCTGCTCGGCCCGCAAGGAGGTGGAGGGTGACGGCGAAGGCCAAGCGGTCTTTGCGCTGGCCGGCGGCGATTGCGGGGATGTTGCTTCTGCACGTCGTTGGCATGATCGTCGTGGTTCTCATCGCCACCCGGGATCCCAGCTTCGCAGTCGAGCCCAACCACTACCAGAAGGCGCTGGCCTGGGATGCCTTCGAGGCGCGCGCACGGGCCAGCGCGGCCCTGGGCTGGAAGCTCACGGCACGCACCGACGCCGCGCTGGACGGCGCCGGTACCCGCGGCGTCGATCTGGCCATCACCGACCGCGACGGAAAACCTGTGACTGGTGCGCGCGTGGCTATACTGGCTTTCCCGCACGCGCGTGGGGAAGACCGCCTTCGCGTGGATTTGCCCGAGGGCGCGCCGGGACACTACGCGGCCCACGAAAGAATGGTGCGAACCGGAGTCTGGGAGCTGCGTGTGGTGGCGAAGCGCGGCGACGACAGCTTCACCGCGACGCTGCTTCACACCGTGGAAGGAACGCCATGACCCCGCTTTGCGGCGCCGTCTTTTTAGCCAGCCTCCTCGGCAGCCTCCACTGCGCCAGCATGTGCGGGCCTTTCGTGGCTTTCGCCGTATTGAAAGATGCGCGGCGCGGTCCGTGGCTTCTGCAGGCGCTCTATCACGGCGGGCGCTTGCTGGCGTACCTCGCGCTCGGCGCGCTGGCTGGCGGTGTCGGGGCTTCACTCGATTTCGGGGCCTCCTTGCTCGGCATCGGCCGTGTCGCCGGAGTGCTTACTGGCGCCATGCTGGTCCTCATGGGCGGCCGCCGCGTGTTGGCGACGCTGGGCGTGCGCACGCCGTATCTCGCCGGCACGGTAACCGTCGGGCGATTGCTGGCCCGCGCTCAGACCCGGGTTATGCGGGCCGCACCCACGGTACGGTCCCTCGGTACGGGCCTTTGTACGGCGCTGCTTCCCTGTGGCTGGCTGTACGCTTTCGTTGCCATGGCCGCCGGCACTGGCGGCGCCATGCGTGGGATTTTCCTGATGCTGGTCTTCTGGACCGGTACGGTACCCATCCTGGCCGGCATCGGCGCAGGCATACGCCAGGCGCTGGGCCGGGCGGGCCGCTTGGTTCAGGTCGCCACCGCGGTCTTGGTGATTGGCCTCGGCATGCTCTCCATCGTCGGACGCTGGAACATCGTGGTTCCCGCGGCCTCGGCCGCAGCGACGGCGCCGGAGCATCACCGATGTCACTAGCCGTCGGGACAAAGGCCTCGGCCATCGACGTCGCCCTTGCATGCGCCCACTGCGGCCTCCCCGTGCCCGCGGGCATGATCGATGTCAACGCCGCCGAGCAGTTCTGCTGCAAAGGCTGCCGGGTCGTGCGCGCGACCATCGAGGCATGCGGCCTTGGCCAGTATTACGGCATGCGCACCGACGAGGCCGCCGCCCCTGCGCAGCCGACCGGCCGGGCTTACCTGGAATTCGACGATCCGGCCTTCCTCGACCAGCACGCGCCGCTGGTCGCCCCGATCGTGCGAACCATCGAGCTCGTGCTGGAGGGCGTTCACTGCACGGCCTGCGTGTGGCTGCTGGAAAAGCTTCCTCGCGTGCTGCCGGGCGTGGTCGAGGCACGACTCGATTTGCGCCGCGCCAGCTTGCGCGTGACCTGGGACGCGCAGGCGCTGGCGCTCTCGAAGATCGCGCGCACCCTCGACGGATTCGGCTATCGCCCGCACGCCGGACGCGATCCCGGGGCGAGAGCCGCCCGGCAGCGCGAGGATCGGCGCCTGCTGGCCCACATCGGCGTGGCCGGGGCGGGCGCGGGCAACGTCATGCTGCTCGCCTTCGCCCTGTACGGCGGCCACTTCCACGGCATCGAAGCCGAGTACGCGCGCCTGTTCCGTTGGACCAGCCTGCTCATCAGCCTGGTGGTTCTGCTCTGGCCGGGCAGTATGTTCTTGCGCGGGGCCTGGGCAGCGCTACGCACCCGCAGCGCGCACCTCGATTTGCCCATCGCCATCGGTCTTGTGGCGGGCACCATCGCGGGCACGGTCAACACCGTCCTCGACCGCGGCGACATCTTCTTCGATTCGCTCACCGGCCTCGTGTTCCTGCTCTTGGTGGGCCGATTCATCCAGCGCCGAATCGAGCGTCGCGCCGCCGATTCGGTCGAGTTGCTCTTTTCCCTGACCCCGGCCTTCGCCCGCCTGCGCGAGGGCGGTGTGGTGCACGAAGTGTCCGTCGATGCGCTCAAGCCCGACCACGTCGTCGAGGTTCGCCCGGGCGAGTCCTTTCCCGCCGACGGCGTGGTCCTCGACGGCCAGTCGTCGGTCAACCTGGCCCTTCTCACCGGTGAAGCCCGCCCGCAGCCCGTGCGCGAGGGCAGCGTCATCTTCGCCGGATCGGTCAACCTCGGACGCGTCCTCGGCGTCCGCGTGACCGCCAGCGGCCGGGCGACCCGGGTCGGCAAGCTCTTGGCCCTGGTGGAAGAGTGCAGCCGCAGAAGAGCCCCCATCGTGCGCTTGGCCGATCGATTGGCGGGCTGGTTCACCGTGGTGGCGATGGGGCTCTTCGTGGCAACCCTGGTTCTGTGGCTCTTCCTCGATCCCGGCCGCGCGGTGGAGCGAGCGGTGTCACTGCTCATCGTCAGTTGTCCATGCGGGCTGGGCCTGGCCACGCCCTTCGCGGTCTCGGTGGCGCTCGGCCGGGCGGCCCGCCGAAAGATTCTGGTCAAGGGTGGAGAGGTGCTGGAGAAGCTCGCTCGCCAATCCAAGACCTCATCGGTCCTATTTCTCGACAAGACGGGAACCCTGACCGAGGACCGACTGGGCGTGGTGGACTGGCGCGAATCTCCGGCCGGAGCGCCTGTACACCTGCGTGCCTGGGTCGCCGCGGTCGAGAAGCAATCGGCCCACCCCGTTGCGCAGGCGTTTGCCGACGCCGACGGGGGTGATGCACAGGTCAAAATGCTGGCTGCACACGCCAATGGCGTGGAAGGCCAAGCCGAGGGGCGGTCGCTGCTGGTCGGCTCGGAGAGCTTCGTGCGAGCCCGAATCGCAGATGTGCCCGCATGGGCCGAGGATGCCCGCCGCGAGCTCACGGCGCAGGCGCTGACCCCGGTATGGATCGCTCTCGACCAAGCTGTGGTCGCGCTGGCCGGCGTGGGAGGACGAATTCGCGACGACGCTGCGGCCACCATTGCGACGCTCAAGTGCCGCGGCCTGCGCATCGAGATTCTCTCGGGCGACCACCCTGACACGGTGAAGTCGGTGGGCGCCGCGCTGGGGCTGCCACCGCACAGGTGTCACGGCGACCTCTCGCCGGAAGACAAGGTGAAGGCAGTGGAAAGTGCCGCAGCCTCGGGGCCCGTGTTCATGGTCGGCGACGGGGTCAACGACGCCGCAGCCTTATCGGCGGCAACCGTCGGCATCGCGGTCCACGGCGGCGCCGAGGCCAGCCTGGCTGCGGCCGACGTCTACTTGGGCCGACCGGGGATCTCGCCGATCGTCGATGTCTTTGCAAGCGCCGAGCGGACACTGCTCGTCATTCGTCGCTGTCTCGCGGTTTCGCTTGGATACAATCTGGTCGCGGCCACACTGGCCATCACCGGGGTCGTGAACGCCTTGCAGGCCGCCGTGCTCATGCCCGCGGCGTCCTTCACGGTGCTCGGCATGGCGCTTTGGATGCGAACCTTCGCCAAGGAGCCCAACCCGTGTCGGTGATCTACCTGCTGCTTCCCCTTGCCTCTGCGCTGGGCGGGATCGCGGTCTGGGCCTTCGTGCGCGCCACCCGCGCCGGCCAGTTCGACGACCTGGAAACCCCAGCGCATCGAATACTTCACGACGACGAGCCGGCGCCTTCTCCGCGCCGCTGATGTCCAGGCCGCAGCCCCCGCTTGGGCTCAGTTGGCGGTTACGTTGGCGATTGGGAAACTGATGCTTCCGTTCCCGCCCCCAGCCTCCACGTTGATGTGAACCGAGGTCAGGTTCCCCAGGCTCCAGCCCTGGGCCTTCCACGCCGCG
>Ga0265340_10001188_pt1 | contig 14854 bp, 11 predicted proteins | sample 4CB225metaG_FD_202082 | JGI IMG/M metagenome (GOLD analysis project Ga0265340, IMG submission 202082) | Rhizosphere microbial communities from Carex aquatilis grown in University of Washington, Seatle, WA, United States - 4-CB2-25 metaG | ecosystem: Host-associated > Plants > Roots >...
CCCGCGCGCCTCTAGCTGCCAGCTCGCGGATCGTCGGGACGCTGGCCCTGATGCGCTTGTCATCAGTGATGACCGGCGGGCCGTCGCCGCTTGAGTCGAGCGGCACGTTCAGGTCGGCCCGCACAAGTACGGTCCGGCCGGCGACCTCGAGGTCGTCGACAGTACGCATGAGCTCCTCGCCTAGCCGAGACGCGCGGCGACAAGCGCGGCGAGATCGACCAGCCGGCTCGAGTAACCCCACTCGTTGTCGTACCACCCGAGGACCTTGACCGTCTTGCCGCTGGCCATTGTGAGCTGTGAGTCGAAGGTGCACGAGGCGGGCGTTCCGACGATGTCGGACGAAACGATCGGGTCCTCGGTGTAGACGAGGTAGCCCTTCAGCGGGCCTTCTGCGGCCGCCTTGTACGCAGCATTCACTTCTTCCTTGGTGACCTCGCGCTCGAGCTCGACGACGAGGTCGGTGATCGACCCGTCGGGTACTGGCACCCGCAGCGCGAAACCGTCAAGCTTGCCCTTCAGCTCGGGCAGCACGAGCGAGACGGCCTTCGCCGCGCCGGTCGTCGTCGGGATGATGTTCGCAGCGGCAGCCCTGGCCCGGCGAAGGTCCTTGTGCGGGAAGTCGAGGATCACCTGGTCGTTGGTGTACGCGTGCACGGTCGTCATGAAGCCGTGGACGATGCCGAAACTGTCCGACAACACCTTCGCGAGCGGTGCCACACAGTTCGTCGTGCACGACGCGTTGCTGATGATGTGATGCTTGTCGCTGTCGTAGTCACCGTCGTTCACGCCGAGGACGAACGTGCCGTCCTCGCCCTTGGCCGGTGCGGAAATGATGACCTTCTTCGCCCCGGCCGTGATGTGCGCCTTCGCCTTCTCGGCGTCGGTGAAATGGCCAGTCGACTCGATGACGATGTCAACCCCGAGCTCGCCCCAGGGGAGCAGTGCGGGGTCGCGCTGCGACAGCACCTTGACCACTTTGCCGTCGACGGTGATCGAGCCCTCGCCGTGGCTGACCTCGCCCGCGAACGTGCCAAGAACCGTGTCGTATTTCAGCAGGTGTGCCAGCGTCTTGGTATCCGTGAGGTCGTTGACCGCCACGATCTCGATGTTGCTGCCCGGCGAGGCCGCAACAGCGCGGTAGAAGTTACGTCCGATACGACCGAACCCGTTGACGCCAACCCGAATGCTCACGACTCATGCTCCTCGATCGAGAGAAAAACACCACCTTGACCCTAACGGATCACGCAGCGCGGCCTCTCATCGCATTCGCCGAGAACGCTCCCGTGTTAAAGAGCGAGGCCGGTCACGGCACGAGCATGTCCGGTGTCAGGCCAGCTTCAGTGCCGGGCTGACCAAGATCGCTGGCCCGCTTGTCGGCCATCGCCAGCAGCCGCCTGATGCGACCGGCGACGGCATCCTTGGTCATGGGCGGGTCGGCGAGCGCGCCGAGTTCTTCGAGCGATGCCTGAGCGTGCTCGATGCGCAGGTGACCGGCCGCGACCAGATGCTCAGGGGCTTCGTCGCCCAGCAACTCCAGGGCCCGCTTGACCCGGGCACCAGCGGCCACCGCCGCTCGCGCCGACCGGCGCAAGTTGGCGTCGTCGAAGTTGGCCAGCCGGTTCGCGGCCGCCCTCACCTCGCGACGGACCCGCCGTTCCTCCCACGCAAGCACGCTGTCGTGCGCACCGAGCCTGGTCAGCAGCGCACCAATCGCGTCGCCGTCGCGGATCACCACTCGATCGACCCCACGAACCTCTCGAGCCTTGGCCTGGACGCCGAGGCGCCGGGCTGCTCCGACAAGCGCCAGCGCCGCCTCAGGGCCGGGGCAGGTCACCTCAAGAGCGGACGACCGCCCGGGCTCAGTCAACGATCCGTGCGCGAGGAACGCGCCACGCCAGGCCGCCTCCGCGTCACAAACGCCGCCTGACACGACCTGCGGCGGCAGCCCCCGGATCGGCCGGCCGCGCCCGTCGAGCAGGCCGGTCTGCTTGGCCAGCAGGTCGCCGTCCTTCACCACCCGCACGACGTACCGGCTGCCTTTGCGCAAGCCACCCGGCGCAACCACAGCGATGTCGGAGCCGTGGCCGTAGAGCTCTGCGATGTCCTTGCGCAACCGCCGTGCAGACGACCCCGTGTCGAGCTCGGCCTCGACGACGACCCGACCCCCCACCAGGTGCAGTCCGCCGGCGAAGCGCAAGAGCGCAGACGTTTCGGCCTTGCGGCAGCACGACTTGGTGACTGTCAGCCGCGACAGTTCGTCCTTCACCGCTGACGTCATCGCCATCGTCTTACCGTCCGTTCCTGAAGCGTCAGTGTTCTTGGAGACCCGCGTCCTCAAAGCTCCCCTTGAAGATCCACGCATACGCGGCCGCAAGCAGCTCAGGGTCATGGCGCGGGCTGCCGTCGCTCATCGCGACGGGTGCCAACACCAATCGACCTCCCATGTCAGCGGCTACTGCTCGCAACGTATCTGCCTTGGCAACAACCCTCTCGTCGGCGAGCACCACATCGATCGACAGCTCGGGTGCGTGGGCGGCCAAGACGTCGAGGTGAGCTTCCGGTGAGAAGTCGGCGGTCTCCCCCGGTTGCGGGGCGAGATTGAGCGCGATGACCTTCCGGGCCGGTGTCTCGATCAAAGCTTTCGCTAGCTCGGGCACCAGCAAGTGCGGAAGCACGCTGGAAAACCACGAGCCCGGCCCGAGAACGACCCAATCAGCATCGAGGATCGCGCTAACGGCTTGTGGACAGGCCGGCGGGTCGGCGGGCACCAAGCTGACCGACACCACGCGTCCAGTTGCGGTCGCCACTTCAACTTGTCCGCGCACCGTGCGCGTCGCCGTCGGATCTGCTGGATCGAACGCCGTCACCTCGGCCTCGATGTCGAGCGGGGTGACCGACATCGGAAGGACCCGGCCATGGGCACGCAGCAGTCGGCCGACAAGTTCGAGTGCGGCCACCTCGTCACCGAGCAATTCACTGATGGCCACGATCAGCAGATTGCCGAGCGCGTGGTCGTTCAGTTGGCCGGTGCTGTCGAACCGGAACTGGACGACCTCGGCCCAGATCCGCCCCCAGGGGTCGTCACCACACAGCGCCGCGAGCGCCTTGCGCAAATCACCAGGCGGTAAGACGCCGAATTCACGGCGCAGCCGCCCGCTCGACCCGCCGTCGTCGGAGACGGTAACGACGGCGGTCAGGTTGTCGGTGACGCGGCGCAGCGCCGACAACGACGCCGCCAGGCCATGCCCGCCGCCGAGGGCAACCACCCGCGGGCCGCGCGCGGCCGGAGATGTCGGGGGCAAGAGACCGCCGACGTCTCCCAGATGCAACCCGGGCGGCAATCCGGGCGCACGGCGCTCGAATCCCAAACCAGCCGCTCCCCGCACTACGTCTGGCGCTCCCCGCACTGCATCTGGCGCTTCCCGCGGCGGGACCGCGGAGGTCATTCGCGGCCTAGATCCCGGTGCGTCACCTGAACTTCGATGGGATCGCGGGGCGGAACTCCGGACCGGGTGGCGTGTCCGCGGGTCGAGTAGTTCGGATGCAGCGCCTCGAGCCGCGCGGCGAGCTGTTCGGCGATCGCGACGCTGCGGTGCTTGCCGCCGGTACACCCGACCGCGAGGGTCATGTACCGCTTGCCCTCACGCTGGTACCCCTCGACAAGGATCGCGAGTATTTCCGTGTAGCGATCGAGAAATTCTTGCGCGCCCGGCCTGCTCAGCACATAGTCGCGGACCGACTCATCGCGACCTGTCAACGGGCGCAACTCAGGAACCCAATGCGGATTCGGTAAGAACCGGCAGTCAACGACCAGGTCGGCATCGACCGGGAGCCCGTATTTGTAGCCGAAAGAGACGACAGTTGCCCGCATCGTGGGCTCGTTGGCATCAGCGAACGCCGACACGATCTTCGCTCGTAGTTCATGCACGTTGAGACGCGTCGTATCGACGACGAGGCCAGCCTCTCCCCGCACGTCGCGCAGCAGCTCGCGTTCGCGTGCGATGCCGTCGACCAAGCGACCGTCACCTTGCAAGGGGTGCGGCCGCCGGACGTTTTCGAATCGCCGGACAAGTTCCTCGTCTGATGCTTCGAGGAAGAGCACCTGCGGTTCGGCGCCTCGTCGCACGAGGGACGACAGCGCGCTCTGCAGATCGGAGGTGAAGCCCCGGCTGCGGACATCGACCACGGCCGCGATCTTGGTGATCGCCCCGCCGCTTCGGGTGCCGAGCTCGACCATGGTGTCGAGCAAGCCAGGTGGCAGGTTGTCGACGACGAACCACCCGAGATCCTCAAGAGACTTCGCCGCGGTGCTGCGACCGGCCCCCGAGAGTCCGGTCAGCACAACCAGCTGCAGCGGCTCCTGCTCCGGCGCCGGAAGCGTCACGCTCACGTCTTCGTCTCCTCGCCGGCCTGCGTGCCCGCCGTGCCCGCAGCACTCGCCGTCCGCGAAACCGTCCCTGCTAGGGCTGCGTGCACCACTTCCGCCGTCCCTCGCCCGATGCCCGTGACCTCGGCGAGCTCGTCGACCGACGCCGCCCGCACTCGCTTCACCGATCCGAAGTGTCGCAGTAATGCGGCACGTCGGGTGGAGCCGAGCCCCGGGATTCCTTCAAGAGCACTACGTGTCATGGACGCCGACCGCTTCGCCCGGTGATAACTGATCGCGAATCGGTGCGCTTCGTCACGAACCCGCTGCAGCAGGTAGAGGCCCTCGCTGCTGCGCGGCAGGATCACCGGATCCGGGTCGTCCGGGCGCCACACCTCCTCGAGTCGTTTCGCGAGGCCGACGAGAGCGATGTCGTCGATCCCGAGCTCGTCGAGTGCCTTCTTGGCCGCGGTGACCTGCGGCTGACCGCCGTCGACGACCACCAGATTCGGTGTGTAGGCGAACTTGCGAGGCCGCCCGGTGTCGGGATCGATCATCGTCCGGACAGACCCGTGTGGATCGCTGTCGTCTGGCTCCGGTAGCTCCTCCATCTGCAGATCGCTGGCGGCGCGCTCGTCGAGATATCGGCGGAACCGGCGAGTAATGACTTCGTGAATCGCGGCGACATCGTTCGCGGTAGCCCGATCTGCAGGCTCCGGCTCGGCATGCGGAGCGGGATCGGGCGGCAACGCGCCGCTACCCACCGACGTGATCGCGAAGCGGCGGTATTCGCTCTTGCGGGCGAGACCATCCTCGAAGACGACCATCGAGGCGACGACGTCGGTGCCTTGCAGGTTGGAGATGTCGTAGCACTCGATGCGCAGCGGGGCCTCATCGAGTTGGAGTGCATCTTGGATCTCCTGCAGGGCACGGCCACGAGCGGTCAGATCGCCGGCTCGCCTGGTCTTGTGCAGCATCAGGGACTGCGCCGCATTGCGCGCAACGGTCTCCATCAGCGCTCGTTTGTCGCCGCGCTGCGGCACCCGGAAGTCGACGCGTGAACCGCGCCGCGCGCTCAACCATTCGGTGACTGTCTCCAACTCGGCAGGCAGTTCGGGCACCAGAACCTCGCGCGGAACCTCGGCAGCGGCGCCGACCAGCTCGTCGACATCGCCGTAGAGCTGGGTGACGAAGTGCTCGACCAGGTCAGCGGTCGTGACGTCCTCGACCTTCTCAACAACCCAACCACGCTGCCCTCGCACCCGCCCGCCGCGAACGAAGAACACCTGCACCGCCGCCTCGAGCTGATCCTCGGCCATCGCGATGACGTCGGCGTCGGTCGCGTCGGCGAGCACAACTGTCTGCTTTTCCATCGCGCGTCGTAGCGCCGCAATGTCGTCGCGCAACCGCGCAGCGCGCTCATACTCCTGCTCGGTCGCAGCCTGCTTCATCTCCCGCTCAAGCCGCTTGAGGTAGGCGTCGGGATGGCCCGCCATGAAGTCACAGAAGTCCTCGACGATCTTTCGGTGTTCGTCGATCGAGACCCAGCCGACGCACGGCGCTGCGCACTTGCCGATGTGCCCCAGGAGGCACGGCCGACCGGTCTGCTCGGCTCGCCGGTAGACACCGTTCGAGCAGGTGCGCATCGGAAAGACCCGTAGCAACAAGTCGAGAGTTTCGCGGATCGCCCAGGCATGCGAGTAGGGGCCGAAGTAGCGGATGCCCTTGCGTTTCGCACCGCGCATCACCATGGAACGCGGGACCTCGTCGGAGATCGTCACGGCGAGATAGGGGTAGCTCTTGTCGTCGCGGTACTTGACGTTGAACCGCGGGTCGAACTCCTTGATCCAGTTGTACTCGAGCTGGAGAGCCTCGACCTCGGTCGCCACGACGGTCCAGTCGACCCGGCTCGCGCTGCAGACCATCGCCTGGGTGCGGGGGTGCAGCACTGCCACGTCGGCGAAGTAGGAGTTGAGCCGGGACCGCAGGTTCTTCGCCTTGCCGACGTAGACAACCCGATCGTGGGTATCACGGAACCGATAGACACCTGGCGATTCGGGGATCGAGCCGGTCGCGGGCCGATAACTCGCGGGGTCTACCACGGCATCCAGCCTACCGACGGCGACGACGAAACGCGGTCCACCGCGGTCCGCCTCCCCACGCTGTCGTGCCCTCTCGCCACGTGCGGCGTACCCCCGTCTACCCCCGTGCGGCAGCTACCTTCCGGGGACGCCGAGCAGTCGGCAGCGGCGTCGTCGATTGCGCGGCCAGCAGGTGGCGCAGGAACACCCCGGTGTGGCTGTCGTCATTGCCGGCGAGCTGCTCGGGACTGCCCTCGGCGACCACGAGCCCGCCGCCGGACCCGCCCTCGGGACCCATATCGATGACCCAGTCGGCTGTCTTCACCACGTCGAGGTTGTGCTCGATCACCACCACGGTGTTGCCCTTGTCAACAAGGGATTGCAGGACGCCGAGCAGCTTGCGGACGTCTTCGAAGTGCAGCCCGGTCGTCGGTTCGTCTAGGACGTAGACCGTGCGGCCGGTCGACCGCTTCTGCAGTTCGGACGCGAGTTTCACGCGTTGCGCCTCGCCGCCGGACAGCGTCGGCGCGGGCTGCCCGAGCCGCACGTAGCCGAGGCCCACCTCGACCAGCGTGGCCAGATGCCGCGCGATCGCCGGGATCGCGGCGAAGAATTCCGCCGCTTCCTCGATCGGCATGTCGAGTACGTCGGCGATCGTCTTGCCCTTGAAGTGCACATCGAGCGTCTCGCGGTTGTAGCGCGCGCCGTGGCATACCTCGCACGGGACGTAGACGTCGGGCAGGAAGTTCATCTCGATCTTGATGGTGCCGTCGCCCGCGCATGCCTCGCAGCGGCCGCCCTTCACATTGAAGGAGAAACGACCTTGCAGGTAACCGCGAATCTTCGCCTCGGTGGTCTCGGCGAAGAGTTTGCGAATGTTGTCGAAGACCCCGGTGTAGGTGGCCGGATTCGACCGTGGGGTGCGACCGATCGGACTCTGATCGACATGGATGGCCTTGTCGACCTGGTCGAGACCGGTAATCCGCAGGTGCCTACCCGGCACCGTCTTTGCACCGTAGAGCTCGCGCGCGAGCGCCGCGTAAAGGATGTCGTTGACCAACGTCGACTTGCCGGAGCCCGACACACCGGTAACGGCGACGAGACAGCCGAGCGGGAAGCTCACATCGACGTCGCGCAGATTGTGTTCGCGGGCACCCTTGACCACCAGCGCCCGCTTCGGGTCGGGCGCCCGACGCTTCGTCGGCACGTCGATCTTTCGACGCCCTGAAAGGTAGGCGCCAGTCAAGGAATCCTTGCTGGCAAGGAGATCCTTGACCGAGCCGGAGACCACTACCTGGCCACCGTGCTCGCCCGCGCCGGGGCCGATGTCGACGACCCAGTCGGCAGTGCGAATGGTGTCTTCGTCGTGCTCGACAACGATGAGGGTGTTGCCGAGATCGCGCAGCCGTATCAACGTGTCGATCAGCCGGTGGTTGTCGCGTTGGTGCAGACCAATGCTCGGCTCGTCGAGCACGTACAGGACGCCGACAAGCCCTGACCCGATTTGCGTTGCCAGCCTGATGCGTTGTGCTTCGCCCCCGGCAAGCGTGCCGGCGGCGCGATCGAGCGACAGGTAGTGCAGCCCGACATCGAGCAGGAATCCCAAGCGCGAGTTGACTTCCTTGAGCAGTCGCTCGGCGATCTGCTTCTCGCGCGGTGACAGTTCGAGGCTACGAAGGAACGTCGCGCACTCGCCGATGGGCAACCCCGCGACGTCGGCGATGGATTTGTCATCGAGCGTCACCGCGAGCGACACCGGCTTCAGCCGCTTGCCGTGGCATTCCGCGCACGGCACCTCGCGCATGTAGCCCTCAAACTTCTCCCGGCTCCATTCGCTCTCGACCTCGGCATGACGACGTTCGATGAACGGGATCACGCCCTCGTAGGTCGTGTAGTACGAACGCTCGCGGTTGTAGCGGTTCTTGTAGCGGACGTGAACCTGCTCGTCGTAGCCGTAGAGCACGGCCCTACGTACCTTGATCGGCAGCTTGTTCCACGGCGTCGCGGTGCTGAAGCCCATAGTGTCGGCGAGCGAATCGAGCAGCCGCGCGAAGTAATCGGAGCCGTGACCACCCGCCCAGGGCGCAATCGCACCCTTGGCGATAGACAAGCTCCCGTCGGAAACAATCAGATCTGGATCGACCTCGAGCTTGGTGCCGAGCCCGGTGCATTCGGTGCACGCACCAAAGGGCGAGTTGAAGGAGAACGAGCGCGGCTCGAGCTCTTCGAAGGACAGGTCGTCGTAGGTGCACGCGAGGTGCTCGGAGAAGACGCGCTCGCGGTGCGGATCGTCGTCGGGCAGGTCGACGAACTCCAAGGTGAGCAAGCCCCCGGCGAGTTTCAACGCGGTCTCGACCGAGTCGGTCAACCGGCGCTTCGCGGACTCTTTCACCGCGAGCCGATCGACGACGACCTCGATGGTGTGCTTCTCCTGCTTCTTCAACCTCGGCGGCTCGGTCAACGGATACACCACGCCATCGACACGCACCCGCGCGAACCCCTTGGTCTGCAGGTCGGCGAACAGGTCGGCGTACTCGCCCTTACGACCGCGGATCAGCGGCGCGAGCACCTGGAAACGGCTGCCTTCGTCGAGCTCAAGGATGCGGTCAACGATCTGCTGCGGGGTCTGCCGCGAGATCGGCCGCCCGCAGATCGGGCAGTGCGGGTGCCCGATCCGCGCATAGAGCAGTCGCAGGTAGTCGTAGACCTCGGTGATCGTGCCGACCGTCGATCGCGGGTTGCGAGAGGTCGACTTCTGATCGATCGAGACCGCAGGCGACAGGCCCTCGATGAAGTCGACGTCGGGCTTGTCCATCTGGCCGAGGAACTGCCGGGCATATGCCGACAGCGACTCGACGTAGCGCCGCTGGCCCTCGGCGAAGATCGTGTCGAAGGCCAGGCTCGACTTCCCTGAGCCCGACAGCCCGGTGAAGACGATCAGGGAGTCGCGCGGCAGGTCGAGCGAGACGTCCTTGAGGTTGTGCTCGCGTGCGCCGCGGATCACCAGACGATCGACCATGCCGCGGCTGCCCCATCCCGTCGCCTCGGGTCGTCTCGAGCCTGCTGCTCGAGCCCGCTCACCCGGGTGTCCCCCGGGCTCGTCCATCGTAGGTGCGACCTCCGACAGAAACTCGGGCGCACAAAACGGGAGCGGTTGACACCTGTTCGCCGGTAGCGTCCGGCAGGTGAACCAACACTGGGATCCTGCGCCGGATTCCGCCGAGATTGCCGCGGCGACGTCCCGGTTGCTCGCGACGGCAAGAACCCTGTCGGACGCCGAGGTGCTCGCGCCGTCCGCCCTGCCGGGGTGGTCCCGGGGTCACGTGCTGACCCACATCGCCCGCAACGCTGACAGCCTGGTGAACCTGCTCAGGTGGGCGGCTACCGGCGTGGAGCACGCCCAGTACCCGAGCGCGGCAGCGCGCAACGCTGAGATCGACGCGGGCGCTGGCCGGTCTGCCGCCGAGCAGCTGGCCGATGTCGAGGTGTCGCACGAGCGCTTCGAGCACGCCGTGACGGCGGTCCCAGCTGGCCATTGGCAGCACGAGGTGCGTTGGCTCTCTGGAGAGCCCCGGCCAGCCACGAAGATCCTCGAGGCGCGGCTTCGCGAGGTGGCGATCCATCACGTTGATCTCGACGCCGGCTACCCGGCGTCCGACTGGTCTTCGCAGTTTGCTTTGAGGGTCTTGGTCTCGGTCCTGCCGGCGCTCGAGGTCAGGGGAATCGAACCGGTGACCTTGGTGCCGACCGACGTCGACCTCCGGATCGATCTGGCCGGCGGCTCAGCGGTCGAGGTTCGCGGCGCCGCATCAGCGCTCGCGATGTGGGTGCTCGGCCGCGACCACGGCTCGACGCTCGACGTGACGGGCGGGCAGCTCCCGACGCCGCCCGCCTGGACCTGATCTCGTCCACTGCGCGCCGACCGGACACGCAGCCCTGGCCCATCGGCCACCCGCAGCCCTGGCCCATCGGCCACCCGCAGCCCTGGCCGATCGGCCACCCGCAGCCCTGGCCGATCGGCCACCCGCAGCCCTGGCCGATCGGCCACAATGATCGGCATGCCATCTGACGACTACACCGGCGATGTCTCGGTCGGCGGCCCCGCTGCCGTGCGCGAGCTGCCCGGACTCCGGATCACCAAGATCGCGGTCGGGCCTTACAACAACAACGCCTACCTGCTTCGGTGTACCGCCACCGGGGACACGATGCTGATCGACGCGGCCGCCGAACCCGACCGCCTACTGGCGGCGCGCGGCGACGGGTTGCTCGTCAGCGTTGTGACGACGCATCAGCATCCCGATCACTGGCAAGGCCTCGAGGCAGTCGTCGGCGTGACCGGTCCGGCGGTCATCTCTCATCCGCTCGACGCACCCGGTCTTCCGATACCGACGACAGAAACGGTCGAGGACGGCGATGTGCTGGCGATCGGGAACGCGCAGGTGAAGGTCATTCACCTGTTGGGCCACACTCCTGGAAGCATCGCTCTTGTGTACGACTGGGACTCGGCGGCGCCACACATCTTCACCGGCGACTCGCTGTTTCCGGGCGGGCCTGGAAACACGCACAAGAACGCGGCCAACTTCACCTCGCTGATGGACGACCTGGAGGAGAAGGTGTTCGGGGTCTTTCCGGACGCGACGTGGGTCTACCCGGGTCATGGTGCCGACACGACGTTAGGCGTCGAGCGCCCGCATCTGGGTGAGTGGCGCGCCCGCGGCTGGTAGCCCACGCCTATTCGTCCGGCAGACCCCAACGGCTCCTTCGGCGCGCGGCTGCACGACGTGCGAATTCCTTGGCACCGAGGAAGTAGCTGACGGCGACACAGGTAAAGAGAATCCCTAGGGCAAGGTGCACCAGGCCCGGCTGAACGATCTCAGCTATCCAGTAGAAAGCCGCGACGAGCGCCCAGATCACGCCGCCGAGCCGGTACCACTGGGTCGTCCGCCGCTCAGGCATCGCTGCAGACTACCGGGTGCTGAACAACTCGGGATTCGGGATTCTTCGGGCGGCCCGTAGTAGGTTCGCAACGAGAAAGCTCGCACAGAGACTGGGGGCAGCGGTGGTCCTGTACGTGTGGCTCGTCATCGCTGCCGTCGTGCTCGGGGTCGGCGCATTGCTCGGATTGATGGATCGCCGAGCGCGACGCGAAGGACATGTCATTCGCCGTCCATCTTCGATGGCTGACATTGAGTTTGCCAGGCGAATGAACGTGCGTCGCGCACGATCCCGCGCAGCCGCGTCGAGGAGTAAGTACCCGCGGCTGTAACGCCGAGCTCACAGTGGCTCGAGCAGGGCCTCGTTCCATGCCTGGATGTACCACTTGGCGACGAGACCGTTATGTACGAAGGGGTCAGTTGCCGCAAACTCCTCGGCGGCTTCGCGGGTCGTGAACACCGCAAGTGCGCCTTCGCGGTTCGCGTACGGGCCAATCAGCAGCAGCGTGCCCTGCTCACGAAACACTGCCCACCGAGCGCGGTGTGCGGGAAACTGCGCTCGCAGCTCCTCCATGTCGAGGTCTGGGGGCGACTCGTAGATCAAGACGTATTTCATCGCGAGCGACGATATCCAGGGATCGCCCTTTTCAACAGGCCTCGCGTTCCACAGACCTCGTGCAGCAGCGCCCGGCCGGAAGCTGGGCGATCAGCGGACGCCGGCGGCCTCCATGCCACGCAGTTCCTTCTTGAGCTCGTGTATCTCGTCGCGCAGCCGCGCTGCTAGCTCGAAGTGCAACTCGGTCGCGGCCGCGTGCATCTGCTCGGTGAGCTGCGCGATGAGTTCGCCGAGCTCTTCGCGTGGCATGCCTGCGAGTTCACGCGCGTGCGCACCAGCACCGCGGGAGGAGAGCCCTGGCACCGGCGCCTTACCTCGGCTCATTTGGCGGCCGCCACCGCCGATGAGCGCCTGCGTGTCGACGTCCTCGCGAACGATCGAGTCGAGAATGTCAGCGATCTTCTTGCGCAACGGTTGCGGGTCGATCCCTCGTTCGACGTTGTACGCAACCTGCTTGGCGCGGCGCCGGTTGGTCTCGTCGATCGCGTGCGCCATCGACGCGGTGACGGTGTCGGCGTACATGTGCACCTGGCCCGACACGTTTCGCGCGGCCCGGCCGATGGTCTGGATCAGCGATGTGCCGGAGCGAAGGAACCCTTCTTTGTCGGCGTCGAGGATCGACACCAGCGATACCTCGGGCAGGTCGAGACCTTCCCGCAGCAGGTTGATACCGACAAGCACGTCGAACTCACCGAGCCGAAGCTCGCGCAATAACTCGACGCGACGCAAGGTGTCGACCTCACTGTGCAAGTAACGCACTCGAATGCCGAGCTCGAGTAAGTAGTCGGTGAGGTCTTCGGACATCTTCTTCGTCAAGGTCGTGACAAGCACTCGCTCGTTTCGCTCGGCCCGCAAGCGGATCTCGTGCACGAGGTCGTCGATTTGGCCCTTGCTCGGCTTGACCACGATCTCGGGGTCGACGAGGCCCGTCGGCCTAATCACCTGCTCGACGACGTCGCCCTGGACCCGGCCCAACTCGTAAGGCCCCGGCGTAGCCGAAAGGTAGACCGTCTGACCGATGCGATCGACGAACTCCTCCCAGCGAAGCGGCCGATTGTCCATCGCACTCGGCAACCGGAAACCGTGCTCGACAAGGTTGCGCTTGCGCGACATGTCGCCCTCGTACATACCGCCGATTTGCGGCACCGTGACGTGTGATTCGTCGATGACGAGCAAGAAGTCTTCGGGGAAGTAGTCAAGCAACGTGTTCGGTGCGGTGCCGGGGGCGCGGCCATCGATGTGCCGGCTGTAGTTCTCGATACCTGAGCAACTGCCGACCTGTCGCATCATCTCGAGGTCGTACGTCGTGCGCATGCGCAGCCGTTGTGACTCGAGCAACTTGCCTTGCTTTTCAAGCTCGGCAAGGCGTTCCTCAAGCTCAGCCTCGATACCCGCGATCGCTCGCTCCATGCGCTCCGGGCCTGCGACGTAGTGCGAGGCCGGGAACACGTAGAGCTCTTTGTCTTCGGTGACGAGCTCGCCAGTCAACGGATGCAGTGTTGAGAGCCGCTCGATCGTGTCGCCGAACATCTCGATGCGGACGGCGAGCTCTTCGTACTGCGGGATGATCTCGATTGTGTCGCCGCGCACCCGGAACGTGCCGCGAGTGAACGCCACATCGTTGCGGGTGTACTGAATCTCGACCAGCTTGCGCAGCAGCTTGTCGCGCTCGATTTCTTCGCCGACCTTCAGCCTGACCATGCGGTCGACGTACTCCTGCGGCGTGCCGAGGCCGTAGATGCATGACACGCTCGCCACCACGACGACATCACGTCGCGTGAGCAAGCTGTTCGTCGCCGAGTGCCGCAACCGTTCGACCTCGTCGTTGATCGAGGAGTCTTTCTCGATGTAGGTATCGGTCTGCGGGATGTAGGCCTCGGGCTGGTAGTAGTCGTAGTAGCTCACGAAGTACTCGACGGCATTGTTCGGGAGCATCTCGCGCAACTCGTTGGCGAGCTGCGCCGCGAGCGTCTTGTTCGGAGCCATCACGAGAGTGGGCCGCTGAAGGCGCTCGACCAGCCAGGCGGTGGTCGCCGACTTGCCGGTACCGGTGGCACCGAGGAGCACGGCGTCGCGGTCGCCGCGCCTGATGCGCGCCTCGAGATCGGCGATCGCGGTCGGCTGGTCGCCGGACGGGGTGAAGTCGCTGACAACCTGCAGCGGTGCCACGCTGCGCACAAGATCGGTGACGGGTCTCACGCAGAACACCGTACGTGGTCGGCCGGACAGTTTCCTGCGCGAACGGAGCCGCCGGCTCGTCAGGGCGTCTCAAGGGATCGGGCAGCCGATGTCCTGGTGGTCCACGCGACCCGCGGTCACGACGACCTTTTGGTCGGCGCAGCCGGTCACGACGTAGCTGCCGGGCGCCAACGTGAAGCTGTAAGTGCCGTCGGTCCCGGTCACCACGGATGCCACCAAGTGGCCGTTCTGAGTCGCCGTGAGGGTGATACCAGTCCCAGGGTTGCCGTCGTCGGCCATCTTCCCGTTCACCAACGGCCCGCCGTACATCCGCGCAACGCCAGTAACGGTCCCCACCGCAACGATCGCGCCGGACGCCGACGGGCTAGCGACCGGCGATACCTGCACGCCGCTTAAATCAGCGGCGGACTGCTCTGCGCTCGCGCCCGAAGGCGCGCACCCGGCAACCGCGGCAAAGATCACGACGCCAACCCATCGCCGTCCGCCCGCGGTCATGGCTGTTCGACGCAACGGCAACCTGCGGGGTTGCACTTCACACCTCATGTGGTTGCTGAAACCGCCCAAAACACCCTGGCCGACAACCACACGGGGAGTGAAGTTGGCCAGGTCTAGAGGCGGCCGGGGCGGGTGTGACGCGCGCGCATATTTGGTGCCACAG
>Ga0265340_10001191_pt1 | contig 14849 bp, 12 predicted proteins | sample 4CB225metaG_FD_202082 | JGI IMG/M metagenome (GOLD analysis project Ga0265340, IMG submission 202082) | Rhizosphere microbial communities from Carex aquatilis grown in University of Washington, Seatle, WA, United States - 4-CB2-25 metaG | ecosystem: Host-associated > Plants > Roots >...
TGTCGGTTAAGAAAAAGCCTCTCGTTGTCGTCACGCGCAAGCTGCCGGACTCGATCGAGACCCGCATGCGCGAGCTGTTCGACGCCCGCCTCAATCTCGACGATACGCCGTTGACGCCGGAACAGATCGCGGACGCGGTCCGCTCGGCCGACGTGCTGGTGCCGACCGTCACCGACGAGATCACCGAAGAAGTGCTCAAGCAGCCCGACTGCAAGCTCCGGCTGATCGCCAATTTCGGCAACGGCGTCGACAATATCGATGTGGCGGCGGCCCATGCGCGCGGCATCACCGTCACCAACACGCCGAAGGTTCTGACCGAAGATACCGCCGACATGACCATGGCGCTGATTCTGGCGGTGCCGCGTCGGCTGGTCGAAGGCGCTTCCATTCTCACCGAGGGCAAGGACTGGCCGGGCTGGTCCCCGACCTGGATGCTCGGCCACCGCATCGGCGGAAAACGCCTCGGCATCATCGGCATGGGCCGCATCGGCCAGGCCCTGGCGCGCCGGGCCCGGTCTTTCGGCCTGCAGATTCACTACCACAACCGCCGTCCGGTGGCGCCGCGCATCGCCGAGGAATTGGGCGCGACCTATTGGGAGAGCCTCGACCAGATGCTGGCGCGGATGGACATCATCTCGGTGAACTGTCCGCATACGCCGGCGACGTTTCATCTGTTGTCGGCGCGGCGCCTGAAGCTGATCCGCAAGGACGCCTATATCGTCAATACCGCACGCGGCGAGGTGATCGACGAAGAGACGCTGGTCAAATTGATCGAGGCTGGCGACGTCGCCGGCGCCGGCCTGGACGTCTATGAGAACGAGCCCGCGGTCAATCCGAAACTGGTGCGGCTGGCGAAGGCCGGCAAGGTGACGCTGCTGCCGCACATGGGCTCGGCCACCATCGAAGGCCGCGTCGAGATGGGCGAGAAGGTGATCATCAACATCCGCACCTTCCTCGACAACCACAAGCCGCCGGACCGCGTGCTGCCGGGGATGCTTTGAACGACGCAGTCGCCAACTACCGGTGCGCGCTCAGATCGGTGATGACGAGCGCATCGCCGTTGAGCGGATTGAGTGGATCGCGCGCATAGCGCAGCGTTTCGAACCGCATCGCGCGGGCGTCGACCATCAACAGCCGCCCGACCAGGCCCTCGCCGAAGCCGACGATTTCGCGGATCGCCTCCAGCGCCATCATCGATCCCAGCACGCCGGCGAGCGCGCCCATCACGCCGGCCTCGGCGCAGGCCGGGACCGTACCGGGCGGCGGCGGTTCGGGAAACAGGCAGCGATAGGTCGGATTTAATTCGCCTGCAGCGTTTTTCTCGTGCGCGCGGATCGTGGTCAGCGATCCGTCGAACTGGCCGAGCGCCGCCGTGATCAGCGGCTTGCCGGCGAGGAAACAGGCGTCCGATACCAGATAGCGGGTTTCGAAATTGTCAGACCCGTCGAGCACCAGATCGTAGCTGCCGATCAACGTCATCGCATTGTCGGCATCGAGCCTGGTGGCATGCGCCGCAAACTGGACATGGGGATTGAGCCCATGGATGCGTTCGGCCGCGGTATCGACCTTGCGCCGGCCGATATCCGGCGTGGCGTGGATGATCTGGCGCTGCAGATTGGACAGCGAGACGATGTCGTCATCGACCACGCCGAGCGCGCCGACGCCGGCGGCGGCAAGATACATCAGCGCGGGCGCGCCGAGGCCGCCGGCGCCGATCACCAGCACGGACGCTTCCTTCAACGCCGCCTGGCCGGGGCCGCCGACCTCGCGCAGCACGATATGGCGGGCGTAGCGTTCGAGCTCCTGGGCACTCAGCATGGTCAAATCATATCCCGCGGTTGCGCTACGCTCTCGTCGTCATTTCGAGCCACGATTGGCTGAACCCGCCGCCTGTTGTGACCGACCAAGCAGATGTGCTTAATTGGCCGGCACGTCAATGACCCCGAGAATTCCCATGAGATCGATGCTGACGGCAACATTGATATTCATGGCCGCGGGGGCTTGCGCACATGCGCAGATGACGGCGCCGTCGACAGCGGGCACCAAGCCGAAGACGGTCACCACCGTGCCGATCCGCCCGGCACTGCAAACCCCGGTCGATACCGCCAACGCGATGGCGCAGGCCGAGCGGCTGGCGATCCAGTCGGATCTCGCCTGGGTCGGCCAGTACAATGGTGCCATCACAGGCGAAGTCAGCGAGCGCATGGTCGCCGCCATCAAGGAGTTCCAGAAGGACCGCGGCGGCAAGCAGACCGGCGTGCTCAATCCGCAGGAGCGCAGCGTGCTGGCCGAGACTGCGCGACGGCGGCAGGACAATGTCGGCTGGAAGATCGTCACCGATGCCGGCAGCGGCGCGCGGCTTGGGGTGCCCACAAAACTGGTCCCGCAGCAATCGAGCGACGCCAACGGCGCCAAATGGAGTTCTGCCACCGGCACCATCCAGATCCAGCTGGCGCGGCGCAAGCAGGCCGACCCGACCACGGCAAAGCTCGCCGAGCAGGAAAAGAAGGAACCCGCCGGCCGCAAGGTCGACTACAGCGTGGTCAAGCCGGATTTCTTCGTGCTGTCGGGCATGCAGGGCCTGAAGAAATTCTACGTGCGCGGCACCTTCAAGGGCGACGAGGTTCGTATCCTGACCATTCTCTACGACCAGGCCACCGAAGGCACCGTGGAGCCGGCGGTGATCGCGATGTCGAGCGCCTTCAATCCGTTTCCATCGGGTACCGGCCCGGCGCCGCGCAAGACCGTCGAATACGGCACCGGCGTGGTCGTCAGCGGGGACGGCGCGATTCTGACCGACCGCGAGAGCACCGATGGCTGCCTCGCAATCACGATCGGCGGCTTCGGCAATGCCGACCGCGTCGCCGAGGACAGGGATCACGGTCTTGCGCTGCTGCGCATCTACGGCGCACGCGGCTTGAAGCCGCTGGACCTGCGCAACGGCGCCGCGAAAGCCGCCGTCGAACTCACCGGCATCGCCGATCCGCAAAACCAGGGCGGCGGCGCCGCCGTGAGCAGCGTCAAGGCTCAGGCTGCGCCGGTTGGCGGCGGCGGCGATGCCGCGCTGTCGCCGGCACCGGCGCTCGGCTTTTCCGGCGCGGCGGCGCTCGATGCCGACGGCAAATTCGCCGGCCTCGCGCTATTGAAGCCGGCAGTCGTTGCCGGGCCGGCGGTAGCCACGCCCACAGCACAGGCGGTGCTGGTAACGGCGGACGCCGTGCGGGAGTTTTTGAAGGCAAACAGCGTCAATGCGACGAGCGGCGGATCATCAGATGCGAAGGCATCTGTGGTGCGCGTGATCTGCGTGAGGAAATAGGCACTCCGAACCCGGCTTTTTCGCCCGCTGCGGCTGCCGGAAATCTGCCGCGAATCCGTATTGTTCCGGGGAGTAGTCGTCCGGAATAGTCATATGCCTAACAAACGGTATCGTCACAGTGTTTAGTGATTCGGACAGCCGCGATTCCCGTAGGGGATCGGGCGGGCACGTCCTGAGCGTCAATTGCTCGGCGTCGCAGAATGCGACGCACACTCAGTGTGCGTACCGCATGTCCCCTTAAACAAACTCTCCAAAGGATTTTCTACTATGCAGACGATTGTACTTGCCACCCAAAAGGGCGGCAGCGGTAAGAGTACGCTTGCCATCGGCCTGGCGCTGACCGCGATACAGGCCGGCCATACGGTCCGCCTGATCGAGACCGATCCGCAAGGCACCCTTTCCAACTGGCAGAACCGCCGCCCCTACGCCGAACCCATCGTCGAGCCGGTCTATACCGCCGGAGAAGTCGAGCCGCGCTTGCAGTCGCTCGAGCGCAGCGGCGTGACGCTGGTCATCGTCGACACCGCCAGCGGCGTCAATGCCGCGACCACGGCGGCGATTCGCCACAGCGATTTTTGCCTGATCCCGGCGCGCCCCAGCGTCGCCGATATCGAAGCGACCACATCGACGCTTGCTATCGTCCGCGCCTGGAAGCGGCCGTTTGCCTTCGTGCTCAACCAAACCCCGATCCGCGGCCAGCGTATCGGCAATGCGGCGAGCTCGCTCGGCAATGAAGCCGCGCTCGATCTGGCGGACGTGCTGGCACAGCCGCTCATCGTGATGCGCAACGATCACCAGGATGCGCTGGGCGCTGGGCTGGCGGTGAGCGAATATGCTCCCACCGGCAAATCGGCCGATGAAATCCGCGGCCTCTGGCAATGGCTCGAGACCCGGCTGTATGGCGGCGTATCCGTCGAAGAACAGCCGGTCGTCGGCAAATTCGAGGAACTGCCCCATATCGTCCCGACGATATTCCTGGAGAATACCGCGGAACCGGCTGCGCTCGTTTCCTGGAGCGGCTTTTAGCAAATCGTGTGACGACGTTTCCGGCGCGCTCCCCTTCTGACTGACGAAGCGGGGGCGCGTCGTATCTCGCCGGTCAGGCGAGCCCTCATTTCCGGCACCAGCCTCCGCAGCAGGTTTCGCAGCAAGAGCTATGGCCGACGGCTGCCGCTGATCTATCCACTTTGCGCCATTAGGGGCTGGTTGCCGCTCGTTTCGGGGAATAAGTGCGCGTGTCGCTGGATCGAATCATTTCCCCATTTGGATCAGTGGAAGGAAATCAAATGACGGTCTTGAACAACGATTCATCCACTCGTGCACGGTCGCTTGCTGCAACGACGATCTTGCTTGGCACGATCGGCTTCCTTTGCGGCTTTCTGCTGGCGCTGACGCTGTCAGCTTACAGCCTGTACAGCTGCATCCGGATATTTTGAGCGCGTCCAGAGGACGCTCCCGAGCGGGGAGGACCTGGCCGGGTGATACAGATTATTTCTGGCATTTCGGGCACCAGAAGGTCGAGCGGCCGTTTTGCGTGAACCGCTTGACGATGCCGCCGCAGCCGGCGGTCTGGCATTTTTCCCCTTCGCGGTCGTAGACCTGAAATGAGTGCTGGAAATAACCGAGTTCGCCCGAGGTCTGGCGATGATCCCGCAGCGACGAGCCGCCGGCCTTGATCGCCTGGTTCAGCACCGCGTGGATTGCCGTGACCAGCCGCTTCGCATGATCCGTGGGCTCGCCCCCGGCAACGCCCTTGCGTTGTCCGGCTTTGGTCGCGAGCGTCGCAGCTAGCCTTCGCGGCGACAGATGCGCGCGAAACAGCGCCTCGCAGACATAGATGTTGCCGAGGCCTGCAACCACGCGCTGGTCGAGCAACGCCGCCTTCAGGCTCGTCTTCTTGTTGGCGCAGGACTGCGCCAGCATGGCGGCGTCGAATTCGTTGCCGAGCGGCTCGGGGCCGAGACCGCTCAATAGCGGCTCTTCGTCGAGCGCGTTGCGCGCGATGACCTTCATATAGCCGAAACGGCGGGGATCGTTGAAGACGATCTCCGCCCCCGATGACATGTGGAACACCACATGGTCGTGCGCGCCATCCTTGGCCCGCGCATGATGGAATTGGCCCGGCGCGCGCTCGTCGTCCTCTTTGGTGACCCGGAACGAACCCGACATGCCCAGATGCATCAGGAGCACGTCGCCCGAGGCGAGATCGGCCAGAAGGTATTTGGCTCGCCGGCCGAGACCGGTCACGAACTGGCCCGCCAGCCGCTCGACAAAATCCCGCTGGAACGGAAAACGCAGGTCTTTGCGCCTGACTTCCAGTTTCACGATCCGAAACCCCTCCATGACAGGCTGAAGGCCGCGGCGGACGGTCTCGACTTCGGGTAATTCGGGCATGGATCGGCGTTCACCTTGTGATACCGACGTGATAGCGACATTGCGGCGGCCGCGCTATGGTCCGGCCGCTGTCAGTTTGAGGGCGTAAAGACATGGATCGGCCGGACCAAACCACGCATTTCGGCTTCAGGGACGTGCCCCTGGGCGAAAAGCAGACGCTGGTGAACGACGTGTTCCACAGCGTGGCGTCCCGCTACGACCTGATGAACGATCTGATGTCGGTGGGCCTGCACCGGGTCTGGAAGGACATCATGATCAACGCGCTCAATCCGCCGCGCGCCGATACGCGGTTTGCGCTGCTCGACGTCGCCGGCGGCACCGGCGATGTCGCGTTCCGCGCCGCCAAGGCGTCGGGTTCGGGATTCCGCGCCACCGTCTGCGACATCAATTCCGACATGCTCGATGTCGGCCGCCAGCGTGCCGCTGCACGTCATCTCGACGACCGCGTGTCGTTCGTGGAAGGCAATGCCGAGGCGCTGGCATTCCCCGACCGGCATTTCGACGGCTACACCATCGCCTTCGGCATCCGCAATGTGCCGAGAATCGATCTCGCGCTTCGCGAGGCCTATCGTGTGCTCCGGCCCGGCGGCAGATTCCTGTGCCTGGAATTTTCCTCCGTCGACGTGCCCGGGCTGGACCGGATCTACGACCTGTTTTCGTTCAAGGTGATCCCGCCGCTCGGCCGCGCCGTGACCGGCGATGCCGAGTCCTATCAATATCTCGTCGAATCCATTCGCAAGTTTCCCAAGCCGAATGCGTTCGCCGAGATGATCCGCGGCGCCGGCTTTTCGCGCGTCACCTGGCAAAGCCTCTCCGGCGGCATCGTGGCATTGCATTCGGGCTGGCGTTTGTGATTTCCGCCCTGACCCACATCGCGCGGCTTGCCCGCGCCGGTTTCGTGTTCGCGCGCGAGGGCGTGTTCGGCGTGGTCGATCCGTCGCTGGTACCGCCGCCCGGACAACTGGCGCTGCGGCTGGCACGGATCATCGAGCGCCCCGGTGCCAAATCCGGCCCCAGGCTGTCGCGCGCGCTGACCCGGTTAGGGCCAGCCTATCTCAAACTCGGACAGTTCCTCGCCACCCGGCCCGACGTGGTCGGTGCCATGATGGCGCGCGATCTGGAGGCGCTGCAGGACCGGTTGCCGCCGTTTTCGCAGAGTGAAGCCGAAGCCGTGATCGCGCAGTCGCTGGAACGCCCGGTAGCGCAGGCGTTTGTCAGCCTCGGGCCCGCGGTTGCCGCCGCCTCCATCGCGCAGGTGCATCGCGGCGAAACCGAACGGAACGGCGTCCGCAAATCGGTGGCGGTGAAGGTGCTGAGACCTGATGTCGCCGCGCGCTTCCGCCGCGACCTCGGCGATTTCTTCTTTGTCGCGCACAACGCCGAAGCCTATTCGGCCGAGGCGCGGCGGCTGCGGCTGGTCGAGGTCATCAACACCATGTCCCGCTCGGTGGCGATGGAGATGGACCTGCGGCTGGAGGCCGCCGCGCTATCGGAGATGGCAGAGAACACCCGCGACGATCCGGATTTTCGCGTGCCCGAGATCGACTGGGACCGCACCGCCCATAATGTGCTGACCATGGAGTGGATCGACGGCATCGCGCTCAGCGATCACGCGCGGCTCGAGCAATCGCAGGTCGACCTGCCCGACCTCGGGCGCAAGGTGATCCAGAGTTTCCTGCGCCACGCGTTGCGCGACGGCTTCTTTCATGCCGACATGCATCCCGGCAACCTGTTCCTCGATGATGCCGGCCGCCTGGTCGCTGTCGATTTCGGCATCATGGGCCGGCTCGGCGTCAAGGAGCGGCGCTTCCTCGCCGAAATTCTGCTGGGCTTCATCACCCGCGACTATCGCCGCGTCGCGGAAGTGCATTTCGAGGCCGGCTATGTGCCGCCGCACCACTCGGTGGAGAATTTCGCGCAAGCCATTCGCGCCATCGGCGAACCGATCCACAACCGCACCGCCGAGGAAATCTCGATGGCGAAGCTGCTGACCCTGTTGCTCGAGGTCACCGGCCTGTTCGACATGCGCACCCGTCCCGAGCTGATCCTGCTGCAGAAGACCATGGTCGTGGTCGAAGGCGTGGCGCGCAGCTTCGATCCGAGACTCGACATCTGGAAGATCGCCGATCCCGTGGTGCGCGAATGGATCGAACGCAATCTCGGGCCCCTCGGCCGCATTCAGGGCGCGATGTCCGGCGCAGGCGAGCTCGGCCGCGTGCTGGCGGGCCTGCCCGCGATCGCGGCGCGGTCGGTCGCAGTGCTCGAACAGCTGGAAACCATGACCCGGGAGGGCCTGACGCTATCGCCGGAGACGATCGCAGCAATGGGCCGGACCGAAGGCCGCAAGAGCCGCTGGCGTACGCTGGCGCTCTGGATCATCGCCGCGACCTTTATCGCCATCCTGTTCGCGGTTCGGCAGTTGTGATTGCAATGCATGCAAAATGTGATAGCATTGCTGTCAGAATTTGCCGGAACTGCCCATGGCCAGCCTGACCATCCGTAAACTCGATGAAGAGGTAAAGACCTATCTGCGGATGCGGTCGGCCCGCAACGGACGCTCCGTGGAGGAGGAAGTACGGGTCATATTGCGGGAGATGGTGCAGGGCGTGCCCTTCGAGTTCGCGGCAACACCACTTCCGCAGCCCGTTTCGCCGGCTGCGGGCAGTTCCTTCCGCTCTCCGGCGCCTGCTCCCGATACAGGGGATCGGCCCCGCATCACCCTGATCATCGGCGGCGGTATCGCGGCCTACAAGGCGCTGGACCTGATCCGGCGGCTCAAGGAGCGCAACATTCGTGTCCGCTGCGTGCTGACCAAGGCCGCGCAGCAATTCGTGACGCCGCTTTCGGCCTCGGCACTGTCGAACGAGCGCGCCTACACCGATCTGTTCGACCCCGAGAGCGAGTTCGACGCCGGGCATATTCGGCTGGCGCGCGACTGCGACCTGATCGTGGTGGCGCCGGCGACCGCGGATTTGATGGCCAAGATCGCCAACGGTCATGCCGACGACCTCGCCAGCGCCATCCTGCTTGCGGCCAATGGTCCGATCCTGCTGGCGCCGGCGATGAACCCGCTGATGTGGAACAATGCCGCCACCCGCCGCAATGTCGCGCAACTGCAGCGCGACGGCGTCGCCCTCATCGGGCCCAATGCCGGCGAAATGGCCGAAGCCGGCGAGGCTGGCACCGGCCGCATGGCGGAGCCGCTGGAGATCGCGACCACCGCCGCGCGCCTGCTGCGGCCGCCGCAGCCGCGCCCGCTTGCGGGAACACGCGTCCTGATCACCGCCGGCCCCACGCATGAGCCGATCGATCCCGTGCGGTACATCGCCAACCGTTCGTCCGGCAAACAGGGATTTGCCATAGCCGTGGCGGCACAGGCCGCCGGCGCCGATGTCACCCTGGTCGCGGGCCCGGTCGATCTCGACGATCCCCCGGGCGTCACCGTGAAGCACGTCGAATCCGCGCGCGACATGCTGCGCCAGGTGGAAGCCGCATTGCCGGCCGACATCGCGATCTTCGCCGCGGCGGTCGCCGACTGGCGGGTCGCCAATGAAGGCGAACAGAAATTGAAGAAGACTTCCGCCGGCATGCCGCCGCTGCAGCTCGTCGAGAATCCGGACATTCTGGCGACGATTTCGAAGCTCAAGGACAAGCGGCCGCCGCTGGTGATCGGCTTCGCTGCCGAGACCGAACATCTGATCGACAACGCCAAGGCCAAATTCGCGCGCAAGGGCTGCGACTGGATCGTCGCCAACGACGTTTCGCCGGCGACAGGTGTGATGGGCGGCGATCGCAACACCGTGCATCTTTTGACCCGCGATGGCTCGGACATCAAGGTCGACTCCTGGCCGGTCATGACCAAGGAAGAAGTCGCCACCGCCCTGGTGGCACGCATCGCCGCAACCGTCGGGAAAACCTCGTGAGCTCAAACGTCACAATCGATATCAGGCAATTGCCGCATGCCGGGGGTCTGGCGCTGCCGGCCTATCAGAGCGCCCACGCCGCGGGTCTCGATTTGCTGGCCGCGGTTCCCGAAGACGCGCCGATGATGCTGGCACCCGGGCAGTATGCGCTGGTGCCGACCGGGCTGACGATCGCGCTCCCGCTGGGCTATGAGGCGCAGGTCCGTCCGCGCTCGGGCCTTGCCGCAAAGCACGGCGTTACCGTGCTGAATTCGCCGGGCACCATCGACGCCGACTACCGCGGCGAGATCGGCGTGCTCCTGATCAACCATGGCGCGGCGCCATTCACGATCCGCCGCGGCGAGCGCATCGCGCAGATGGTGATCGCATCCGTGGTTCAGGCGGAACTGGTTCCCGTAATTTCACTGTCGGCAACCGATCGAGGCGGTGGCGGCTTCGGCTCGACCGGCCGCTAATTCGCGTCAAGATCGGATCGAATTTCACAAAAATCGCTCCGATCAAGTTTAATCCCGCATTTTTCTGCGCCGGGATTCGCGTTCACGATCTGGACTCTTACCCGCAGACTCCCGAAGGGGATATTGTCTTTTGATTCGCGCACGGAGCGCGATCAGCAAAAGTGGGCACCGGTTGTGCGTCTGATCGCGCTCTGATTTTTTGAAGAAACGCATGATCTTATCGCCAAACCGCTCACACTTTGGCGGATCATGCGTGGTCGCCGGGCGCAAAGTCGTGTGGTTTGGGGCAAACATGTCGGGCGTGATCGGTACGATGCGTCAGACCTTGCTGTCGTGCACATCATTGGCACGTAACGGCCTGATCGCCCTTGCCTCCACCGCATTCGGATCGGGCTCGCCGGCCCATGCCGCCGAAGTGTCGCTGCTGGATGCGGCCTCCCACTATCTCGACTTCAATCGCCAGGAATTCGTGGTGCTGACCACGGCGCTGGCGCTGCTCGGTTTCTCCGTGGTGTCGGCGATCCTGCTGATGCGCACCCGCGTCCGCGCCGCAACAAACGAGGCGCGGCTGCGCACCGGTATCGGGGAGTTGCAGGTCCAGGCCGACCGTTTCCGGGCGCTGTTGTTCGCGGAGCCGCAGGTCCTGATTTCGTGGGCGGCAGGCGACAATCGGCCGGAAATCGCCGGCGACGTTTCGCTGCTGATGCCGCAGGAAGCCCAGCAGCATCTGCCGCAGCGTGTTCTTGCCTTCGGAACCTGGCTGCCGCCGGAGCCGGCGCTGCAGATGGATCACGCGGTCGACGCGCTGCGCGAGGCCGGCGAAGGTTTTCTGCTCAACCTGTCGACCTCGAATGGACGTTCGATCGAGGCCATGGGCCGCGCCATCGGCGGTCAGGCCATTGTACGGATTCGCGAACTGGGCGGCGTCCGCCGGGAACTGGCGGAATCGAATCTGCGCTACAAGACGCTTCTGGAGGAAACCGAGCTGTTGCGCGACTTCGCGGCGGTGATGCCATGGCCGATCTGGGCCAAGAGCGCGCAGGGCCAGCTTCGCTATGCCAATACGGCCTACGCAAAGGCCACCGAGGCCGCCAGTGTCGCGGATGCGATCCATCGCAACCTCGAACTGCTCGAAAGCGACCAGCGGGACGACGTCAGCCGGGCGCTGAACGACAATTCCGCCTTCACCGCACGGCTGCCGATCGTGGTCGGCGGCGAGCGCCGCGTCTACGACGTGCATGCGGTTACGCTCAGCGCAGGCAGCGCAGGCATCGCCATCGACGCCAGCGAGGCCAGCGGCCTGCGCGCGGCGCTGGTGCGGATGGCGGAGGCGCATCGCCGCACGCTCGATCAGCTGTCCTCGGGCGTGGCCGTATTCGACGGCCAGCGGCGGCTGGCCTTCTACAACGATTCCTATCGCCGGCTATGGGACCTCGACCGCACCTTTCTCGACGGCAATCCCGACGATTCCAGCGTGCTCGACCGCCTGCGCGCCGCGCGCAAAGTTCCCGAACAGCCGGATTTCCGGGCCTGGAAGGCCAAGCTGCACGAAGCCTATCGCGCGGTCGAGCCGGCCAAGGACACCTGGTATCTCCCCGACGGCCGCGCGGTCAGCGTGGTCACCACGCCGAACCCGGAAGGCGGCGTCACCTATCTGTTCGACGACGTCACCGAAGGCCTCGACCTCGCCCGGCGGTTCGACGGCCTGATCCGGGTCCAGCGCGAAACGCTCGACAATCTCGCCGAGGCGGTCGCGGTGTTCGGCAGCAACGGCCGGGCACAATTGTTCAACCCGGCCTTCGCCAAGATGTGGAAGCTGTCGCCCGAGGCGATGCGCGAGCAGCCGCATATCGAGACCGTCGAGACCTGGTGCAAGCCGCTGTTTGACGACGACGCCACATGGCAGACCATCCGCGAGGCGATTACGCGGATCGAGAACCGGGTCGAGGTGCCGCTGAAGCTGGAGCGCAAGGACGGCAGTGTGTTGGACTGCATGACCATGCCGCTGCCCGACGGCGCCACCATGCTGACCTTGCAGGACATCACCGATACCGAGAATGTCGAGCGCGCGCTGCGCGAGCGCAACGAGGCGCTGGAGACCGCCGACCAGATGAAGGTCGATTTCGTCCACCACGTGTCCTACGAACTGCGTTCGCCCTTGACCACCATCATCGGCTTCGCGCATTTCCTGAGCGACCCGGTCACCGGTCCGCTGACGCCGAAACAGGCCGAGTATCTCGGCTACATCACGACCTCGACCAACGCGCTGCTCGCCATCATCAACAACATCCTCGACCTCGCGACCATCGACGCCGGCGCGATGTCGCTCAATCTGGGCTCGATCGACATCCGCAAGACCATCGAGGCCGCCGCCGAGGGCATCCAGGACCGGCTCGCCACCGACCGCATCCAGCTCAAGGTCGGCGTCGATCCCAATATCGGCAGCTTCGTCGGCGACGAGCGTCGCGTGGTGCAGGTGCTGTATAACCTCCTGGCCAATGCGGTTGGATTCTCGCCGCAGGACGCAACCATCGGTCTCAGCGCCATCCGGACCGAGCACAACGTCGTCTTCACGGTGACCGATTCCGGTCCGGGCATTCCGGCCGACGTCAAGGACAAGGTATTCGACTGGTTCGAAAGCCATTCCCACGGCTCGCGTCACCGCGGCGCGGGTCTCGGGCTGTCGCTGGTGCGCTCCTTTGTCGAACTGCACGGAGGCAAGGTGCGCGTGGATTCGGTCGTCGGCAAGGGCACGAGCGTGACCTGCGACTTCCCGATCGATCAGGCCGCGCACCGCAACGCCGCGGAATGAGCCCTCCCACGACATTCTCGCTGGCGCTATCGAACGAGACCGCGACCGCGCATCTGATGGCCGATCTCGCGCTGCTGATCGGCCCCGGCGATGTCGTTACGCTCTCGGGCGACCTCGGCGCCGGCAAGACAGCGGCCGCGCGCGCGTTGATCCGCTATCTCGCCGGCGACGACGCGCTGGAGGTGCCAAGCCCGACTTTCACGCTGGTGCAGGCTTACGAACTGCCGGCGTTTCCGCTGCTGCATGCGGATCTCTACCGCGTCAACGACGCCATTGAGCTGGAAGAGATCGGACTGTCACCATTGCCGGAAGGCACGGTGGCATTGATCGAATGGCCGGAGCGCGTTCCCTCGGCGCTGCCTGCCGACCGCATCGACATCGCGCTCAGCCATCGTCCGGCCCTGGGATCGACCGCGCGCGCCGCCGAGATCACCGGCCACGGCAGGGCCGCGGCCCAAGTCGCAAGGCTGCAAGCACTGCGGCAGTTCCTCGACGGCGCGGGCTATGCCGAGGCCAGGCGCCAGCGCATGGCCGGCGACGCGTCGACGCGTTCCTATGCGCGGCTGATCCGCGACGACGGCGCGGTCATTCTCATGAACTCGCCCCAACGCCCCGACGGACCGGCGATTTATGACGGCAAATCATACAGCGCCGCGGTGCATCTGGCCGAAGACGTCAAGCCGTTCGTCGCCATTGCCGGCGGGTTGCGCGAGCGCGGCTTCTCGGCGCCCGCGATCCATCACGCCGACCTCGACGCGGGATTCCTGATCACTGAGGATTTCGGCAGCGCCGGCTTCGTCGAAGGCGACCCGCCCGCGCCCATCGCCGAGCGTTATGAGGCCGCGACAGACCTGCTGGCGGCGCTGCATCGCGAGACCTTGCCGGAAGTCCTGCCGCTGGCGCCGCAGCTCACCTACGCCATACCCACCTTCGACACCGACGCGCTGCTGACCGAGATGGGATTGATGCTCGACTGGTATCTGCCAGACCGCGGGATCGATCTTTCCAGCAACCTTCGCTCCGAATTCGTCCTGATGTGGCGCGATCTGTTGAGCAAGCCCGCGGCTGCCGCCAAGACCTGGGTATTGCGGGATTTTCATTCCCCCAATCTGATCTGGCTTGCCGAACGGCCCGGTATCGCGAAAGTGGGCATCATCGACTTCCAGGACACGGTGCTGGGCCCCGCCGCCTATGATCTGGCGTCGCTGTTGCAGGATGCGCGGATCGACGTGCCCGAACAACTCGAGATTGCGCTCCTGACGCGCTACATCAAAGCGCGGCGCGCGTCCGACGACAGCTTCGATCCGGGCGGGCTTGCCGAGCTTTATGCGATCATGTCGGCGCAGCGGAACACGAAGTTGCTCGGCATATTCGCCCGGCTCAACCGGCGCGACGGCAAGCCGCACTATCTGCGCCACCAGCCCCGGATCTGGGCCTATCTCGGTCGTTCATTGGCCCACCCGGCGCTCGGCCGCGCCCGGGAATGGTACGCCGCTAACGTCCTTCCTCCGATACCGTAGTTTACCCCTTATTAGCGCGCCAGGCTCTAATCTGTACCGGACCCTGCCTGCCACTATGCGCAGGGCGCGCGGCTGCCTTGAGGGCTGGAGCAAATCAATGGCGACGACTGAACGGCGCAAGGGCGAGCGCGTCACGTTCGAACGGGGCATTCCGGCTCATATGATGGGTATCGACGGCACCTGGCGCCGCGAATGCACCATGGAAGACGTATCGGAAGTCGGCGCCAAACTCACGGTCGAAGGCTCGGTCGAGGGGCTGCATCTCAAGGAATTCTTCCTGCTGTTGTCGTCCACCGGACTCGCCTATCGCCGCTGCGAATTGTCATGGGTCAATGGCGACCAGATCGGCGTCAATTTCCTGAAAACCGGCGACAAGAAGAAAAAGGCGGGCAGGCGCCCGACCGAGGGCGCGGAGGTCTGAACGACCGC
>Ga0265340_10001192_pt1 | contig 14844 bp, 10 predicted proteins | sample 4CB225metaG_FD_202082 | JGI IMG/M metagenome (GOLD analysis project Ga0265340, IMG submission 202082) | Rhizosphere microbial communities from Carex aquatilis grown in University of Washington, Seatle, WA, United States - 4-CB2-25 metaG | ecosystem: Host-associated > Plants > Roots >...
CTCCGGTGTGGCCAACGGCAACCTCGCGACCGCCGTCCGCGCGCTCGACCTCGTCACGGCGAGCGGCGATGTCGTCACCCTCAAAGTGGGCGACGACGAGTTCGAAGGCGCGGTCGTCGGGCTCGGCATGCTCGGCATCGTGACCTCCGTAACGCTGGCGATCGAACCGACCTTCGCCGTCGCGCAGTACGTGTACGACGGGCTGTCGTTGGCGAAGCTCATCGCGCACCTCGACGAAACGATGGAGGCCGCCTACAGCGTGAGCGCGTTCACGGATTGGCGCGACCCGGTGATGACGCAGGTGTGGATGAAGCACCGCATCAACGCCTCGAAGCCGTGGGAGATCTGGGGCCAAGCACGGTGGCTGGACGCGCCTGCGGCCGACGGTCCTCGGCATCCGGTGCCTGGTGTCGATCCCGTCGCCTGCACTCAGCAGGGCGGCATTCCCGGGCCTTGGCACGATCGGCTTCCGCATTTTCGGCTCGACTTCACCCCGAGCAGCGGCGATGAGTTGCAATCGGAGTACTTCGTCCCTCGCGAGTCGGCGGTCGCCGCACTGACCGCGATCAACAGCATCGCGCAGGTGATCGCGCCCGTCCTGCAAATCTGTGAGCTGCGCACGATCGCTGCCGACGAGCTGTGGCTGAGCCCTGCGTATGGGCGCGACAGCTTCGCAGTGCATTTCACCTGGATCAGCGACATCGCCGCGGTGAAGCCGGCGCTTGCCGCCGTCGAGGAACAACTCGCACCGTTCGCCGCCAGACCGCACTGGGGCAAGGTGTTCGAGATGACCCCCGCCCTCGTGCACGATCGCTACGAGCGGATGCCGGACTTCACCGCGCTCGTTAGTCGGTTCGACCCGACCGGCAAGTTCCGGAACGCGTTCGTCGACTCGTTCGTCCCGCAGTGAACCCGTGAACAGCTAGCAAACAGCGCGAACCAGCCGGCCCCTGGTACTCGTATCGAACGGCGGCGGCAGGGGACGCCCGAACGCGGCGCTCGTCGCTGCCATCGTCCGCACACTGGCTTGCCAGCCACAGTCGGCCAACCACTGCTGCGGGTCGGCGGTCGCGGGATGCCACAGCGGGTGCGCGAGGTTGTCCGTCCGGGTACCAAGCGTCGCGCCAAGAACACTGCCCATATCGGACGCCGCGCGCAGCTGCGTCAGCAGTTGCGTCCGATCCTCGTGGTTGAGGTAGACCAACAACCCCTCGGCCACCCAAACCGTCGGCCGCGACGGCGTCCACCCAGTATCCGTCAGCGGCTGCAGCCAGTCGTCGGTGATCAGATCCGCGACGACCACGCGACGACGGCAATCGCTCATGAGCTCGAGCTCGTCGAGCAGCCGCTGTTTCAGTGCCATCACTTCTTCGTGGTCGACCTCGAAGACGGTGAGATCTCGCGGCAGCGCGAGCCGGTAGGCCCGCGCATCGAGTCCCGCGCCGACGATGACGACCTGCCGGACGCCCTGCGCGACAGCCTCCCCTATGAGTTCATCGAGGAATCGAGTGCGAACCGCTACCCACCGCACCAGCCCACGCGATACGGCCGGAGCTGCCACCGCTGTGGCGAGTACGTGCTGCGCTAGCTCGTCGTGGAACCACGCGTCGATCCGGGTGCTCTCGGTGGCGCGGCACGCCGCAACCGCCAACGCGGTCGAGCCGAGCACGGACAGCGGTTGATCAGGGCGCACCCGACGATGCTACGTGCGCCGACTCTTGCGCTCGAAGCAACAATTCAAGAGCCTCGGGCCGCATCGGACGCGCCAGCAGGTAGCCCTGGGCGAAGTCGCAGCCGAGGTCGGTCAGCTGCATGAGCTGGCCGGCCGTCTCGATTCCCTCGGCGATCACGACCATCTTCAGTTCATGCGCCATCGCCGTCACGGCGGCCACGATCTGCCGTTCGCGGTCGTTGGTCTCGACACGGTCGACGAAACTGCGATCGATCTTCAACACGTCGACCGGAAACTGCCGCAGGTGCGCAAGCGACGAGTACCCCGTGCCGAAGTCGTCCAAAGCGATGTGCACACCGAGCGCCGCGAGCGCTTCGAGCGTTTCACGGGCCGCGGCGGTCTCTTCGATCAACGCTGTCTCAGTGATCTCGAGGCACAACTGGCTTGGTGCCAAACTATTGCGTTCCAACGCCACTTTGACGACCGAGACGAAGTCGCTGCTGCGTAGCTGGCGCCCAGACACGTTGACGGCCATCCCCAACGGCTTGGGTGCCTGACGCTGGTACAGGGAGAGGAGCGACGTCCACTCGACCAGCTGACGGCAGGCTTCATCCAACACCCAGTTGCCGATCGGGACGATCAACCCTCGGGCCTCCGCAAGTCCGATGAACTCCGCAGGCGGTATCGTGCCGCGCTCCGCGTGGTCCCACCGGATGAGTGCCTCCATCCCCACAATTGATCGGTCCCCCAGCGCAATGACGGGCTGGTATTCGAGCCGGAATTGGCCGCGCTCGAGCGCCTTCGCCAGTTCGGATCCGACTGCGTTTCTGGCAACAGCTCGATCGCGAAGCCCGGCGTCGAAGAACTGGTAGTGGTCGCGCCCGCGCTCCTTCGCTTGGTACATCGCGGCGTCGGCGTCTCGGACAAGGTTCTCGCAACCGGCGTAGGCATCGGCGGTGACGACCACCCCGACGCTGGCAGTGACGTTCAATTCGATGCCGTCGTTGAAGAACGGCTCGCCGATGCTACGTACAACTCGATCAGCGATGACACGGACATCCTCATCGGTGCTCAACTTGTCGCAGAGGAGCACGAACTCGTCGCCACCGAATCGCGCGACCGTGTCGAGTCGACGCGCGATCGCGGTCAGGCGCTCGCCAACCTCGACCAACAGGTGGTCACCTGTTTCATGGCCGTGCGTGTCGTTGATGACCTTGAAGTGATCGAGATCGATGAAGAGCAGCGCGAGCTTTCCGGGCTGGCGCTCCATCCGAAGCAAGGCCTGCGTCAGCCGGTCAACGAGTAGCACCCGGTTGGCGAGGCCGGTCAGGGGATCGTGCACTGCCTGGTGGGCCAACTCGCTCTGCGCCTGCTTGAGTTCGGTGACCTCGCGGGTGGAGGCAACCACCCCGACCGGATTCCCATGCGCAGACTGGCGCTGCGGCGCGAGATGAGCGGCGAACCAGCGCAGGTCGGAGTCGCTCCCTGTCGAGAACTCCACGGTGCAGCCCTTCCCAGTGGCCAAGACGGTCCTCAACCCGGCCTCCCAGACCGCGAGGAACGCCTCGTCGCGACCACGTTCGCGATCGGTCTGACCCAGGGAATCGCCGCCCGGATCCTCGGTCTGCCGCATTGCCGCCGCGTTCAGGTACTGGTAGCACATGTTGGCGTCGTACAGCACGATCGCGTCGGTCGACGTGTCGAGCACCGTGCGCAGCTGTGCCTCAACACGGCTGAGGTCTGCGTGGGCGACGGCGAGGGCGTCCGCTGTCCGGGCTGCGTCCTGCTCCGCATTGACGGTGCGCGTGATGTCGCGAGATATACCGAACGTGCCGATGATGTGGCCATCGAGGTCGCGCAGCGGACGTTTGCTCGAGGTCACCCACGTGTCGCCACGATCGGGCCAGGTTTCGCGCTCTTCCTTACCCAGAATGGGGACACCGGTGGCAATCACCCGCTGCTCGTCCGCGTACGCGGCGGAGGCGTGCTCAGCGGTGAAGAGGTCGAAGTCGGTAAGCCCGAGAAGCTCCGTGGGATCGCGGCCGTGCGTAGCGGCCAGAGCGCGGCTGACGGCAACGAATCTGCTCTGCCGATCTTTGAAGTAGATCGCCTCGGTCGCGTACTCCAGCATGTTGTGAAACGCGATCCGGTCGATCTCGTCACCGATCGGATATGGGCGCTCAGGAACCGGCAGCTCGGTCACCGTGCACACCCCGCGTCATGTCATCGCGTGCCTCTGCGGTCTCATCGTTGCCAGTGGGACCTTTCGTCCCTCATCGGCGGGCGTGGCGAGGATCGTAGGCAAACGACGCGCAAAGCAGCTCACCCGGCCAGCCGACGCTTTAGATGCTGCTTCCTGCCGGCGCTGGCGGCACGACCGCGTTCAGTAGTGTGCGCGCCTCGTCCGCGTGCCCACCCCGGGCGACGATGTCATAGCGGGTCGCAGTGATGGTCCGTTTCGAGGCGAAATCGCGTCGACCGCCGGTCGCCGCGTGCCCGACGAACCCGAACACGGCGCCCCAGACGGCCCCGATGAGCAAGCCGCCCAGGATGAGGCCGAGCCATGTCGCGCCGGTCGTGAACAGACCGACGAGCAAGCCGATGAACAAGCCGAACCACGCGCCGCTGGCCGCGCCGGCCGCGGCTGCGCTCCGCTTGGTCAGGCGCCCGGTGACCCGCTCGACGAGTCGAAGGTCTGAGCCGATGATGTCGATGTTCTCGACCGGGAACCCGGAGTCGGACAGCCGATCGACGGCCTCCTGAGCCTCCTCGTAGCTGCCGAAACTGGCGACCGTGTTCCAGGCCGCGTGAATGGGGTCGAGCCGGATCGGATCTCCGAACGTCATCGTCGTCTCCTCAAAGAGTGGTCCCCTGTCCAACGCTCGCCAACCGCACCGTGTTCGCGGCCCTCCGCACTGCGTCGACGGATGCCTCGACATCCTCCTCATCCGTCGACCAGTTGCTGACCGACACCCGAAGCACATCGCGACCACGCCACCGCGAGCCGGACATCCACGCCGTCCCGTCTGCGAGGAGTTGGGCCGTAATCGCCCGCGTGCGCTCGTCGTCCTCGAACGCGACGCAGACCTGGGTGAACACGACCTCGTTGAGGATCTGCGCACCCTCGATCGATTCGATCCCGGCCGCGATGGCTCTCGCGTGCCGCACCATTCCGTCAACCAAATCGGCGACACCCTGTCGGCCGAGCGACCGCAACGCGGCCCACACCGGGATGCCCCGAGCGCGCCGCGACAACTCCGGCGCCTTCTCGTCCGGATCGGCTGTCGGTCCGTCCGCCGATATCAAATAACTTGCCCGGACGCCGAGTGCTGCCCGCAGCGCCGCTGGGTGGGCCACCATCACGATGCCGCAGTCATAGGGGACGTTGAGGGTTTTGTGGCCATCGGTGGCCCAGGAATCGGCGTCCGCGAGACCTGGGACAAGAGGCCGCAGGCTCGGCGACGCCGCTGCCCACAGCCCGAACGCGCCGTCGACGTGAACCCAGGGCCGCGCGTCCGGCGTCCCATGCTCGTGTGCGACGCGGCTCGCCTCGCCGATGGCATCAAACGCGCCGGAATGCACATTGCCGGCCTGGAGGCACACGATTGTCGGCCCACTGCCCGCGTCGAGCTCTGCCGCGAGGGCGTCGACGCGGATCCGGCCCTGGTCGTCGGCGGCCACCGGAGTCGGTTCGCCTAGGCCGAGGTATCGCAGCGCCGCGTCAACGGCACTGTGCCGCTCCGCACCGACGATGACCCGAACCGGCGGGCTGCCGTTCAGGCCCTTCGTGTTTACATCCCAGCCCACTTGCGCCAGCACCTGCTGCCGGGCCGCGGCCAGACCGCAAAAGCTCGCCATCGTGGCGCCGGTGACAAAGCCGACGTCCGCGCCGGCGGGTAGCCCCAGGAGATCGAGAAGCCAGCCACCAGCTGCCTCCTCAGCCGCAGCGGCCGCCGGTGTCGCGTATCGCATTCCGTTGTTCTGATCCCACGCACTGGTGAGCCAGTCGGCAGCGAGCGCTGCCGGCAGCGTGCCGCCGATGACCCAACCGAAGAACCGGCCGCTTGGCATCGCCATGAGGCCCGGCTCAGCGAGCGCGGCGAGCAGGTCGATGACCTCCGCAGGGTCGGTTGGGCCCTGCGGCAGCGGGCCTGCGAACGACGGCGCAATCTCGTCTGCTGCTAGCCGCGGCGGGATCGAGCGATCCGGCATCGAGTCGAGCCAGGACTTCGCATGCACGACCGCGCGATCGAGGGCGGCGTCGTACTTCTCGCGGCGTGCGGTCATAGTTTGATCACCATGCCTCAATCATGGTCGGCTCAGAGCCCGCCGTCGACACCCTTTCAAGCCGCGGCATCACACGTCCTTCCCACGCGGCAGCCACGTTCTCGCCAACCAGCGTTCTTGCCAACCAGCGTTCTCGCCAACCAACGTTCTCGCCAACCAACAGTGCCGCGCCACTCGCGCGAGCTGCGAGCGATAGATCACTAGGCAGTGAGGGCCAAGGGTGGGCTGAACTCCGTCGACCCATCGCCGTTCAGCGCGATCCGCCAGCCTTTCTCGTGCACGAAGCGGTGGTGGCGGCGACAGAGCAGCACCATGTTGTGGACCGCGGTGATGCCGCCGTCGATCCAATGCACGATGTGGTGCGATTCGAGCCGACCCGGTGGGCAATGGCAGCCGGGCGCAGCGCAACCGCCATCGCGAATCAATAAGGCCTTGCGCATCGGTGAAGTGGCGAGCCGTTCAGCGCGACCAACGTCGAGCGGCTGACAGGCTCCGCGAAGCTGCGGGGGTAACGAATCGAGAAGCAGCTTCGATATTTCTGGACCTTCGCGTTGCCAGGTTCGCGTCTTCGTGCCAGGTGGTGCACCAAAGAGCCGTTCGTTGCGCAACAAGCCGGTCGGCTCGGTCGTGACGACGCGCGTCACGATGGGATCGCAGGCCAGTCGCCGAGCAGTGTCGTTGTGAATGGATCCCGCCCACGCCAGCTCTGCGGGCTGTGCGCCCCGATCGCCACGCAACCCCTCGAGCGTCGTCACCACGAGGACATGTGGCCGCTCACCACCGACATCGGGCAGCTTCGCGTGATCAAGGTCGGTGCGAGCAAGGTCGACCAGCGCGTCGGCACGGCGCTGTGAAGCCGAGCGCTCATCGTCAGGCGACGGCGGGCCCATCAGTGCTTCGAGTGCTGTGAGCAGCACCGCACCAGATTCGGCGTCGAGGACGCCGTTGATGGCAACCGTGCCGGCGAACGTCGTCACAACGTCGAGCCACCGCTGCTCGTAGTGCCGCTCGTCGAGGCCCGCCTGCCCGTCGGGATCAACGATGTGTCGCAGCCGCCGCGCAGTGTGTGCCAAGCGGCGAGTGTCGAGGAGTTTGGCCGCCTCGACCAGCACGGGTTCTGCATCAACGGCAATCGCCACCGGAAGGTTGGCCAATGTCGAGGTCACCATGGCGGCGTGCGAGTAGGAAATCGCACCGGCGGCGAACGCAGCAGCAACCATGGGCCACTCGTTCAGTAGTGCTGCGGTATCGACACGTCCGCGAGCCGCGCCTGCAGTCAGCTTGCAGGCATGACGCAGGTACGCAGCGGTACTGACGTAGCCCTCGCTGTTGGCCGCGCCGCGCTCATGCATGAAGCCAACCTGCGCCGTGAACACCGACTCAAGTCGATCGATCTGCCGACGCAAGGCCATCACTTGATCGCACAACAGCGCATCGGGAAGCGCCGAATCGTCAGCGAGTTGCAGCGCATCGACCGCGTGCACCAACGATTGAATTTCGCGCATCGATCCCCCTGTTTGTTCGGTGGCATCAACGTATCTGCAGCCACCGACAAAGAATCAGCCGCGAGCCATCTCTGTGCAAACAGACAATCTCGTCCCTCGAGATGTGGAAAACCGAGCACCTCGAGCGGAGCGATTGGCGCAGGGCCGAACCGGCCCCCCGATCAAGGGAGATCAGCCCCGCCGACGACCTGGGTCAGCCCTGCTCGCGCAACGCGCGCAAGCTCTCCTTGATCGACCCCATCGTCGCGAGCACCGCAGTTGGCTCGTAGCCGCAGTGCGCCATGCAGTTGTTGCAGCGCTCGTCGCGGCCGCGACCGTACTTGCTCCAGTCGGTGGTCTCGATGAGCTCCTTGTAGGTCTTCACGTAGCCATCGGCCATCAGGTAGCACGGTCGCTGCCAGCCCAACAACGAGTACGAGGGAATCCCCCATGCGGTGCACTCGAAGTCGGCCTTGCCCTCGAGGAAGTCAAGGAACAGCGGCGAGTGGTTCAAACGCCAGCGCTTGCGATTTCCGCCGGCGAACGCCTTGGAGAACAACTCGCGGGTCTCGGTCACACCCAGGAAGTGGTCTTGGTCGGGCGCCTTCTCGTACGCATAAGCCGGCGAGATCATCATCTGGTCGACCTTGACCTCGTCGTTCAGGAAGTTCAGCACGTCGATGATCGTCTGCGGCGTGTCGGTGTTGAAGAAGGTCGAGTTCGTCGTGACCCGGAACCCCTTCTCCTTCAAAAACTTGATCGCCTCGATGGCTTCGGCGAAGACACCTTCCTTGGCCACCGACTCGTCGTGCCGCTCCTGCAGGCCGTCGATGTGGATCGCGAACGAGAAGTAGGGCGACGGCTTGAAGTTGAACTTGTGCCAGCGCCTGCGAACGAGTTCGGCGTTGGTGCACAGGTAGACGTACTTCTTGCGCTTGACGAGTTCGTTGACCATCACGTCAATCTGCGGGTGCATCAGCGGCTCACCGCCAGCCAGCGACACCATGGGCGCGCCGCACTCTTCGATCGCGTTGATCGCACGCTCGACCGGCATGCGTTGCGCCAACAACTCATGCGGCTGCTGGATCTTGCCGCACCCGTTGCACTTGAGGTTGCAGGAGAACAACGGTTCGAGCTCGACAATCAGCGGGAACTTCTCCCGTCGGTGCAACTTCTGGGAGAAGAGGTACCAGCCGATGCGAGCGCCTTGGCGCATGGGAACGGCCATCAGCCGGCAACCCCTTTCGGTAGCGAAAACGTGACGTCTTCATCCGCGACGGCACGCTCGATAACGCTAACGGGGCCGAGCGCACGAAGCGTTTCGATGACCTCGTCAACTAAATGCGGCGGAGCCGACGCTCCAGCCGTGATGCCGATCGTCGACGCGCCATCAAGCCATTCGGGCAAGATGTCGGTTGCGTCGTCAACGAGGTGTGCAGGCACTCCGCAGCGCTGCGCGACTTCGACCAAGCGCACGGAGTTCGAGGAGTTCGCCGACCCGAGCACCATCATCACGTCGGACTCAGCGGCGATCGCGCGCACCGCCTGCTGCCGGTTGGTGGTCGCGTAGCAAATGTCGTCGGTCGCAGACGACTCGATCGACGGGAAGCGCTTGCGCAACACGTCGACGGTGTCCATGGCGTCGTCGACGGCGAGCGTTGTCTGCATCAGAAACGACACGTGCTCAGGGTCGTCCGCGCTGACCCGCTCAGCGTCCGCGACGCTCTCGACGAGCTTGATCGTGCCAGGGGCTTCGCCCATGGTCCCCTCGACCTCGTCATGACCGGCGTGGCCGATGAGCAGCACCGTGTCGCCGCGCGCCGCGAACCGGCGGGCCTCGCTGTGGACCTTGGCGACCAATGGGCAGGTGGCGTCGATCACATTCAGCCCGCGTCGGGCAGCCTCAGCCCGGACGGCGGGTGCGACGCCGTGCGCAGAGAACACCACCGTCGTCCCGTCTGGTACTTGGTCGAGTTCTTCGACGAACACTGCTCCCTGCCGCTGCAGGTCGGCGACGACGTGCGCGTTGTGCACGATCTGGCGGCGCACGTAAACGGGTCGCGGGTAGCGCTGCAATGCCAGCTCGACGATGTCGATGGCGCGCTCGACGCCGGCACAAAACGACCGAGGCGCCGCGAGTAGCACACGCCGGGGGCCGACCAGATCAGCCCATCGGCGCATCGCCGGACCCATCTTGTGCAACGTGAGCAGCGCACGCGCGCCGGCAGTGGCAGTATTCAGGCTCGTCATCGGGCGATACGCCGTGTCGACGATGACGCGCACGACCGCAGTCGGGACGCCGACAGCTGCTCGCACGATCGCGGCTGACTCCATGTCGACCGCTATGGCGCCGGTCGCGGCAAGGCGCGCTCGAGCGGCGTGTCCGCGAACGATGCGGTCACTGCTCACGATCGGCCCGGTACGAACGCGCAACCCCATGCGACGCAATTCGGCCACGAGAGGCGCCGCTGCCCGCTGCACAATGCGCCCACGTTCATCGCGCACTTCGGTAGCCACGACTACGTCACCAGGACGCAGCGTCGGGTCGAGGCCGCCGGCAACGCCTGCGACGACCAGCGCACGTGGCGCCAGTTCGGCCAGTTGCGGTAGCCACTCCCGAACCTTCTCCGGCCCCATGCCGCACCGGGTCACTGTCGCGCCGGGCACCCGACGAACGAGCGCCGCGTACTCGGCGCGCAGCGCGGTAACGACAAGCAGCTTGGTCACGGCAACCGGATGACCTTCTGCGCGCTTAGATACCGGCCGAGCGCGCTGAGCGGGAAGACCACGCGGTACATCTCGTAGTTGATGTAGAAGTCGCCGGGAAAACCCGTACCCGTGTACAGGTCTTCGTCCCAACCGCCGTCGATTCGCTGGGTGCGCACCAGCCAGTCGACACCGCGAGCGACGGCGTCCGTGTCCGGGTCGATCGCCATCAACCCGAGCAGCGCCCACGCCGTCTGCGACGGCGTCGACTCGCCCTTACCTCGCCATGCTTCCTCGGTGTACGAGCGCAGGTCCTCGCCCCACCCGCCGTCCGGGTTCTGGTGCTTTTCGAGCCAGTGCACCGCGCGCCGCACGGGTATCGAGTCGCGATCTGCACCAACGGCCGCGAGCGCGGGAAGCACGGCGCCGGTGCCGTAGACGTAGTTCGCGCCCCATCGGCCGAACCACGAACCGTCTTCCTCCTGCGCGTCAAGTAGCCACCGAACGCCACGCCGCGCCGCTTCTGTATGCGCCATGCCGCTGTGCCCGAGCATCTCGACCACGTGCGCGGTGACGTCGGCCGAAGGCGGGTCGATCACCGCGCCGAAGTCGCAGAACGGCACCTTCTCGACCAAGCGGCGGGTGTTGTCGGCGTCGAATGCGCCCCACCCACCATCGCGGGACTGCATGCCGACGGCCCATCTGGTACCGCGCTCCACCGCCGCCGCGACGTCGGACCGCAAGACCGGACCGGTGCGACGGAGCGCGAGCACTACCTCGGCGGTGTCGTCGATGTCGGGGTAGGCGTCGTTGGCAAACTCAAACGCCCACCCGGCGGCGTCAAGGTCCGGCCGCTTGACGGCCCAATCGCCCTTGACCCGCACCTCCTCGGCGAGCAGCCAGTCGACGGCCGCCCGCACCGAAGGGTCGTTGACGTCGGCGCCCGCGTCGAAAAGCGCGATGAGCGCAAGGCAGGTGTCCCACACGGGGGACTGGCAGGCCTCGAGCCTCCTGATGACACCCTCGGGCGACTCTTCGCGGATCAGAAAGCCGTCGAGGCCCTTGATCGCCGCGACCAGCGCAGGGTCGTCAAGGGAGCGGCCGGTCAGGTGCAGCGCCAGGATGGAGTACACCCATGGTGGCTGGATGCCGCCCCACCCGCCGTCAGCCTCTTGCCGCTGCAGCACCCAATCGGTGGCGTGCTGAAAGGCCATCGCACGGCCCGGCTTGATCGGCGACCGGTCATAGAGCTTGAGAGCTTTGTCGAGCACCGTGAAAGCCGTCGCGACCGGCCCAGTCTTCGACGGCGCGGGCCGCCGGCCGGAGCGCAGTTCGGCGACCGTGAACGGCAGTGGACGAACCGGCCGAAGCGTCGCGACGACGGTGATGGCAACCACCGTCTGCCGGGCCCAACAGCCCCAGTCGTAGACATTGAGCGGAAACCACTTCGGCAGCAACACGAGCTCGGGTGGCATCGACGGAAGGTCGTCCCACGACCATTCGCCGAACAGCGCCAGCCAGATCCGGGTGAATACCCGGCTCGCCTCGATGCCGCCGCCAGCGAGGATGAAGGCGCGGGCCGCCGCCATGTGCGGCTCGTCGACGCCATCGCCGGCCAAGCGCAGCGCGGTGTAGGCCTCGATCGTCGTCGACACGTCGCCAGGACCGCGCTCGAAGTTCGCCCAGGTGCCGTCGGCTCGCTGCTGGGACCGGATCCAGCGGGCAGCCTCGGCGGTTTCCTCGGGCCTCAAAATGCCGAGGAATTGGCGCAGCAGCAGGTCTTCCGCGTCCATTGTCACGTTGGTACGCAGCTCGCCCTTCCACCAACCGGCGGCATCCTGGCGGCCCACCAGGTGGGCTTGCGCGCGCTTGACCGCCAAGCTGACCGCGTCGGTCAGGTCGGTGTACGTCTGCGCGGTCACGAGGTCGGTCCTCCTCGGCTAACGATCACGTTCGACGACATAGCGAGCCAGCGCCGCCAGGTCGGAAGTTGTTCCCGGTGGAGCCGACAAGTTTTCGAGGTGCCCAAGCGCGAGCGCGAGCCGGCGATCGGCCTCTTGCGCAGCCCACTCGAGGCCGCCCGCCTCGTCGATGAGCTTCGTCGCGTGAGTGACGTCGTCGTCGGCGGCGAGCGGGCCGCTCGCGAGCAACCGAGCAAGCTGCTCGGATGCCGCGGTTCCCGAAGTCAGGGCAGCAACGATGGGCGCGCTGCGCTTGCCAGCCCGAACGTCGGACGATGACGACTTGCCGGTCGCTGTGGCATCACCGGTGATGCCGAGAATGTCGTCGACCAGCTGGAAGGCCATACCGAGTTCGTGACCGTAGGCGGCGAGGGCGTCGACGACACCCGCGTCGGCGCCCGCAGCGAGCGCCCCGATCGACGAGGAACACGCCAACAGCGCGGCTGTCTTGCCGGCCTCCATCGTGAGCACCTCGTCGAGGTCGACGTCGCGCCGCATGCCCAGGTCGAGATCAGCGGACTGGCCGTCGATGAGCCCCTCGACCGCTGCGATCAGGCTCGGCAGCGCGCGCTGGCCGGCGGCGCCGTCGCGAACGAGGACGTCGATTGCCGCGGTCAGCACGGCATTTCCGGCCAGGATGGCTTGCCCTTCGCCAAAGACGACCCACGCGGTCGGGCGGTGCCGGCGCTCGACGTCGCGATCCATGATGTCGTCGTGGAGCAGGGAAAAATTGTGCACCAGCTCGACCGCGACCGCTGCCGGAACCCCTTGGGCGGCGCTACCACCGCCCGCTTGGGCCGACAGCACGGCCAGCGTCGGCCGGATCGCCTTCCCGCCGACGCCGTCGCCTGGGAGCGGTCGGCCGTCGGCGTCGACCCAGCCCAGGTGATAGGCGGCGATTCTGCGCATCTGCTCGCCCTGGAGGCGGTCGACCGCGGCACGAAGAGCCGGGACGACGAGAGCTCGGGTCCGGGCGAGGACTGCAGGTGGCTCGACGGCGTCGAGCGCGGATGAGTGCTCGACGGCGTCGAGCGCTGATGAGTGATCCGTACCGTCAGGGGCGGCTTGCTCGCCCTTGTCGGTAGCGCGAAGCTCATCCATGTTGTCGCCCGCCGTACGGTCTAGAACGGGTAAGTACGTACTAAGTAAACCGTTGCGTCCAACCGCTGTATATCAGATGGTGCCGTTGAGCTGCCCATTCATTGTGCTCCCAGCGATCGGCTACGGTGCCTTCTGAGGGCGCGCAACTTGCGAGGAGGTGGGCTCACCGATGGGACCGGGTGAACCGGCCGACCAGCCATTCAGCCTTCGCGACGTGCTCACCGAGCGCGGCGCCGAGCGGTACGACCTGCACCGCAGGTACCTGAACCCGCAGCTCCCGCGGATGCTCCACGCGATCGGGTTCGACAAGATCTACACCCGGGCGCAGGGCGCGTATCTCTACGACGCGGACGGCGAACAGTACCTCGACATGCTCGCCGGCTTCGGCGTATTTGCGCTCGGCCGCCACCACCCCGTCGTCCGGCAGGCGATCCACGATGTCGTCGACGCTGACCTCGCCGATCTGACGCAGTTCGACGCCCCACCGCTCGCCGGACCGCTTGCTGAGGCTCTGCTTGCCAAGGTGCCACATCTCGACCGGGTCTACTTCGGCAACAGCGGCACCGAAGCCGTCGAAGCCGCGCTGAAGTTCGCTCGCTTCGCGACGGGGCGGCGTCGCATCATCTACTGCGATCACGCCTTCCACGGCCTGACGGCAGGTTCGCTCTCGGTCAACGGCTCAAACGCGTTCCGCAAGGGATTCGGGCCGATGCTTCCCGACACGGCGATCCCGTTCGGCGACCTGCGGGCGCTTGAGCGCGAACTCCGCCGCGGCGACGTGGCCGGCTTCCTCATCGAACCGATCCAGGGGAAAGGCGTCGCGGTCTCCCCCCCGGGCTTCCTGCCCGCTGCGCAGGAACTCCTCCGCGCTCACAAGGCTCTGCTGATCGCCGACGAGGTTCAGTGCGGAGTGGGCCGCACCGGCGACTTCTTCGCGTTCCAAAACGAGGACGTCGAACCCGACCTGATCGCCGCAGCGAAGGCGCTGTCGGGGGGCTACATCCCGATTGGCGCCACCATCGGCCGCGAGTGGATCTTCGCCAAGGTCTACTCGTCGATGGACCGCGTCCTGGTCCACGACTCCACGTTCGGCTCGAACGCGCAGGCCATGGCCGCGGGCCTGGCCACGTTGCACGTTCTCGAGCACGAGAACGTCATCGACAATGCGCGCAAGATGGGCGAACTCCTTCAGTCGCGGCTGGCCGAGCTCGTCGATCGTTACGAACTGCTGCACGAGGTTCGCGGCCGCGGTCTCATGATCGGCATCGAGTTCGGCCGCCCGACGTCGTGGAAGCTGCGCGGCTCGTGGACCGCACTCCAGGCCGCCAGGAAAGGCCTCTTCGCGCAAACCATCGTGCACGCCTTGTTCCACCAGCATCGGATACTGACCCAGGTCTCCGGTGATCACCTCGAAGTGATCAAGCTGATCCCGCCACTGATCATCGGCGAGCGCGAGGTCGACCAGTTCATGGACGCGTTCATTGACGTGATGGACGAAGCGCATCGCGGATCGGGCCTCGTGTGGGATTTCGGCAAGACGCTGGTCAAGCAGGCGCGCGCCAAGTAGCCCGGTCAGCCGATGGCAGCGAACACGTCCTTGCATAGTGTGCCGAGCTTGAGCGCGTACGCGGCC
>Ga0265340_10001194_pt1 | contig 14838 bp, 10 predicted proteins | sample 4CB225metaG_FD_202082 | JGI IMG/M metagenome (GOLD analysis project Ga0265340, IMG submission 202082) | Rhizosphere microbial communities from Carex aquatilis grown in University of Washington, Seatle, WA, United States - 4-CB2-25 metaG | ecosystem: Host-associated > Plants > Roots >...
ATGTCCTGGGAATGATTGCCTCCGTGGTGTTGCTGCGAACCCGCTGGACGGGGACGCTGATCGTGGGCGCAGGCTTCCTGCTGGTGCTGGCATGGTGGCTTTCGCTGCGGCCCTCGAATGAGCGCCCCTGGCAGCCCGATGTCGCAAAAAGGGCATGGGCTGAAATCGAGGGCGACCGGGTCACCATTCACAATTTGCGCAACTGCGACTACCGCACCGAGACCGACTACACGCCGCGCTGGGAGACGAGGACCTTCGACCTGAGAAAGCTGCGCGGGGTCGACGTCTTCCTTACTTATTGGGGTTCGCCCTGGATCGCCCACCCCATCGTCAGCTTCGATTTTGGCGACGGGAATTACGTTCCCATTTCGATTGAGGTCCGCAAACAGGTGGGTGAAAGCTACTCTGCGGTACGGGGCTTCTTCCGCCAGTACGAGCTCATCTACATCGTCAGCGACGAGCGTGACGTGGTGCGCTTGCGCTCGAACTACCGCACCGGTGAGGATGTCTACCTGTTCCATACCAAGGCCAGCCCGGACCAGGCACGGTCATTGTTTCTCGAGTATCTGGAGCGGGTGAATCGCATGCGCGACCATCCCGAGTGGTACAACGCCATCACCAATAACTGCACCACCAATATCACCGTGCATGCGGCTGCGGCCCGCGACGCTCTGCCGCGTTGGGATTGGCGCATCCTGTTGAACGGGCGCTCCGACCAGATGCTGTACGAGCGGGGCGACCTGGCGGGGGACCTGCCGTATCCCGAGCTAAAGCAGAAAGCGCTGATCAATCCGGCAGCGCGAGCGGCGAATGACGACCCAGACTTTTCAAAACGCATCCGCGCAGGCCGGCCAGGCTTCCAATGAGCGGCGCGGGAAGACTAGCGTGACAGTCCCTTAAGCTGTTTAGAAATTCTGATCAGGGAGTACGACTTAGCAGTTTCACACTGGGAGCGAGGTCCGCTTCGCCCTATTCGCAAGGTCTGAAACCGTAGCTTCCGCAGCCGCATTACCCGCCACGCAAAACCGCTTCGGGCCTACGCCAACTCCAATTCAATCTTCTTTGCAGCGCGATCCAATTTCGCAATGCGAAATTTGCGGACTTGTCCGGCACGAGCTGCTTCCGCCTTGGATTCGGCGCTGGCAGCGCCCTTCCAGCGGGCCTCTAGCATGGAACTCAGCGAGGACAAGTCCGCTTTCGCCTCACCGCTCGCTGCTTCCTGGGCCTTGGTTTGCGGAGCCGTTTGGCAGATTGCCAGGATGCCTTCGCCCAATTCAACACGCGACTTTTCGGCCGTACTTTCGAGGATGCGACCGGTGACCTCATCGCCCTCATTGTGTTCGGCGAGGTATTCATCCAGGCTGGTGGGAACCATCTGCTTGATGCTCAGACGCAACAGCCGTCTTTCCGTATCGACTGCCAGGACTTGCGCTTTGACGATCTGACCAACCTTCAGCATGTCCTGGGGGTGGTCAATGCGCTTTTCCGCGCTGATTTCGCTGACGTGGACCATGCCCTCGACCCCTTCGGAGAGCTGCACGAAGGCGCCAAACTTAGCGATGCTGGTGACCGGGCCTTCAATCACCGTGCCCGCTGCGTATTTCTGCGCGACTTCAGCCCAGGGATCGCCCAACGCCTGCTTGAGGCCCAGGGAGATCCGGCGCTCGGCGGCACTTACGCCCAAGATCACTGCTTCCACGGTCTCGCCGGGTTTCACTACGTCGCTGGGTTTCCTGCCCTTCCTGGTCCACGACATTTCCGAAACATGGATCAAGCCTTCCAAACCGGGCTCCAGTTCCACGAACGCTCCGAACTCGGCCAGTCGCGTGACGGAGCCGCGCACCCGCTCGCCGGTTTTGTACTTTTCGGCGGCAGAATTCCAGGGATCGGGCTGTAGTTGCTTCAGACCCAGAGAAATGCGGCGCTTCTCGGGATCAATCTTCAGAACTTTGGCTTCGATCTGCTGACCCAGGGTGAGCACGTCCGCGGGCTTGCCGACGCGAGCCCAGGCCATGTCGCTGACGTGCAACAACCCGTCCACTCCACCGAGGTCGACGAACGCGCCATAATCGGCAAAGCTACGAACCGTGCCGCTCACCGTGTCACCTTCCTTGATTTCCGAGTAGCGTTGCGCTTTGGTTGCGCGCTCCTCTTCTTCGGCAACCGCGCGGCGGTCTACCACGATGTCTTCTTCGGTGACGTCCAGTTTGGTGATACGGCAGCGAATTTCCTGGCCCACCAACTTCTCCAGCTCGGCGGCATCAGAGGTCCCGCTGCGGGAAGCCGGCATGAAGGCCCGTACACCTACATCCACACTTAGGCCACCCTTAACCATACTGATCACGGTGCCCATGATGGTGGCCTTCTCGGCGAATGCGCGCTCCAGCGACGACCAGTCTTTGGGCTGCTCGACTTTGAAGCGGGTAAGTTCGTAATAGCCTTCCGGATCGCGGCCTTTGACCGCGACCGCAACCTTGTCGCCCGGAGCTACGGCCTCGCCAGCGCTCTGAAAGACCGCTAACGGCAGAATGCCTTCGGTCTTGTATCCAATGTCGAGGAGCACCGACTCGGCAGAGACACTAACAACCGTGCCTTCCAGCCGGCGACTGCCGTCTTCGGCTTTGTGGGAGTGACTCTTCTCGTACTGGGAAAGAATGTCTTCGAACGATTGGTTGGGCTCAGCGCCAGCTTCTGATTCAGGAATGTCTGGATTGGACATGAGAAGGTACAGCCTCGATCGGTGAGTTCTCGAACAGGATACCACCGCGAAGGCTCGCTTTGCGCTGTCCGGTAGTCACAGCACCACCTAAGGGGAAAATTGGATAGCACTCTTTGGCTCTTTTAAGGCACATAACTGATGGCGTTGTTGCTGGCACCGAAATAGTGCTGCATTTTGTCTGCATTCTCTATCGCGTCAAGTTGATTTTTGAACTAAACTTGAGCCAGCCACTTCGGGAAGAGGAACTATGGATATTCAAAATGTAGTAGCTGAACTTACAAAGGAACGGCAGCGAATCGACCAAGCCATTTTTGCGCTTCAAGGGCTTGGCTCAGAACCCCGTCGTGGTCGCCCTCCGAAGTATATGCAGAGTGGGAACGTCGCATTCATGCCCAAGCGCCGCACCATGAGCGCCGCGGCACGCCGGCGCATCTCCGAGGCGATGAAGAAGCGTTGGGCGCAGTGGAGAAAGACGAAAGCGGCATAGTTAGCTGAGCGTCGGAGCGCGGTACGGAAGAAGCCCGGCCGCGCCTACGATGCAAGCTACTACGATTGCGCACCCAACGCTAAGTTGGTTAGAAAATTCCTGCCTATTCTCCTAACTGACAGCCTTGCTGCGGAACTGGCGCAGGCCTACGACCAGCATCAGCGCGTCGAAGAGCGTCAGCACGACCAATACCGCCAGCAAGGAGAGATGAGGAAACTGCGGAACCAGAGTAGCCCGCAAGCCTTCACTTGCGTAAACCAGGGGATCAATCAGGACAATTTTTTGTAGGATGGGAAAACTGTTCAGCGCACTCCAAGGATAATAGGTGCAGCCGAAGAAAATCATGGGCGTCAGGACCATGCTGAACATCAGCCCGATGTGGGTCTGATTGACGCTACAGCCCAAGGCAAGACCTCCACTGGCGGCGAAGAGCGCTACTAACAGCGTGACTACGGCAAACTCCAGCGGCGCACGCAGGTTCAGTCCGACGCCCGGCCGCAGAATGAGCCACGCCGCGGGAATGACTACCAGCCCGGAGATCAGCGCCTGCAACGTCCCAAAGAGTACTTTCTCGATTGCGACCCAGGAGATTTCCATCGGCGCCAACAGGCGATCTTCGATCTCGCGCGTGAACTGGAACTCTGCGATCAGGGGCATAGCGACCGCCCACACTCCGGTGAACACCATGCTGATGGCCATGATGCCGGGCAGCAGCAGGCTCTTGTAGGCCGCCGGCATGTAGCCGCTGCGCACCATCACCCGGCCGAAGATGAACACAAACATCAACGGCTGCAGGAAGGTTTGCAGCGCCAATACCATGACGTTGCGGCGGGCGACGTGGGCATCCCGTGCCAACATGGCCAGAAACGTCTTCCAGTTCATTCCCGTAAACTCCTTCCGGTGTGGTGCAGAAACAAGTTTTCCAGACTGGGCTCGGAGATATGCACGTCGCGCAACTCGACGCCTGCGGCGGCGGCCTGACTGGCGACTTCGGGTACCAGCGACCCGCCGCGGTCGGCATAGACGTCGGCGCCTGCCGGCTCGACCGGGCGCACTTCGCGCACACCGGGAAGCGACCGAAAGGTTTGCAGCAACTCCGGTGAGCTGCTGCCGAAGCGCAAGCGCAACAGATATCCGCCGGGAACGGAAGCTTTCAACTCGGCGGGCGTACCCAGCGCGATGTTGCGTCCATGATCGATGATGGCGAGCCGGTGGGCGAGCGCATCCGCCTCCTCCATGTTGTGCGTGGTCAGCAGGACGGTTTTGCCGCTCTTGTTGTACTCGCGGATGATCTCCCACAGCAACAGCCGCGTCTGCGGATCCAGGCCGGCGCTGGGCTCATCGAGGAACAGAACTTGGGGATCGTGCATCATGGCGCGAGCGATGGAGAGACGCTGCATCATGCCGCCGGAGAATCCGCGCACCATCTGGTCGGCGCGGTCGGTCAGCTTGAAGCGCTCCAGCAGCAACTCCGCTCGCTTTCCACGCTCGTTGGAGTCGAGGCCGAAATATGCGCCGTGAAAAACCAGGATCTCGCGAGCGGTGAGGGAGAAATCGAGGTTGGGACGCTGCGCCACTACACCGATCAGTCGCTTGACTGGGACTTGTTCCTTCCAGACATCATGCTCGCCGATCCACGCCTGGCCGCCGGTCGGTCGCACGCGCGTGGTCAGAATTCCGACCGTCGTGGACTTGCCGGCTCCATTCGGTCCTAGCAACCCGAAGATCTCGCCTGCTGCGACATCCAGCGACAGGCTATCGAGGGCGACGATCTCAGGCTTAGGCTGCTTCGGGCGCTTACCGCGCTGGGCCGGGGCGCCGAATCCTCCAGCGCCGGCGCCGAACGGCGGCGCAGAAGTATAGACCTTGCGTAGGTCGAGGGTGCGAATACCAACCATGCAGAAATATTGATACCGGGCGGAGCGACCCATTGTCCAGTGTTGAAGACAGATTTAATCGTCCGGTGATAAGTCTTTCTTCAGGCGCTGAGGCGCCACGGGATGACAGATACAATAAACCGGCGTTTCCGGCGCGGCTGAAGCGGCGCCCCTTCGCCCGCCAAATCGAAAGCAGTCAGCGATCGTCCTCTATTTCTTGTCCCAATCCCCCTGCGACATCACTGTAAGGGGCGCGGCCTTGGAACTCTGGAGTTGGGTGTTGAGCTGCGATACCTGAGCGGTCAGCGACTGGAACTTCGCGGTCGCATCGGCGAGCTGCTTCTTGAGCACAGCGGTGCTCTCGATCTGCGATTGCGTCGGGCGGCCGGAGAAGCCGTTCACCCCGCCATACAGTTCGCCAAGGTTCTCGCGCAGTTTGTGCTCACCGGTGATTGCGCCGCCTTCCTTCACCGAGACCAGGGTAGAGCGGAAGGTATCGAGGTTATCCGTGAGCTTTACCAGCTGTGCCTTGAGCTGGCCGCTGGCAGCGGCGGCGCGCTCGCGCGCCTGGTCGCGGAGATTCACGGTAGCGTCAACGATGTAGGTCAGCTGGCCCAGCATGTCATAGAGCTGGGTGACCGTCTGGTGTTGCAATGCGCGGTCTTGCGCCGTGCTCTTGGTCCGCGGATCAGGGACAAGATCGATGGTAGTGGTATAGGTCTCCTTGCCCTTGATCAGCTTCACCGTGTACTTGCCTTCCTGAACCTGGGGCCCGAGAAACGCGAATTCGTTTTCGACCAGTCCGGCCGCAGGCGGGACCTTGGGTGGCTTGGCGCGCTCCGGCCACTGGACACGGTTCAGGCCCCGGCGCTTGTCCCCTTGGATGGTAGTAACCAAGTTGCCCTGCGGGTCGTAAATCTGAATGAGCAGGTCGCCAAAGATGTGGCGTTTCTTCTGGTAGTACACGATCGGCGCAGCCTCGGGCAGGGTGGGCCCGACAAATTCGGAATCGCCGTCAAAGCGCTGCTCGCCGGCGGGCAGGGTCAGGGTCGCCGGACGCGTGGGGAGAAATGCGGCGTCCTTGGCCATAATTTCCGGAGTGAGAGCGCGCAGCGGAGTTATGTCGTCGATGATGAAAACGCCCCGCCCGTGGGTGGCCAGAATCACGTCCGACTCGCGCGGGTGAATGGCGATGTCGCGCACCGCCACATTGGGCAACTTGCCGGTGAACTGGGCCCAGTGTGCCCCACCGTCGATGGAGATGAACAGTCCGGACTCGGTGCCAACAAACAGCAGGTTGGGATTGACCAGGTCCTGCCGCACCACGTGAGCGTAGCCCGCGAGTTCCGGCGTGGACAGCGAAGTCCAGGTCTTGCCGTAGTCGGTGGTCTTGTACACGTAGGTCTTCATCTCGCCGGTAGCGTGGCCGTCGAAGGTAGCGAAGGCAACAGCGGGATCATGTGGACTGGCCTCGATGGTCGAGACCCAGGTGTTGGGCGGGAGACCGGGAATATTCTTGACCACGTTGGTCCAGTGCTGGCCGCCGTCGCGTGTGATTTGCACGTTGCCGTCGTCGGTGCCGGCCCAGATCAGGTTTCCATCCTTGGGCGATTCCGCGATGGTGAAGATGGTCTCGTACTTCTCAGCGTCGGAGTTGTCGATGGTCAAGCCGCCGGAATTTTCCTGGTGCTGCTGGGCGGGATCGTTGGTGGTGAGGTCAGGGGAGATGCGCTCCCAGGACTCGCCGTGATCGCGGGAGCGGAACAGGAATTGGCTGCCGAGATAGATGGTCCCGGGAGAGTTGGGGCTGAGGGCGATGGGCGCGTTCCAATTGAAGCGGAACTCCGGCTCATTGGCGCGCGGCAAGGGCTTGATGTCGCGAGCCTCGCCGGTGGTTTTGCGGAAGCGGGCGATCTTACCGCCCTGGTATTCGGCATAAGCGTAATCGGGATCGGCGGGATCGGAGAAAGCCCAGAAACCGTCGCCGAAATCGATGTTGCGCCAATGACGGTTGGCGATGCCATCGACGGCGCGCGAAGGCGCCATCCAGGTGCCGTTGTCCTGCAAACCGCCGTACACATTGTAGGGATCGGCCATGTCGGCGCTGACGTGATAGAACTGCGCCACCGGCAGGCTGTTGAGGAAGCGCCAGTGCGAGGCACGATCGAGCGATTCGTATACGCCACCGTCGTTGCCGTCGAGCAGTTGCTCGGAGTTGGCGGGATTGATCCAAAGCGCGTGGTGGTCGCTGTGTAAGCTACCGCCGAACCCTTCACTCGGGGAAAAGGCGGCGCTGAAGGTCTTGCCGCCGTCTTCGCTCACCGTAAGCACAAAGCCGGGCTTGTAAACCCGGTCGGGATCCTTGGGATCGGCGATGACGCGCGCGAAATAGAATGGCCGGGCACTGATGTTGTACGAGTTGTTGACCTCGATCCAGTTTTCGCCGGCGTCATCGGAACGATACAGCGCAGTGTGGTTCTTGGCTTCCACGACGGCGTAGATACGAGTGTTCTTCGCCGCTGGGATGGCTAGCCCGATGCGGCCAAGATCGCCCGATGGCAGGCCTTTGCGCAGTTCATGCCAGGTATTGCCGCCGTCGGTGCTCTTGAACAGCCCACTGCCGGGGCCGCCGGAGCGGAAGTTCCACGGCTGGCGCCGCACGTCCCACATTGCGGCATAGAGGGTGTTTGGGTCCTGCGGATCCATCACCATGTCGGCGCAGCCGGTGTTCTCGTCGCGATACAGCATTTTCAGCCAAGTCTTGCCACCGTCGATGGTCTTGAAGACGCCGCGCTCCAGATTGGAATTCCAGAGATGTCCAAGGGCGCAGGCGTACACCGTGTTGCCGTCTTTGGGGTGAATCACGAGGCGGCTAATGTGCTCGGAATCGGTCAGGCCAAGGTTCTCCCAGTTATCGCCGCCGTCACGCGAACGGTAGATGCCCGTGCCAGGCTCGACGCTATTGCGCACCCAGGCTTCGCCGGTGCCCGCCCATATCGTCTTCGGATTTGAGGGATCGATGGCGAGGGAGCCGATGGACAGCGTCGGCTGCTTGTCGAACACCGGCTTGAAGGTGGTGCCACTGTCGGAGGACTTCCATACACCGCCACCGGCAGAGCCGACGTAAATGGTCAGCCGCTGGCCATCTTGCACCGCGACGATGTCGGCGATACGGCCGCCCATCACCGCCGGGCCGATGGGGCGGGCCGAGAGTCCACTGAAAGTGTCGGAATCAACGGTTACTTCTTGTGCATGTGACGATAAAAAGGCAGTGGCAACAAGCAGAACGATTGCAAACAGGCGAAGACGAATCATCATGAGTGCCTCGAGAAATTCATACGTAGCACGGCGTAATGAAGAGTACGCTGCTATGCGCAGTAGGCGCAGTACGCTGTTAGTCCTTGGCTCTCCAGCTCCAGAAATCCATGAGCCGGGAGAGACATCATCACTTCTTCGGCGCGTCCGCCTTGGGCGCCGGGGCGGGCGGCGGCATCTTGAAGATGGAGTTATCCACCGGCACGTTGATCTCAATCTTGGAGAGGGTCAGCTTCTCTTTCTCCTGCCCGCCTTTCACCCCGTTCTCGATGGCGAAAGCGAACATCAGGCCGTTGACGTCTTTGTAGTCGCCCATCACCGACTCGACCTCGTGCTCGGTGCCGCGCACCATGCGCTTGGTTTCTTCCTTGATTTCCAGGAAGGAATCGGCATCAAGATACATGGTTATCACGTCGCCGTTCTTGAGGGTGACTTTCAACTTGTAAGCGTCGGTGCCCTCGACTTTGTCCTTGCCCAGCAATTCAACCTGGTTGCCCTTGCTCTTGTAATCCACCAGCGGGCCATCGATGTCGGCGTTCTCCTCGATGTCCTTCTTGTCGTCAGCCGACATCGCCTCGGGATCTTTCTTGCCGGTGAAGGGCATGATCTGCCAGGCATTCTTGCCATCGTAGGCTTGCACCGCGGTCAGACCCTGAACGGTAAACTCCAGGCGCGCCATGTCAGGGCGTTTCAGGACCATGCTTCCCGGAGCTTCCATGCCCGGCCCCATGGTCATGGTGCCGCTGGAGCGGATGGTCTGCACGGACTTGATCTTGTCCATGCCGCCGCGCGCTTGAACGTTCTTGGCGATGATTTCGTCTACGGTTTGCGCTGACAGTACCGGCACCAGCAGAACGGCGAGGGTAGTAAGCAGAGATAACTTCCGTAACATGTGGCCTCCTGAGGGATTTGCAGCCCGTGGGAAGTAATACGTAATCAAGCAAGAAACAGTTCCGCAACGAACTGTACGAACTAAACTCAGCAGTGTCAACTCGCCGGAGGGCGGCGTTCCGCCCCTGCGCCGGAGTTGGTGGCGATTCGTCCTTGTGGCAAGGCTGACGTAGTTATCGAAGACCGGCAGCCGGGCCAAGGTGTGGTTAGCGGCCAGTCGGCCGGCTGCTACCGTATGGGTTACAAACCCGCAAGGGTCGGGCGAACAGGCACAACCCATACCTGGCGTTCGATTGCAATGATGAGGTAACCGATGAGCCGATGCGGCGGTGAGCTATGGCAAGAATGGCTCCTCAGGTAGGACTCGAATCAACATCTAAACGTATTTTCAATGACATGCAGGTCAGCGGATGACATCTAAGACCACGAAAAGCAGTCGTGATCAAACAAACAGAGCGCATATGGAGCGCAGATTCAACGCTAACAAGGGCCGAAGTTCCCAGGCGCAATGGTATAGACCGCAATGAAGTCACAAATCGCTCCCCAGATTAGACCGTCGTTGGCGAATCCCGCCCAGCGCCTTGCAACATCTCAGTGGAGGAAGCAGCGGCTATCGTGCACTCAGAGCTAGGATTGGGACTGTCGCAGTGGAAAGTCCAAAAGCTAATCTCGAAATCCCGGATCAAGGACCTACGCAACGGTGGCCAGCACTGCTATGTATCGGCCCGGCGGCTGTTCTGGGTAATTCGCGAGTTGCAAGCCGTCGCTAACGGAGCAGCCGAAGGCCCGTACTAATGGTTTCAGAGTTGCCGACAATTCGTCCGGAACACGACCGCGCGACGGACCCCTCAAAGCATTGCCACTCCTGGCAAGCAGATGAACAACTTGTCATGCACAGGAAAGGGCCTCTTCATGTCTCACCGCTAGTCTGACAGCAGTGTAGTATTTTCCTCCGGGAAACAAGTCAAAACACGGGAAGAAGGCAACGCGTAGATGACGCGAATCGCAGGCGTAGCCAGCGCATTTCCACGCCAGTACTATCGCCAGGAGCAAATAGCAAAGGTCCTTAAGCGGCACTGGGGCAAAGAGTTGGACAATCCAAAGGTCCTCGACCGTCTACTGACGCGAGTGGGCGTCGAGGGACGGCATTTGGCTTTACCCATCGAGGCCTACCAGGACCTGACGACGTGGGGAAGGTCGAACAATGCGTGGATCCAGGTCGCCGAAGATCTTGCGGAACAGGTGGTCTGTCGTGCGCTCACGCGCGCCGGGCTTTGCGAAGCGGACCTGGACGCGATTTTCTTCGTCTCGGTTACGGGTGTTGCGAGCCCATCGATTGACGCTCGCTTGATGAACCGCATGAACCTGCGTCCGGACATCAAGCGAAATCCACTCTTCGGCCTCGGATGTGTAGCTGGCGCCGCTGGCCTGGCTCGTGCGGCAGACTACGTTCGTGCCTTCCCCACGCAGTGTGCGGTGCTGGTTTCGGTGGAACTCTGCTCGCTCACATGGCAGAGGAAGGACCTCTCGGTGGCCAATCTCATTTCCTCCGGACTCTTCGGTGACGGTTCCGCGGCGGTGATCGTGGCCGGGAGCGAGCGCAAGGCAAATGGTCCTCAGGTGCTCGGCACCAGATCATCGTTTTATCGCGGCACCGAAGATGTGATGGGTTGGGACATCTCGGAGGAGGGTTTCAAGATTGTGCTTTCGCCTGAGGTCCCAGAGATGGTGCGCAAGCACCTGGCACGAGATGTTGACAGCTTTCTCGCCGAGTACGACCTCGATCGCGGCGATATCGATACCTGGATCATGCATACCGGCGGTCCAAAGGTCCTGGAAGCAACCGCGGAGTCGCTAGAGCTTCCCGAGGGTGCGCTCGACGTGTCCTGGCAAACTCTTAGGCGCGTAGGCAACCTGTCGTCGGCGTCCGTGCTGCTGGTGCTGGAAGAGTTCATGAACCGGCGCCGTCCCGCAGCAAGAAGCTACGGCCTTCTTGCAGCCATGGGTCCGGGCTTCTGCTCGGAACTCGTACTGCTGCGCTGGTAGAGGCAATGCACAAACCCATTGACCATGCCGAGGTGCTCGTCGCAGGCGGAGGACCAGCTGGACTGGCGGCCGCTATCGCAGCTCGACAAGCGGGTTTTGACGTCACCGTCGTGGACTGCGCGCAGCCTCCCATCGACAAAGCGTGCGGCGAGGGCATCATGCCCGACGGCCTGGCAGCGCTGCGCCAGCTTGGCGTCCCTATAGCTTCCGGGCAAGCAGCGCAGTTTCGCGGCATTCGTTTCGTTAACGGCAACCATGAAGTGGAGGCGGATTTCCCGCATGGTTCAGGCTATGGAATTCGGCGCACGGTTTTGCATCAGCTGCTGATCGACCGGGCGACGGAGGCAGGCGCTTCCCTGCGTTGGGGCGAGCGGATTACCGGTCTATCCGGCGAAGGGGTCGTGATTAGCGGACAGCCCGTGCGCTGCCGTTGGTTGCTCTGCGCCGACGGGCACAACTCTCTGCTTCGCCGGCTTGCAGGTCTCGATGTTTCGCGCTCCGCACTGCGCCGACTTGGATTCCGCAGGCACTATAGAGTGACACCCTGGTCCGATTTTGTAGAAGTGCACTGGAGCAATTGCGGCCAGATTTACATCACTCCGGTGTCGGGCAACGAGATCTGCGTGGCGCTGATCACGCGTCATCCCGGTCTTCGATGGGAAGACGCGCTACCCCACTTCCCCGGGTTGCGCGCCCGCCTGAACGATGCGGAGCCCGGCAAGCAACACTTGGGAGCCTTAACCGTCACTCGTCGCCTCGCTGCCGTTCAACGCGGCAAGGTCGCGCTGGTGGGAGAAGCGTCGGGTTCCGTCGATGCGGTCACCGGCGAGGGACTGGCGATGGCGTTCCGTCAGGCGATCGCTCTCGCGGAGGCGATGCGGGCCGGCAGTCTCGAACCATACCAAGAGGCGCATCGCCGCATTGCGCGTCTGCCGCGGATGATGTCCACGCTCATGCTGGCCATGGACAAGCACCCCCATTTTCGGCGTCGAGTGTTTCGCGCCCTGACCTCGGAGCCAGACTTTTTTCGCCGCTTGCTGGCGCTTCACACGGGAGCGATTTCGCCGTTGAATTTTGGCTTGCGAGAGACGCTGACGATGGGATGGCATTTGCTGGCTGCATGAACTCGAGGCGAACCGGAGGAGCAGCAATTTGAGGCTCAGGTTTCTATTTCATTCAGATCGGACGTTCCGCACAGCTTCTGTCACCTTGTTCGCATGGTTGCTGCTGCTGCCCTCCACGATTGCCGCACAGAAGATAAGGGTTGATCTCGACCCTGCCCAAACCAAGATCGAGTGGACGCTGGCTGATGTACTGCATACCGTTCATGGCACTTTCAAGATGAGAAGCGGCAGCGTCACATTCGATCCGAGATCCGGCGACGCCAACGGCGAAATCATTGTGGATGCGACCAGCGGGGAGAGTGGCAATCACACCCGCGACAAGAAGATGCATAGTGAGATCCTGGAGAGCGCGCGTTATAAGGAGATCACGTTTTCTCCCAACCATGTAACCGGGAAGATTACGGAACAAGGAACATCAAACCTACAAGTGCAGGGAGTATTTCGGATCCATGGGGCCGACCATGACCTGACATTGTCCTTGCAGGTTGAAAAGAGCGGCGATGACGTCAAGGCCCGCACGAGTTTCCTCGTGCCCTACCAGGACTGGGGCATGAAAAACCCCAGCACCTTTCTCTTGAAGGTCGAGAACAAGGTCAGCATCAGCGTCTCGAGCGTGGGCCACGCTGTCACGGTCAGCCCAGTTTCTGCGGCACACTAGCGTGTCCGCGCAGGAAGCACCTCTTGAGGCTTGCAACCGTCGGCAGCAGGACCGGCAGGTGCAACAACGCTGTTGCGGTTCTAGCGACTGACCTTCTGACCTACGACTTCGCCCAGCGTGAGTAAGATCACCGCGCCGCCTCCATCGCGGTCAGCAATTTCGACCCGCCCTCCGTGAGCCTTGACTACCGCTTCAACGAATGCCAATCCCAGGCCGTGTCCAGTGGAATGCTGTCCCTTCACAAAACGCTCGAAGGCACGGCTGCGCAGCCCGGGCGAAAACCCGGGACCATTGTCCTCGACCCTCAGTTCGGCTTCTCCGCCGTTTGCCCGCACCGAAAGGCTGACCCGACAGCCGGGCGGGAGATGCGCTATTTCGTTGTCGAGCAGGTTGGCGATCGTCCGGTTCAGTAGCGACAGATCTGCCTCGATCAGCACCGGCTGGAGATGCGTTTCAACGTGATGCCCGCGCTCTGCCATCGCAGGCTGGTAGAGGTCCACCAACTGTTGCACCAGTTCGGAAAGCCCGACAGTCTCCTTCCGCGTCTGCAACGCTCCGGCGTCAGCCTCCGCGAGATCGAGCGTGGTGTTGAGCAGTTGCGAGAGCCGATCTAGTCCGTCGATCGCTTCAGCTACACACTCCTGCCATTGCCCCTCGCGCCCATCGGAGAGCGCGACTTCCAGGCTCCCGCGGATGGACGTGACCGGGCTTTTCAGATCGTGAGCTACTGAGTCGGTGAGAATGCGCATCTGGTGCACCGATGACTGGACCCGGCCAAGCATGCGATTGAAGGTACGCGACAGGCGGGTGATCTCGTCGGAATGCGGACCTTCTGGCAAGCGGCTGCTCAGATCCTCGCTGCCGATGCGGGATACCGTATCGCTGATGCGTTCCACTCTGGTCAGCGTGCGGTAGGCGGCCAGCCAGGTTATCAGAAATCCCAGCGCCACCGTCGCGCCCCATACCAGGAGACAGCGCTCCGTCAGCCGGTCCAACATTTGCGCCCCACCCACATCGTCAAGTCCCAGATAGAGCGCACCGCCATCGCTGCGGCCGTGGTATACGACGCGAAAGGCTTTTTTCCAGCCGGTTATTTGCACGTCAGCCGGCACTCCCGGCGCTAACTGGGAGCTTTGAATCGCCTGAATAAACCGCTCTTTGGGATTCGGCCCCACCCAAATTGCCTCCTGCGCGGGCTGCATCTGCAGAAAGAACACGGAATTCTGGTGCTGGCCGCGGGAGTCGCTGGCGCCGGGCACCTCCCGTGAAGCCAACTCGGCAACTTCCTCGACCAGACGGTCATACACGGCATCGCGAGGCGCGTTCGCGGATACGTCGGCGAGGACTTCAGCCTCGCCGCTCAGCCACGCGTCGCTGCGCTCGCGGATGTCTTTCGCGATCAGCAAATACATGATCGTGAAGGCAATCGCGCTGCCCAGCGCGAAGGCCACCGTTGGCCAGATCGCGATGCGCCAGGCCGCGGAAGGACCCGACTTACGATTCCTTAAGAACATAACCGACGCCCCGAATGGTATGGATCAGCGGCCGCTTCCCTTCTCCATCCACTTTGTTTCGCAAGCGGTAGATTTGCACATCGACCACGTTCGTCGCCGGATCGATGCGCATGCGCCACACGCGATCCAGGATCATAGTGCGTGTCACGACTCGTCCGGCGTTGCGAACGAGGTATTCAAGCAGAGCGAACTCCTGGGCTGTCAGTT
>Ga0265340_10001195_pt1 | contig 14837 bp, 11 predicted proteins | sample 4CB225metaG_FD_202082 | JGI IMG/M metagenome (GOLD analysis project Ga0265340, IMG submission 202082) | Rhizosphere microbial communities from Carex aquatilis grown in University of Washington, Seatle, WA, United States - 4-CB2-25 metaG | ecosystem: Host-associated > Plants > Roots >...
GCTCGGAAGTTTGCTGGAGAAGCAGGTCACGGTGCCGACGACGTACCCGCTCACACTCAACGCGCTGCGGGCGGCCTGCAACCAGACGTCGAGCCGTGATCCGCTGATGGATCTGGATGCCCGCACGGTCGAGGTGACGGCGCGAGCCCTGCGCGACCGGGGTCTGCTCCGGATCGTCTGGACCGACACCGGCCGCCGGGTTCTGAAGTACCACCAAACCCTTGACGAGGTAATGGAACTGGCGGACGACGAGCGGGCCCTGATCACGGTCCTGCTGCTGCGGGGCGCGCAGGCTCCCGGCGAGTTGAGGTCCCGCACCGAGAGGCTGCACCCGTTCGCCGACCGCAGCGCGGTCGAGACCTGCCTGCACCGACTGGCCGAGCGGCCGCAGCCGCTCGTGCGGGAACTGGAACGCCGCCCCGGCCAGCAGGATCACCGCTGGGTGCACCTGCTCGGGACGCGCCCCGAAACCGACGCCGGCGCTTCCGCGAACGAACCGGACATCGACCGCGAACGTCCCCTCGCCGAAGGTGCCGATGCCCGCGACCAGCGGATCCGCGACACCTACGCGACCATCGCTCACGACTACGCCGACGCGCTGGCCGCGGAACTCGACGACCTGCCGTTCGAACGCTGGCTCCTGGACCGGGTCGCCGCCGAGGCCGGCGAGCGGCCGGTGGTCGACGCCGGATCCGGGCCCGGGCACGTGACCGCGTACCTGGCCGCGGCCGGGGCCAGGGCCCGCGGTATCGATCTGAGCCCCGAGATGGTCGAGCAGGCGCGAACGCGCTTTCCGGGCCTGCGCTTCGACGTGGCCGACCTCACCCGGCTGATCCGCCCCGAGGACGCCGACGGCTGGGGGGCCGTGCTCGGCTGGTACTCCCTCATCCACCTCGCCGATTCGGAACTGCCCGGCAGCATCGCCGCGCTGGCGCGCCCGCTGGCCCCCGGCGGAGTCCTGGTCCTGGGCGTCCATGCCGGTCGCGACGTCACCAGACTGACATCATGGTTCGAGCACGACGTCGAACTCGACGTCATGCGGCACGAACCGGCGCAAGTCGTGTCCGCCGTCACCGCCGCCGGGTTGCAGGACGTCGAGTGGTACCGGCGCGGGCCCATCGCCACCCGGCACGAGACCACCGACCGGCTGTACGTACTGGCTCGGCGCCCGCAGCAGCCCTGAGTTCCGGTTGTTCAGGGCTCCGGCTGGAAGGCTTCACCGTCGGGGCTGGCCACCACCACCGTGTAGCCGTCGGGGTCGGCGAACCAGATCTCGCGGTGGCCCGGGCCGTTTCCGTCGCCCTCGGGCGGGTTGCGATGCGGTTCGCGCAGGATCGGCGCGTCCAGGTCCCGAACCCTGGTGACGATCGCGTCGAAGTCCGAGACCTCACCGAACCAGACCAGAACACCATTGCCTACGGCCGCGTCCGCGTCCGCGTCCGCGAACACGCCGTGATGATGTTCCACGGAACGCTGGTGCAGTTGCAGGACCAGCGTTCCGCCGGACAGCAGGCGCTCGTACTGCGGGCCCCCGTGGTCACTGGTCAAGCCCAGCACGCGCTGGTACCAGGCACTGGACGCCTCGACGTCACGCACCGCCAGCATCGTCTGCGGGGCCGGCGTCAGCACCGGAGCGACCAGCCCGATCAGGTTTCCGGCCGGATCCTCGACCCGCACCAACCAGCGTTCGCCGTGATCGAGTTCGGGCCGCTGCCGGACCCGGCCGCCGGATTCCAGCACGATCTCAAGGGTGGGATAGAGCCGGTCGACGCAGATCCACAGCACCGGCCCCGATCCGGACGACGGCTTCTGCTCGGTCGTCCACTGCCCGATCATGCCCGGAGCCTCGAATCCGCCGTGCTCGGCGTCCACCTGCCAGCCGAAGACGGCCGCGTAGAACCTGGCCGACTCGGTGACATCGAGTGCGGGCAACTCCAGGTAGCCGATCTGGCCGTGCGGTGGGTGCTGTCCTCGAGTGGGGTCGAAAGCCTGGGCCATCACTGCCTCCTTCTGGTCGAAACGGTTTTCGTGGTCGGGTCATCGGCGATCAGCAGACGCCGGGCGGAGCGGGCGAACCACTGCTGGTAGCGCTCGGGGCTCCAGCCGAGCTGTCGCACCAGGCGGTCGAATACGGCCGGGTCCATCAGAATCCAGAGCGTGTCGACCGCGTCGTCTCGATCCAGGTAGCCGCGCAGTGGCGTTCTGGCCGCGATCTGGTCGATGATCCACCCAGCCGTCGACGCCCGCTGGGAAATCATCGCGGTGGAAAGCTGAGCCAGAGCGGGATCGGTCGCCGCGCCTTCGAAGACGGCTAGAACCAATCCGGAGGAACGGCTTTGAGCAGACGCCAGGACGTCGGCGACGATGGACAGGAACTCGTCCACATCGTCGGCCGCCCGGCCCTTGTCGGCCCAGACCCGGTCCAGCACCGGCACGTCGTCATCGTCACCGGCGATGGCCACATCGATCGCCGCCTTGAGCAACTGCACCTTGGTCCCGAACTGCTGCTCGAGGGTCGACACCGAGACGCCGGCGGCATCGGCGATCGCCCGCATCGTCGTTCCCGCATAACCGCGCACCAGGAACGTCGAGGTCGCGGCCGCGATCAGCCGCTGCCGGGTGCGGCGAGCCTGCTCCGCGCGCAGTTGCGATCGGTACGGGCGGGCGCCACCTCGGTCGATCGTCACAGCGCCATAATTAGCTATGGCTTGCCCATAGTCAATTAGGCGGAGCCAGTTGATTCAGCCGGGTAGCCGAATCCTCCATGATCACCGGTCGTGCCCGTAAACCTGGCCTCGCCGCGCCATATTTGTGGGTCCAGACGGTGATCATCGGCACCGCGCGGACGGCGCACTGTGGTCTACCGCTCAGCCGACGAGGTAGGTCTCGTAGCTCACGCCGGTTGGCCGACGGGCGCCGACGGTGACGAAAATGCCCTGGTTGAGCCACAAGAGGTCGGGGGCTGCGGTCTGGATCTGGGTGGAGGCGCGGAAGACGTACTCGCGCGGGTCGACCGGTTCGCCGGCCGCGAGCCGGGCCAGGACTTCGGGGCGACCGTGGCGAATCGATCGGGATTGGACCGTGAGCAGGTCGCCGTTGTCGGTTTGCAGGGTGTACCGGATGTCGCCGAGCGCGGTGCCGTCCGGCAGGACGGTCTGCCAGTCGGCGCTGGCCCCGGGCAGCAGAACACCTTTGAGGACCGGGCCGGTGAAAGTGCCGCCGGTCAGCGGGACGATCCGCCGCCGCCCGGGCGGGATCTCGCCGAGTTCCAGCGGCGGGGCCAGGTCGGCGTCCAGGCGATAGACCAGGCTGAGCTCCGGGTCGAGCAGGCGGTTCGAGGCACCCGGGACAGCTCCGGCGGCTGGGTCGTTGGCGTGCGGGAGCAGCGCGGTCACGCTGGTCCGCAACCACTCGGCCAGGGGCAGCGCGGCGAGCAAGGTGTCCAGCAATTGCTGATTGTCCGCCCGGTACAGGCCGAGGATTCGCGATTCGCTCAGCTTCCAGAGCCGGATCAGGTGGCCTTGCGCCACCAGATCGGCGGCGGCGTCCGCCTCGGCTCGTTCACGCTGTTCGACTTCGGCGTCCGGGGTGCCCGCCGGGACCGTGACGGTGAACTCGACCAGAAACTCCATCATGTCCCTTCCCCGAACTCAGGCTTTCCGGACTCAGACCCGGACGAACTGCTGGCCGCGACGCCGATCGAGGTCGTCCCCGAGCAACTGGGCCGAGAGCGGAGTGTCCACGAAACCAGCGGCGATCAGGTTCACCCGGACCGGGGCCAGTTTCAGGGCCAGGCCGGCGGTCAGCGCCGGAAGGGCCACGGTCATGGCGACGGCCTGGTCGGCCAGCTTCGGTGCGGGCCCGGTCGACGGGACGGGAGTCGACGGGACGGGGGTGGAAGCGGTCACTGGTTCCTCCCTCTGGATGATCAGGGCCTTGGCGATTGGGAGATCGCCGCACCCGGCCGGGCGGCCTTGATGTCGGCGTGCAGCGCGGTGAGCGCGGCGACGAAGATTTCGGAGAAGGTGGGGAACGGCTGGATGGTGTCGCGCAGCACCGCCAGCGGCACCTGGGCCCGGATGGCCAGCGTGGCCTGTTGCAGCCACTCGCCGGCCTCCGGCCCCAGCGCATAGGCGCCGACCAGCCGCCGGCCGTCGCTGAGCAGGGTGAGAAAGCCGTTGGACTCGGCGTAGGCCCGGGTGTATGTCTCGGTCTTGGCCACCTCGTTGAGCGGGACGGTCGCGGTGAACATCGCCGGGGAGCCCTCGGTGGCGCCGACCGCCGCCGCCTGCGGGTCGGTGTAGACCACCCGGGGCACGGCGGTGTAGTCGGCCTCGCGCGGTTCCCCGAGAATGTTGGCCGCGACGACCTCACCTTGGTACTTGCCGACGTGAGTCAGCAGCCACAGACCGGTGGCGTCACCGACGACCCAGAGCCGCTCGGCGGCGCGCAGGTGAGCGTCGACCGGGATGCCGGGCCCGTCGGCGGTGACCCCGACCGTCTCCAGGCCCAGACCCTCGACCCGGGGACGGCGACCGGTGGCCACCAGCAGCCGGTCGCCCCGCAGTTCGCGGCCGTCGTCAAGGGTCAAGACGTAATCGCCGCCCTCCCGATCGCCGGTTTCGCGGCGGGCGGCGCTCGCGCGGACGCCGAGGACGAGTTCAACACCGTCGCGGCGCAGGACCTCGGCCAGCCCCGCCCCCAGCGCGGCCGGTTCGCGCGGGAGCAGTCGCTCGCCGGCGACCAGCACCACCTCACCCCCCAGACGCCGCACAGCCTGGGCCATCTCCACCCCGACCGGGCCGCCGCCGAGCACCAGCAGCCGGCCGGGGACGGCCTTCATGGCGGTGACCTCGCGGTTGGTCCACAGGCCGGGCAACTCGGCCAGGCCGGTGACCGGCGGGATGATCGGGTCCGCGCCGGTGGCCAGGACCACGTGGTCAGCGGTGTACCGGACGCCGGCCACGTCGACCACACCCGGGCCGGCCAGCCGGCCGGTACCCCGCAGCAGGTCGATGCCCTGGCCGTCCAGCCACTGCTGCTGGCCGGCGTCGGAGTAGTTCGAGACCATGAAGTCGCGCCAGGCCAGCGCGGCCTCGACGTCGACCTGCCCGCTGCCGGCAGCCTCCCGGACGGCGTGCACGGCCTCGCCCGGGCGGAGCAGGGTCTTGGACGGGATACAGGCGTAGTAGGAGCATTCACCGCCGACCAGTTCCCGCTCGACCAGGGCGACCCGCAGCCCGCCGCCGGCCAGCGCCCCGGCGCAGTGCTCCCCGGGCGAGCCACCCCCGATCACAATGACGTCGTAGTCGTGGGTCATGAGCTCACCGGCCGGGCAGGCGGGTGGTGATCTCCTGGAGCGTCCACTCGTTGCCGTCCGGGTCGCTGAACGAGGCGAACGAGCAGTAACTGCGCCGCTCCGGGTCCAGTCCGGAGACCCGCCCCTCGGTGCCCGCGTGGTGGAAGACACCACCGGTGTCGTGGAAGGGCCCGCTCACGTCGGCGCCGCGCCCGACCAGTTCGGCCCGGGCCGCCTCGATGTCGCTGACGATCAGGTGCAGGCCCGTGGCGGATCCGGGGGCGGCGGAGCTGAGGCCGGTGCCGAAGATGACCGAGCAGGCCGACCCCGGCGGCGTCAACTGGACGACGCGGAAGGTCTCGTCGGTGGCGACGTCGGCGTCCAGCCGCCACCCCAGCCCGGTGTAGAAGTCCTTGGCCTTGTCGACGTCGGAGACGGGCAGGACGACGACTTCGAGTTTAAGGTCCACGGTCGGTCTCCTGGTCCTCGCGGGGAGCAGTACCGGATCGATTTCCGCGCAACCACTGTAACCGGACCGGGCCGTTCCCGACCCAGGGAGATTCCTGGTTCTTTCCCGGGCTCAGCGGCTCCTCACCGGTTTGCCGACCCGCCACCAGTCGGGCCGCCGGTCCGGAGCTGGGCCAGGCGCGCCTGAATCGTGGAGACGATCTGCAAGGGCGGCAGCGTGCCGTCGATGGTCAGGCCGAACCGTTCCTCGTCGGGTTCCAGCGGTTCAAGCGTCTCGAATTGCGAAGTCACCAGTGAGGCCGGCATGAAATGCCCCTCCCGCGCCGCCAGCCGGGCCGCGGCTTCGGACTGGGAGATCGAAAGATGGACGAAGAGGGTCCGCGGGTTGGCCGCCCGCATCACCTCTCGGTAGATCCGCTTCAGCGCTGAGCAGGTGATGACCACTCCGGCATCGGTCTGCCGGGCCACGGCGATGCGAGCGGCGATCTGGGCCAGCCATGGGCTTCGGCTGCGGTCGTCCAGGGCAATGCCCTGTTTCATCCGCGCGATGTTCTGCGCGGAGTGGAGACTGTCGCCCTCGATGTACAGCGCGGGCAGAGAGTCCGCGAGAAGCTCCCCGACCGTGGACTTGCCGCTGCCGGTCACGCCCATGACCACGACCGGGACGTGAAGGTCCTGGATGACCTCGTTCATCGCCTCCTCGAACGGGGCCTGGTCGAGGGGGCGCAGCCCGTCCACCGTGAATTCTCTCAACCCGGCCCGCAGACGACTGCGGAGCAGGGGATCCTCCAGCCGGCCGTGACTGACCTCGGCCAGAATTGCTTCGGCGAACGCCTCGGCCGCCAGGGCCAGCCCCTGGTCGACGGCGTGAGCCAGTCCGATGTGGAACAACATGGCTTTCGCCTGCGGCCGCACGGGGTAGCGCTTGATCGTGCCGAAGGGGATGCCGGCCCGGGCCGGTGAGACCAGGTCCAGGCCCTCCCAATCCCGCTCGACCCGGTGGGTCAGGGCCCGCTCCACCGGGTCGGCCAGGCAGCCGAGCAGTTCGTTCCGCGACCCCCGGAGCAGGGTTCGGTGGAATCGGATGTCTGCCGCCAGGAAGTCAGCTCTGATCGCCCGCCCTTCCGTACGCTCCTCGAAGTCGGGTTCCAAGCTCAGGTCGCGCAATCGATGAGCGAGGGTGACGAGGTCGTGACAGACCCCGCCGTCGCGGCCGGTCGCCGCCAGTCGGGCCGCGGGCGGCTCGATCATCTCCCGCAGTTCGGTCAGCGAGTGCATCTGACTGACCGGTGCCCCTTCAAGCCGCCACGTGATCACTTCGGGGTCGAGCAGGTCCCAGTCGCTCAGCGCCTGAACGGTGGCTCCGATCCTTGGCTGCAGGTTGACCAGGCCCTTCTGGTGAAGGATCTGCAGCGCCTCGCGAGCCATCGGACGGGTCACGTGCAGTTCGTCCATCACCACCTCGACGGTGAGGTGCAGACCGCGGCGCTTACTGCCGCCCACGATCTGGTCGGCGAGAGTGGCCACGACCTCAGCCGTGGAACCACGCGATTCCTCTTCCCGGACAGCGACATCTTCCGAATTAGCATCAGTCACACCGATAAACTACCTCTTGACAGCTCCTTGATCAGTCATCAGTGCCCGCTTGTTGAATGCCGGCCGGAGGAGCGGGAAAGCACCTTCGAGGCCGAATCATTGACCGAGTCGATCAAGAGGGACAGTATTGTTCGTATGAGCACAGAACCGGCATCAGCGGTCTACCCGGCCCGGCTGCAGGTCGACTATCAAGAAGAGCACAACCGGGTGACGACCTTTTTCCGCCTGATCCTGGTGATCCCGATCGGGATCATCCTCACCATCCTCACCTCGGGTGCGGGCCGGAGCGTGCACACCCAGAGCGGCGGGGCCGTGCGGACCACGAGCGGTGGGGTCGCCGCCGGGTTGTTCGTCGCGACCCTGCTGATGATCCTCTTCAGGCAGCGCTACCCGCGCTGGTGGTTCGACTTCGCGCTCGAGATCCACCGGTTCGGGGCGCGGGTCGGCGCTTACGTCGCGTTGCTCACCGACACCTACCCTTCGACGGTCGAGGAGCAGAGCGTCCACCTCGAGCTCGACTATCCCGACGCCGAACGCGAGCTGAACCGGTGGCTGCCCCTGGTGAAGTGGCTACTGGCGATCCCGCACTACCTGATCCTCATCGTGCTCTCCGTGGGTGCCTTTTTCGCGGTCGTCATCGCTTGGTTCGCGATCTTGTTCACCGGGCGTTACCCGCGTCCGCTCTTCGATTTCGTGGTCGGCGTCGGCCGCTGGGGGCTGCGCGTTGAGGCGTACGCGATCCTGCTCATCACCGACCGCTATCCGCCGTTCTCCCTCACCTGAACCACCGACGGATACCCGGACCGATTCATCTTTCCACCGAGGGCTGGTGGGCGGCGGAAATCACGCGCAGGGCAACCCCCCGGTTCACTGCGTCGATCCGCGATACCGCGCCAAGCTTGGCAAAGATGTTGCGCAGGTGTCGTTTTACCGTAGCTTCGGTGAGCTCCAGCCGGCTGGCGATCTGCGCGTTGCCCAGTGCCTGGGCAGTGAGCTGGAGCACCTCGCGCTCGCGAGCGGAGAGAATGCCTTCGCCGGCTGCGGGGCTCGGGGCGGTCTCGGTCATGAACCGGTGAAGGCTCTTCCGGGAGACCGAGATCGTGACCCGCTCGAGCGCGGTGGCGGTCGCCCGGACCACCGCCACCAGTTCGTGCCAATTGACGCTCTTGAGCAGGTAACCGTGCACCTTCCGATCGATCAGCTGCCGGATCACGTCGGGATCGTCGGACATCGACAGGATGACCACGCGAGTCGTTCCAGCCACGGCGTTGATCCGATCGACGGTTGTGATCACCGATGCCCCCGGCAGTTCGACATCGAGCAGGACCACGTCCGGGCGGGTCGCCTCCACCAGCGCGACGGCGGCCGGCGCGGTACCCGCCTCGCCGATCACCTCCAGATCGGGTACGGCCTGCAGAATCTGGCGGATCCCGTCACGGAACAGCGAGTGATCGTCGACGATGGCCACCCGGATCGGGGGGCGATCCTCAGACGGCGGCACGGTGGTTTCCCGTCACTGGCACGATCAACTCGACCTGGCTGCCGTCTCCGCGCCGATTCCAGACGCGGACCGATCCGCCGAGCAGTTCGGCCCGTTCCTGCATCGACCGGATCCCGCTGGAAAACGAGTCGGCGGCCTCCGCGTGGAAACCGACCCCGTCGTCCGCCACGCTGGCCCGTACCTCGTGCGGGGCGACGTCTACGCAGACCCGCAGCATCGAAGCCTCCGAGTGCCGCACCGCGTTGCGCATCGCCTCCCGCAGGATCAGGAACACCTCGTCGCGGGTCTGGGCCGGCATCCACGCTTCGTCCCCGTTCACCCGAACCTGCAACTGCAGTTGCGGTGAAGCCAACGGGCGAATCACGCGGATCAGAGCTTCGGCCATCGGGGCGGACAACGGATCGAGCCGCAGGTCGGCCGCGACCTGCCGGGTGGTCTCCAGAGCCTCAGCGACGGCGAGCGCGGCGGAATCGAGCGACCTGGCGGGGGGCCCGGGTTCGGCCTCCTGGTGGATCTGAGCGACCTCCACCAGACGGTGGGCGGCGCTGAGGCTGTGGCCAACCCGGTCATGCAATTCGCGGGCGATCCGGCACCGCTCGTGCTCGTTGGCCCGGCAGACCTCGCCGAGCAGGAACTCGGCATATGACGCGGCACCCGACTGCAGCCGGTCCAGCACGGTGCTCATCAAGTACAGGGAGAACGCCCCGAACGACTCCGGGCACGGACCGACCTCGCGCTCACATTCCAGGGCAACGTTCATCACCGATTCCACGAACATCCCGGCGGCGCGCAGCGATTCCGTCGGATGGGTTCGGGCGGCTGCGCGATGCGTACCGATCTGCCACGACAAGGGGTTGACGTCCTCGACCGACTGCGCCTGGGTATTCGTCATCAGAAGGGCTACAGCCCGCACGATCGATCGCGCCTGCGCCATGGTCTCAGCGGTGGTCTCCTGGTCACGCACCAACGCGCTACCGGCCTCGGTCAGGCAGCGCTCGTAGCTGGCGAGGACCTCGCATTCGCGAGCGAGTATTCGTTCGGCCAGCCGCACTACGGAGCTCGGAACACAGGTTTTCCCGGACATGCCCCTCCTCGCCTCCACGCCGCGTTCGGCGGATCGCCCGGCATCAGTGCGGATACACCTGACAAATCCGTATTTAGCACGCCAATTGTACCCGACGCGACATCTGGCAGGTCAGGCCCCCCGGGCCCAGACAAATGTGGCCGCCAGGACGGCGAAATGTACGAGATATTGCACAGCCATGAATACCCGGTAAAGCCCACGCAATTGTCGCCTGGTCGAACCGTCTGGCTCAGTCAGCGCCCTGAACGCGAGCACCAGCGCACCGACAAGGAGGACGATCCCCCCGGCCAGCAGGCCCGCAGTGGCCGGGGAACTGCTTCGCCGGTCGGCAAATACGACAGCAGAGGCCAGAAGTCCCGCTCCTAGTAGCGGGGCCAGGACCGCGACCAGGCCCCGAGCCCGGCGAGCTCCCAACCTGATCGCCACGCTCGACCGCCCGGCTCGGACATCACCGACGACGTCCGACAGATCCTTGGTGACCGTCCCGATCAGGCCCATCCAGAGGGCCATGAAAAACCCCAGCACGACCACCGGAGGTGGCGGCTCGGAGCCGCCCGCAGCCAGCACCCCAGCCTGGTAGGTGAGTAGACCACCCGCTGCTGTGATGGCGAAGGCGCTGGCGGGGTACCGCTTGCCCAGGATCGGTGGCCCCGAGTAGGCGTATCCCAGCCCCAGCATGCCCAGAACCGAAATCAGCAAGGCGCCGCTGAGCAGCACCGCACCGCTGACCGCCGCGACGGCGCAGGCAACAGCATGGGCCGCCGCGGTCCGGGCCGGCAGGACACCGGCCGCTACCGGGCGGCCAGTGCTGTTGGCGGCGTCCTCGGTCCGGTCTGTCACCCCGTTGAGCAGGTACACGAAGACGACCGCACATTCCCAGACCGTCGCGGCCGCCACGATGGTCCCGGCCAGACCCACCGTGAACCTCGCGCCGTCCCAGGCCCAAGCCAGCACCGCCCCGCACAGAAAGCGCAGCAGAAAAGCCATCTGTACCACCGGACGGGCCTCACGTACCGACAGGAGCACCGGGGCGAGCGCGTCGAGAGGCGCCACGTTCCGGCGCCATCGTTGCGGCCGAGTCCGGCAGTGCGAGCGATCCGCCTCGTGAGTTCTCGTTACGGCCGTCATGCCCGTCTCCCTGCCACTCGATGTGACGAATCTGCACAGCAGCTTCAGCGATGCGGCCAGACATCCGTCGCCCCTCCACACGGATATTGTGACCCATATATCGACGACCGGCCTGGAAAACACCGTATCCCGTCTCCGGAACAGCCGAAGGTATCGAAAGGCGTAGCACAGAGCTCGCCAGACGCGCGGGACTGCTTCTCGCGGACCGGACACGGTATCGACCGGCCGTTCGCGATATCCGAAAGTTCTCTCCGAATAACCAAAGACACTCGGTGGCCCGTTGCCACAGAAGCGCTTTCAGGCACAGAATCAAGCCACGGCCGGCCACGATAAATGTCGGCAGACGCCGCCGCATGAAGCCCGGCCAGGAATTCGGTAAGGCCCAATGAGGGGCCGGCGCCAGACTCATCTCTGCGATCACAGCGGCCATATCGCACTCCTGAGGTCCGCTTGCCGGGTGGTGGCCGAAACGCCGAGGCAAGGCCCGCCCATGGCACCGCCGAGTCGATCCCTCCGGACATTTTCGGGAGAGTCATGATTGAATTGAATGACCTGTTCGGTGAAACTCTGCCTGAGTCGATCACGGAAGGCTCCGAACCAGACCGCCCGGTGAGCACCGCCGGTTTCCGGCCCAGGACCGGGAAGAACCACGTCGTCTGCTTCTTCCCGGGGCTCGGCAGCCGAGCTCACTACCAGAACCTCGGCCGGTCCCTTATGGACTCGGGCCTGCCGGAGGTGATCGAGATCTATGAGCAAGGCGCGCAAGCCCTGGGATTCCCGGGGCAACCGGAGAAGGTTCTCCTGGTCGCGGAGAACCTTCCGTCGGAAAAAATGGCGCAGCGGGGGTTTGTCGGAGCTGCCTTCCTGATTCACAGCCTGGCCCTGGAGGCGCACCTGCGGGGCAACGCCGAGCAGCACGGCGCACCGATCGCCTTCATGGCCTGCACCGGGGAAAGCCTCGGGGTTGTCTCGGCCGCCGTGGCCAGCGGTTCACTCCGGGTTGCCGACGGCGTCAGGATCGCTCAGGCCTTCACCCCGCTGATGCTGATGGCGGCGGACGGAGCAGCCGCCGACGATGCGTTCAGCCGGCAGATCATCTCCCACCTGCCCGCGGAGCTGCGGGGCAAGCGACTCGTCACGGAGCCGCACCACGTACTGGGTCTGAGCACCGAGCCTGAGACGCTCGGCGAGCTCCTGGAGCAGATCGAGGCCGGACTCCCGGCGACCGACGTCGAGGTGCACAAGTCGTACTCGTGGCGTCAGGCCAACATTTACGTGCGGGCCGGGGCTCGGCCCGGTTTTGATCAGTTCATGCGGCGGTTCCCCACCGTTGCGGTCGAGGAACTCAAGCCTCCCACCACCTTCCTGGCCCACTCCGCCCGCATGCGGGAGGCTCGCCGGGCCTTCGAGCTGTTCATCGACCGTCTCGGAATCCAGTTTCGCGATCCCCGAATCCCGGTGATCTCGAACCACGGAGCCGGGCTGCTCAGCACGGGTGACGAGGTCCGGAACGGGATTCTGGCCATCTCGGACGAGGCGATGGCCTCCCGCGACACCGTCGAGACGGCCGATGGCCTCGATCCGGACATGATTCTTGAGCTGGGACTGGGCCACAAGTCGGTCCGGCTGCTGGCCGACAACAATATCCGGACCCCGTCGATGGCCTACACCGGTTCCCCCGACGAGGACAAGACGCTGTTCCAGGCGATGAAGCTGATCGACGATCTGATCCGAGACCTGAACGCCCTTCAGGCGTCGGGAGAATCGTTCCAGCGTCGCCACCACGACCTGCTCAGCGATCTCTTCCGGCTGATGGCCACCGACCCGTTCTACGAGCAGTACGTGCGGCGCACGATGGACCGGTTCATCACCCTGGAGATGCTCCGAGCCGATCCGAGCCGATCCACCGGCCTCCAGCACTTCCTCGAAGCCTTCCAGCACACGAGCGCCCACCGGAAGGACATCGATATCCACCGGGGCGAGCTGGTTGTCCGGGCACGCCTGAAGAAGGAGATCCTCGGACGACCCGAGGAGGTCGGCCGCCCGTATGTCGAGCTCGAGGTCGTCGGCGCCGAGAGAGCTCTGCTGGCCCGGACCTCGGCTCAGGTCGAGCAGCCCGAGGTGGTGATCTTCCACTTCGACCGGCTTCCGAAGATGAACTGGGTCGACCTTGCCCGCAAGACCCGGCTGATGCTGGACAGCCAGCCCCAGGCCCGGCAGATCTACGCCGAGACGTTCACCCGAACCGGGCTTGCGGATCTCAGCGTCCTGACTTCCACAGGCCCGACCCCACCCACCCCCGGCCAGCAGGCCGCGAGCCGAATCGCATACCAGTACACCTTGTTCCAGCTCTTCCGGGCCCATCGCCCAGCGGTTCTGGCCCAGAACGACTGTTACCTGGAGAGCAACGATCCGGAAGGGTGGCTGACCGCCTTGGCCGTCGCCGATGCCGTCACGCTGCCGCAGATCCTGGCACCGTACGCCGGCGCCCGAGGGTCCGATCCCAGCCGGGAGGTTCTCCTGACCCGCACGATCGCGGGCCTGAGGGAGGCCACCTTCCCGCTCATCTCAGCCGCGGGCGTTCCTCTGCGGTCACGCAAGGAAATTGAGGTGGCAACCCAAGTCGTGCTCGCCGGTGGCGCGTTGCCGGCTTCAGTCCGCCGGATTCACCTCAACGGGAACTGCTTGATCCTCTCGCTCGGATCGCCTCCCGAGCCGGCGACCATCGATGCGGGCCCCTTCCGCCAGGACGTGATCGCTATCCGGTCGCCCTCCGACCTCTGGAAACACCGGGTCAATCCGGCTCTTGACGCGTTCGAGTCGCTCTGCCGGTCGGCCCTGACCCGGGAGAACGGCCTGGTGCTACGCCAGGCCAGGAGCCGGCGGATCCTCAGGAGCACGGTAAACGCCTATATCGGCGTGGGCGAGACCATCGTGGGTTTCGGCGCGGGCGGCAGCGAATCGATGACTATCTTCCTGAAAAAGGATGGCGAGGAACGGATCACGGTCCGCAAGATCCTGAGCGAGGCACTCACCACGGTCACCTGGGACCCGGAGGGCACGGGCGTCATGCTGCCCCCGTTCGCCAAAGCCCAAAAGCAAGCCGAGCTGCTGCAATCGCTCCCGAACCCGGTACGGCGCCGCTTCCCTGAGGTGTACAGCGCTCTGGAGCGGGAGATTCCCGTTCCCGCCCACCTGAGGCAAGACGGCCGAACGGCGTTCCGGGAAGTTATCTACGAGATGAGTTACGTACCCGGAGTAGAGGTCAGCCGGTTCGTCGAACGGCATTCACCCCCACCCGCGGTGATCGCACGACTGTACGAGCTGATCTTCCTGATCTTGCACCGGGAGGTTCACGCAGTCGATCGAGCTCCGGCTCCGAGCAAGACCTTGGAGATCTCGTACTTCAGGAAGATCGAGGAAAGGCTGCGGCTGTGCCGGCGCAATGCGCCGGTCACGTTCAGCCCTCAATTGCTCGACACCGAGCGGATCGTCATCAACGGCCAGTCGTACCTGAATTCCTCCGCCTTGCTCAGGCGGTTCCGGGAGAATCAGCATCACCTCCTCGTGCTGGAGCCGCGGTTCCACTCGCTGGTGATGGGCGACACGAACACCGAGAACATCAAGGTGACGCACATCGAGCCGCTGCTGCAGGCGCAGCGCGTGATCGAGGCCGGTGCACCCGCGGTGGAAGTCGAGCGGGCGCTGGCGATGATCACACCGGAGTCCCTCGGCATCCGGTTCCTCGACCCCCGGGCCAT
>Ga0265340_10001197_pt1 | contig 14825 bp, 11 predicted proteins | sample 4CB225metaG_FD_202082 | JGI IMG/M metagenome (GOLD analysis project Ga0265340, IMG submission 202082) | Rhizosphere microbial communities from Carex aquatilis grown in University of Washington, Seatle, WA, United States - 4-CB2-25 metaG | ecosystem: Host-associated > Plants > Roots >...
TGAACGAGAAGGCCCGGGGCTCGAGGTCCTCCATGCTCAGCGGGTGGTCGTTGGGACAGGCCAGCCGCTCGGAGAACTTTCGCTCGCGGTGCGGGTCGTTGTCGGGCAGGTCGACGAAGTCGAGCACCAGCACCCCGCCGGCCAGGCCCAGTGCGGTCTCGACCGAGTCGGTCAGGCGGCGTTTCGCATCGCGTTTCACCGAGAGCCGGTCGATCACCACGTCGATGTCGTGCTTCTCGTACTTGGCCAGCTTCGGCGCATCGCTGAGGGAGATCACCGCGCCGTCGACCCGGGCCCGGCTGAACCCCTTGGTCTGCAGCTCGCGGAACAGCTCGGTGTACTCGCCCTTGCGGCCGCGCACGACCGGCGCGAGCACCTGGAAGCGGGTCCCCTCGTCGAGGTCGAGGACCCGGTCGACGATCTGCTGCGGGCTCTGGCGGGCGATCAGCTCGCCGCAGACCGGGCAGTGCGGGAGGCCGATCCGGGCGTAGAGCAGCCGGAGGTAGTCCCACACCTCGGTGATGGTCCCGACCGTCGATCGCGGGTTGCGGCTGGTCGAGCGCTGGTCGATCGAGACCGCGGGGCTGAGCCCCTCGATGAAGTCGACGTCGGGCTTGTCCATCTGACCCAGGAACTGCCGGGCATAGGCCGACAGGGACTCGACGTACCGGCGCTGGCCCTCGGCGAAGATGGTGTCGAAGGCCAGGCTCGACTTGCCGCTCCCGGACAGCCCGGTGAACACGATCAGCGCGTCGCGAGGCAGGTCGATGCTCACATCGCGCAGGTTGTGCTCGCGCGCTCCACGGACGATCAGACGGTCTGCCACAAGTGCTTTCTGGCTCGGGGGGAAGCGGTCACGGGACGGGTCGGACGGCGGTCGGGCCAGGATCCGCGCGCGGGAAATCGCACCCGGTTCTTGGCCATTCCGATGCTACGTGGCGGCTCCGACAGTTTCGGACCGCAGTTGCCGCCTCGGCCTCCTCCGCCAGGGAGGCCGGACACTAGGCTCCAGCCCATGACTGACGAATACGACGGAAATGTCACCGTGGGCGGCCCGCCCCAGACCAGGGTGCTCGGTGACCTCACGCTGACCAAGGTCGCGGTCGGGCCGATGGACAACAACGCCTACTTCCTGCGTTGCCGGCATACCGGTGACGTGCTGCTGATCGACGCGGCGCACTCACCGGACGTCCTGCTCGGGGTGCTCGACGGCGACTCGCTCCAGCGGATCGTGACCACGCATCAGCACGCCGACCACTGGCAGGCGCTGCCCGAGGTGATCGCCGCCACCGGCGCGCCCGTCGCGGTGCACCCGGAGGATGCCGAGCCACTCCCGATCACCACCTTCGAGCCGCTGGTCGAGGGCGACGAGGTCGCCGTCGGCGACTGCCGGCTGTCGGTGATCCACCTGGTCGGCCACACCCCCGGCTCGATCGCCCTGCTCTACCAGGGCGACGACCGCAAACACCTGTTCACCGGCGACTCGCTGTTCCCCGGCGGGCACGGGCTGACCACCCGGCCCGAGGATCACCTGAGCCTGATGGACGATCTCGAGGAGAAGATCTTCGGCCGGCTGCCCGACGACACCTGGTTCTACCCCGGCCACGGCGGCGACAGCACGCTCGGCGCCGAACGGCCGAACCTGGCCGAGTGGCGTGAACGGGGCTGGTAGCCCGGCCGCGCACGTGGTGACCGGCGGATCCTGGCCCGCCGGCATGGCAGAGTGAGCGGCGTGAGGGCGTACGACGTGCAACCGATCGGCTGGGTGCAGTCCTCCCGTCACGAGGCGATCGACGACGACTGGCAGTCAGTGAGCGCGACGATCACCCTCGACCCCGAGCGTTTCACCCCGGAGAGCCTGGCCGGCCTCGAGGAGTTCTCACACGTCGAGGTGGTCTACCTGTTCGACCGGGTCGCCGACGGCGAGGTGCATGCCGGGGCCCGCCACCCGCGCGGCAACCCGGACTGGCCAAGCGTCGGGATCTTCGCGCAGCGGGCGAAGATGCGCCCCAACCGGCTCGGCGTCACCGCCTGCCGGCTCCTCGGCATCGACGACCTGACCCTTCGGGTCGAGGCTCTCGACGCGATCGACAACACTCCGGTCCTCGACCTCAAGCCGGTCATGACCGAGTTCCTGCCGCGCGGCGAAGTCCACCAACCCGCCTGGTCACACGAGCTCATGGCGACCTACTGGAGCAGGAGTTGAGCCCCATGGACGACGACAAGACACCCGCGGAGCGAATCGAGCACATGCTCCGGCTCGGCAACATGTCGCGCCGCGAGCTGATCGCGGCGTTGTCGGCGGTCGGCGCGGGTGCCCTGCTCGGCCTGCCCGAGCGGGCGGCCGCGGCGGCGCTGCCGCCCGAGGAGGTCCGGTCCGCGCGACGGGCCGCACATGCGGCCAAGCAGGTCGCCTCGGTCCGCAACGCCGCCTCGATCGCGCCGGCCGGTGGCGACCTCGGTGCCGTCGACCACATCGTCTTCCTGATGCTGGAGAACCGCTCCTACGACCACTACTTCGGGGCCTACCCGCGCGGCCGGGGGTTCGACGACCATCCGAAGCACTCGCTCGGCGCGTTCGCCCAGGACTACCCGGGCGGGACCGCGCTGTCGCCACGCAAGAAGCTGCTGCCGTTCCATCTCGACCCGAGCATCGGCGAGGAGTGCACCAACGACCTGACCCACAGCTGGGGCCCGCAGCACCAGTGCTGGAACCACGGCAAGATGGACCGGTTCGTCAAGACCCACACCGCCAAAGCCAACGAGGGCAACCCCGACGGCGCGATGACGATGGGCTACTACACCCGCCGCGACCTGCCGTTCCACTGGGCGCTGGCCGACCACTTCACGCTCTGCGACGCGTATTTCTCCTCGGTGCTCGGCCCGACCCACCCGAACCGGCTGATGGCCAACACCGGCACGATCGACCCGGAAGGCGGCAAGGGCGGGCCGATCACCGAGACCAACCCGAGCATCATCCCGGACTTCCTCTGGACCTGCCGGTGGGAGACCGTCCAGGAACACCTGCAGGACAAGGGTGTGCCGTGGAAGGTCTACCACCCGTCCAACACGCACACGACCGGCAAGTTCGCGGCGCTGAAGAACTTCCCGACCTGGGACCCGTCGATCTACGACGCGTCCAGCCCGTACATCCTGCTGTTCACCGACCACGTCCTGCCGTACTTCAAGGCGTACAAGAACCCCAAGACGCAGTTGCACCGCCGGGCGTTCCTCCCCACCTTTCCGAACGACTTCCTCGCCGACATCAAGTCGGGCAACTTCCCGGCGGTGTCCTGGATCATCCCGCCGCTCGGGTTCGACGAGCACCCGTCGTCACCGCCCGACCGCGGGATGTGGTTCACCCAGTCCGTGCTCGACGCACTCACCTCCAATAAGAAGGTGTGGTCCAAGACCGCGCTGTTCGTCATGTACGACGAGAACGACGGCTGGTTCGACCACGTCCCGCCGCCGACGCCGCCAAAGGGCACCCGTGGCGAGTTCCTGACCTCGAACCACAAGAGCAACAGCCAGTATCAAGCGATCCCCGGCCCGGTCGGGCTGGGCGTCCGGGTGCCGGCGCTGATGATCTCGCCGTTCAGCCGCGGCGGTCACATCGCCGCCGAGGTCTTCGACCACACCTCGCAGCTGAAGCTGCTCGCGGAGCGGTTCGGGATCGAGGTGCCGAACGTGTCGAAGTGGCGCAAGGAGACGGTTGGCGACCTGACATCGGCACTGTTCCGCGGCAAGCACGACATGTCGATGCCGGCGCTGCCGACGATGCCGCTGGGTTCGCCGGTGGGCACCGGCACCTGCGTCGACCAGGACACCGAGATGGGCGGCGCGGCACCGACCATCCCGACCAACCAGCGGATGCCGACCCAGCACGGCAAGACCGTCCCGGCCACCCGCTGGTTCCCCGCGGCGCCGACGACAACCGATCGGGTGCCGGCCCGCAGCGGCCGCAACACCGCGACCACGAAGTCGGCCACCAACGCACTGATGCACGGTGCGGTGGTGACGCCCGCCGAGCACGGCAAGCGCGGCGGGCGGGTGCGGCGGCCCGGTTAGCCGGTCGGCCGCTTGGCCTTCGGCAGGCCCGCGACCACCGCGTCGTAGGAGTTGTCGACGAGCTCGAACAGCTCGTCATCGGGCACCGCACCGTCGATCGCAACCGTCTTCCACCCGAACCGGCCGATGTACGCCATCGTCTTGACGTCGTCCGGGTAGCGCGTGCGAAGCTCGGCCGCCTCGTCCGGGTTGCGGCCGCATTTCACCCCGAGAGTTGTGGCGCCGTTGAAGCTAAAGATCTTGCCGCCGACCTTGGCGACGACGTCGCCTTCCCATGGCTCGTCCTGGACCGCGCCCGGTTTGGCCAGGCAGTAGGCCAGCAGCTCAGTGTGGGTCATCGCCGCCTCCGGTTCCATTCGGCCAGGCCCGGGCCTCCGACACGCTGTTTCCGCCGTCGACCACCAGGTTCTGCCCGGTGACGTACGACGCGCCAGGCGTGCACAGCCAAGTGATAGCCGAGGCGACTTCGTCGGCGGTGCCACTGCGGCCGACCGGTGTCGCGACCCCTTCACGCCGCTCGCTGTCGGTTTGCGATGCAGTGGCGATCCACCCTGGCGCCACCGCGTTAACCGTGATCCCGAACGCCGCGCCATCCATCGCCATCGCCCGGCAAAGTCCCACCATCCCGGCCTTCGATGCGGCGTAACCGACGTCGTCGCGGGTCGCCATCACCGGTCCGGTCACGCTGCTCACCATGACGACCCGGCCCCAGCGCTGCTCTCGCATCGCCGGCAGGGCGGCGGAGCTGACCAAGAAAGCCGTGTCGAGGTTGCGGGTGAGCGATGCCCGCCAGGTGTCGTACGACATCGTGTCGATCGCTCCGGACTCGAAGTTCGGGTCGCTGACCGAGATCATCCCCGCGTTGTTGACGACGATGTCGAGGCGGCCCCACCGCCCGATCGCTGCATCGACGAGCGCCTGCGCACTCCCCTGAACGGTCAGGTCGCCGACTACCGCGAGGGCAGATATCCCGCGCGCCGACAGCTCCGCGGCCCGCTCCTCGGCCCGTGCCGTGGTTGCGGCCAGCGCCACCGAAGCCCCGAGCTCGCCAAGCTGTCGTGCCGCGGCGAACCCGATGCCGTCCGGGCTGCCGGCGCCCGTGACAACCGCAACCCGTCCAGAAAGATCAATCCCACCCGGCAAGTCCACCCCGCCAACCTCTCATGACGACGCAGCCCCGATGAAGGCGCTCGTCGGCACGGCCACGGTGAGACCGGAAGCAGTTCGAGGTTGTCGTCATCTTGGCATCACGCTGACGCCCACGAACGCCGCCGGGTGCGACGATTCCGTGAGGCGGACGTTGGTTGCCGTTGGCACGGCGCCGAGCCGCCTCTCACGGAGGGAGACCGTGATGGGTCGGTCGAAGCTCATCGGGTGCGGCCTTGCAGTCGGTGCGATAGCCGTGGCGGCTGCCGGAGTCTCGGTAGCGGCGACTGCGAGCGGTTCGCCGTCGTACCACGCGTGCGCGAGCGCGAAGCGGGTGCTGTCGTTGCAGCGGCATGGGAGGTGTCCGAGCGGCACGGTCCGGGTGTCGATCGGCGCGCGCGGTCCGAAAGGCGCGCGCGGCAAGTCCGGGCCGCGCGGTCCGGCTGGAGTGCTGCCACATCCTGACCCTTCGCGGGTGGCGCTGCTGGACTGGTGGGGCGGGGTGCACTCAGGTGGCTCGTACGGCTTCGACGCGCCCGGCGGGATCGCCTTCGACGGGACGCATCTATGGGTGGCGAACGTCGCCGGCAACTCAGTGACCGAGTTCGGCACCACCGGCGCGTGGGTGCGGACGCTCTCCGGGGGGTCCTACGGGTTCGACGGGCCGAATGGCATTGCCTTCGACGGCGTCCACTTGTGGGTGACAAACACCACCGGCGACTCGGTCACCGAGTTCGGCACCAATGGCGCGTGGGTGCGGACGCTCTCCGGCGGGTCCTACGGCTTTGGCAACCCGTTCGCGATCGCGTTCGACGGTTCGGATGTCTGGGTGACCAACCTCGGCGCTGACTCCGTGACGGAGATCGGGACGAATGGTGCGTGGGTACAGACTCTGTCTGGAGGCTCATTCGCCTTTGACAACCCGGCCGCAATCGCGTTCGACGGCGCTCATCTTTGGGTGACCAACCGGGCCGGTGACTCGGTGACCGAGTTCGATCCGGCCGGTGCGTGGGTGCAGACGCTGTCGGGCGGCTCGTTCGGTTTCAACTTCTCCGACGGGATCGCATTCGACGGCCAGGATCTGTGGGTGGCCAACCACAATGGCAATTCCGTGACCGAGTTCGACCCGGCTGGCACCTGGGTGGCGACTTTGACCGACGCCTCCTACGGCTTCAGCGCGCCGGCCCGGATCGCCTTCGATGGCGCCCACCTGTGGGTGACCAACGAGAGCGGCTCGCTGACCGAAATCGACACCCAGGGCAGGTGGACCACCACCTTGTCCGGCGCGTCTTTTGGCTTCAACATCCCGATCGGCATTGCTTTCGACGGCAGCCACCTATGGGTCACGAACAACGGAGGCAACTCCGTGACCGACATCCCCGCCGGCAGCTAAACGATTTCTTAGACGCGCGCCGGCACCTAGCGAGCGCCGGTGGATTGCGGGGCGTCACCGGTCGACGAGTCTGTACGCAATGAGCGCCACGTCGACCCACGTCACGCGGGCATCCTCCCACTCGTCCGACGTTGCCTCGCGTGCCGTCATGCTGGACCGTCGAATCGCGCCGGTCCGGTTCTGAGGCACCGTTGGTCAGGGCGTTGCGGCGCCGCCGGATGATGCGTGTATCGGCGCGGGCACTGGCTGCATCGGCTCGCTCGGGGGGAGGGCGGGCCCGACGGCGATCGGCGGCTTGGCCACGATCGGCGTACCGAGGTAGCGAGGTTGTACGGCGATGACCGCGGTCGGCTCGGGGTCGCTGCCGATCGTGAACAGCCAGCCCGGCACGAGCAGCGGGCCGGTCGAGTCCTCGTTGAGGGTCAGGCCGAGCTCAACGTGGTTGATCACCGGACGCGGGAAGCTCGGGCAACCGCCGGCGTGGCCCGGGGAAGGTGCCAGGCAGGCGATCATCGGCTCCGCTCGGGGCGGTAGCTCCTTGAGGGCCGCGGCCGCGCTGATCAGTGGGTAGGCGCTGCCGGCGTGCGCAGCGTCCAGCCAGCCCGATCCAGCAGTGATCGTGCCGTCCTTCGCGACCGAAAGCGAGGTGGCCTCGCCGACCGTCCGGGCACCGTCGACGACCGGGTCCGCGGTGACCTGGCCGTCGGACACCGCCACGATCGGGTTCGAGAGGCCCTCGGCGCTGAGCACCGGTGCGGCCGCCGCGCGTGCCACTGAGTCCGAGGGCGTGGGCGGCGGACTCGGCACCGGCAGCGGTTCGATTGACCGGACCGGCAGCGGGATCGCTGGCGACTTCACCGCCTTGGCAGGCAGCGGGATCGGAGCCGTCGTGACCGCCGTCGTGCGGTTCGGCGCGCTACCCGCGCTGCCCTCGGCGGGCCCGACGGCGACCCCACCACTCATCGGCGTCGCGCAGTCCGCGTTGGGTGGGCAGGTCCACGGGCCGACTCCGACTGGCGTCGCGCAGTCCGCGTTGGGTGGGCAGATCCCGGCGTACTGCCACTGGCCGTCAGCCAGCACGCTGAATCGCTGACCCGCCTGCCAACCGTCCACCGTCTTGGTGATCGGGGCCTTGACCTGCAGCGCCGAGGCGAGTGCCTGCAGGGCGGAGGCGTTGACCTGCAGGCGGTAGACCGCTGCGTTGGCCGGAGTGGGCGGCAGCGAGGCATGGACGACGTACCCGGCGGCGCCGGCCCGCGCAACGAGCGCCGCGGCGCGAGGGGCGGCCGCGGTCGCGGGCTCGGCTGCCGTGGCCGACGAGGTCGACGAGAGCAGTCGCAGCACGCTTAGTCCGGAGCCAGCCGAATGCTGGGCATCGGAGCTCCCCACCGAGCCACAGCCCGCGACCATCGCCGCGAGCACTGCGGCAATCGGCACGGCCCAGAAGACGCGACGCGTGTCCATGTCCCACCTCCCCATCACATTCGGTCAGCGATAAGACGCGAGGCTCGGCCTGATGGTTCCGCACTGGCCATTCCGAGCGCCTCCGAGCTCCGTGGTGCCACGACCCGCGGCGGGCTCTCGATCGTCGCGCCCGCGACCGATTTGGCGGCGTGTTGCGCGAAAACTGGTAACGAAGCCGAAGATCAGCGGCGGACAGAACGGCCGCAAGATCACGACACCTCACGCCCTTCGTGACTCCTCACGTCAGAAGCTCAGGCCTGGTGCGAGTCGGTCGGAACGCGCGACCAGCGAAATACGGAGACGGCCCTACCGCCACTCGGATTGCCTAACGAAACCAGAGCGCCTCAGCGTCGGTGGCTCAACCCGGCAGACCTGCGGCGACCATCGCGCGGAACTCCTTCTTCAACTCATTGACCTCGTCGCGCAGCCGGGCGGCCAGCTCGAAGTGCAGCTCGGCGGCGGCGTCGTGCATCTGGTCCTGGAGCTGCTGGATCAACAGCGCAAGCTCGGCCTTGGGCATCCCGGCGAGCTCGGCGGCGTGCTGGCCGGCGGTCGGTGACTTGCTGGCCATCCCCGGCACCGGCGTCTTGCCGCGAGACTGTGCCCGGCCGCTGCCGCCGATCAGCTCGCCTTCCTCGCCGCGCACGATGTCGTCGAGGATGTCCGCGATCCGCTTGCGAAGGGGCTGCGGGTCGACGCCGCGCTCGGCGTTGTAGGCGATCTGCTTGTCCCGGCGGCGGTTGGTCTCCTCGATCGCCTTCTGCATCGACGGGGTGATGCTGTCGGCGTACATGTGGACCTCGCCGGACACGTGCCGGGCGGCCCGGCCGATGGTCTGGATCAGCGAGGTGCCGCTGCGCAGGAATCCTTCCTTGTCCGCATCGAGGATGGACACGAGTGAAACCTCGGGCAGGTCGAGGCCCTCGCGGAGCAGGTTGATCCCGACCAGGACGTCGTAGTCGCCCTTGCGCAGCTCGCGCAGCAACTCGACCCGGCGCAGCGTGTCGACCTCGCTGTGCAGGTAGCGCACCCGGACCGAGTTCTCGAGCAGGTAGTCGGTCAGGTCCTCGGCCATCTTCTTGGTCAGCGTGGTGACAAGCACGCGCTCGTTGCGCTCGGCGCGAATCCGGATCTCGTGGATCAGGTCGTCGATCTGGCCCTTGGGCGGCTTGACGACGACCAACGGGTCGACCAGCCCGGTCGGGCGGATCACCTGCTCGACCACATCGCCCTTGACCTGCCCCATCTCGTACGGCCCGGGGGTCGCGGACAGGTACACGGTCTGACCGATCCGCTCGAGGAACTCCTCCCAGCGCAACGGCCGGTTGTCCATCGCGCTCGGCAGCCGGAAGCCGTGGTCGACGAGGGTGCGCTTGCGGCTCATGTCGCCTTCGTACATACCGCCGATCTGCGGAACGGTGACGTGCGACTCGTCGATGACGAGCAGAAAGTCGTCCGGGAAGTAGTCGAGCAGGGTATGCGGCGGAGTGCCCTGGGCGCGGCCGTCGATATGCCGCGAGTAGTTCTCGATGCCCGAGCAGAAGCCGACCTGGCGCATCATCTCGATGTCGTACGTCGTCCGCATCCGCAGCCGCTGCGCCTCGAGCAGCTTCCCGTGCGTCTCGAGCTCGGCCAGCCGGGCCTCGAGCTCGGTCTCGATCCCCGAGATGGCCCGCTCCATCCGCTCCGGCCCGGCGACGTAGTGGGTCGCCGGGAAGACCAGCGCGGTGGTGTCCTCGCTGATCACCTCGCCGGTCAGCGGGTGCAGCGTCGAGATCCGCTCGATCTCGTCGCCGAACATCTCGATCCGGGTCGCGAGCTCCTGATAGACCGGGAACACCTCGACCGTGTCACCGCGCACCCGGAAGGTGCCGCGAGTGAAGGCGAGGTCGTTGCGCGCGTACTGAATGTCGACGAACCGCCGCAACAGTGCGTCGCGCTCGATTGTCTGCCCGACGTCGAGTTGCACGCACCGGTCGACATACTCCTGCGGCGTGCCGAGGCCGTAGATGCACGACACGCTCGCCACCACGATGACGTCACGCCGGGTGAGCAGGCTCATCGTGGCCGAGTGCCGGAGCCGCTCGACCTCCTCGTTGATCGAGGAGTCCTTCTCGATATAGGTGTCGGTCTGCGGGACGTAGGCCTCGGGCTGGTAGTAGTCGTAGTAGGAGACGAAGTATTCGACCGCGTTGTGCGGCAGCAGCTCGCGGAACTCATTCGCCAGCTGCGCGGCCAGGGTCTTGTTGGGCGCGATCACCAAGGTCGGGCGCTGCAACTTCTCCACCAGCCAGGCCGTGGTCGCCGACTTGCCGGTGCCGGTCGCGCCGAGCAGCACGGTGTGCCGCGCGCCGGCGCTCACCCGGCGGGCCAGCTCCTCAATCGCGGCCGGCTGGTCGCCGGAGGCCTCGAAGTCCGACTCCACCCGGAACGGCGCCTCGCTCGGCCGGATCGACGTCACAGTGCTCACAGCATCAGAACGTACGCCGCCGGTCTGACACTTCCCATCCGCCCGTCCCCGTTCCAGCACACAACCGGTTACGGGTGTGACGGATGTGCGCGATCGTCCGGTCGGCCTGGCTCGCCGAGCCGGCGTTGTGTGCTGAAACGGGGTCAGCGCGGGGCGGTCAACGCGTCCCAGACCGCGGTCACCTGTGCGTCGAGCTCGGCGAGGTCGCCGTCGTTGACGATCACGTGATCGGCGATCTCGAGCCGTTGCTCCCGGCTCGCCTGGGCCGCGATCCGGGCGCGAGCGTCGGACTCGGTCATCCCGCGCAACCTGGTCAGCCGGTCGAGCTGGACGTCGACCGGGGCGTCGACCACCACGACCAGGTCGTACCGGTCCCGGATCCCCGCCTCGACGATCAGCGGTACGTCGTGAACGACGACCGCGTCGGGATCGGTGGCCGCGACCTGCGCCATCAGCTCGGCCACCCGCTGCCCGACCAGCGGATGCACGACCGCGTTCAGCCGCTCACGTGCCTTCGGATCCGCGAACACCAGGGCGGCGACCGCCGCTCGGTCGAGCGAGCCGTCGGCCGCGAGCACCTCGCGGCCGAACTCCGCCACCACCGAGTCGAGGCCGGGCATCCCGACCTCGACCACCTCGCGGGCGATCGCGTCCGCGTCGATGACCACGGCTCCATGCGCGGCGAAGCGACGGGTGACCTCGCTCTTGCCGGCGCCGATGCCGCCGGTCAAGCCGACGTTGAGCACCTCAGACCGCCGCGTGCTACTCGATCTACTCGTCGGCGGATTCGGCCGCGTCCGCCTCGGCTTCCGCAGCGGCGTCGGTCGACGCCTCGGCTTCCGGAGCGGCGTCGGTCGACGCCTCGGCAGCCGGGGCCGCACCATCCTCCGCCGCGGGCTCGTCGGGCGCAGAAGCAGCGGCTTCGGCCACGGGGGCGTCGGACTCGGCCGCCGCCTCGTCGTCGGCTCCGGTCAGCTTGCGGCGCAGCTCGGCGAGCGCCTCGTCGCTGGCCAGCGTGCCGGCCGCGGCCGGCGCACCCTCGGCCGAAGCAGCCGGCTCCGAGGTGTACGACGTACTGTCGGCCGCCTCGGCGTCCGCGGCCTGAGCGGCGGTCATCTGCTTCTGGTGTGCCTCCCAGCGCTCGTGCGCCTTGGCGTACTGCGCTTCCCACTCGGCCTGCTGCGCCTCGTAGCCCGGCTTCCACTCGTTGGTCTCGGAGTCGAAGCCTTCTGGGTAGATGTAGTTGCCGGCGTCGTCGTACTGGGCGGGCATGCCGTACTGAGTTGGGTCGAAGTGGTCGGCCACTGCCTCGCCGACCGTCCCCTCGTTGGCCTGCTTCAGTGACAGCGAGATCCGGCGCCGCTCGAGATCGATGTCGATGACCTTGACGAAGATCTCGTCGCCGACGTTGACGACCTGCTCGGGGATCTCGACGTGCCGCTCGGCCAGCTCGGAGATGTGGACCAAGCCCTCGATGCCCTCGGCGACCCGGACGAAGGAGCCGAACGGCACCAGCTTGGTGACCCGGCCGGGCACGACCTGCCCGATCGTGTGGGTGCGGGCGAAGGCCTGCCACGGGTCTTCCTGGGTCGCCTTGAGCGACAGCGAGACCCGCTCGCGGTCCATGTCGACGTCGAGCACCTCGACCGTGACCTCCTGGCCGACCTCGACGACCTCACTCGGGTGGTCGATGTGCTTCCAGGACAGCTCCGAGACGTGAACCAGGCCGTCGACCCCGCCGAGATCGACGAAGGCGCCGAAGTTGACGATCGAGGACACCACGCCCTTGCGGACCTGGCCCTTGAGCAGCTGGGTCAGGAAGTTCTGCCGGACCTCGCTCTGGGTCTGCTCGAGCCACGCCCGGCGCGACAGGACGACGTTGTTGCGGTTCTTGTCCAGCTCGATGATCTTCGCCTCGAGCTCCTTGCCGACGTACGGCTGCAGGTCGCGGACCCGGCGCATCTCGACCAGCGAGGCGGGCAGGAAGCCACGCAGCCCGATGTCGAGGATGAGGCCGCCCTTGACGACCTCGATGACCGTGCCGGTGACGATGCCGTCCTCTTCCTTGATCTGCTCGATCGTGCCCCACGCGCGCTCGTACTGCGCCCGCTTCTTGGACAGGATCAGCCGGCCTTCCTTGTCCTCCTTCTGAAGAACAAGGGCCTCGATCGCGTCGCCGACGGACACCACCTCATTGGGGTCGACGTCGTGCTTGATCGACAGCTCGCGGCTGGGGATGACCCCTTCGGTCTTGTAACCGATGTCGAGAAGGACCTCGTCGCGGTCGACGCGGACGATCACGCCTTCGACGATGTCGCCATCGTTGAATTCCTTGATCGTGCCTTCGATGGCGGCGAGAAAGTCTTCGGCGCTGCCGATGTCGTTGATGGCGACCTGGGCGTATGTCTTCGGGGCGGCGTTCGGGTCTGCGACGGCAGTGGTCATGTAGTAGGGACTCCGGACATGGATAGAAGTAGGCGTACGCCGAGGAGTTCCGCAGCGCGACCAGCGAGTCTAATCGCGGTTGTGAATGTGTCCAAGTCGGGCAGGTCGCAGCCCGTATCGTGCAGAGGTGGCTGAGGCCGGTGCTGAGCAGGCGGCCCGCGGGGACTCATCCGCCGCACGGGGCGGGCATCGCCGGGCCCGTTGGCTCCGGGTCCTGGGCAGCGTGGTCGCCCTGGCCGCGATCGGCCTGTGCGTCCGGGAGCTGACCGACTCCTGGCCATCGGTCCGCGCCGAGCTCCGGCACGCCCGGCTCGGCTGGCTCGGGCCGGCGCTCGCCTGCGCCGCCGCGTTCGTCCTCGTCCTCGCGCTGCAATGGTGGCGCTGGCTCCTGGCGTTCGGGATCCGGACCAATCCGGTCGACGCGAGCGCGTGGTACCTCGGTGGCGAGCTCGGCAAGTACCTCCCGGGCAGCGTGTGGACCGTTCTCGGGAGAGGAGAACTGGCCCGGCGCGGCGGCATCGCCCGAGGCGCCAGCTACTCCTCCACCCTGCTCGCGTACGGCACCATGTGCGTCGCAGCCGCGATGGTCTGTGGCGTTGCGGGTCCGGCGATGGCGCTCGCCGGGGGCCCGGAGTGGGGCTGGCTGTTCCTGCCGCTGCTCGTCCTTGCGCCCGCCGCCGTCCACCCGAGTGCGCTTCGCCCGGCGCTTGCGGCAGCTCGGCGGGTGACCGGCGGTCGCCTCGACGCGCCAACTCCGCGGTTGACCGCGCTGGTGAGCCTGGTGGGCTGGTGCACTCCGGCCTGGGTGTTGCTCGGTGTGGCGTCGCTGTCCTTCACCAGGTTGCTGAGCCTCGACGCCTCCCCGTCGCGGATCATCCTGGCCGCGGTGGCGGCGTGGACGGTCGGCTTCTTGGCCGTCCCGGTGCCCGCCGGCGCGGGCGTTCGCGAGCTGGTCTTCGTCGCGCTCTGCGGCCTGCCGACGGCGTCGGGCGCCGCGGTCGCGCTGCTGTCGCGGTCGTCCCTGCTGCTGGTGGACGCAGCACTCGGCGCCACCGCCTTGATCGTCGCCGGCCGGCGCGCGCCGCGACGAGCCTCCGCCCCGACCGCGGCCGCGGTCAGCGAGTCGACGCCTGGCCTGCTGCCATGACCCAGGGACGGATCCGCAGCGAGCTGATCCACGGCACGAAATCCGGGTACGCGGCAACCGCGCGTGGCGCCGGCCGCGGGCTGGACCGGCTGGGCCTGCTGCCGAGCCGGCCGCCGGCTCGTGCGCACCGGCTCCGGCACTGGATGTACAGCCTGACCTGCGCGCACGACTCGCTCGCGCTGGCCGGCCTCGACGTGCCGTGGTGGACGTACCGGTCGATCGACGCCGTCGAAGCGTGGCTGGCGGACCGGCCTCGACCGATCCGCGTCTTCGAGTACGGCTCCGGGGCCAGCACGCTCTGGCTCGCCAAGAGGGCCGACGAGGTACACACCGTGGAGCACGACCCCGGGTTCGCCGCGCTGGTCGGCGAACGGATCTCGGCCGCCGGCAACGTCACCATGGATGTGGTTCCCGCCGTACCTACGAGGGATCCGGTTGTGCCGTCTGCGAGGGAGGGCTTCGCGGGTCTCGACTTCGAGGCCTACGTCGCCGCGATCGAGGGGCACGGCGAGTTCGATCTGGTCGTGATCGACGGCCGGGCCCGCGAGGCCTGCCTCGCCAAGGCCATGCCGCACCTTCGGACCGACGGCCTCGTCGTCTTCGACAACAGCGCCAGGCGGCGCTACCGCCCGGCGATCACGGCCGCGCCGGTCACCGAAACCCGGCTGTGGGGCCTGACACCGACGTTGCCG
>Ga0265340_10001202_pt1 | contig 14796 bp, 12 predicted proteins | sample 4CB225metaG_FD_202082 | JGI IMG/M metagenome (GOLD analysis project Ga0265340, IMG submission 202082) | Rhizosphere microbial communities from Carex aquatilis grown in University of Washington, Seatle, WA, United States - 4-CB2-25 metaG | ecosystem: Host-associated > Plants > Roots >...
CACGGCCCGCGCTCGCTGATCACGGATCCGCCCGCGGATCACGGATCCGGCCGCCCGGGCAGAATGGAAGCAATGCGATGAGTCGCCTGTCCTTCTCCAACCTGGCGCGAGTTCACTCGTACCCGGACGTCCTGATGCCGCCGCCGGGGACGACCGATCAGACGATCGGGATCCTGCATCTGGGCATCGGAGCCTTCCACCGGGCCCATCAGGCCGCGATCACCCAGGACGCCGCCACGGCCGGCGGTGAGACGCGATGGGGCATCTGCGGGGTCACCCAGCGCTCCGACGCCGTCCAGCGGCAGCTTCTCCCGCAGGACGGTTTGTACGGAGTTCTGGAGCGTTCCCCGGAACGCACCCGGGTGCAACTGGTCGGGTCCGTGCGGGACGTTCTGTACCCGGGCCGCCAGCAGGGCGATCTGACCGCGCGGTTCAACGACCCGATGGTCACCGTGATCACCCTGACCATCACCGAGAAGGGATACCGCCGGGACGGGCACGGCCGGCTCGACCTGGCCGACCCGCTGGTCGCCGGCGATCTGGCCGGCGATCTGGGCGCCGGATCACCGGCCTCGGCCGTGGGCCGCCTGGTCCGCGGACTGCAGACCCGCGCACGTGGCTGCGGCGCTCCGGTCACCGTGCTGTGCTGCGACAACCTCAACGCCAACGGCACCGTGCTGGCCGGCCTGGTCACCGACTTCTGCACCGCGCTGCCCAGCGCCGAAGGTGATCCGCTGGCCGCCTGGATCGCGGCGAACGTCGCCTTCCCCTGCACCATGGTCGACCGGATCGTGCCGGCCACGACACCGGCGGACCGGGCCTGCGCACGGTCCCTGCTGGGACTGGACGACGAGGGCCTGGTGGTGGCCGAACCGTTCCGGCAGTGGGTGATCGAGGACAACTTCGTGGCCGATCGTCCGGCCTGGGAACTGGCCGGCGCCCAGCTCACCAAGGACGTGGCCCCCTACGAACTGATGAAGCTGCGGATCCTGAACGGCTCGCACTCGACCCTCGCCTATCTCGGCGCCCTGGCCGGGTACAGCACGATCGCCGAGACCGTCACCGACGAGAGCCTGCTCACGGTGGCCCGGCAACTGATCATCGAGGACGTGATACCCGTGCTGCGGGCGCCGGACGGGATGGATCTGGTGGCCTATGGCGAGCAGGTGCTGGGCCGGTACGCCAACCCGGCGCTGGCTCATCGCACCGTCCAGATCGCGATGGACGGCTCGCAGAAACTCCCTCTGCGGCTGCTCGGCACCATCCGGGACAACCTGGAGGCGGGGCACCAGGCCCACTGGGCGGTGCGCGGGGTGGCGGCCTGGATGGCTTACCTCGCGTCCCCGCTCGCGCGCAACGGAATGCCCCTGCCGATCGACGATCCGCTGGCGGCGTCGCTCACGAAGAGCGCCCGCGACCGGAAAGACCCGGCCGGCATCGTCGCCGCCCTGCTGTCCTACCCGGAAATCTTCGGCGCCGACCTGCCCGAGCTGGACTGGTTCCGGGCCGAACTGACCGGCGCCGTCGCCGAGTTGCTGGTTTCCTGAAAGCATTTGTGTCCCGAAAGCATTTGTGTCCCGAAAGTAGCTTGTGTCCGGAAATTCGTTCCGAGGAGAAATCAGAAGATCATGGATGTTATTGAGGTCCTCCAGCGGACCCGGGTCGTACCGGTTGCCGTGATTGATGACGCAAGCCGCGCCGTCGCCCTGGCCCAGGCGTTGTCCGCGGGAGGCATCGACCTGATCGAGGTCACCCTGCGCACCGAGGCGGGGCTGGCGACCCTGGCCGCACTTCGTTCCCAGCCCTCGATGTGTGTCGGCGCCGGCACCGTGGTGACCCCGGAGCAGGTGGACGCCGCCGTCGCTGCGGGAGCCGCATTCATCGTCAGCCCCGGACTGTCGATACCGGTGGTGGAACGCGCCCGGCAGCACGGCGTGCCGATTCTGCCCGGCGTCGCGACCGCGTCCGACCTGATGACGGCCGTTGCCCTCGGCCTGGGAGTGGTGAAGTTCTTCCCCGCCGGGGTGCTGGGCGGCCCGGCCGCGATCCGGGCCCTGGCCGCGCCGTTCCCCGACCTGAAGTTCGTGCCCACCGGTGGGATCGGGCCCACGAACATCGCCGACTACCTCGCCCTGCCGTGCGTGCTGGCGGCCGGGGCAAGCTGGATGGTCGAGCGGGCGCTGATCAACGACGAGCGCTGGGACGAGATCACCGACCGCTCGGCGCAACTCGTGCGCGTCGCGAAGGAGGCCTGAGATGGACCAGATGCCTGAGCTGAACCAGAGACCTGAGCTGGACCTGGGACTGCGCGAGCGCAGCGAATGCGACTTCGACATCGTGTCGCTGGGCGAGGTGATGCTGCGCCTCGATCCGGGTGAGTGCCGGATCAAGACCGCCCGTTCGTTCAACGTCTGGGAGGGCGGCGGAGAGTACAACGTCGCCCGGGGCCTGCGTCGATGCTTCGGCCTGCGCGGCGCGATCGTGACCGCGCTGGCGGACAACGAGGTCGGCCGGCTGCTCGAGGACCTGATTCTGACCTCCGGGCTGGACACCGGCTACCTGCGCTGGATGCCGTACGACGGGATCGGGCGCTCGGTCCGCAACGGCCTCAACTTCACCGAGCGGGGCTTCGGGGTCCGCGGCGCCGTCGGGGTCTCCGACCGGGCGTACAGCGCGGCCAGCCAACTGCGCCCCGAGGACGTCGACTGGGACGATCTGTTCGGGCGGCGCGGGGTGCGCTGGCTGCACACCGGGGGCGTGTTCGCGGCCCTGTCGGACAGCGCCGCCGAGGTGGCCGAAGTGGCCATGAAGGCCGCCCACGCGGCCGGCACCGTGGTTTCCTACGACCTCAACTACCGGCCGAGCCTGTGGAAGGCGATCGGCGGCCAGACCCGGGCCCGCGAGGTCAACGAGCGACTGGCTCCGTTCGTCGACGTCATGATCGGCAATGAGGAGGACTTCACCGCCTCCCTCGGGTTCGAGGTGGAGGGCACCGACGCCGATCTGTCGCAGCTCAGCACCGCCGCTTTCCGCTCGATGATCGAGCAGGCGGCCGCGAAGTACCCGAACTTCAAGGTGATCGCGACGACCCTGCGGACCGTGCGAACGGCCACCGTGAACGACTGGGCGGCTATCGCCTGGGGTCGCAACACCGGTTTCGCCGAGTCCACCGCCCGGCCCGGGCTGGAGATCCTGGATCGGGTCGGCGGTGGCGACTCCTTCGCCTCCGGCCTGCTGTACGGCCTGATGGAACTGGGCGATCTGGCCACCGCGGTGCAGTACGGAGCCGCTCACGGCGCGCTGGCGATGACCACCCCCGGCGACACCTCGATGGCGTCGCTGGCCGAGGTCGCCCGGCTCGCCTCGGGAGGGTCCGCCCGGGTCCAGCGCTAGCCGAGTACGAGCCGCATTCTCCCGATGATCACCGCTTGGGCGGCAAAGTGGCCCTGATCTGCCAGGCCAGCGAGTTGAGCGGTGGGTGTGCTCCCTGGCTCGGTGTGCTCCCTGGCTCGGTGTGCTCCCTGGCTCGGCGTGCTCCCTGGCTCGGCGTGCTCCCTGGATCGGTGTGCTCCTGAAAAGCCCGTGCTCTGGCCTGAACCGGCACCCTCGCACAGGCTTTTCGGAGGCACACCGGGAAGCGGTTTCGTCCGGTGAGGGAGGCGGTCGCGCGAGGGGCGGTACGGGCCCGGGATTGACCCAGCGGGTGGGTCGATTCCGGGCTCGCACCGGGAGGGATTCGCCGAATTGGCTGGGAAGGGCGCCGGTGTTGATGGGGCGCGCGGGCTGGCTGGGGGTGTGTCTTCGTGGGTGGCCGGGGCCGGGGGCACCAGCCCTCCTGGCGCTGACCCCGACATCCGGACGGAGTGCACGGAACCGAGGCCGGCAGCGGGTGACCATGGATGAACTGGCGTCGTGAGGCACGCACGCGAAATGTCCCACTGGAGCTGTGATCGGGGAACAATCGAGCCTGCCTATGGCATGGAGGTTCCCCAATGTCTGCCCAGCACCACCAGCCCCCCGCCGCCAACGGCCCCCGGAACCTCCGCTGCCACCGAAACCCCCGCCGCTACTGAAACCCCCGCCGCTACTGAAACCTCCGGCGGGGCCCACCTTGACCGTTGCGGGCGGCCTCACCCGGCCAAGCCGTCCGAACCTGGGGGCCGATCCGCGTTGCCCGGGCCGACAAGACCAGGCGCCGGCTCCACCCAGAGGAGATCACCGATCGCACCCGCGAAACGGTCACAATCCTGGCCAGTTTCGTGGGCTGAGCCGGTGATCACGCAGGGCCGGCGACGGGGCCGTGGGCGATCCGCGGGCCGAGCTGGTGATCGTGGTCAAGTGGAGCGATCTTCGGTCGGGAGTGAGGCGACCCTCGGCCGGACCGGGGTTTTGTGGATGTATCAGAGCGGCGAGGCCAACGCTCAGTAGATGCACTACATTCTGTTAACGGTGCTCAACGCTACGCAACTTATGTGGTCTCGAACTCGCTTCGTCTGGTCAATCGGGGGCAATTCGGACGGCGAGATCGAAGCAACGGGGAGATCTAGGCACGGGGGGATCTATGAACGACGCCAGGAATCGTCCAGGTCGGCAGCCGGGCAAGCCACCGCGCGGGAAACCGGTCCGGGTTCTCGACGTCACCACCGCTGGGGTGACTTTCGAGCAGGTCGAGGCCGTGGCTCGGGCCGCCGTCGCCCGGACCGCCGTCCGCGAACTCGACGTCTTTGCTCAGGTGGTGGCTGACTTCAGACGCGAACCGGACGCACTGCTCCGGCCCCGGCGCCGGGAGCCGGTGGCGATGGGGGTCGACTTCATCTCGGTGACGGCGATGACCCTGATGATCGCCGGCGCGCTCGGCGGCGTGCTGAAGAACGTCGCCGGGGAACTGCTGGTGGACAATCTCTCCGAACCCACTCGCCGGGCGCTGGCCCAGCTCTTTCAGGCCCGCAACAACGGACGCCACATCGCCGGTCACGCTACGGACGACGACCGGCCCCGACCCCAGCTCCAGGTCACGGTCCAGGGCCTGCACACCGGGCAGGAGGTCGAGATCGCGCTCGCAATCAAGGGCTGGACCGAACCCTCCGGAATCGATCAGGACGCGGTCAATCTCGCCCTGAACTCGGTGCTGATCGTCCTGAAACCGGCTGCCCAAGAATCGGTTTCAACAGCATCGATCGGACCGGCAGCGATCGGACCAGCAGCGATCGGACCAGCAGCGATCGGGCCGGTGTGAGCACCGCCGGCGTCACCACCAGGCCGGGCCGGGCCGAGGCCACGATCATGCTTCCCACCCCGTCACGGGCCGCCTACCTCACCCTGGTCGTGGCCCTGCTGGTCGCCGGGATGTTCGCCGGAACATTTCTGCACGCTCAGATCTTCGGCCTGAGCTGGGATCACGCCCACACCGCCTGTTACACGAAACTCGGTCTCATCCCGCGAGATCCGGCCGGGTTTCAGAACTATGCGCGGGAGTGGGGCCTCTGCATCGCCCCGTCCGAGCGCCGCGAGGGGCTGATGGGAGTGGCCGGGGCCGTCGCGGCCCTGGTGCTCGCCACCGGATTCATGCTGCTGCTGGCCACCCGGGCGGCCCGTCGTGGTCGTCCGGCCCTGGCGCCGGACGCGCTCCAGCGTCGGGCGGCCCGGCTCGGGACCGCGGTCGGGCTGTCGCGGGTCCCCCGGATCGCGATCGGATCGGCCCGGGTCCGCGACCCGTATACCGCCGGACGGCCGGGGCACCCGACGGTCCTGCTTCCGGCCGGGCTGATCGGCCGGCCGGACGATGAGATCGATGCCGCACTGTTGCACGAACTCGCCCATGTGTCGGGCGGCGATGTGACCCTGGTGTGGTTCACCCGGGGGGTGTGGTGGGCGATCCTGCCGGTCCTGTCCGGTCCGCTGATGGTCCTCGGTTACCAGGAGGGCAGATCCCGAAATCCGCACTGGGCCAGTACTTTCACCGTCACCACGGACTATCTCGGCCGGGCCGTCGTGCTGCTGGCGATCACCGCGATCCTCAGCTACTCGGTGCTGCGCTCGCGCGAGCACGAGGCCGATCTGCGGGTGGCCCAGGCCGGCCTGGCCGGCCCGCTGACCCGCCTGCTCGTGGTGAAAGCCGCACCGCGCCGATGGTGGAGCCGACCCTTTGCCACCCATCCGCTGCCCTCGCGCCGAACCGAGATTCTGCGCCGGCGGGATCTGCTGAGCCCACCCCGCAAGCTGGACATCTTCTGCCTGGCCATACTGCTGGGAACGACCTGGTGGACCATCCTCACCCTGTGCCAGGAACTGTTCACCGGCACCCGGCTGGCCGGGACCGGAAGCCTGGCCGCCGGCCTCGTCACCGGAGCCCTGCTGGCCGGTACCCTCGGGCTGGCGCTGTGGCGCCAGGCCCTGGCCGGATTGGCCTGGCCACTCCGGGCCCGGCTGGAACTGCTGGCGGTGTTCGCGCTCGGTGCCATCGCCGGGCAGGTGGCGGCCGTCTCGCTGACCGCCAGCGGCGACTGGGCCGGCCCGTGGCAGCACCCGGCAACCCTGTTCTTTCCGGTACTACTGCTGATCGCCGCGATCGGCCTGAGCCAGGTGCTGGCCCGGTTCTGGGCCACGTTGCCGAGATCCTGGTTCAGCTACCGGGGGCTCCAGCTCATGATCTTTCTGACCAACCTCGTCGTGTTCACCGGGGCCACCTGGTACGGCCAGAACGCCCAGGTTCTCGACCGGCTCGGCTGGCTGACCACTCTGGTCTGGGCGCCTGCGGAACGACCCGCTCCCGTTGCTCTCGCGACGCTCATCACGGCGATGCTCCTGACCCTGACGGCTCTTCGCCGGCCGCACCCGCAAACCGTTCAGCCGGTCTCGCTCAGGAAAAGACTCCTGGTTCCGGTCGTCTGCATCCTCGCCACCTGCGCTTCAGCGGTCCTCACCCGCCTGCTGATCGGCACGCCCCCGACCGCCAGTCCCGGGCAGGAAGTCTCCCTGGACTGCTGGGTCGCGGCCGTCGCCGGGGCCGGCTGCCTGATCGCAGCCTTGCTGATCCGCGGGAACGACGGTCTGGTCGCGGCCTACGCCACCGGCTCGGCCGCCACCTTGATCACCAGCGTGGCGCTCTTCCTCCTCGCCGACGAAACCCAAGGAAGGCCCTTCCTGCACCCGGTGGCCGCCGCATCGCTCTACCTCAAGCAATCACTGTCGATCTTTGCCCTGTTCCTGTTCGTGGTCGGGGTGCTGTCCTTGGCCGATCCCCCACGCTCCGGCCGGCTCGGGAGCCATTGGCTGACCTGGGCTCTGCCCGGGGCCGGGGCCCTGATCGGCGCCGGCCTGACCTTCGCCGTCCTTCGCTCCGGCACCACGCTCCTGCTCAACTGAAAGTCGCGGCGGGCAGCGCTGGTCAAGATCCTCAGCGCGGAGTCAGCCGGAACACCCGGGCTCCGGCGGCCCAGGCCTGACGAAGATCGGCAGGCTTCGGGTTGCCGTCCTGGTCGAACCCGATCTGGTTGAACTTGGCGAAGTTGTGGTTGTCGCGGACGATGACGGCGTAATTCTCGACGACGCCGGCCTCGTCGGTGATGACCTCGACATCGGCCGGCCGCAGCTTGCCTTTGAGCCGAATATTCACCGGCTCGCCCGTGCGCAGGTTGCGCCCCCAGGCGAACGGCGTGCCGACCAGAAGCACCCCGTCGTGACGGGTGTAAGCAACCGGGACGGTGTAACGCCGCCCAGACTTACGGCCGACGACGTACACGGTGATCAGGCGGCTGCCGATGCCTCGGGACACCAGCGGCAGCCGCAGCAGCCCGCGAACCACCCGGTTCGCCAGGCCCTGCCAGGCCATCGTCTGCGGCCCACCTCCCGACGCCGATCCCCCGTCCGGCGGATTCGAAGGCCCAGTAGTCACATATCGCAGTATACCTACGCCCAGCGACCGTGCTAAGTAATACTTCGCCGCGCATAAACCTCGATCTCGATCTTCAGGCGGAGGTCGGAGAGACCGCACTCCGCCTCGGCCAGCGCGGCCTCGATGTTGCGCAGGCACTGCTCGGCCTGCTCCAGCGGCGAAACTATATCCATGACGTCGAAGATGCCAGCGGCTGAGCTCGAGGTTCGCCCAGAACTGGTGCGGCGGCTGTTGCGGGCCCAGCACCCAGATCTTGCCGATCTCCCGCTTGAGGTCGTGGCGAACGGATGGGACAACGTCATCGTCAAGGCCGGGGACCATCTTGTGGTCCGGCTGCCGCGGCGTCAGGCCGCGGCGCAGTTCATCGTGAACGAGCAGCACTGGTTACCGATTCTTGCCCCCAGACTGCCGCTGCCGATCCCGGCACCGCTGCGTGTCGGGCAGCCGGGCTGTGGCTACCCGTGGCCGTGGACCATCTCGGCGTTCCTGCCCGGCCAGACCGCCGCCCGCACCCCGCCGGCCGACCAACGGCAGGCCGCGGAGAGCCTGGGCGCGTTTCTGGCGGCTCTGCACACCACCGCGGCCACGGACGCGCCGGTCAATGCCTCCCGGGGCATCCCGCTGGCGCAGCGCCAGCAGACGTTCACCCAGAATCTGGCCGCACTCGGCGGAGTCGTCGATCCGCGGGCGGCGAACCGATTGTGGGAGGCCGCGGTCCAGGCCCCGGCCTGGCCGGAGCCATCGGTGTGGCTGCACGGCGATCTGCACCCGGCCAACATCATCGTTCACGACGGCCGGATCGGCGGTGTGATCGACTTCGGGGACATCACCGCCGGCGACCCGGCCACCGACCTGTCGGTCTGCTGGATGCTGCTGCCTCCTACCAGCCATGAACACTTTTGGGCCGGCTACGCCCGGGGCACAGCCCACGAAACAGGCGCGGACCTGCGCCTGCGGGCAAAGGGCTGGGCCCTCGCGTTGGCGCTGGTATTCCTGGCCTACTCTTCCGACAACCCCCTGCTCACGAGAATCGGGCAGCGGACCCTCAGTTCCGTGCTCGCCTAGGTTCTGCCTCCACTCGGTCGGTATTGGCTACTCGGTATCGGCCGGGCGGAGGAATGCGTAGCGGTCGGAGCGGAGCAGGTCGGTGATCGCCGCCGTGACTGCCCGCGGGGCGGCGTAGGCCGGATGGCTGCGCATCAGGGCGCCGACCGATCCAAGTTCGGCCAGATCCCGCGCGGCTGCTTCCACCGCCGGATCGACCGGGTGCCGGGCCAATGGCAGGCGTTCCGGCTGGAGGCGGCCGGCGCTGAGCGCCCGGGTCACCCGCCGCTCGCAGCGGCACGATCCCCGCCGGTCGATGACGCCGCAGCGGCCGGCGGTGAACGCCCGCACCGCCTCGCGGGCCCGCTGCAGCCGCTTGCGAAAGGCGGCATCCCCGATTCCGGCGATCCAGGCCGCCTCCCGGTTGGGCAGCCGCATGATGTCCCCGAGCACGTAGGCCACCCGCTCGTCGGGCCCGAGGCACTGCAACACGGCCTGGGTGCAACTGAGTCGTACCTCCTCGGCCAGCAGTTCGGCGTCCACCCCGGTGTAGGCCTCCTCGGCCGCCGACCGGTCGAGTTCGTCGCCCAGGGCGTCGAAGCTGAGCTCAGCCCGGTCGGTGCGCCGACGCCGATTCAGCAGGTGGTTGACCGCCACCCGATAGCTCCAGGTGGTGAGGGCCGAGCGGCCGTCCCACGAAGCCAGACCGGTGATGATGCGGATCAGGATCTCCTGGCCGGCGTCCTCGGCATCCGGCGGGCGCCACTCCATCCGCAGAGCCAGCCGGTACACGGGGCCGCGCACGATGCCCACCACCGATTCCAGCGCCGCCCGGTCCCCGGCCAGCGCCCGGTCGACCAGGATCCGCTCGTCAACCCGCTCGCCGTCCACGCCCCGCTCGCCGTCCACGCCCTGCTGGCCGCGGTCAGCCACGGTGCCCCCGGTCCGGGCCGGCCAGGGCGTGACGCTCGGCCCAGGCCAGTACCGCGGCGGCGATGGCCTGCGGTTGGTCCTCGGTGACCACGTGCGCCGCCGGCCCGCAGAACTCGACCTCGAGATCGGCGATGTTGGCCCGGCACCAGGCGATCATCGCCGGGCCGATCATCAAGGTCTGGGCGCTGCCGTCGAACGTGAGCAGGAGTTTGGGCACGCCGGTGCTGCCGGCCAGCCACTGGTCGTAGGCCTGGATGCGGGCGACGACGTCGGCCGGTTCCCCCTCGATGGGCATCGCCCGGGGCCACTCCAGCAGCGGCCGACGACTGTCCCGGGTCGGGTACGGGCGCCGGTAGACCTCCAGGTCGTCCTCGGCGAGCCCACTGCGCACGGTCACCCGTAGAGCTTGCTCGATGAAGAAGTTCTCGTCGAGCACTTTGGTCTCGCCACTGCCGGGGGCGCGCAGCACCTGGTAGCGGGGGCGAGCCGCCCCCGGGAAGTCGTCCCAGGTCATCGGGCGAACGATGGTCTCCATGAAGGCCACCGCGCGGACCCGGCCCGGGTGCCGGGCCGCCCAGTCGAAGCCGAGCGCCCCACCCCAGTCATGGCCGACCAGCACCACCTCGTCCAGACCCAGGGCGTCGAACCAGGCATCGAGGTAGCGGGCCTGGTCGGCGAAGCCATAGCCGATGGACGGCTTGCCCGAGTCGCCCATGCCGATCAGATCGGGCGCCAGGGCCCGCCCGCCCCGGCCCACGACCGGGAGCACATGCCGCCAGGTGTACGACGACGTCGGGTTGCCGTGCAGGAAGACGAACGGTGTCCCCGTCCCTTCCTGCCGGTAGGCCATCGTCGAGTCCAGCACGTCGATCACAGTCATCTCAGCTCCTCCAATTCGGCCCCGGCCACTCCACCAGGGCCTTCACGAGGTTGGACACGGGTCGCCGCCGGCTTGTGACCGAAACCGGATCCGCCGGCCGTTGTCATCGGGTACGCAGCACGGAAGGCTGACGGTATGGAAGCAAACACCTGTCCCCGTAACGGAGTCCGCCCGTGAAGAAGCTGGCAACCCCGGACGTGGCCCGGATAGGTCGCCCGGCTGGGCCGGCCCAGGACGACGCCGTCGGCCAAACCCACCGGCACGGGCCGCCGGACCAGCTCAAGCGCGACCTGGTCGATCTGCTCGGGGCGGAACAGGTTCAGCATCGGGTGTCCGACCTGGTCCGCTACGCCTGCGATGCCAGCCCGTACCGGTACCTGCCCCAGATCGTCGTCGTACCCCGTGATGTCGCGGACGTGGTCGCGATCCTCGATTACTGCCACCGCGCCGGACGGCACGCGACTTTTCGCGCCGCCGGCACCAGTCTCAGCGGCCAGTCGCAGTCCGACGACATCCTCATCGACGTCCGCCGGCACTGGAACGGCCTGGTCATTGAGGACGACGGCGCGCGGCTGCGGGTCCGGCCAGGCACGATCCTGGCCCACGCCACGGCTGCTCTGCGCCGGCACGGACGCCGGCTCGGACCGGACCCGGCCTCGGCCGACGTCGCCACGATCGGCGGTGTGATCGCGAACAACGCCGGCGGCATGCGCTGCCGGCTGGACCGCGACGCCTACCATACGGTTTCGGCGATGACGCTGGTGCTGCCCTCGGGCACCGTCATCGACACCGGCGCCGCCGAGGCCGAGACCCGTTTCGCCACCGCAGAACCCGAACTGGCCGACGGCCTGATCCGGCTACGGGCCGAGCTACTGGCCGATGAGCAGCTCAGCGCCCGGGTGCGGCACAAGTTCTCGATCCGCAATACGACCGGCTACTGCCTGGCGGCGCTGCTGGACGGCGACACCCCGCTGGAGATCTTCCGGCGTCTGGTTGTCGGCTCCGAGGGGACGCTGGCGTTCGTGGCCGAAGCGGTCATCGACACGCTACCCGCACCGGCGCTGACCACGGTGAGCTGGATCCCCCTGCCTTCGATCGACGAGGCCGTCGCGCTGGTGCCCGGCCTGGTCGCGCTCGGCGCCGAAGCGGTCGAGCTGATGGTCGCCCCCGCGCTGACGATCGCCGCCCACACCTTCCCCGGAACCCCGGAATACTGGAAGACGCTCGATCCGCGCGCGGCCGCGCTGCTGGTCGAATTCGGCGCCGACACCACCGCCGATCTCGACACCGCGCAGGCGCGGGTCAGCGAGCTCGTCGCCGGCGCGAATCTGCTGCACCCGCTGGACTTCACCCGTGACGAGGCGCGGATCGAACTCGACTGGCGGGTGCGGGACGGGCTGCTGGGCATCATCGGCAAGCTGCGCCCGGAAGGTACCGCGGCCATCATCGAGGACGTCTGCCTCCCTCCGGCCCGGGTCGCCGAAGGCGCCCGCGACCTGCAGGCCCTGTTGACCAAGCACGGTTTCCTGCCCGGGGTGGCCGGTCACGCCGGCTACGGCAACCTGCACTTCACGCTGACCCCGAAGCTCGCCGATCCGGCCGACCGTGACCGGTACGCCGCGTTCATGGGCGAACTCGTCGAACTGGTCATCGACAAGTACGACGGTTCGCTCAAGGCCGAACACGGGACCGGGCTGAACATGGCGCCTTTCGTCCGTCATGAATGGGGCGAGAAGGCCACCGAGATGATGTGGCGGATCAAGGACCTCGCCGATCCGGGCCACGTGCTCGGCCCGAACGTCGTGCTCAGCCGGGACAACGGCATCCATCTCAAGGCCTTCAAGTCCACCCCCGCGATCGAGGACGTCGCCACGGCCTGCATCGAATGCGGGTTCTGCGAGCCGGCCTGCCCCAGCCGCAATGTCACCACCACCCCGCGGCAGCGGATCGTGCTCCGCCGCGAGATGGCCCGCCAGCCCGAAGGGTCACCCGTACTGGCCCAGCTACAACAGGAATTCGAGTACGACGGCATTGAGACCTGCGCGGCCGACGGCACCTGCGCCCGGCCCTGCCCGGTCTCGATCGACACCGGCGCGCTGATCAAGGGCTTCCGCCGCGCCGAGTCCACCCCGGCGCGCGAGACCGTGGCCCTGAAACTGGCCCAGCAGTGGGCAACGGTGGAAAAACTGGCCCGCACCGCGATCGGCGCCACCGACCTTCTCCAGCGCACCATCGGCTCGAGGGCCCTGACCGGGCTGACCGCCGCCGCCCGGCTGGCGATCAGTCACGACCTGGTTCCGGCGGTCCCCGGCCCGATGCCCCGCTCCGCGCCCGCCACCCTTCCGGCCACAACCCGCCCGGGCGCGGCCGCGGTGTACTTCCCCGCCTGCCTGAACCGTATTTTCGGTCGCGACCCGGACCAGCCCCGGCAGCCGTCCCTGCCTCAGGCTCTGGTCGAGGTCTCCGCCCGGGCCGGCCGACCGTTGTGGATACCTGACGACGTGGCCGGGAAGTGCTGTTCGACGCCGTGGAGCAGCAAGGGCTATCGCCGCGGCCACGACTGGATGGCCGCGACCACCGGCGACGCCCTGTGGGAATGGAGCGAGCACGGCACCATACCGGTGCTCACCGATGCGGCATCATGCACCAACGGCCTGCTCACCGACGTCAAGAATCACCTCGACGCCGAGCACCGCGCCCGGCTGGACCAGATCACCATCATCGACTGCGTCACCTGGTGTCATGACCTGCTCCCCGCGCTCACCGTCAGCGGACCTCTGGAGCGGGTTGCCGTGCATCCCACCTGTTCCACCGTGCATCTCGGGCTGACCGGAACGCTCGAGAAGATCGCCGGCCGCTTGGCCGGTGAGGTGCTCGTCCCGGTCGGCGCCACGTGTTGCGGCGCCGCCGGAGACCGTGGGCTGCTGCACCCCGAACTGGTCGTCTCCGCCACCCGCGACGAGAAGACCGCCCTGGACGCAACCCCGGCGCAGGCCTACCTCAGCGCCAACCGCACCTGCGAGCTGGGCCTGCGGCAGGCCACCGGCCGTCCCTACGAGTCGTTCGTGTTCCTGCTCGAAGAGCTCACCCGGCCGTCCCGGATTCCGCCGGGCGCGAGCCGGGCCGGGTGAAGCCGGCGAGCGTGGAGGCTACCTCCTCGGCGTAGAGCAGCGCCGGGTCGAAGGGCATCCCGGTGAAGTGCCCGGCGACCTCCAAGCTGACGACGCCGTGCAGGCGGGTCCAGAAGATCAGCGACCGCCGCAGGACCGGGTCGGGCTCACCCCAGCCGACGCCCGCCGAACCTACGCCCACCGAACCTACGCCCACCGAACCGACGCCGTCCGAACCGACGCCGCCCGGGTTAGCGCCGCCCGGGTTAGCGCTGTCCGGGCCAGCGCCGTCCGGGGAAACAACGGCGGAGAAGCCGTCCAGGATCGGTGCCAAGATCCGGCGCGCGAGCTCGGTCGCCTCCGGCGGCGCGGCGTATCCGGGCACCGGCGTCCCGTAGATCAGCAGGTAACGATGCGAATTGGCCAGAGCCCAGGCGCGGATCGCCTGGGCGATGGCGGTCAGCCGGGCCGGAGCGGGTCCGGCGTTCGCGGCCGCCGCCGTCTCCGTCACCTCGGCCAGGTCGCGGTAGGCCGAGAGGATCAGCTCGGTCAGCAGATCGTCGCGGCTGGCGAAGTACCGGTACAGGGCCGGTGCGGTGATCCCCAGTTGCTTGGCAATGGCCTTGAGTGACAGCGCCGACGCGCCGGCCTCGGCGATCTGCACCCAGGCCCGCTCCTTCACCTCGGCTCGGACCTGCTCGCGGTATCGCGCCCGCGGTCCGGCCGTCGTCTCCTGCGCCACGGCATCTCCTCAGATGTTGACAGTAGCTCACACTAGTTACATACTATAACTAACGCGAATAACAGTCACTCAAATTGTTCGGCATCACCGCCTTAAAGGAGACTCTCATGAACCACTCGACCACCGCCCTCGAGGTCGTGCTGCCCGGCGTCGTCGAACCAGACGGGCTCCAGCTACGCCGCCGGGCATTGCC
>Ga0265340_10001204_pt1 | contig 14791 bp, 11 predicted proteins | sample 4CB225metaG_FD_202082 | JGI IMG/M metagenome (GOLD analysis project Ga0265340, IMG submission 202082) | Rhizosphere microbial communities from Carex aquatilis grown in University of Washington, Seatle, WA, United States - 4-CB2-25 metaG | ecosystem: Host-associated > Plants > Roots >...
CCGCGGCCTCGCCTGCGGTCCGGAGCAGCCGGGCCAGCTCGCTCCAGCCCCGGCACATCAGTTCGGGCATGTCGAGTTCCTCAGCGATCTGGGTGAGTTCGGTCAGGCAGGCCCGCTCCTTGTCGCGTTCCCCCAGCCGGTACCAGTGCCGGGAAACGTGCCACAGGGCCTGCCAGCGCAGCACCGCGTCATCGTCGACGGCCGCGTACAGCACGTCGATGAGGCCCGTCATCGCCTCCTCGCCGTCGGTCGACATAGCGATGGACAACGCCTGCGCGAGCGAATTGCGGGCCGGTGGAGTCTCGAAGGCCGCCGGACTCACTCCGAGCCGCTCGGCGAAGAAGGCAACCAGGTGGTCCGGTGGGCGCCTCCCGCCCGACTCCAACCGGGACAGATACCCGGTGGAGATCTCCCCGCTGGCCAGAGCCGCCTGAGAGAGTCCTCGCTCCAGCCTCAGCTCCTTGAGCCGTCGACCGAAGTACGGTTGCTGCATCATGCCCGCCTCGCCTCCTCGCACGAGCTGGGCAATAAGTCGTCGCCTGTCGTGTCCCTACTGCTAGGACGTTCGCGGACTTTAGCAATCCACAGCATCAATTGACAACTTATTGACTTGTTGGTCGGTCATCCTGTCCGGGCCACGCTGAAATCTGCTCGCCAGTCGTGACAACGCATGCCCACGCGAGGATCCCACGTCCGGTCGTGCCACCCTGCCGGCTCGGCCGAAGGCCGTCCCGACGGCCTCACCATGACCTGGACGCTGGCCGCGGCCGACGTTCGGAGGTAAGCACCATTGCCAATTATGGCAACACATGGCAACCTCGTGCTGCGGCTCGCCGGAGCGGGCCGACCTGATTCCGCGTCGTCCGGACCGGATCCGCACCCCCCAGCGACCCGCCGGGAGCCGTCACCTTCCTGACCGGCGAAGCCCTCCGGCCTCGCGCCCGTCTGGGCATCCGTTCGGACCGGTCGCGGGCTACCGCCACCGCCGCGCGCGCGGCCAGTCCGAAAGGCAGATACGCATGCTCTCAAGCACCTCCCCTCCGACCGTTCTCGAGATCACCCCCCTGACCGGGGACGTCGGCGCCGTGATCAGCGACGTCGACGCCTCGGTCCCGCTGCCGGACGACACGGTGGCCCAACTGCGCCGGGCTCTCCTGCGGCACAAGGTGGTGTTCCTCCGGGACCAGGACCTCGATTACACGAGTCAGGTCGCCTTCGCCCAACGGTTCGGCGAGCTGACGACCGGGCACCCGATCTACCGCGCGCCGCAGAGCCGCCCGGCCGTCCGCGAGATCGACTCCCGGCAAGGCACCCGGGCCAATCACTGGCACACCGACCTGACATTCGTCGAGTGCCCGCCCGCCATCGCCTTCCTGCACAACAAGATCGCCCCCACCGTGGGCGGGGACACGATCTGGGCGAACACCGTGACGGCCTACCAGTCCCTGCCGGAGCCGCTGCGCCGGCTCGCCGACGTGCTCCGGATCATGCACAGCAACGACTCCGACTACACCGAGGCCACCGTCGAGGCTCGCCGGGAGTACATCTCCACCCTCTTCGAGACCGAGCACCCGGCCGTCCACGTGCACCCCGAGACCGGCGAGCGGGCTCTCCTGGTCGGCGGGTTCGCGCGGACGGCGCTGGGCTTCTCCCCGCAGGCCTCCCGGGACCTGCTGCGGATCCTGCAGGAGTACGTCACCCGTCCCGAGCACACGGTGCGCTGGAACTGGCGCGCCGGCGACCTGGCGATCTGGGACAACCGGGCGACCCAGCACTACGCCGTCTACGACTACGGCAGCCAGGACCGCCGGGCCGAGCGTTGCACGGTCGCCGGGTCCCTTCCGGTCGGCACGGACGGCCAGGTCAGCCGGGTCCTGGCGGGCGATTCCGCGCGGTACGGCGTCACCACGGCCTGAGTACCGCTGAGAACCCGGTGGCCACCCCCGTCGTGCACCTTCGGCGTGATCACGACGGGGGTGGCCGTCACCCCATCAGGTGACAGTGTCGGTGACCGCCTGGTGCAGACCGACGACGACGACGGTCGCGTCCGCGTCGTCGATCACCAACGGAGGTACCGCCATCACGGCCGGTCCGGCCTGGCGCAGCAGCAGGCCGCGTTCCCTGGCCTGCAGCACGACCTGCGCCGCCAGCTCGACCGAACCGGTCTCCACGACCAGGATCAGCCCGAGGCCGCGGACGTCGACAACTCCCGGCAGACCGGTCAGCCGGTCGAGTCGCTCGAGCAGTTCCGTCCCGAGGATCTCGGCCCGCTGGACGAGGTTTCCCTGCTCCAGCACGTCCAGCGTGGCCAGCGCGGCCGCGCAGCCGAGCGCGTGACCCGAGGTGGTGTGGCCGTACCGCAGCCCGGCGATGATCGGGTCCTGGCTGAACGCGTCGTGCACGTGCCGGCGCACGCCCACGGCGGCGATGGGCACGTACCCTCCGCTCAGCCCCTTGCTCGAGACCAGGATGTCCGGCGTGACGCCCTCCCGCCGGCAGGCGAACATCTCCCCCGAGCGGCCGTAGGCGGTGAACACCTCGTCGACGACGAGGAGAGTGCCGGTGGCGTCGCACAGGTCACGCAGTCCGCGCAGGAACCCTGGGGGCAGCACGACGGCGCCACCCACGTTGAGGAACGGCTCCACCACGATCGCCGCCGGCAAGTCGTCGGGATCGCTGCCAACAGCGGCCTCGAAGGCCGCCAGCAGCGCCGGCAGGGCCTCGTCGCGGCGCAGGTCGCGGGGGGCCAGGGGCAACTCGACCCGGGTCATCGGGAGCGGAGCCGCCAGCGGGTGCCGGTTGCGCGGCAGCGTCGACATGCTGCGGCTCAGCACCGTGGACCCCTGGTAGCCGCGCGCGAAGGTGACGATCCGCCCCCGCGGCCGGCCCCGGTGGGACCAGTAGGACATGGCGATCAGGACGGCCGCCTCGAACCCCTCCGAGCCGCTGTTCACGAAGAGTGTCTTGGTCAGGCCCGGCAGGTAGCCGGTCAGCCGCTCGGCGAGCAGCCCGGAGGGCGCGTTCGCGGCGAGCGACAGGTCGAAGTGATGCAGCCGGGCGGCCTGCTCGCCGATCGCCGCGACCACGTCGGGGTGCGCGTATCCGCAGGTGGAATTGAGCGACGACGCGTCCAGGTACTCCCGGCCGTCGACGTCCCAGACCCGGCTGCCCGACCCGTGCGAGAGCATCAGGGCCGAGCGGTCGGCCGTCACCGGTGACCAGGTGTGCCAGACGTGCCGCCGGTCACGTTCCCGGGCGTCGGAATGAGCAGGGGCGAAGGGAGCGGCGGCCGGCCGAACGGCGTCGGACCGGACAGGAGCGGAGCGGACAGGGGCGGTAGCGGCTCGTGGGGTGTTCATGGTGTCGTCGATTCCTCCATCGGTTCGGGGTTCCCGCCGGTTGGCGGGCAGGTCACCGCGCGGTGACGCGCATCGGGAGCACCTCCGGCCCGGCGACGGCGAGCGAGCGGACCGGGTGGGCGGGCCCCGTCCGCTCGAGCCGGCCAGCCCGGTCGAGGAGCTCGGAGTAGAGAATCCGGATCTGGGCCCGGGCCAGGACGGTGCCGATGCAGACGTGCTCCCCGGCGCCGAAGGCAAGGTGCCGGTTGGGGGCCCGGGTGATGTCGAAGCGATCGGGGTCGGCGAACACCTCCTCGTCACGGTTGGCCGACGGCACCCACAGCACAACGCGGTCACCGCCCTCGATCCGGCGGCCGCCGACGGTCACCGGCTCGGTCGTCGTCCGCATGCTGTGCACGGCGCTGGACGTCCACCGGAGGACCTCCTCGACGGCGCCGGGCAGCAGATCGCGATCCGCCTCCAGACGGCGCCACTCGCCTGGCCGGTCGAGGAGGGCGAGCATGCCGCCGGCGATGGCGAGCCGGCCGTTCTCGGTTGCCCCGACGAGGTTCTCGCAGTTGAGCAGGATCTCGAACTCGGTCAGCGGCTCGCCGTCGACGATGCCCCAGACCAGGCTGCTGGTCAGGTCGTCGCCCGGCTCGGCCAGCCGCCGGTCCATCAGGTCGATGAAGTACCCCATCAGGGGCGGGGACTGGGCCAGCGAGCGGCCGGCCTCGAAGGCCTCGTTCGTCCAGCGGAAGAGCGCCTCGTGGTCCGCTTCGGGGACGCCCATGATGCTGCCGATGGTGTAGATGGACAACCGGCCCGCGACGTCGTGGACGAAGTCGAACTCGCCCTGCTCGACGACCCGGGCGACGACGGCGCGGGTGATCTCCCGCAGCGGTCCCTCCAGGGCGCGGACGGCCCGGGCGGTGAACCAGTCCGCGGCGAGGGCCCGCAGGTGCCTGTGCCGGGGCGGGTCGGTCAACGCGAGGGTGCGACCGCCGCCGGGGTCCTCGCCGTGTCGGGTGGGCCGGAGCAGGACGCCGCGGGCCGAGCTGAACCGGTGCGGGTCGCGATAGGCGGCTCGCACGTCCTCATACCGGACCAGCGACCAGAAGGGGGGCAGGTCGGCGGGTTCGTGGCGGTGCACCGGCGCGTTCCGGCGCATCCACCGCCAGAGCGCGTGCGGCTCGCCGTCAGCGTGCAGCGCCGGATCGACCAGACCGTCGAGCAGTTCTCTCGCCATCGCCGTCATGGTCGTCTCCTGAGCTGGAAGGGGGCGGTCGGGAACCGAACGGGTGCGCTCACCACGGCAGCGGTCCCTGATCGCCGAAGAAGCCGCCGGTCGGTCCCGCCGAGAGGGTGGCGAGGCGGACAACGGCCCGCGCCCCGACCGACACGTCCTGGTCACCCGTGAAGTCGTTCATGTCCGTGGCCGTATAGCCCGGCGAGACCGCGTTGATCCGGATCCGGGCCAGGTCGGCGTCGGCGGCGAAGGCCCGGGCGTACTGCACGGTGAGCATGTTGAGGGCGGCCTTCGAACTGGTGTAGGCCATCCGCCGGGTAGGGTCGCCCGGCAGTTCGGCCCCGGCGCCGGTGAGGGCCAGCGACGCCGTCGTGCTGGAGACGTTGACAATGCAGGGTCGCGCCGACCGCAGCAGCAGCGGCAGCATGGTGTTCACGACGGTGACCACACCGAACACGTTGACCTCGAACAGTTGCCGCAGGTGATGGGCCGTGGTGGCGACGGCGGGCGCCCCCACGAACACCCCGGCGTTGTTGACGAGGGAGTCCAGCCGCCCGTGGTCGGCGCCGATCCGGTCCACCGCCGCGGCGACTCCGGCTTCGTCCGTGACGTCGAGCGTGAGCGGCACCACCTCGACGCCGTCGGTCGCAAGCTCGGCGGCCGCCTCGGCCCCGCGCACGGGGCATCGACTGCCCAGCAGGACGTGCGCCCCGGCCCGGGCGAGTTGCCGCGCCACTTCTTTGCCGATTCCCCGGTTAGCCCCCGTGACCAGGACCACTCTGCCCGATGTCACCACACCACCTCCACTGTCGCCGGCGGCACCGGGCGGTCCGGAGCCACTCTCCGTGCATCGGGACGGGTCCCTCGAGCTGCTCTCCGATCCCTCGAGCTCCTCCCGAGCCGGTGGACGGACGCGACGAAACCAGCCACGCCACCGGACCATGACATGACAACATTCTGGCAATGTTCAGTCAAGATATAAGCCCCGCAATCCTGCCTCGTCGGGGACTTTTATCCCACTACATAAAGGCTTACCTGGCATTGCCAGACTTGGCAATGCATGGCAGCATCGGTCGACGAGGACGGGGACAGCGCCGGTCCGGCCGGGCCGGTGGCCTCCGTCGTGCCCGCACCTGCCATCGGTCGGAGCACCCAGCCGAGGGCGCGCCGGGCGTCCGGCGCGGACGCTCCGTCACCATGCCTCGAGGAGTACCCATGCCCACGCACTCTGCCCAGAGATCGACGCCACCCTCGACCCCGACAGACCCCACCAAGGACCAGGACGACGAGCTCCTCGCCCTCGGGCAGGGTGCCGCGGTCGCCGGGCCGGAGCCCGTTGCGGTCCACGAGGAGATCGCCCACCGCTCCCGCCGGCACCCGGACCGCGCAGCCGTCACCGGCGCCGACCTCGACCTCGGGTACGGCTCGCTCGACGCCTGGGCGAGGCGGATCGCCGCCCGGCTCGCCGCCGACGGCGTGGGTCCGGGCGCCCGGATCGCCGTCCTCGCGACCCCGTCGGCGGCCATGATCGCCGCCGTGCTCGGGGTGCTGCGCTCCGGGGCCGCGCTCGTCCCGATCGACCCGTCCCATCCGGACCGTCGGGTCGCCGAGTTACTGGCCGACGCCGATGTGGCCGCCGCCGTCACCGCGGCCGGCGCACGGTGTCGGTGCGCCCCTTCCGGGATGCCCGTCCTGGCCGCCGAGGACACCGCCGCCGAGGACACCGCCGCGGCGGACACCTTGGCGGTCGCCGGAGCGATCGGCGCCGCGACGGACCGGCCCGCCTATCTGATCTACACCTCGGGCAGCACCGGGGAGCCGAAGGGGGTCGTGGTCGAGCACCGGCACCTGGCCGCGTCGACCCGCGCCCGTCGCCTCGCCTACCCGGGGAATCCGGTCTTCCTGCTGGTCTCGCCGCTGGCCTTCGACTCGGCCATGGCGGGCATCTTCGGCACGCTCACCGCCGGTGGCCACCTCGTGGTGGCCACCGCGGACGAGGTGCGCGACCCCGAGCGGCTGGTCCTGATGATCGAACAGCACAGGGTGACGCAGATCCTGTGCATCCCCTCCCTCTACGCGGTGCTGCTAGACGCGGCCGAGCGGCTAGGAGCGGACCGGTTGCGGACCCTGCGGACCGTGATCGTGGCGGGCGAGCCGCTCGCCCCGGCGATCGTGGAGCGACATTTCGCGGTGCTCCGGGAGCCGGTGGAACTGGTCAACGAGTACGGGCCCACCGAGGCGACGGTCTGGGCCACGAGCCACCACCTCACCGCGCCCGGGACCGTCTCCATCGGCCGCCCGATCCCGGGCGTGCTGCTCTACGTCCTCGACGACCGGCTCCGGCTCGTGCCGCGCGGCGCCGAGGGCGAACTGTTCATCGGCGGGCCCCAGGTCGCCCGCGGCTATTTCGGCCGCCCGGAGGCGACGGCCCGGGCGTTCCTCGCGGATCCCTTCGCCGGCCCCGAGGACGCGCGCATGTACCGCACCGGTGACATCGTCCGCTGGAACGACGACGGCACGCTGCACTTCGTGGGCCGCCGCGACCACCAGGTGAAGATCCGCGGTCACCGGGTCGAACTCGGCTCGGTCGAGGCGGTGCTGTGCTCGGTGACCGGGGTTCGGGAGGCGGTCGTCGTGCCCGACCGGGATCTGACCGGCCTGGTCGGGTTCGTGGTGGCGGACGGCGACCTCGATCCCGACGTTCTGCGGACGGAGGTGGCCGAACGGCTGCCGTCGGTCATGGTCCCCGACCAGATCGCCGTCCTCGATACCTTCCCCCGCACGATCACGGGCAAGGCCGACCGGGCCGGGCTCGCGGTCCGGGCGCGGGACTTGATGCCGACCCGGAGCACAACGGACACGACCAGGGCCACAGCGGACCCGGGCCGAGCGGAGACGAGGGGCGACCTCACCGCGGACGTGTCGGCGGCGTGGTCGGAGGTGCTGACCGTACCGGACATCCCCACCGAGGTGAACTTCTTCGACCTGGGAGGTCATTCGCTGGCGATGTTCGCGCTCCAGGACGCCCTGCAGCGGCACACGGGTCATCGGCCCTCGGTGGTCGCGCTGTTCCGGCACACCACGGTCTCGGCACAGGTCGAACTGCTGCGCGGCGGGGCGGCCGAGGACGAGCGCGCCCGGCTCGACCCGCAGCGAGCGGCCGCCCAGCGGGCCCGGGTGCTCGCCGCTCGAAGCCGCCCGCGGGAGGGTGCGCGGTGACGGCCGGTTCCGACCTCTGGCTGCACCGGGTCGCCCCGGTGCCCTCGGCCCGGGTGCACCTGGTCTGCTTTCCGCACGCCGGGGGCTCGGTCTCGTTCTTCCGGAAGTGGGGCGATGCTCTGCCCGGGGTGGAGGTCCACGCCGTCCGCTACCCGGGGCGGGCCGAGCGGATGGCCGAGCCGCCGCCCACGGACCTGCGGGCGATGGCGGGCTCGATCGCGCAGGCGCTGCTGCCGGTGGCGGACCGCCCGCTGGCCCTGTTCGGCCACAGCATGGGGGCCGCGGTGGCGCTTGAGACGGCCCGCAGCCTCGAGCACCTGGAGGTCGAGGTGGCCCATCTGTTCGCCTCAGGGTCGCGCGACGCGCCCTACCCGTCGGCGGAGGAACTCGCGCACGACGGCGGCGACGAGGACGACGCCGAGGTCGTCGCCCGGCTCCTCACGCTCGGCGGAACCGACCCGGAGCTGGCCCGGGACCCCGACTTCCAGGAGTTGGTGCTGCCCTACGTGCGCGGCGACAGCACGATGTTCCACGCGTACGTGCCCGGCGACGTCCCACCCCTGCGCTGCCCGGTGACGACGATCGCCGGGGATCGTGACCCTGACGCCGACCGGCGTCCCTGGCGCGAGCTGACCAGTGGGCAGGTCCGGTCGATCAGCGTGGCCGGCGACCACTTCTACCTTGTCGCCGACCCTCCCTTCGGCACGGTCGTCAACGCTCTCAGGCCGGCACCGGTCCGGTGACCACGCGCGTTGCCGCCCGGCCCCAGGCAGGCCGGGCGGCAACGCGGATCCCGAGAGCTGCGGCCGCCGGCGTGGCGGGTCGCGGTCGTTACCCGCGGGCGAAGAGCCCGTCCAGGTAAGCGTTGCGGAACTTCCCCTCCGGGTCGTACTTGTGCGTCAGCCGCTCGAAGTCCTGGGCCCGCTCGTACCCGGCCAGCATGTCGGCCGGCTCGAGCTCGGTGAGTTTGCCCCAGTGCGGCCTGGCTCCGAGCGGGACCAGTCGTTCCTCCACGGCGGCGATCACCGGCCGGACCGCGGGCAGGTCGGGGACCCAGGTGAAGTGGAAGGTGACGGACTCCCTGTGGTAGGCGGGGCTGAGCCACAGGTCGTCCCCCCGCACCGTCCGTACCTCCCCGATCTGGAGCACCGGTGCCACCCGGTCGGCGAGGGCTCGGATCGCGGCGAACGCGGCCGGTGCCGCCGTGCGCGGCAGGTAGTACTCCGACTGCAGTTCCTCGCCCGCGCCGGGCGTCTGTTCGGGGCGGAAGTGCGGCAGTCGCTCGTGCCAGGGGCCGACAACGTCCAGTTGGGCCGTGCTGAGGTCGGCGGGCATGCCGGGCACCGGGTGGCATGGCTCACGGGCAGCGGTCCCGCCGGCCCACCCGGTGCCGGATCGACCGGCCCGGTGTTTCAGCCAGACGGAGGCGGTTCCGCCGGCCCAGTCGGTGAAGGCACTGACGCTGTAGGCCGCGCCGAAGACCTCGTCGAGCCGCTCCGAAACCTCGTCGAGGGGCACATCCAGCCGGACGTGCTGGGTCATCCGGTACGCATGCTCGACGTCCAGGGTCAGCCGGACGACGATGCCGAGGGCGCCGAGGGCGACCACGGCGCCGGCGAAGGTGTCCGCATCCGTGTCACGGCGCAGTTCAACGCGGTCGCCGTCCGGGCCGACGAGTTCCAGAGCGCGGACGGCGGCCGCGAGGCAGCGCAGGCCGTCGCCCGACCCGTGGGTGCCGGTGGCACACGAGCCCGCGACCGAGATGTGGGGCAGCGACGCCAGATTGGCCAGGGCGGTGCCGGTGCGGTGGAGCGCCGCCGCGAGCTCGGCGTAGCGGACCCCGGCGGCCACAGTGACCGAGCCGCCGACCTTGTCGATCTCGATCACGGGCGGCAGGCCGTCCACCAGAACCAGCTCGCCGTCCCGGTCGGACGGGGCGGCGACCGCACTGAACGAGTGTCCGCTGCCCAGGGCCCGGATCTGCCGCGATCGAGCAACCAGCGCCCTGAGTTCGTCGATGGTCCGCGGCCGGTGGATCCGGGCGGTGTCGAAACGGACGTTGCCACCCCAGTTGGTGCGGGGCATGGGAGCCACGAGGACCTCCGATCGGTGGTGCCGGGCCCGGAAGGGCCGGACCCGGGAAGAACGGGGGGAACGAGAAGACGGGGAAGACCCGAAGACAGGTACGGGAAGAGGAAGCCGAGCGGGGGCGGCCGTCGGCGGGCGACGCCGCTCAGCCCGCCGGCACCGGGACCAGGTCGTCCACCAGGACGATCCGGTACCCCCCGGCCAGCAGCCCCTCGATGATGGCGGGCAACGCCGCCACGGTCTGGGACCGGTCACCACCCCCGTCGTGCAGCAGGATCACCGAGCCCGGCGACACCTGCTCGAGCACCCGCGCGGCGATCACGTCCGCCCCCGGCATCGCCCAGTCGTCAGGCGCGACGTCCCAGAGCGCGATCCGGGAGCCGATCTCGCCCAACCAGTCCATCACCTCCGGGGTGCGGGCCCCGTACGGCGGCCGGACCAGGGTGGGCGGCGCGCTGCCGCTCACCCGGGCCAGACGCTCCGCTGTGAGCTCGACCTGGGCCCGGACCTGAGCCCGGGTCAGCTCGGGCAGGAACGGGTGGGACCAGGTGTGGTTGGCCACCCGGTGGCCCTGCTCGCGCATCCGGACCAGATCCTCCGCACCGGCGGCGGCGTTCATCCCCACGCAGAAGAAGGTCGCCGGCGCCTGGTAGCGCTCGAGGACGTCGAGCAGTTGGGTCGTGTACGGCCGCAGGGGACCGTCATCGAAGGTCAGCGCGACCTCCAGGCGGTCTCGGTCGCCGTGCTCGAGGCAGCGGCCCGCCGCCGCCATCGCCGCGGTCCGCTCCGCGCTCGAGGCGATCCACCGCTCCAGGAGCGGCTCCCGGCCGGTCTGGGTGCCGCGGTTGCGGACCAGCAGGGTCGGGCCGGGCCGGTCGCGGGCCGCGCAGGCGATCTCGAGCGCGGACACGGCCCCGAGCACCGGACGCTCCCCCAGCGCGTGCGGATCCACGCGGTGGACGTTCAGGCCCGCGCTCATCATCCGCCCGTCGAGGATGCCGTTGGTGCTCTCGACCGCCACCCGACCGGCGGTCTCCCGCCGCCGGCCGTCAATCGGGTCGTTCATCAGGTAGGCGATCAGGTCGTCGGTGCGGGTCGCGGCGAACCCGACCGGGGTGCCGACGAGGCGGCCGTCGTCATCGACGACGGCGACCTCGTAGCCGGCGGCATTCCAGGACACGCCCGCGTACAGCACGGCTGCGGCTCAGGACCGGGCCGGCGTCGGCCGGACGTACTCGGAGAAGAACTGCTCGGAGAAGAGCTCCGGCCACCGGCCCCGGTCCAGGCCCAGCGTCCGGGCCCGGGCGAGCATGTAGCGCCAGTAGGGCTTGACCGGTGGCCACTGGACCCCGGTGCGACAGTACGAGGCGTCGACGAAGTAGCGGGGCCGGCTGGTCGCGGAGACCGGAGCGGACCGTCGGGCGTGGAACACCGCCGAGTGGACGACGACCGTCGACCCCGGGGGCAGCCGGTCGATGACTACTTCACCCGGCAGGGAGGCGGTGCCCAGGTGCTCCCAGGCGTCCTTCTCGTGCACCTCGTGGTGCGACCCCGGCAGCACCACGAGGGCCGAGGAGTCGGGGTGGAGCCCGTTCAGGTAGTGCAGACAGTGGATCATGGGGTGCTCGCGGTCGGTCTGCGGCCGCTGCTCGTAGTCGTGGTGCAAGGCCTTGCCCGGGATGTCGGGCGCCTGCCGGTCGCTGTGCAGGTGGTGATGCACGACGTCACCCTCCATCAACCGCGCCAGCAACTCCAGCAGCGGCGGGTGGGCGACCAGTTCGCCGTGGGCCGGGAACTCCAGTTCCAAGGGCGGCGGATCGGGGTTTTCGGCGGGGTTCACGGCGGCCTCGATCGCCCGCGCCCGCAGCCCGTCGTCCACCCAAGAATCGACTTCCGGTCTCAGCCGGGCAACGAGCTCATCCGGGAGCAGGCCCGGAAGGACCAGATAGCCGCGGCGATGGAAGGCGTCGAGGTCCGGGGCCGGACCGAGGACGTGATCGACACGCACAGAAGCTGACGTCATCGAGGGACTCCGTTCGTCGCTGGGATGGGACACCTGGCCGCCGCGGGACAGCGGCGGACGATCAGGACTACGGCCAGTCGACGGGCGGCGCGGACACCAGGCCCATCGACGCGCTGATCTGCTGGACAAAGACGAACAGACTCCAGGACATGAGGATGACCCCTTCAGAGGTGGACGGATTGGCAGGCCATTGCTTGCTGCCGGTGTGATGTCAACGACAGTAAAGTCAGCTCCGAAGCTTGGCAAGCTATTAGCAATATTTACCTACAGCTCTGTCATATCCATCGCCTCGGCCCTAGCCTCTGCCTCCGGGGACGACGACGCCGACCGTGCGCACGGAGGTGGACATGGCCATGAAATGACCGCGAGGGCCCTACCCGCTGGAAATGCGAGTGGCAAATAGTTGACTAAATGGTTGCCTACCCCCCTGTGGTCTGGCACTGTGAAAGGCAAGGGGTGGGAGAGATCGGCGCACCCCCTTCCTCGACCGAGCGCCTCGGGAGTACCTATTGAGCAGCCCGTCCCAATTGAGCAGCCCGTCCCAAGACCCGCCCGACGCGCCGTCGGCCCGAAACCCGCCCGCCGCGGCCGAGCGGCGCACCGCGCCGTCGGATCTGCGCGGGCCGGGCGACGCGGCCCGGCGACCGGCGGCCAACGCCACCGCCACCACGCGGGGACTGGCCGGGACCACCCTGCTGGTCAGCGTCGCGATGTCGGTGATCGGCACGTCGAGCAGCCTGTTCCTGGTCGACGGCGTGGGGGCCACCCCGCTGATGGTCGGGTTCTTCTTCGTCGGCAGGGCACTTCTGCAGATCGTGATGGGGCTGACGATCGGGGCGCTGTCGGACCGGACCAGCAACCGGCGCGGGCTCCTGGTGGTCTGTGGCTGCTTCTCCGCGGCCGGCGCCTTCACCTTCATGGCGCTGCGGAACTACTACCTGCTGCTGACCATCGGCGGCGTCTTCTTCGGCATCGGCAGCGCCGCCTTCGCCCAGCTCTTCGCCTACGCGCGGGAGTGGGCCGACGGCCGGGCGATGAACCCCTCGTCCGTCAACGCCAGGCTGCGGGCCCTCTCCTCGCTGGCCTGGATCGTCGGACCGCCGGTGGGACTCTACGTCCTGGCCACGCACGGGTTCAGGGTGCTCTACCTGATCGTGGCCCTGTTCCATCTCTCGGCCGCCGGGCTGGCGCTGTGGCTGCTGCCCGACCTGCCGCGGGCGCCCCGCCGGGCCACTCCCGCGGGCAACCCGCGGGCGGGCATCCCACCGTCGCTGTGGCTGCTGCTCTCCGGCGTCCTGCTGCTGTTCATGGTCAACAACATGTATCAGATCGACTTCACCCTGTTTGTCACCCGGGACCTCGGCTACGACGCGAGTTTCGCCGGGCTTCCGCTGGGGCTCTCGGCGGCCGTCGAGGTGCCCGTCATCATGTACCTGGGCACGCGCACCGAGCGGTTCGGCAAGGGCCGGCTGGTGCTGTTGGCCGCGCTGTGCGCGACGGCGTTCTTCGCCGGTCTGCCGTTCGTCCACGCCAAGGCCGGACTGCTGCTGATCCAGGGCCTCAACGCCCTCTGGTCGGCCATCGCCCTGTCCGTTCCCGTGACCATCCTGCAGGACGCCATGCCGGACCGTCTCGGCACGGCGTCCTCGCTCTACACCAGCTCCTTCCAGACCGGGATCCTGCTGGGCGGCGCGTGTACCGGCGTCGTCGCCCAGTGGGCCGGTTTCACCAACGTCTTCTTCGTGTGCGCGACGCTCACCGCCGTCGCGACGCTGTTGCTCACCCTCAGCCTGCGCGCCGCCCGCGCGGAGGCGACCACGGACCGGCCGATCATCGGCACCGCCACTGCCTAGGAGCGTTCCACATGCGTGTCGTCATCACCGGCGGAGCCGGCTTCCTCGGATCGCACCTGTGCGAGGCGCTGCTGCGCCGCGGCGATCAGGTGGTCTGCGTCGACAACCTGTCCACCGGCCGGCTGGTGAACCTGGAGCACCTGCGCGACCGGCCCGGCTTCAGGTTCGTGGAGTGCGACCTGACCCTCGGCCTCGCCGTGCCGGGCTCGATCGATGCCGTCGCCCACCTGGCCAGCCCGGCTTCGCCACCGGACTACCTCCGGCGCCCGTTGGAGACCCTCGCCGTCGGTAGCCGCGGCACCGAACACGCGGCCGAACTGGCCCGGCGCCACGGCGCTCGGTTCCTGCTCGCCTCCACCAGCGAGGTCTACGGCAACCCGACCCTGCACCCCCAGCCCGAGGAGTACTGGGGGAACGTCAATCCGATCGGGCCGCGAAGCGTCTACGACGAGAGCAAGCGCTACGCCGAGGCCCTGACCGCTGCCTACGCCCGGGCCCGCGGCCTGAACGCCGGGATCGTGCGCATCTTCAACACCTACGGCCCCCGGATGAGTGCCGGCGACGGCCGGGTGATCACGAACTTCATCGTCCAGGCGCTGAGCGGGCGGCCGCTGACCGTCTACGGGGACGGTCGCCAGACCCGCAGCTTCTGCTACGTCGACGACCTGGTCGCCGGGCTGACGGCGATGCTGGACTCGGACCAGCTCGGGCCCGTGAACCTCGGCAACCCCGAGGAATGGACCGTGCTCGAGGTTGCCGAGCTGGTGCGCCGGATGACCGGAGCCCGGGTGCCCGTGCAGCACCACGGGCTGCCGGAGGACGACCCGATCCGGCGCCAGCCGGTGATCGAAAGGGCCTCCCGCGTGCTCGGCTGGTCCCCCACGGTGGGCCTCAGCGAGGGCATCGGCCGAACGATCGAGTGGTTCCGGACCAATCCCCGGGAGCTGCCCGAGAGCGTCCTCCCGGCCGCGGCCGAAGGCTGACCCGAGCCCGGACGGGCCTGCGGGACGATCCCCTCCTT
>Ga0265340_10001205_pt1 | contig 14789 bp, 20 predicted proteins | sample 4CB225metaG_FD_202082 | JGI IMG/M metagenome (GOLD analysis project Ga0265340, IMG submission 202082) | Rhizosphere microbial communities from Carex aquatilis grown in University of Washington, Seatle, WA, United States - 4-CB2-25 metaG | ecosystem: Host-associated > Plants > Roots >...
TAACCGAATATTACGGCGCTCGAAGTCCCGCTGCATGAAAGCAAGGGCGTCCGCGATGAGCGGGCGCAGATCCGCAACTTCCAACTGAACCGATCGACGTTTGGCGAATGAAAGGTAGTACTCGGTTAAGTGTGTGAGTCGATCGATTTCTGATTGGATAGCTTTCATGAGCGCCCGCGCTTCATGCGACTCGGCGGGCAGTTCATCCTCTAACAATTCCAGATTCAAGCCAATCGAAGAGAGCGGGTTGCGAATTTCATGAGTTACGTGAGCTGCCATCTTACCGATGGTGGCCAATCGCTCGCTGGTAAGCAGCCGGTTGCGCGCGGTGGCAATCGCAGCGATCATCTTTTCGAATGCGAACGCTAGTTCGCCAATTTCGTCGTGAGAGTCCACCGGGGTCTTGGGGGCAAAGTCGCCGCGGGCCACGGCGCGCGCGCGTTCCGTAACCGTGACGAGAGGGGCCAACATCTGGCGCGTCAGGAGCGCCATTAATACACCTACGGCCGCTGCCAGGACCGAGAGAATCATCAGCAAGGCAATGGAGAAACGCTCTCGTTCTGTTTCCGCATCACCAATTGCATCCACGCTCGCAAGAACCCTCTGGTCGATCCTCGAGAGCCGGTCGTGCACCGAGATGCCGCGACGAACCAATACGTCGCGAAGCCGTTCAGCGCGCGCGACCTGACCCGCCTCCAGCGCGCCAAACAGCTGATGAAGCTGCTCAGCGTCGTGTTCCAGAATACGTTCGACGAAATGAATCTCGGCGTTAATTTCAGTTCCGAACCCGGCGTTGCTTCTGTCCCGCGTGCTCAGAAATGCACGTGCTAGCGCAGCTCGCGCCTCACTGAATTTCTTGGGCCGCCCGATGTGCATGGCGGTATCGAACCACAGTTGGGTATCTACTGGGTTCCTCGCCGAAGTCACGTGGTTGAGTTGTGCATTCCAAGTGTCCTGCAGCGTAACCAGGTCGCGCAACGCTCGTGTGAGCGGAAGATACCCGCGTCGGATGAGGTCTGCGTCGCGTCCAGCATTTTTGAGCGCAACCACGCCCCAGGTCGCTTCGAGTGCAAACGCGACGGTCACGACCACATAGGTCAACAAAACGCGTACGGCAATTTTACGCCGTGGGGGCGAGTACTGCACGCGTGTCGTTGCGACTGCAGCATAGCGAAAAGGCCAGCGGAACCGTCTGAGCGGCATGGTATCTAGTCAGCAGGGTGTGCGGGAGGCCGGGTGCTCGGGTGCGATTCATCCGGTGACGGAGGACGCTGGGACTGCGTGCTACTCACTACAGGGGCGTCGCTCGACTGAGGCAAGCTAATGCGAAAGGTCGCGCCGGACTCTGGAGAAGAATCGACCTGCACCGTGCCCCCGTGTTCATCCACGATCTTCTTGACGATGGCAAGCCCCAGGCCCGTTCCTCCGGGCTTGTTGGCGGTAACGAAAGACTGAAAGATTCGTCCAGCAATCGCCGCGGGGATACCTGGTCCCGTATCTGAAACTTCGATGGTCATCGTCTCCCGCGTAGCCGAGGCGCGAATCGTTAGGCGTCCACCTTTGTCCTGCATGGCCTCAATCGCGTTCCTAACGAGGTTATGCACAGCTCGCGAAACACGAGCTTCGTCGAACCGCGCAGTGGCTTTGGCGTCAACCTGTGTCACCAATTCGATGGGTAGCCCGGCGATTTCACGTTCGATTTGGCGTACCAGATCATGGAAGAACCGCGCCAGGTACACCCGACGAACGAAGGTACTCCGTTCGCCTCGAGCGAACTCCAATACCTCTCGTTGCATTGAGGTGACTAGTTCGAACTGGCGCAGGATCTCTTCTGAGTATGCTGATCGTTGCGCGCGGTCGTCGCAGTCGACCATCAGTTGCGCGTAACCGCTGATGACGGTCATCGGCGTCTTGAAGTCGTGAACCACTTGCGACAGGAGCCTGCCAATTGCCGTCAGACGTTCAGTGCGCTCGCGTGCGGTCGCTGCCCGGAGTAACCGCAAGGCTGTCGAGATGTTTGACGACAACAGACGGAGGAGTTCTAGGTCGTCTTGGTCAAAATCTTTGTTGTTTTTGTGACCGAACAGACCCGCTGCACCTAGGTGGTTGTCCACACCTTCGAGCGGCGCAACAATACCATTGGTAACTGGAAATTCGAAGTGAGTCTCAAGCGGCAGCGCTGCTAGGTCAGTCCGATCGAGGATTCGAGCATTTCCCTCGAGCATGGTCTTTCCGAGCCAGCCGTCGCCACTTTTGGCCGCACTGCTCACGGGTTTGCCATCTCGTGTAGAATCCAGTTCAAAGAGAATCAGATCGCCACTTTCCTCATCGCTGACCAACACGGCCGCACCCATGACGTCGCACGTTGCAGTGATTTGACTTAGCGCTGCGCAGGCTAACTCTTGTAGTGATGTCGCGCGGGCCGTGGAACGTTCGAGATCGAACAATAGTTGCAGCTCTCGAACGCGCTGTTGCAGCCGTTGGTGCGTCTCCCACAGTTGGCGGTTGTTTTCGCTGAGCCTCAACACCAGACGTGAGTGTGCAATCACGACGGCCGCCTGAGTGCTAAGTGCGATCAGCAGAGCCTCGTCGTCGTCGTTAAATTCTTGATTGTTCTTCTTGTTAAGCACCTGCAACACGCCAATCGTGCACCCCAGGTGATCATGCAGTGGTGTTGCCAGCAGACTCCGCGTGATGAATCCGGTCAGAAGGTCCCACTGAGGTTCGAAACGCGGGTCACTATAGGCGTCGCGCAGTCTGATGGTTTTCCCGGTCTGCGCGACGATGCCAGCAATTCCAAAGCCCACTCGCATCCTAACCGAGCGGACTTCACCTCCGACTAAGAGTCGACTGACAAGCTCACCCGTGCTCTCGTCAAGAATGTAGAGAGTGGCACGGTCGCTCTCTAGGAGTTCCTGCGTTCGCGCAAGTAGCAGTTCGAGAACATCGTCGAGTTCTTCAGTCGGGGCCAGCGCAGTGCCAATCTCGCGTAGCGCTTTAGCCACCTTTGCTTCACGCTTCAGTGCCGCATCAACGACCTTTGGTCGACGCGAGCGCGCAGGCGGGCGGGAGGATTGACGGGAAGTCACGGCTGCGATGCAATCACGTTCCCCGTGTGGAATCCATAGTGATGTTGACCTCCCGTTCGGCCCATCGGACCAATGCGTTTCGAAGCGAATTGCTGGAGGGCCTGAAGGTCAAAGCAGCTAAATCTGTGGGTCGAGCGCTTGCAGCTGACTGCTCCGTCGGGTACGGGCTTGCGTGAATGGCTCTTAAACAGCTGCATATGGTCGTCAGAGGTCGAGTGCAGGGGGTGTACTTCAGAGCCTCTGCCCAACGCGAGGCTCGCCGACTTGGTGTCTGTGGTTGGGTGCGCAATCGTGCGGATGGTTCGTTGGAAATGCTTGCAGAAGGCGAAGAAGCCGCGGTTCGGGACCTGCACGGGTGGGCACAAAAGGGGCCGAGTGCCGCTCGAGTCGACAAGGTCGACACCCGTTGGCGGAGCTACGTGGGCGAGTACTCGGATTTCAGGATCCTAGACTGAGAGATACATGCGGTCGTCGTGTCGCAAAACCCCCTCTGCGTTGAGCTTTTCCTATTGGTCAGCACGGCTCGGAATCGTTGCAGCAGGGTTGATGGTATTCGTTGCCGCAACCAAAGGGGTAGCAGAGACCAAGACCGGACACCGACATTCCGCAGATAGGGTCCACTTCGCAGATTCATCGCGTCAATGGTCCTCCGACGACGCTGCGAAGTGGTGGTCCTCCGACCACTCCTCGGCTTCGTCGAAGGACCACCACTCCTCGGCTTCGTCAATTCCGAGTTCGGCCGCGGACGCTGAGGGTTCTGGCTCGTCATCGGTGACGCGCAATGAACCTGAAGCACTCCCGGAAAGTGCGCTACCTGCGCTGCCGGAGGTTCCGCGTCTAGAGCCGCAACAGCCGAATGCGGAAGACATTCAGGAGCTCAGCGCAAAACTCAACGGGCTGTTCGCTGACGATGCTGAGGCCCGCGACAGCGTCATGTCCGAACTGGTCGAGATTCAGCCACGAATCGTCCCCGCCGTTCACCAGCGGATGCTGCAGTTGGCAGAACATGCCGACAAGGAGAAGATGAAGCGCCTGTTCGGAGAGGCTCGCCATGAGACTCTTACGCGACGCGGTTCTTCGAGCGCCGCTGCCACGGCAGCAAACGAGCCGAGCGTACTCAAGACACTTCTCGGAACTTTCAGCCCCAAGGATCCCACCTGGCGAGACAGCGTAACCCTTGCTGCACTGGTTCGCATGTTGTCGGCATCAGGTACGGTTGAAGGGGCACGCGAACTCGTAATCGTCTATGCGAAGTTCGGTGAATTCGTCCGCGTTGAAGTACAGCAGCGACTATCGGACATGAAGGACCGGGCGCTCGGCGCCCTGATCGAAGCGCGACGTCACCCGGCAGAAAAGGTGGCACGCTGGGCGAGCCTGCGGCTAGACCAGATGGGACGCGCGATTCCGAGCGAGTCCGTTCGCACCAGTGACTTCGAGGCACTCGGGGATATATTGCGTGCCTATGGTCGCATCCGAGATCCTGACGCTGCCCGTATCATAATTTCATTCGCCAATAGCGAGCGTACCCAGCTTCGACTGGCTGCGCGCCAATCGATCGTAATGCTTGGCTCCGTGGGACTCTGGCAATTGCGCGATGCCTACGAAGACGTGGTGGGTAAGCGACCACGACGCGACTGGACATGGGAACGTACTGCGCGCGAATTATTCGGTGAATTTGACCGCCTTCGCTTAGCGAGGGTCTACGGCACGTTCGTGGACGGCGAGAGGCACCTGGAAAAGGGTGAACTCGAACTCATGGGGCACTCGTACGATTTAGTGCTGGCCAAAGACCCACTGTTTGAGAAGCGCTCACAAATGGCAGCGGGCTACTTCCGACTTGCTCAGGCACTACGCGACACGAACGCAACCGCTGCTCTCGAAGCACTTACACGAGTGGAACGGTTGTCGTCAGACCCGGCGCTGAGCAAGCAGGCACAGAGTCTCGCGAGCACGCTACGCGCCGTTCAATCTGCATCGCGAGGCGTTGTCGACGTCGATCGATTGCGAGCCGCGCTTGAACTCGACCCGAGCAACACGCTAGCGCGCCAGACGTTGGTTAAGCTGCAACCGAGCAATCTCGTGAACCGCTATTCTTCCGTGCGGTGGATTGCGAGCGCAGTCATTGCTTTCGCTGGAGTCCTGAGCGCACTCCTGATCTGGCTACGAAGACCGAAGCCCATCGAGCCACCTGCAGAGCCGCAATAGCCGACATACGGTCAAACGACCAATGGCGGCTGATGGAAGCCGCCATTGGTGCTGACGCTGAGGAATGGTCGAAGGACCATGCATTCAACGCAGTGCAGTGGATTTAGGAAGCGATGGCAGCTTTGGCTTCGGCGGTAGCCGGCGCCTCGTTACCAACGAATTCAATGATCGACATGGGCGCGTTGTCTCCAACACGTGGTCCCAATTTGACAATCCGCGTATACCCGCCGGGGCGATTGCAGAAGCGCTTGGCCAGATCGACGAATACTTTTTCGATGATGTCAACGCGTTTGGTGTCATCACCGTCTTGAGTGACAGCAAACCGCTGAAGGAACTTAGCCAGCTGTCGTTGCGCGGCAATACGCCGAGCACGATCCGCCACGCTCAGATCTGCATGGCCCGTGTAGGCAATGGGTCCAAGTCGGATGGCCCGACCAATGATACGCTCAACAATACGGCGTAGCTCCTTGGCCTTCGCATCAGTAGTCTCGATGCGTTCGTGGACCACCAGGTTTGCCGCAAGCGCACGGAACATTGCGCGGCGGTGGGCTGTATTACGGCCAAATTGCCGTCCGGACTTCCCGTGTCGCATGGTTCAAAACTCCTTCAAACTCGTGTTCTTAGCCCTGAGCCTGTTGTTGCTTCCAACGCTCGAGCATCTGAGGCCAATTGTCCAACTTCATTCCCAATGACAGCCCCATCGTCACTAGAATCTCTTTGATTTCCTTCAGTGACTTTCGGCCGAAATTCTTGGTCTTGAGCATATCCTGTTCGGTCTTCTGCACCAATTCGCCAATCAATGTGATGTTGGCGTTCTGCAGGCAGTTGGCGGACCGAACGGAAAGCTCGAGTTCATCAACGGACCGGAACAGGTTCTCATTTAGTGGCTCTTCTTCTGAGCCAGGCAAGCTGTAGGATGTCTCTTCGGACTCTTCGAAGTTGATCCAAATCGACAGTTGTTCCTTCAGAATCTTAGCCGCAAACGCTACTGCATCCGCGGGACGCACGGCGCCGTTCGTCCATACTTCCAGAATGAGCTTGTCGTAGTCAGTTTGCTGACCTACGCGGGCATTCTGTACCGTGTAGTTGACCTTGCGGATCGGTGAGAACAATGCGTCAATCGGAATCGTGCCGACCGGCATGGTCGGAGTCTTGTTGCGTTCCGCCGACACATAGCCACGCCCGATATTGACCGTGAGCTCCATGCTCAACGGACCCTTCTTGTCGAGAGTCGCAACTGGGTGCGCAGCATTGAGCACTTTAAGGCCATCGATCGCCTGAATGTCTCCGGCATACACAGTGCAAGGTCCCTCTTTCTCGAGTCGAACCGTGTAAGTCTTGACCGTTTCTGACTTGAAGACGACCTCCTTGAGATTGAGGATGATGTCTGTTACGTCCTCAACAACGTCCGGAATCGTCGTGAACTCATGGAGGGCGCCTTCAACGCGCACCGCCGTAATGGCAGCACCTTGCAGGGAAGCGAGCAACACCCGTCGAAGTGAATTACCAATGGTAATGCCAAAGCCACGCTCCAACGGCTCACAGGTAAACTTCCCGTAAAAATCCGTGGCTGACTCAACTTCGAGATGAATCGCCTTGGGTCGAATCAGATCGCGCCAGTTGCGACTGGTCATCTGAGTTATCGTCGTCATGTAGTTCCTTTCTTCGATCGGTGCCCTGCGCGACCATCACAAGCAGGCAAAAGAAACCGCTCTTTTGCCTGCTCCGCGGTCAGCCCGCACAATATCCAAGCTCTAGTTATCGAGAGTAGTATTCAACAACGTACTGTTCGCGAATGGCGGGCTCGTTGAGCTCATCGCGTATCGGCATTGACTTGACTAGACCGGCGAAGTTTGCCTTGTCTACCTCGAGCCAGCTGGGCTGCTGCCGACTGCTCGATGCTTCCACTGACGCCATTACCAAACCGATCTTTCGACTCTCTTCACGAATCTCGACCTTGTCGTTTGGCTTGACTTGGTAACTCGGAATGTTGACGCGCTTGCCATTAACAAGCACGTGATTGTGTCGCACTAGCTGGCGGCCCTGAGCGCGCGTGCTGGCAAAACCCAGACGATGGATGACGTTGTCAAGTCGCCTCTCCAGGAGCCCCAGCATCTCTTCGCCGGTTCGGCCCTTTAGACCAGAAGCGTCGAAGTAATACTTCTGGAACTGCATTTCGAGGATGCCGTAAATGCGGCGCGTCTTCTGCTTTTCACGAAGTCGGAGTGCGTACTCGCTGAGCTTCACTCTGGCTTGCCCGTGCTGACCGGGCGGATACGGGCGCCGGCTAACGGCACACTTGTCGGAAAAACACCGCTCGCCTTTGAGGTACAATTTCGTGCCCTCACGGCGGCATAGTCTACATACAGGACCAATATAACGTGCCATATTCTTTATCCTAGACTCTGCGTCGCTTGGGGGGCCGGCAACCGTTGTGCGGAATGGGGGTTACGTCGCGAATGATCGTAACGCGGAACCCAGCGCTTTGCAGTGCGCGAAGCGCGCTTTCGCGACCTGCCCCCGGACCTTGCACGAAGACGGCAACCGTCCGCATTCCATGCTCTTGGGCGCGACGCGCGGCTTCTTCAGCTGCCAGCTGCGCCGCGAACGGCGTGCTTTTGCGTGACCCTTTGAACCCTCGCGAGCCCGCGCTTGCCCAGGAAATCGTATTGCCATTCACGTCGGAGATAGTCACGACCGTGTTGTTGAAAGTGGACTGAATGTGGGCGATACCCGTCGCGACATTCTTGCGGACGACTTTCTTTGCCGCACGCTTCTTGGTGGCTGCCATTCGAAGGTTCCTCAGTTATTGGGGGTAAGTACTCGTTAGTTATTTCTTGGTGCGTGCCATGGTACCCTTGCGAGGACCCTTGCGAGTGCGCGCATTGGTGTGGGTACGCTGGCCGTTGGCGGGCAAGCCTTTACGATGGCGAAGCCCTCGGTAGCATCCCAGATCCATGAGTCGCTTGATGCTCTGCTGAACTTCGCGGCGCAGATCGCCTTCGACCTTGTACTCCGCTTCGATGATGTCGCGGATGGACTTGACTTCGGACTCTGTGAGCTCGTCGACTTTGCGTGTCTCGGAGATCCCCGACTTCTTGCAGATCTGTAGCGATGCGCTCAACCCAATGCCGTAGATGTACGGTAAGGCATGAGCAATGGCCTTTCGGCGGGGTAGGTCAATTCCAGCAATACGTGCCATGTGTGCCTCTTAACCTTGTCGCTGCTTGTGTCGGGGGTTTTCGCAGATGATTCTGACGATTCCTCGCCGTTTGATGATTTTGCACTTATCGCAAATCTTTTTAACGCTGGGTCTAACCTTCATGGTCTGCCTCTACTGAGTTTTGCTGGTAATGAGACCGCGGTTGGGGTCGTGAGCAGTGATTCGAACCATCACGCGGTCACCGGGGATCAAGCGTGTAACGGCGTGGCGCGCTGTTGAGCCAAGCGAGGCGCGCACCGAGCGGCCGTCTGCTAGGCGCACGGAGTAAAGCGCTAATGGTAGGGTATTCTCGACTATTCCTGTCATTTCAATTGGAGCCTTCGGGTCGGGACTCAATGCTCATTGCCTTGTTATTTGCCGATTGAGGTCAGCAATCGGGAAAAGACGGATTGCGGTGAGCCTGCGCCATCGACTTTGCGCAGCAGTCGAAGAGCGGAATAAAACGGCAATAATGCCGCTGTCATGTTGTCGTATTCGTCCAATCGCTTCTTCACCGTTTCCTCATGGTCATCCGCTCGATGAACCAAGTCAGCGCCGGCGGGGGGTGGGTTATACTTGAGGTGGTAGATCTGTCCACTCTGCCGATCGATCCGGCGTAGCGTGGCACGCTCCATCAGTAATTCGCGCGGTACTGCAATCTGGACCACGGCGTCAATTGGAGCCGAAAGACGTTCAAGCAACGCTTGAAGAGCCTCGGCTTGGGGTACAGTCCGGGGAAACCCGTCCAGAATGAACCCCCGGGCTGTGTCGGATTGACCCAGTCGTTCTTCCACCAGCCCGATGACGACCGAATCAGGAACTAGCTTACCAGCTGTCATGAACGCCTCGGCTTCTTTGCCGAGCGCAGTTCCCGCTGCCTTAGCAGCCCTGAGCATGTCGCCGGTGGAGATCTTGGGAATCGCCAAACGTGCCGTCAGGAGGTCCGCTTGGGTTCCTTTTCCGCTAGCTGGTGGGCCGATGAGAATGAGCCTCATGCCGGCCTCCGTCCGCTAAGCTTGGTTGCGGTAGGCCCAGTGAGACCCTCGTAGCTATGCGTGAGTAGGTGCGCTTCAATCTGATTGACGGTCTCAAGCGCAACCCCGACTACGATGATCAAACTGGTGCCACCAAACTGGAAGGGCACCCGTACGGCTTGAATGATAAGCGACGGAATGATGCAGATTGCGGCAAGGTAAGTGGCTCCACCCACAGTCAAGCGACTGATCACACCATCAATGAATTCGGCGGTCTGCTTACCGGGCCGAATCCCAGGTATATTGGCCTGCTGCTTCTTGAGGTTATCAGCTACATCAACGGGTCGGAAAGTGACCGCGGTGTAGAAGAACGTAAAGAACACGATGAGCAGACCAAACAGGGCCTGGAATACCCAGTCACCACGGTTGAGCACGCCACTGAGCAGCTGCATTCCGGGGATGTTGAACGACGACAGCGTTGCCGGGAACATGAGCAAGCTCGACGCAAAGATCGGCGGAATCATGCTGGCCATGTTCACGCGTAGCGGTAGGTGTGCCTGCTTGCCGCCATAAATGCGTCTGCCCACTTGACGGCGCGCGTACTGGATTGGGATGTGACGCTGCGCGCGCTCAAAGAACACGACAATGCCAATGCTCACAACCAGAGTGGCTGCCACAACTGCTACAGTCATCGGCTGGATGTCGCCGGCTGAACCAGTCCAGTAGCCCACGATTGCCTTGGGGATGCCTGCGACTATACCGGCAAAGATAATGAGCGAGATTCCGTTTCCGATGCCGCTTTCGGTTATCTGCTCTCCGAGCCACATGATGAGCACTGTGCCTGTGGTCAGTGTAACCATCGTCATCAGACGAAAGCCCCAACCGGGGTGAGCAACAACGTCACCAAAGCGACCACCGCCCGCGTCTGCGCTGTTCAGACCCTCGAGCCACATGGCAACACCGAAGGACTGAAACAGGCTCAAGAGCAGAGTTCCGTAGCGCGTCCATTGCTCAAGCTTGCGACGGCCGGACTCACCCTCTTTGCGCATCTCCTCGACCTGGGGACTAACTAGCCCCATGAGCTGCATGATGATACTCGCGGATACGTAGGGCATAATCCCGAGCGCAAAGATCGAGAGGTTGCCGAGCGCGCCACCACTGAAGAGGTTCACCAAACCCATCAATCCGCCTTGTCCCGTGACAATGCGGTTCATGACGGAACGGTCCACGCCAGGCGTACTGATGAAAACGCCTACGCGATACACGGCGATGAGTGCGAGTGTAAAGATGACTCGTTTTCTAAGCTCGGGTATTTTCCCGATATTTGAGAAGCCAGTCACCACGTTCATTGGAACTCAGCCGACCTCGGTAGCCGCTTCAGGTGCAACAAGCCGAACTACTTTCCCACCAGCCGCTTCAATCTTTTCGGCGGCGGTGGCACTAAATCGATGCGCCGACACGGTCAGCGCCTTGGTGAGTGAGCCATTGCCCAGAATCGTGATCAGCGCGCCGCGACCCTGCACGAGCCGAGTGGCCCGCAACAGTTCTTCGTCGACTTCGCTCCCGGCGTCAAACCCTTCCAACTCCACTACGTTGACGATTGCAACGTTGACCGAAAATGGATTATTGAAACCGCGCTTCGGCAAGCGACGCTGAATGGGAGTCTGCCCACCTTGGAAGTGCTTCTTTCCAATGTTACCCGTGCTGCGTGCCTTCTGGCCTTTCTGGCCGCGACCGGCAGTCTTGCCAACGCCACAACCAGGACCTCGCCCGCAACGCCGAGCAACCCTGGTAGCACCAGGCGGCGGCGAAAGTTGGGAAAGAATTGCTGACATCAGGGTTTCTCCTCAACGCGAACTAGATGAAGAACCTTGCGAATCATTCCGCGAAACGACGGCGTGTTTTCCACCACGACGACGGATCCGGGCCCTCGCAGCCCAAGACCGTCGACCACGCGCCGTTGAGGATGAGGACGACCCCGGTGACTCGCTACCTGTTTGACGACGAGCTTCGTATTCATGTTGAGCCTGCTCCTTCACGAGAAGCAATAATCGAAGATGAACCACGCGCCGCGCTAACCATCACCGCCACTGGATAGTCACCAGCAACTTCGTCGAGCGGCTTTTCGCGAGCAGCAGCAATCTGCTCCGCAGAGCGGAGCGATTTTAGGGCAGCTATTGTGGCATTGACCACGTTGTGCTTGTTGGTGGTGCCGAGACACTTGCTAAGAATGTCGTGAATCCCGCATGACTCGACGACGGCACGCACGGCTCCACCAGCGATAACGCCGGTTCCTGGCGCCGCAGGTCGCAACATCACTTTGCCAGCACCGTACTGCCCAATCACTCCGTGAGGAATGGTGGCGCCCATCATCGGAACTTTGAACAGGTTCTTTCGCGCCTGATCGTTGCCCTTACGAATGGCCTCTGGCACCTCATTAGCTTTTCCGAGACCCACTCCGACGTGCCCCGATTCGTCGCCTACGACGACCAATGCGGCAAAACTGAACCGCCTTCCGCCTTTTACGACCTTAGCGACGCGATTGATGTGAATGACTCGCTCTTTGAGCTTGTCGTCGTCCATGTGTTCGAATGCCATCACTGCTCCAAAGGTCAGAATTTCAAACCGGCTTCTCGAGCCGCTTCCGCCAAAGCCTTCACGCGACCGTGATAAAGGTAGCCATTGCGGTCAAAAACGATTTTCTCGACATTACGGGCCAGACAAATCTTGGCAATGAGCGCACCGACCTTCTTGGCTGAGTCGAGCTTCTTGTCGTCTGACAAGGTGCTCTTCAGATCAGCGGATTGGGTAGATGCAGCAGCCAGAGTCGTGCCCTTCTCGTCATCAATGACTTGCGCATAGATGTGACGAGAGCTTCTGTACACTGTCAATCGGGGGCGCTCAGTCGAGCCCGATATTTTACCGCGGATTCTCAGTTTGCGGCGATCGCGAGAAGTTAGCTTAGCCATTGCGAAAGATTCCTTTGCATCGAAGAATTACTTGCGGCCCTTGCCAGCCTTGCCGGCCTTCTTGCGGATTTTCTCGCCACGATAGCGAATGCCCTTGCCTCCGTAAGGCTCCGGGGGACGAAATCCTCGGATAGTTGCCGCGATCTGCCCGAGCAACGCCTTGTCGGGTGAGTTGAGTACCAACATCGTGCCTTTGGAATCTGGCGGCACGTTGGCTGTTACCGACGCGGGCAGGTCGATGAACTTCTGATGCGAGAAGCCAAGTTGGAACGTTACCGTTCGACCCTTGATTTCGCACCGATAACCAGTGCCCACCAGCTCCAGACTCCGCTCGTAGCCTTCAACCACGCCGCGCACCATATTGGCGAGCAGCGCGCGCTCCAGACCCTGAAGGCGCGAGGCGTCACGGCCTGCTGCACTGCTGGTCACTTTGAGCGTCTCGCCTTCCTTTTCTACGGAAGTCGATGGTGCTAATTCGCGAGACATGGTGCCTTTCGGCCCTTTGATCTCGACGCGGCGGTCCGCGATAGTCACCGTCACCCCACGAGGAATGGCAATCGCTCGCTTGCCGACCCGTGAGACTTTCTTGGGCGCCTCTTTAGATACCAGTTCGGTTGCGGTCGTCATTACCAGACCTCACAGATGAGCTCGCCACCAATTTTGCGGCGACGTGCTTCCTTGTCCGTCATCACCCCTTGCGAAGTGCTGAGAATCGACACGCCAAGCCCGCTCAGAACGCGCGGGATGGATTCGTGTCCGATGTAGACACGACGTCCGGGGCGCGACACTCGCTTCATACCCAGGAACGCGCACTTGCGGTCACGTCCGTACTTGAGAGTGATCATCAGTGTGGGCGTCTTCTTCGGCCCCACCTCATCACTTCGTACGTCCGCTACGTAGCCTTCGTTCTTGAGTAACTCGGCGACTGCTTTCTTAAGACGACTTGCCGGTACGCGGGCCAACTCGTGACGCGCCAAAGCCGCGTTCCGGAGACGAGCCAACAGATCTGCGATCGGATCGCTGTTCATCGTTTCACCAACTTGCCTTAGTGACGCCTGGGAGCTCACCGCGAAGGGCCAATAGACGCAGACATATGCGACAGAGCTTGAAATCCTTGTAGACGGCTTTTGAGCGTCCACAGATGTGACATCGAGTCACCGCGCGAGTCGAGAATTTTGGAGGTTTATTGAGCTTTGCCCACTGACATGCACGTGCCATCTCATTAGCTCCTAAATGGCATTCCGAGTTGTGCGAGCAGCTCTTTGGCTTCCTCGTTCGTCTCGGCGCTTGTAACCACGGTAATGTTCATTCCCTTGGCCTTATCGACTTTGTCGAAATTAACTTCGGGGAATACGATTTGCTCTTTTAGCCCCAGGGTGTAGTTGCCAGCACCATCAAAGGCGCGGCTGCTAACGCCACGGAAATCTCTCACACGCGGCAGAGCGATGGATACGAGTCGATCCAGAAACTCCCACATGCGTTCACGCCGCAGCGTAACCATGACTCCAATCGGCATGTCTTTGCGCAATTTGAAGTTTGCGATCGACTTGCGAGCGCGAGTGACCATCGGCTTTTGACCACTGATTGCAGCCACTTCTTGCAATGTGGACTCGATCAGCTTCGGGTTCGCCGTAGCTTCACCCAGGCCCACATTCACGACGATTTTCGTGAGTCGGGGCACTTGCATCTGGTTCTTGTATCCAAACCGCTTCATCAGTTTGGGCACCACGTCGCTCTTGTAGCGTTCAGCCAACCTCGGCAAAGTAACTACTTCCGCCATCGCTTACTCCTGCGAGACCAACACCGCACCGCTCTTGGCGACGCGGGTTTTCTTCCCGTCTTCGGTCTTGAATTTGACGCGAGTTGGTTTGCCCGTCTGCGGATCCACAGGCATGACATTGCTCGCATGAATAGGTGCTTCCACTTCGATGATCCCGCCGGGACGCTGAGGTTGTGACTTCACGTGGCGCTTGATCTTGTGCACGCCTTCCACAACCACCGTGTTGCGTTCAGCGTTTAGGCGCAGAACCTTGCCGCGCTTACCTTTGTGGTTTCCGCTGATGACGACAACCTCGTCATTCTTCCTCAAGCGTTGCATTACAACACCTCCGGCGCGAGCGAGATGATCTTCATGAAGCCACGGGCGCGGAGTTCACGCGCAACCGGTCCAAAAATGCGAGTTCCAATTGGCTCCTTCTGGGCGTTGATAAGAACCGCGCTGTTCTGGTCGAACTTGATGTAGCTGCCGTCGGTGCGACGGTATTCGCGCCTAGTGCGCACAACGACGGCCTTGGCCGTGTCGCCCTTCTTCACCTTGGAACCAGGCATCGCATCTCGAATGGCGACGACG
>Ga0265340_10001206_pt1 | contig 14784 bp, 9 predicted proteins | sample 4CB225metaG_FD_202082 | JGI IMG/M metagenome (GOLD analysis project Ga0265340, IMG submission 202082) | Rhizosphere microbial communities from Carex aquatilis grown in University of Washington, Seatle, WA, United States - 4-CB2-25 metaG | ecosystem: Host-associated > Plants > Roots > Rhizosphere...
CCGCTCGCGCAGGAATCCCGCGAGCGCCTCGACCTCGGGCAGCTCAGGCACCGAGCCATTGTCTCCCGGGCGGGGCGGCAGCGACACCCGTAGATCAGCTACGGGTAGGTAAGCCATACCTTGACACCCGCTTGGCTGGAGTCAGCGCCCCCGTGGCGGGAGATGTAGTGCATCGCCTGGTCCGGCAGGGACTCGTACTGACCGAACCAGTAGGCAACGCAATTATCTGTCGCTTCAACAACGAACATTTGGCGGCCAGAAGCATTCGCGAACTGATCACTCTTCGCTCGAGTCTGCTGGCCTTACTGCGCGCGGAGATCTCAGGCTGGGCGATCGTCTCCGTACACGCCAGCCTCTTCGGTTCAGCAGCGCGCGGCGACGGCGACACCGAGAGCGACTTGGACCTACTGGTCGTGCGCCGCGACGATCTGACCGCGCAGGAGAAAAGTTCCTGGGATGATCAACTGGCTGCCACCGGGCAACGGGCTCGAATAGCAACCGGAAACCCGGCCAATTGGTTCGACATCACGCGCAGCGACCTCAGCCAGGCGGTCGAAGCGGCCGAGCCTATCGTCGCCCAATGGCGCAGGGACTCCATTCCTCTCGCCGGCGAGAGCCTCACCGCGCTGATTGGGCTCGGTGCATGAATCGCCAAGTCACTTGCGGGCGCAGCGAAGCCCAATCCCGGACCGACGTAGCTGAGCCGAACACGCATGATCATCGTTTTGGCCCGTACAAGGCTGGCCGTGGCCTGCCCGGGCGGCGGGGCGGCGATCGGCTAGCCTCCGACCAGGTGTGCCAGTCACGCGCCGCCCGAGGAGGAACCATGACCCACGAACGCGCCGGCCAGCCAGCCCAGCCTGGCGATCTGATCGACGTCTCGCACGTCGTCACCAGCTACTACACGACGGTGCCCGATCTGGAGCAGCCGGCTCAGCGGGTGGCCTTCGGCACCTCCGGGCACCGGGGCAGCAGCCTGGACGGGTCCTTCACCGAGTCTCACATCATGGCGACGACGCAGGCCATCTGTGAGTACCGCAGCGCGCAGGGCATCGCCGGCCCGCTGTTCATCGGCCGCGACACGCATGCGCTCTCGGAGCCGGCCTGGGCGTCCGCGCTCGAGGTGCTGGCCGCGAACGAGGTCCGGACCCTGATCGACGACCGCGACCGCTATACCCCCACCCCCGGCGTTTCGCACGCCATTCTGCGCTACAACCGCGGGCGCCCGGCCGACGACGCCGGGCGGGCCGACGGCATCGTCGTCACCCCGTCGCACAATCCGCCGGCCGACGGCGGGTTCAAGTACAACCCGCCGCACGGCGGCCCCGCCGACACCGATGCCACCGGCTGGATCGCCAACCGGGCGAACGAGTTGCTGGCCGATCAATTGCGGACGGTGAAGCGGATCCCACTGAACCGGGCCCTGGCCGCGGACACCACCGGCCGGTACGACTTCCTCGGCACCTACGTGGACGACCTGCCGAACGTGCTCGACCTGGACGCAGTGCGCGAGACCGGCCTGCGGATCGGGGCCGACCCGCTGGGTGGCGCCTCGGTCGACTACTGGGGCGAGATCGCGACCCGGCACCGGCTCGACCTCACGGTGGTGAACCCGCTGGTCGATGCCACCTTCCGGTTCATGACCCTGGACTGGGACGGCAAGATCCGGATGGATTGCTCCTCGCCCTCGGCGATGGCCTCGCTGATCGCGGCCAAGGACACGTACCAGCTCTCGACCGGGAACGACGCCGACTCCGACCGGCACGGCATCGTCACCCCGGACGGCGGCCTGCTGAACCCGAATCATTATCTCGCGGTCGCGATCTCCTACCTGTTCGAGGCCCGCAAGGGCTGGGGCGAGACGACGGCGATCGGCAAGACGCTGGTCTCCTCGTCCATGATCGATCGCGTGGCGGCCGATCTGGGCCGGACCCTGATCGAGGTGCCGGTCGGGTTCAAATGGTTCGTGCCGGGTCTGCTCGACGGCTCGGTCGGCTTCGGCGGCGAGGAATCCGCCGGCGCGTCGTTCCTGCGCCATGACGGGACGGTCTGGACCACGGACAAGGACGGCCTGCTGCTGGCCCTGCTCGCGGCCGAGATCACGGTCAAGACCGGGCAGACCCCGAGCCAGCTCTACACCACCCTGACCGAGAAGCACGGTAATCCGGTCTATGCCCGGATCGACGCACCGGCCACCCGGGAACAAAAAGCCGTCCTGGCGAAGCTGTCACCCGAGCAGGTAACCGCCACCGAGCTGGCCGGCGAACCGATCACGGCGACACTGACCACAGCGCCCGGAAACGGCGCCGCGATCGGTGGGCTCAAGGTCACGACCGCGAGCGCGTGGTTCGCCGCCCGGCCCTCCGGAACCGAGGATGTGTACAAGATCTATGCCGAGTCATATCAGGGGCCGGAGCATCTGGCCGAAGTACAGCAGGCCGCCCGGGATCTCGTCTCGGCCGTTCTGCGCTGAGCTGCGGCCAGGCCGATGACCTCTACCGACGTCCCTTTCACCCCGATCCGAAGCACCTCCGCGGTCGCCCCGATGGTCAGCCTGACCCGCGGTGCCCACGCCCACCGGCAGGCGGTCGAGCGACTGCTCGCCTCGTACCGGGCCATCCCTGTGGGTACCACCGTGCGCCTGGCCAAACGCACCTCCAACCTGTTCCGGCCGCGAGCGCAGGGGCCGGTCACGGGTCTGGACGTGACCGGGCTCGACGGCGTCATCTCGATCGATGTCCGGGGCCGGAGCGCCGACGTCCAGGGCATGTGCACGTACGAGAGGCTGGTGGCGACCACTCTCCCCTACGGGTTGATGCCGTTGGTGGTCCCGCAACTGAAGACGATCACCCTTGGTGGTGCGGTCACCGGTCTCGGGATCGAGTCGACGTCGTTCCGGAACGGCCTGCCCCACGAGTCGGTGCTCGAGCTGGACATCCTGACCGGTGACGGCACGGTGGTCACGGCCCGCCCGGACGGCGATCACGCCGACCTGTTCGCCGGTTTCCCCAACTCTTACGGGAGTCTCGGCTACGCCACCCGGCTGCGGATCGAGCTCGAGCCGGTCAGCCCCACGGTGTCCCTGCGGCACCTGGAGTTCACCGATCTCGATTCGCTCAGCCGGGCCATCGACTCGATCTGCACCAGCCGGGAGTGGGCCGGTGAGCCGGTCGAATTCCTGGACGGCGTGGTCTTCTCCGACTCCGAGTCGTACCTGACCCTGGGCCGGTGGAGCGACGACAGCCCAGCGGTTCTGAGCGACTACACCGGCGAGCAGATCTTCTACCAGTCGATCCGGAACCGGCCCACCGACGTCCTCACCGTGCACGACTATCTGTGGCGCTGGGACACCGATTGGTTCTGGTGCTCGAAGACGTTCGGCGCGCAGAACCCGAGGATCCGCAAGTACTGGCCGGCCCGGTACCGGCGCAGCGACGTCTATCACCGGATGGTCGGGCTGGAGAACAAGTACGGGGTGATGGCCCGGATCGACGGCTGGCGGGGCAAGCCGGCCCGGGAGCGGGTGATCCAGGACGTCGAACTGCCGGTCGGGGCGACGCCGGAGTTCCTGCGCTGGTTCCTGGCCAATGTGCCGATGTCACCGGTGTGGATCTGCCCGTTGCGGTTGCGCGACAGCGGCCCGCGGGGGGTGCCCGCCGAGGGATCGCAGCCGTGGACCCTGTACCCGTTGCGGGCCGGGACGACGTATGTGAACGTCGGCTTCTGGGGCACCGTGCCGATCGCCGCCGGCGAGGCGGAGGGCGACGTGAACCGGCGGATCGAGGACAGGGTCGCCGCCCTGGGTGGTCATAAGTCACTGTATTCGGATGCTTACTACGACGAAGACGCCTTCTGGGCGGCATACGGGGGCGAAGGCTACAAAAGGCTGAAGCAGCGCTACGACTCCGGCAACCGTCTTCTTGATCTTTTCGCCAAGGCCGTCGGCCGCCGGTAACTGCTAACCGGTTCGATTCACCACAACCGCTCGCGAACCCGGCCTCGGGGGGTCGCGAGCGGTTGTGGTTTCAGGTCGCGGTGCGGCGGAAAGCCTGAGAAAATGCCGCTCTGCCCATGATGTGACTCCCCGTAATTCATTCCCGCCTGGAGGGCTCTGTCTCCTTGAGACTAATCACAGAACGTGATTCGGAAAAGCCTGGAAGACACCTGGGTCCGAAGCCTACAGTTGCTTGCAGTAATGAGTCGTCGCGAGGAGATTCTGGTGACATTGCCATCCCTACTGAGTCGGACCGCCGGCGAACCGCAGGAACCGCTGCGGCTCGCCGAGATCTTCGATCTTCTGGCCTCGGAGCCCTCACCATTGCGCTTCACCGCTTACGACGGCAGTGCCACCGGACCGGTGGACGCCGCGATCGGCGTCCACCTGACCAATCCGCGGGCCGCCGCGTACCTGGCGACCGCTCCCGGGTCCCTCGGGATGGCACGGGCCTACGTGATGGGCGATATTCGGGTCACCGGCGTGCACCCGGGAAACCCCTACGACTTGCTGGCGGCCCTGGATCAGATCCACTGGCGCCGACCTGAACCGCGCACGCTGGCGCGGATCGCCCGTTCTCTGGGGCTGCGCCGCTTGATCCCGCCGCCGCCTCCGCCGCAGGAGGCCTTGCCGGACTGGCGCCGGGCCCTGGAAGGGTTGCGGCACTCCCGGGGCCGCGACGCCGACGCGATCCAGCACCATTACGACGTCTCGAACACGTTTTACGAGATGCTGCTCGGGCCGTCGATGACCTACACCTGTGCCTGCTACCCGACCAGCGAGAGCACGCTGGAGGAGGCCCAGGCGCACAAGTACGATTTGGTGGCCCGCAAACTCGATCTCAAACCGGGGATGCGACTGCTGGATGTCGGCTGCGGCTGGGGTGGCATGGTCCGGCACGCGGTCAAGAACTATGGGGTGACGGCGATCGGCGTCACCCTGTCGGCCGAGCAGGCCTCCTGGGGCGAGCAGGAGATCAAACGCCAGAAACTGGACGGGTCCGCGCAGGTCCGCTACTCCGACTACCGGGATGTCCGCGAGGGCGACTTCGACGCGATCAGCTCGATCGGGCTCACCGAGCACATCGGGGTCGCCAACTACCCGACCTACTTCGAATTCCTGCGTTCCAAGTTGCGGCCGGGCGGACGGCTGCTCAACCACTCGATCACCCGTCCGAACAATCTGCATCCGCCCCGGGTCCGCGGTGGGTTCATCGATCGGTACGTCTTCCCGGACGGAGAGCTGACCGGCGTCGGGCGGATCATCTCCGACCTGCAGAACGCCGGTCTCGAGCCCCGGCACGAGGAGAACCTGCGCGAGCACTACGCCCGGACCTGCGCCGCCTGGTGCGACAACCTGGTCGAGAACTGGGACGAGTGCGTGGCCGAGGCCGGTGACGCCACCGCCAAGGTCTGGGGCATGTACCTGGCCGGCTCGCGGCTCGGGTTCGAGCGGCGGCAGATCGAACTGCACCAGGTTCTCGCGGTTCGGCCGGACGCCGAGGGCCACTCGTCCTTCCCGCTTCGACCCACTTGGTAGGCCACTTGAGGCGGCCACCGCTACTGGCTCAACCGAACCCGTCGACGGGCCGATGAACGAGAAGAGAGTCGTCCCAGGATCTGTGGCGACCTGAGGTGGTGTCTACCGGAGGTGGACGTGGCGGCACGGATTGCGGCTGCCGGTCAGAACGCGACCGCGAGCGTGCACGTCGCCCGGCAACCGATCCACGAGGCCAATGGCGATTTGTACGGCTACGAACTGTTATTCCGCCGCGGAGCCGTGTCCACCTCCGCCGATCAGGATGACGACGGCGCCACCACCGCGACCATTCTGGCGGCTTTTTCCGAGTTCGACGCCGGCGCGCTGCTCGGTGGTCGTCCCGGCTTCATCAACCTGACCCGGGCCTTCCTCACCGGCGCCTTGCCGTTGCCGTTCCCCCCGGAGGTCGCGGTGCTCGAGGTGTTGGAGAGCGTGCGCCTGGACCAGGAGGTGGTGCGCGGGGCTCTGCGCCTCACCGACCAGGGTTACCGGCTGGCCCTGGACGACTTCGTCTGGACGCCCGAGGCCGAGCCGCTGCTGGCTGTCGCCGACATCGCCAAGATCGACGTTCTGGCCATGACCTGGGCCGAGGTCCTCGACACCGCGCAGCGGTGCCGGCGCCATCAGGTGCGCCTGCTGGCCGAGAAGGTCGAAGACGCGGTGATGCTGCAGCGTTGCCTGGACGAGGGTTTCGAGTTGTTTCAGGGATATCACCTGGGCCGTCCGGAGACCATGACGATCCAGACCTTGTCCCCGGGGCAGACCCTGGCCCTGGAACTGGTTGGTCGGCTGGGTGATCCGGATACCAGCACCGAAGATATCGAACTGGCCGTGCGCCGCGACCCGGCACTGGTCTACCGGCTGCTGCGGATCGCGAACTCCGCCGCGTCCGGAGCCAACCGGCGGGTGTCGAGTATCCGGGATGCCCTGGTGATGGTCGGGGTCAGCCGGTTGCGAGCCTGGCTGGTGCTGCTCTCCCTGACCCCGAACGGGCCCGGTTCGGGGGCCATGGTCGATGCCCTGGCCCGCGGCCGGACCTGCGAGCGGGTTGCCCGCGCGGCCAAACTGCCGGCCCCCGACATCGCCTTCACCGCCGGACTGCTGCACGGGGTGGCCGAATCGCTCGGTCTGACCCCGACCGGTTTGCTGGCCCGGATGCCCGCGCTCTCCCCCGAACTGGCCGATGCCCTGCTGGGCCGGCCCAGTCCCCTGCGCCGGGTGCTGGACGCCGTCCTTGCTTACGAGCGTGAGGATCTGCAGGCCGTGAGCCTCGGGCCGGTATCGCTTCAGGTGATGGCCGAGGCTTATCTGGGTGCGCTGGCCTGGACCACGGAGACCACCCAGGCCACCGCCTGACCGGCAGGCCGAGCCTGATCACCCGGTCGGATCGGCGCCTGTCACCGAGCCGGATCGGCTCTGGCGATTCGCTCGATCTCGTCGGCGGCCCGTTCCACCCCGTCGATCGCCCGGATGCGTTCCCCGGCCGCCCGCACCCGGGCTCGCCGGGCGTCATCACCGAGCAGGCTCCGGATCGTCGCGTGCAGGTGCTTCTCGGTGACCCGGTAAGGGTCCAGCCGGACCCCGAATCCGCGTTCCTGTACCCGCTGAGCGTTGTCGTGCTGATCCCAGAACAACGGCAGCACGAGCATCGGGACGCCGAAGTGCAGCGCCTCGGTCGTGGTGTTGTTGCCGCCGTGAGTGATCACCAGATCGACGAGCGGTAGCAGTTCGGTCTGCGGCAGAAACTCTGCCCCCCACATGTTCGGCGCCAGCACAATTTTCTCGTGCAATGGACCCTTACTGACGATGTACCGGTGCGGGGTCTGCGCCAGCGCCGCGATCAGCCGGCGCATCAGCTTCACGTCCGCGCTCCCGAGCGAGCCGAGGCTGAAATAGATCAGCGCACTGTTCTCCGGCCGATCGGTCAGCAGCGCCGGCAATTCGAGGGGCGATTCGGTTCTTCGCACACTGGAATCGAGCCGGTGCCAGGTCCGGTCGAGCGGCCGGTCGTCCCGGTAGTCGAGTTCTTCCGGGTAGACGTACAGGTTCAGGTCACCGGGATGAATGAACTCCAGGTCCGGCAGCGCGGCCGCCCCCTGGCCGACCACCCAGTCGTTGAAGTCGGTCCAGAGCCGACGGTGGGTGCGCTCGTATTCGGCCCGGAACGCCGGCCAGTCGCTCTGATCGTCGGCCGGGTAGCCGGAGAAGGCCGGAGCGATCGCCGGTCCTTTCATCTCCAGTGGATTGCAGGAGACGATCCGGACAAAGGGCGCCCCGGCCGTGGTCAGCGCGGGAAAGGCGACCACGTTGTCCTCGACCACCACGTCCGCCTCGGTCCGGCCCAGCAGGTCGCGTAGTTGCGGCTCGCAGAACTTCGCGCCGGAGATGAGCTCCTCCCAGACCGGCCGGACCCAGGTGTCGAGTTGCTGGATGGTCGGCTTGCGAAACTCCGCCGCGGTGGCCCGGATGAACTCTTTCCAGAACTGGCCGGGGTCCTGCGGCTGCGCCGGGATCGGCGACAGCCGCAGGAGTTCCTCTTCAAAGCCGAGCGCCGCCAGCTTTCCGGCCCAGGACGCCTCGGCCGCGAATACCACCCGATGCCCACGGCCTTTGAGCACCGCGCCGATCCCGACGCAGTTGTTCGTGGGCCCGTAGGCGCTCTCCGGCGCGAACAACACCGTCAGCGGCCGCGCCGGGTCGATGGGCCTCCTCGCACCTGATTCCACCCAAGGATCATTGCAGTTCGACGCCGAACCGGCTTTGTCTCAGAGCTCTCAGCTCGCCGGGGCCGTGACCACGGCCAGGGTGACCTCGATATTGCCGCGGGTGGCGTTGGAGTAGGGGCAGACCTGATGGGCGGCCTCGACCAGCCCCTCGCCCACCGCCTGGTCGAGCGCCCCGAACCCCACCTTCAGCGCGACCTCCAGGCCGAATCCGCCTTTGCCGTTCGGACCGATCCCCACCTCCGCGGTCACCGTGGAGCCATCGATGTTCACCTTCTGCTTACCGGCCACCAATTTCAGCGCGGCATGAAAGCAGGCGGCATAGCCGGCCGCGAAGAGCTGCTCCGGGTTGGTCTTGGCTCCGCCGGGGCCACCCATCGCGGTGGGGACGGCCAGGTCGACATCCAACACGCCGTCCGAGCTGCGGGCGTGGCCGTTACGGCCGTCCCCGGTAGCGGTCGCGACGGCGGTGTAAACAGCGGGCATGGTAGTGCCTCCAACTAAGCGGACGAAACGTTCTGTCCCTAAACCATGTCGGCCAGGCAAATATTTGTCAAGATGGAACGTTCGGTCTGTTAGGCTCGACCCATGACCATCGCCACCGGACGCCGCCCTTCGGAGGCGCGCGAACGCCTGCTTCGGATCGCGTCGGAGATCTTCTACGCCGAGGGCATTCACGACGTCGGAGTGGATCACATCCTGGAGCGGGCCGCGGTCACCCGCTCCACGTTCTACCGGCACTTTCCCAGCAAGGAAGATCTGGTTCTGGCCTACCTCCAGGCCGTTGACGATGCCTCCCGGGCCGCCGTCAGCGAGGCCGCGCCGGCCGCCGACTCCCCGGCCAACCTGCTGCGGACCATCGCCCGCGGGCTCGGCGCGCAGATCTGCCGGCCCGGTTTCCGGGGCTGCGCCTTCATCAATGCCGCGGCCGAGTACCCGGATCCGGACAGCCCGGTGCGCCGCGCGATCCTGACCCACCGCGATTGGCTGCGAAGCACGGTCGAGGACGTCTTCCGGCAGGCCGGTCACGCCGACCCGGAGACCGCCGCCCGGTATTTCATGATGCTCCGGGACGGCGCCATGGTGGCCGGCTACCTGCACGACGCCGAGCAGGCCGTCGCGGACCTCGAGCAGGCCGTCGTCGAACTGCTGCCGACCCCGAGCGCGCGGCGGCCGATCGCCAAAAGTTAACTGCCATCGCGGCTGCCCGCAGATCTTCATCACCGGCAGTCGGCAGGCCAACCGGGCCGGCGACCTTGAGTCGTTCCGGCAGGACGCGCTGCTCAACTGCACCTTGCCCGGCGCCGACCTGCTCACCGCCGCACCATTTCCCACCTGGGAACAGGCCCTGAGAACCGTCCGGGCGGCACTGCCCAGCAATGGTCCGTCCATCGTCGTTCTTGACGAGTTGCCGTGGCTGCTGGAACGCGACGCCGGCCTGGACGGCACGGTGCAGAAGCTCTGGGACCGGGCGTTCGAGGACGCTCCGGTCCTGATGATTCTGATCGGCAGCGACCTCTCGGTGATGGAGATGCTCACCGACCACGACCGCCCGCTCTTCGGACGAGCCAAGGAGATGGTGGTCAATCCGCTGACCGTTCGGGATACGGCCCGACTGGCCGGAATCGGCCATGACGACGACGTGACCTCGGCGGCCGCCTTCGACGCGCTACTGCTCACTGGCGGCTACCCGCGACTGGCTCTGGAATGGCGGCGCACCCCGTCGGTCGGCGGGTTTCTGTCGGCCCAACTCAGCGACGAAAACGCCGAGGCCATCACCACTGGTCAGCGAATTCTGGACGCCGAGTTCCCGGCCGATCTGCAACCCGCGAGCGTGCTTCGCGCGATCGGATCGGGCGAGCGGACGTTCACAGCCATCGCCGATGTGGCCGGCCTCAGTTCCTCCTCCTTGACCCGGGCCCTGCACCTGCTCGTTCAGAAACGGGTCGTCGCTGTCGATTTCCCACTCTCCCTCAGCCCGGTGACGAAGCTCTCCCGCTACCGCATCGCCGATCCGTACCTGCGATTCTGGCTCCGTTTCGTCGAAACCGGCGTTGCCGATATCCGCCGGGGACGGCCCGATCTCACCATCGTCCGGGTGCAACGCGACTGGTCCAATTACCGGGGCCGCGCGATCGAGCCCGTGATCCGTGAAGCCCTGACCCGGCTGGCGGCCGACGACCCGGCTTTGGGCGGCGCCGAAGCGGTTGGCGGTTGGTGGCCGCGGGCCAACAATCCGGCAATCGATCTGGTCGGGGTAGCTCCCGCCGACAAACCCCGACGAGTCCCCTTCATCGGATCAATCAAATGGCGTGAAACGGGACTATTTGATGAACGGGATCTGACCTCGCTGGCCCGGCACCGCCACCATGTTCCTGGTGCTGACCAGGCTTCCCTCATCGCTGTAGCCCCCTCCGGCTGCGCCACCGCCCGGCCGGATGCCTCCTACTCGGCCACCGACCTGCTCCACGCCTGGCCCTGAGCGGTGATCTGGCCCGGCAAACTGTCGGTGGACCTTGCAAGAATGCTCCCGTCCCCTAGGCAATTCTTCGGAGAGTCGGCGTGAGCACGCAGAGCGAACTGGTCCTGGACCGCACCCGACGGCTGCTGACCTACCTTGCCGCCGTGTCCCGGGAGTTGACCGCCAAACCGGTCCGCGATGTCGCCCGGCACCAAGATTCCCGGCCGCTGGGCCCGGCCGCCGTTCCGGTGCACCCCCGCGTCCACCTGGGCGAGCCCAACCGCGACCGGGCCGGGTGGCTGAGGGTTCAGAAGGTGCCCGCGCCGGTCGCGCCGGTGCCCCCGGCCGAGCTCGCCGAGCGTCTCGATCCCGATTCCCTGCTGGGTGAGGCCGTTCCGGCGCTTCGATCGGTGCCCGAAGCGGAGCCCGAGGAGGAGTCTCAGCGGCCCGTCGCATTGCTCGAAGAATGGCTGACCTCGGTCTGGTACCCGTGGCTGGAGAGCTCCCAAACAGCCCGGCAGGCCCGGCGGCTGTACGAGGCCCTGTTCACCCTGGAGCTCGACGCCGACCGGCTGAAGGCCTCGCACGAACTGATCTGGGGTCACAGCCTGATCTCCTGGCGGGTGGGGGCCGAGGAGATTCGCTATCCGCTCCTGATCACGAACATGGTGATCCGGCTGGACCAGGCCGACGGCAGCATCAGCGTGATTCCCGACGGCCCGCCGGAGCTGCAGCTCACCCCGCTGGAGGGGCTGTCCCTTCCGATGATCGACGACCTGGCCGCCGTGCGCGAACGGTTGCGTGAGCGTCATCCCGATCCGTGGGCCGCGGCGGATCTGGCCGCCGTCCATGAGCAGCTCATCGCCCCGCTCGGCCTCGACGCCCGGATCGCCGCCGACGGCCAGGTTCCCGTCCCCGGGCCCACACCAGTGATCACTGATAGCTGGGTCCTGGCCCTGCGGCCCCGCCCGACCCGGCACGACCGGTTCTACCGTGAGCTCGCCGAACTGCTTCAGGACGACTCCGTGTTGCCGCAGGCGCTGGCCGCGGTGGTCAGCCCCGACGATGACGTTCGGGCCGCGCTGGCCGAGCTCGGTCAGGGCAACGACGAGACCTGGCGCCCGGTCGGTGAGCGTCTGCTGATGCCGCTGGCCGCGAACGCCGAGCAGGAGCGGATCGCCCGTCAGCTCGCCCGCGATCGCGGCGTCACCGTGCAGGGCCCACCCGGCACCGGCAAGAGCCACACCATCGCCAACCTGGTCAGCCACCTGCTCGCGCACGGTAAGCGAGTGCTGGTCACAGCCCAGAACGAGCAGGCCCTCACCGTTCTGCGCGACAAGATCCCGGCCGAGTTACGCGACCTGTCGATCGCCGTTCTGGGGTCGTCGAGCGAGTCGATGGAGCAGTTGCGCGGGTCGGCCCAGGCGGTGATGGACATCGCCTCCAGCGTCGATCTGGAGACGGAGTCCCGGGTCCTGACCGCCCTCGCGGGCGAATTGGACGAGTTGCGCGAGCACCTGCGCCAGTCCGAACTCGCGGTGCTCGAGGCGCTACGCACCGAGGACACCGAATTCACGTTGCCCAGCGGGCCCACCCGGGCGCCGGATCTGGCCCGCTGGCTGACCGAGGACGAATCCGAACTCGACCGGATTCCCGACTCGCTTCCGGTCGACGCGGTAATTCCCCTGCGTCCACCGGAACTGCACGAGCTCTTCGAGCTGAGCGCGGCGCTGAACCGATCCGATGCCGCGGCCCTGACGCAGCACCGACCACACGCCGGCGATCTGCCGACCGCCGGCTACCTCACCGATCTGGTCGATCGGCTCGACCAGCTCCGCGAGGACGTCGGTGATCTGGAGGCTCGCGGCCTCGACGTCAATGCGGTGGATCAGATCTACCAGGATCAGCTCGACCGGGTCCGGTCTTCAGCCACGGAGTATGCGCAGCTCCTGGCCACGCTCGAAGAAGAGGACTGGCTGCTGCGGCTGCGGGCCGGCATCCAGGAATCCCCCCAGACCGCCCGGCTGTGGATCGAGAAATCCGAGCAGCTCAGCGCCGGGATCGGGGCCGCGATGGAGCTGCATCGCACCCTGCTGGGTCACGAGATCACCGTTCCGGAAGGTGATTACCGAGCTCAGCAGGAGTTGCTCGACGAGCTCTTCGAGCGGTTCTCCCAGGGCCGGGGGCTGCCCCGGATCGGCGCCGGCGACCTTCGGCGGTTGCACTCCGAGATCACCATCGACGGCCTGGCCTTGCGCACCCCGGAGGAGGTTCGGCTGGTCGGCGTTCACCTCACTCTCGGCGTCCAGACCCGTTTCCTGCAGCGCCTGATCGGACAGTTGGCCGAGGAGGTGCCGCTGCCGATCCCCCCGCCCGGCCCGGGGCTGCTGCGCGAACTGGACGTCTTCGCCCGCCGGCTGGCCGCAGCGGTGACCTGGCAGACCAGCACGGTCGTGGGCATGGTCCCCACACTGCGGCGTTACGTGCCCGGGCTCAGCCCGGACCCGACTTCCGCGGAACTGAGCCAGGTGGCCGAACTGCTGTCCGCGGCCAGCCGGCGCAAACAAGAGCGAGCGCTGAGCGCCGAGTATCAGGCTCTGCTGGAGGTCCTGGCCACGGGAGCCGACACTTCGGCGGCTTCCGGCCTGTGGACGAAGTTGCGCGACAGCCTGGAGAGCCGGGACTGGCCGGCCTGGAGCTGGGGCCTGTCCGAAGCGGCCCGGCTGAGCGGTCTGGAGGGGCCCAGCACCAGGCAGCAGGAGCTGGCCCACCGGCTGGCCGAGGTCGCGCCCGGCTGGGCCGGGGCCATCGTCCGCAGTTGCGCCGATCCGGCGATCGTCGGCCGGCCCGAGGACGCCGACCAGTTGTGGTGCTGGCGGCGGGCCTCGACCTGGCTCGAGGGGCTGCTCCGGCAGAGCGACCTCAAACGCCTGCAGTCCGAGGTCCGGCGATCGCAGGAGGAGGAGCAGGCCCTGGTGCTTCAGATCGCCCGCCGCGGGGCGGCGATCGGATTGAAGCGTAATCTGAAAGACATTAACCGGCGCGCACTTTCGTCCTGGCTGAATGCGCTCGGCAAGCTGGGTAAGGGCACCGGAAAGTACTCGGCCCACTGGCAGTTGGAGGCCCGCAACTTCCTGCCGGCCGCGATGGGGGCCGTCCCGGTCTGGATCATGCCGGTGCACCGGGTGATCGAGAACTTCGATCCGCGGGTGGCCGATCTGTTCGACGTCGTCATCGTCGACGAATCCAGCCAGTGCGACCTGCTGTCGGTGGGGGTGCTGGCGCTCGGGGCCAAGGCCGTCGTGGTCGGTGATGATCGGCAGACCAGCCCGGCCGCGGTCGGGGTCAACCGGGAGCGGATCCTCCAGCTCCAGCAGACCTACCTTTCCGACATCGGTGAGAGCGGCCTGCTGACCGCCGACGAGAGCCTCTATGCCCTGTCGGAACGGATCTTTCCCAGCACGATCTTGTTGCGCGAGCACTTCCGCTGCGTGCCCGAGATCATCGATTTCTCCAACCGTTACTACAACGGCGAGATCCTGCCGTTGCGCGAACCCTCCCAGGCGGCGATCGGGGCCCCGCTGCGCCTGGTCCGGGTCCCGGACGGCGCCTGCACCACCTCGACGTCGTCTGCGGACCGGATCAACCGGGCCGAGGCCCAGGCTCTGGTCGATCAGGTCGCGGCCTGTAACGGCGACCCCGCCTACGACGGCCTCACGTTCGGCGTCGTCACCCTGCTCGGCGCGGCCCAGGGGCCGGTGATCGAAGAGTTGCTGCGGGACCGGCTCGGAGTCGAGGACTTTCAGCGGCGCCGCTTGCGAGTCGGCAATCCGGCCGCGTTCCAGGGGGACGAGCGGCACATCGTGTTCGTCAGCCTGGTCGCCGACGACAACCGGTGGGCGGCCACCAAGCGCGCGGATGCGCAGCGGGTCAACGTCGCCGCGTCACGGGCCCAGGACCAGCTCTGGGTTTTCCACAGCGTGGATCCGAACACGTTGCATGGAGACGACGAGCGCCGGGCCTTGATCGAGTATGTCCGCGATGCCGGCTCGTCCGAGCCGCGTCCG
>Ga0265340_10001208_pt1 | contig 14776 bp, 13 predicted proteins | sample 4CB225metaG_FD_202082 | JGI IMG/M metagenome (GOLD analysis project Ga0265340, IMG submission 202082) | Rhizosphere microbial communities from Carex aquatilis grown in University of Washington, Seatle, WA, United States - 4-CB2-25 metaG | ecosystem: Host-associated > Plants > Roots >...
CAGTATATGCAGTGATGTGAGGGGCAGACGCAGGATTTCCGGGCGGGCGCGAGCCGGCGCCGGACTTCTGTGCTGATGGGCAAAGTCAAAACGAGGTCTCTCCGATGATCCCGAAGAATCTGCGCGCCGTGGCCACGGCGCTGTTGTTTGGCGCTGTGACAGCGGTTGCCTTGACCGCCACTCCCGCCGACGCGGCCGTGCGCGCGGCCGTCGGCAAGCCGCTGCAAGCCGCGCAAGCGGCGGCGCAGGCCGGCAATTACAGCGCCGCGATGGCGGACGTCCACCAGGCCGAGTCGGTCGGCGGACTGACCGCCGAAGAGCAGAAAATCGTCACCCAGATGCGTCAGTACATCGAGACGAAGTCGGGCGGCTCGGTCGGTGTCAGCGACTCGGTCGGCGCCCAGGCCAAATTCGACGCCGACTATCGCGCCGGGCGCTACAGCGAGGTCATCAACGGCGACTCCGACCTGCTGCGCAAGTTCGGCGGCCTGAACGGCTCGAACATGGTGATCGTCGCCCAAGCCTATTACCGCATGAACAGCTTCAAGGAGTGCGCGCGCTACGCCGCCGATCATTCCAGCCTCGGCCAGGACATGCTCGACATCGAGATGCGCTGCGCCTACGAGGCCCATGACGACGCCACCATGCGCGCCGCGGTGGAACAGTTGGTCGCCTCGACCGGCAAGGCCGAATATTGGGCCCGCCTGTTGAAGCTGGCGGAGGCCTCCAAAGGCCTCTCCGACCATCAGACGCTCGACATCAACCGCATCAAGCTGATGACCGGCTCGATGTCGCTCGACAGCGACTACTTCCTGCTCGCCGCCTTGGACATCCAGTTCGGCCTGCCGAGCGAAGCGGTCAACGTCGTGCAGAAGGGCTTCGCGTCCAAGGTTCTGAATGGCGACCGCGCCAATCGATTGCTGAATCTCGCCAAGAGCAGCGCCGCCGCCGATCTCGCCGCCCTGCCTAAGACGGTCGCGGCCGCGAACGGCGCCAAGAACGGCGACCTGCTGGTCAAGCTGGGCGAGGATTATTGCGGCATGGGCCGCTATCCGGACGCCGTCAGCGCCATCCAGGCCGGCATCGCCAAGGGCGTGAGCGACGCCGACAATGCGCAGATCCGCCTCGGCCAGGCCCTCTACGGCGCTGGCCAGAAGGACGCGGCGTTGAAGGCCTTCGCCAAGGCTAAGAGCTCGCCGAACTCGGAGATGATCGGACATCTGTGGACCCTCTACGTAAAGGCCCACTAAGCCGTATCGCATCGCAGATTAAGGCGCGGCGTTCTTCGCCGCGCTTTTTTTTGAGCTCGCAGGAATCACTTCCGCGCCGCGGCTTCCTTGACGTGCAGCCGCCATAGAAGATAGCCGCGCACATCGGTGTCGGGCGGCGCCGCCACTCCCTTGCCCGGTCCCGGCGTTTGCAGCTCGGTCAGGTTGAAGTCCATCCGCGCGTCATAGGTGCGGTCGATCTGGTTGCGCAGATTGTGCTCGGCCGCGTACCAGGCCGCCTTGTCGGCGTCTTCGGTGCAGGTCGCGAATTCGTATCCCGAAGTCGCCCCCCAGCGCCGCTCGACGCACTGATAGGGATCGAACGACATGTCGAACAGCCTGCGGCGCGCTTCCTCGTAGTCGAAAACGATCTTCGAACCGTTGCTGCGCGTGTAGGTGACGTGGCAGGCCCCGGCGTGCTTGTCGTAGACGGCGAGCATGTCGGCGGCGAGAGTCTTTCCGCCATAGGCAAGCTTGGGGTCGTGACGGTCGTTCATGCCCATGAATCGCGCGGCCATGTCGCGCAGTTCCTTGAAGGCGGTCTTCAGCCGGGCGTCGCGCGAGGGCGTCGAATAGGTCTCCCAATCGCCTTCCGTGCCGTAGATGTTGAGCGGCAGGCGGTCGGGCTGCGCCTGCTTGTCGAGCCCGGCCTGGATCGCAAGATCGACCGCCTGGGCGCGGTAGCCCAGATCGGCGCAGTTGGAATCCACCATGTCGGCGACTTCCTTCAGCGGATCGAACGACAGCGAGCCGCCGGCAAGCTTGGCGCGCACGTAATCGTAATAGTCGAGAATTTCGCCGTTCAAGGTAAAGCTGCCCGCGGCCCAATCGCGATTGTCGGCGGGGCGCGGGCCATTGCCGAAGAACTGCTCGTCGGAGAAATCCGCGATGTCTTTGTTGGCGGTAAGCTCGATATGGCCGCCCACATAGGTTCCGTCAGGCTGCTTCGTCGCGTCGATCAGCGTTTGCGGCCGCCAGTTCTTGAAGCCCGCGCCCATGCCGGGCGAGGAGCGCACGAAGCGAAGATCATAGAATCCGCGCGTCACCGACTCATCGGGATGGGCGTCGAGATAATGAATGCGCCCGTCGGGATCGACCTTCCATACCGTGGCCAGATGGCCGTTGGGATCGTAGATCACGGTGCCCGGCCGGATCGATCCGGGCGCGAGCGCCGGAGAATAAAAATCCTGCTCGTAGGGCTGTTCGAGATTGGGGTCGATGCGATAGGTCGCCGAGGACACCGCGTCGCGCATCACATCCAGAATATCGTAGCCGACGGCGCCGGCCGATTCGGTGCGGGAGGCGACCGAATTGCCGTAGCGGGTGTAGCGCACGTCGTCGGTCGGGCCGCGCGGCTCGATTTCGCCTTCATAAGAGAACGGCAGCCCCCGCTTCCAGGCGAAATAGAAGCGCAGCACATAGGGAAGATCGGCGCAGTCCGAACCGAACACGGTGCCCGGCGGATCGGTGCCGCGGAACGGGTTGCGCGCATCGTGCAGGCAGGCGTTGACCGTGGCGCAGTCCGAGGCGCCCAACTCGGCGATGAAATTCCCGTATTCCTTTTCGTCCGCCGCCGACCAATGGTCGTAGCGGATCTGGTAAAGCGAGGAGGGTGCCGCGGTAGCCGGCACCGGCGCGCCGCCTTGGCCGTGCGCCGCCGCTGCGACAAATAGCGCCGCCGCTGCCAGTTTTCCGGTGAGCCCCCCGCCCATACCTCGAACGGTAAACGCTGATTGTGACGGGTCAAGTGTCGCATGAGGGTCACGGCCGGTTCTGGCGGGGAAGGGCCGTTCACCATATTCTTCCTAGGATGACGCAGCTTCTTTCTCCGGCGGAAAGCCAGGCGCTGCTGCTTTCCCTCAGGGTCTCCGGGGTGGCGGTAGCCTCGGCGCTGCCCTTCGCGTTCCTGACCGCGCTGCTGCTCGCCAGGGCCCGTTTCGCCGGCAAAACCCTTGTGGATGGAATAGTCCATCTGCCGCTGATCCTGCCGCCGGTGGCGGTCGGCTTCCTGCTGCTGATGGCGTTCGGCTCGCGCGGGCCGCTCGGCGGCTGGCTCGAGGCCCATCTAGGCGTCCGCTTCGTCTTCAGCTGGACGGGCGCGGCCCTCGCCAGCGCGCTGATCACCTTCCCCCTGCAGGTGCGCGCCATCCGCCTGGCCCTGGAAGGCGCCGACCCGGGGCTTGGCGAAGCCGCCCGCACGCTGGGAGCGGACGCCCTCGACCGCCTTGTGAACCTCACCCTGCCTCTGGCGCTGCCGGGCATCGTCAGCGGAGCGATCACTGCCTTCGCCGCTAGCCTGGGCGAGTTCGGGGCTATCATCACCTTCGTCTCCAACATCCCTGGCCAGACCCAGACCTTGCCGCTGGCGATTTACGCCGCGCTGCAGATCCCCGGCGGAGAGGCCGAGGCCGCACGGCTGTGCGGGCTCTCCGTCCTCTTGGCGCTCCTGGTCATGGCGGCAGGCGGGTTCGCCGCGCGCAGGTCGCGGCCATGAGCGTCGAGGTCTTCCTGCGCCACCGCACCGGCGCGTTCGAGCTGGACGTCACCTTCGAAGCGGAGGGCGGGGTCACGGCGCTGTTCGGTCCCTCGGGCGCCGGCAAGTCCAGCATCGTCAGCGCCATCGCGGGGCTGCTGCGGCCGGATTTCGGGCGGATCAAGCTGAATGGGCGCGTGCTGATGGATACCGCCACGAACCTGTTCGTGCCTGCGGAGGCAAGGCGCGCGGCGGTGGTGTTCCAGGACAGCCGCCTGTTCCCGCATATGAGCGTCGGGGACAATCTGTTGTTCGGTTGGCGGCGCGCCGAGGCCAAGGCGGACGCCGCAGCGATTGCCCATGTGGTGGAACTCTTGGGACTCGGCGGCATGCTTGAGCGCCTGCCGCGCGGGCTTTCGGGCGGCGAAAAAGGCCGCGTGGCACTCGGCCGCGCGCTGCTCGCTTCGCCGGATATTCTGTTGCTCGACGAGCCGCTGGCCTCGCTCGACGCGGCGCGGCGCGATGAAATTCTGCCCTATCTCGAAAAACTGGCGCGCGAGGCCAAGCTGCCCATGCTCTATGTCAGTCATTCGGTGGACGAAGTGGCGCGCCTGGCCGACCAGATCGTGGTGCTGGGCGACGGACGGGTCCGCGCGCAAGGCTCGGTGTTCGACCTCTTGACCGATGTGGACGCGATCGCCGGAGTACCACCCTTGGGCGCAGTGTTCGAAGCCACCGTCGCCGGGCACAGCGCGGAGGGCCTCAGCCTGCTCGCCTTCAACGGCGGGGTGCTGGCGGTGACGAAGCTCAAGCGGCCGTTGGGCGCGCGCCTGCGCGTGCGGTTGCGCGCCGAAGACATCATGCTGGCGCGCGAGGAGCCGCGGGCCATCAGCGCCAACAATGTGCTGCCTTGCATGGTGGGCGCGGTGCACGAGAGCGGCGAGATGGCCGACGTCCAGCTCTATTGCGGCGCCACGCGATTAGCGGCGCGGATCACAGCCGCTTCGCGCCTCAGGCTGGGGATCGAGCCGGACGTTGCGTTATTCGCCATCGTCAAGAGCGTGACGGTCGAGCGCGAGGCGTGATCAGGCGCGAAACACCAGTCTCTTCGACAGCGTGAAGTTGAAGACCAGTCCGGCCAAGATGCCGATAGGTTGCGCGACGAACGGGTTAGAGAAGGGATAAGGGCCAAACGCGACCAGCGCGGAATAGAGCCCTAGATTGGCGATGGCGCCGACCGAGTTCGCCGCAAAGAATCTCAGCCACTCTGTTGCGATGGCGCGGGCCCCGCGAGCGCTCTTGTCGGCGAAAGTGAGCCTGCGGTTGCCCCACCAGGTAAACGTCACGGCGCCGAGAAACGATATCAATCGCCCCGAATACGGGTCGAAGCGGGCGACCTTCAGCATGAACAGCAAGATCGCCAGATCGACGAAATAGCCGGCGCCGCCCACGGCGGCAAAGCGCATAAAACGCGAAGCGGAAAGCCGCTGGAGAAAATCCTTCACGGCTTCTTCAAATCCTGCGGTCCTGGGATCGCCAGATATCTCAGCCGTTTGATTTCCCAGCGCCCGCGCGTCACGGTATCGAGGATCAGGCCGGTGAACAGCGAGAGAAAGGCCAGCACCATCATGCCGGTGACCAGCACCGCGGTGGGAAACTGTTCCACTCGGCCGGTCTTGAAGAACGCAATCACAACCGGGATGCCAAGCGCCAAGGAGAATATGGCGAAGAACAGAAAGATGCTGCCGAAGAAGATCAGCGGCCGCTCGCGGCGCATCAGCCCCACGATGGTCAAGAGGATGCGTATGCCGTCGCGATACGTGTTGAGCTTGCTGGCGGAGCCTTCCGGGCGCTCTTTGTAGCGCGTTCCCACTTCCGCGATCGGAACCTTCATGCGCACCGCATGCACGCTGATCTCGGTCTCGATGCCGAAGCCCGCGGCGGCCGACGGAAACGATTTCACGAAGCGCCGCGACATGATGCGGTAGCCGGTCAGCATGTCGCCGAGCCTGACGCCGAACATCAGGCTGGTCAGCCCGGTAAGCAGGCGGTTGCCGAGCACATGGCCGGTCCGATAGGCCGCGCTCGCCGTCGCCTCGCGCCGCGCCGAGACGATGTCCAGCCCCTCGTCGATCAGTTTGGCGATCAATCCCGGCGCGGCGGAGGCGTCATAGGTGTCGTCGCCGTCGACCAGGATGAAGATATCGGCCTCGATGTCGGCGAACATGCGCCGCACCACATTGCCTTTGCCCTGGCGCGTCTCGCCGCGGACGATGGCGCCCGCTTCTCTCGCCCGCGCCGAGGTCGCGTCGCGCGAATTGTTGTCGTAGACGTAGATCACCGCGCCGGGCAGGCTGGCGCGAAAATCGCCCACCACTTGGGCGATGGTCGCTTCCTCGTTGTAGCAGGGAATCAGGACGGCAATTCTCGGCTCGGCTTGAATCATGGTTTGCGGCTCACCAGCGGGCACCATTGATAGGCCCCCGTGAGGTTGGTGTCGAACATCCGGCACTTCAGCCAATCGATGGCCAGGCCATAGTCGAGGACGGCGGCGCTGGCTCGGCCCATATCATAGGCGTCGGAGATCAGGAACAGCGGTCCTTTGTGGGCGGCGACGCGCGCCTTCAGCTGGCGGGTCAGGAGCGATCCGTCCTCGGGCTGGACCATCCAGCCGTCGATTCGCAGCACCGGCACCTCGGGCGGCAAGGAGGGCGCGATGAAGCCGAGCGGCGCGTCGCCCGTCATCAGCACGAGCGTGCGGCCCGGATCGCTGAGCTTGGGCAGGTCGGCGGTGATGTAGGGATCGCCCAGCGGCGCGCGCTCGAGCCGGGCGCTTCTGGTGAACAGCATCGCCAGGAAAAACAGGGCGCCGATGGCGATCAGCTGCGTGCGGCGCTTCAGCGGCAGGAGGCCAATACCGAGTGCGATGATCAGCGGCGCCGCCATTTCCAACTGCAGGATGTAGCGGTAGATCGCGAAGATCTTGAGCCAGAAGAAATAGGAAGCGGCGGCGAAGGCGAAGATGATGAGTGCGGCCCGGGGGTCGGCGAGAGGCTCTTTGCTTCGCCGGCCCAGCGCCCAGGCGATGAGCGCGGCAATGACGACGATGTAGGCCAGCCCGACGCGGATATCGAGATTGGGAAGGTCGTTCGCCAGCCGCCAGTCGAGCGAGAAGAGAATGGGAAAGGCCAGCGCGGTCCAGAAATCCGTCGGAATAAATCGCATGTCGCGGTAGGGCGCACTGAGCGCCAGCGGCGAATGGAAATACTCGTTGAAATAAGGGAACAGCGGGTTGCCGGTCAGCGCATCCATCCGTCCCATCCAGAATCCGGCGCAGAGCAGAAATCCGGCGATACCGCCGAGCGCGCCGGCGCCGAGCCGCGTCAAGAGATGCTTGCGGTCGCCGCCGATGGCGAGCAGCGCCGCGGCAAAACCCATGGCAAAGGGCGCTTCGGGAAGCTTTAGGCCGGCGGCGCTTCCGGTCAGCAAGCCGCCGAGCGCGCACCACAGCGCGGTCGTGGTCAGCGGGCCGTGCGCCAGTTGTTCGCGCTTCACCACCAGGATCGTGAGGCTGCCGAGCGTGAACAGGCTCAGCACATTGTCGTAATAATGCGTGCCGTAAAGGCCAAGGGTCAGCCCGCCCGTCATCCCGAACAGCGCGATCGCGGCGGCGCCCAGCTTGTATTCGGGGTGGCGCAGGCTGTGGCGCGCCATTAGATACAGCGGCACGATATTGGCGGCTTGCAGAAATCCCAACACCGCGATCGCAAACCAGGAGGTGGTGTGGATCGCCAACCAATAGAAAGGGATGTCGACGAGCGGATTGTAATAGCTCGCCTGATGGGCGACGGCGATGTCGATCCCCATGCGCCCGTTCAGGAAGGCATAAGGGATGTACCAATGGTAGTTGCGGAAATCCCAGGACGTGTCCTTGCCGAGCCAGACGACATAGCTCGTCCAGACAAAGATGGAGATACCGAGGAAGGCCCACTCGCGGGGCGACAGGCGCGAGGCATGCGATGAGGCATTGTGTGAAGGCATCGGACCCGGCGAGGCGGTGAAGCGGCGCGCCCTATCTAGCGCATTTTGGCCCCGAGGGCAGGGGGCGCTTAGGGCTCGCTCTCGACCGCCAGGTTCGAGATGAACTGCTGGGTGCAGGCCCGCCAGGAGCGAGTCAGCGCGAAGGCCCGGGCCGCCTCGCGCGGGATTTCCAGCGCCCGGCGGCAGGCCTTCGCCAGATCCTCGTCCAGCGCCGCGACCGGGGCATCGCCGATCACGTCCATCGGTCCCTGCACCGGATAGGCCGCCACCGGCGTGCCGCTGGCCAGGGCCTCGAGGATCACTAGCCCGAAGGTGTCGGTCCGGCTGGGGAAGACGAAGACGTCGCTGGCCGCGTAAGCCTCGGCCAGCGCTTCGCCGGTCCTCGGCCCGAGGAACTTCGCTTCCGGGTAGGCACGCTCAAGCAACCCTCGGCTCGGTCCGTCGCCGACCAGAACCTTGGTGCCCGGCAAATCCAGCTTGAGGAAGGCCTCGACGTTCTTCTCCACCGCCAGCCGCCCGACATAGAGCCAGATGGGCCTCGCAAACGGCAGTGCAGCGCCCGCCACCGGGCGGAATTGATCGGTGTCCACCCCGCGCGACCAGATGCGCACATTGCGGAAGCCGCGGCTCTCCAGCTCGCGCTTGAGCGATGGCGTCGCCACCATCATCGCGGTGGCGGGCTGATGGAACCAGCGCAGGAAGCGATAGACGGTCTCCTCGCCGATGAAGGGGAAGCGTGCCTGTACATATTCGGGGAACCGGGTGTGGAACGAGGTCGTGAACGGGATGTGGTACTTCAGGCAAAGGGCGCGCGCCGACATGCCGAGCGTGCCTTCGGTGGCGATGTGGATGGCGTCGGGCGCATAGGCGCGGATCTCGTTCTCAAGCGTCGCACGCGGAAACACCGCGAGCCTGATTTCGGAATAGGTCGGCAAGGGCAGGGTGAAGCGGCCCTCCGGCGTGGCATAGCGCACTTCGTGGCCCAGCGCGCGTAGATCGTGGCCAAGTATTTCCAGCGTGCGCACCACGCCGTTGACTTGCGGCGCCCAGGCGTCGGTGACGATCAGGACCTTGAGGCTGAGCGCTTCGGCCGCGCCGATGCCGGCCGGCATGGCTCCGTGCCTGTGGCGACGAAGAATCCTACGCGGGTATAAGCGCAGCTTCACCTTGGGCGCCCGCTGAGGAGCGGGCAAGGTTGCTCGCAGGAGTAAAGGATGCCCAGCGCAGAATCTCCAAATGTCCGCTGGCATCTTCGACAAGGGCAGTACAGCTTTCAACCCAGTCACCGTCGTTGAGATAGAGGATCGGGCCGATTCGACGCATTTCGGCTTGGTGGATGTGGCCGCATAGCACAGCATCGACGCCTCGCGGCGCCGCGGCGCGCGCCACGACCTCTTCGAAACGCGAGACGTATTCGACGGCGTTCTTCACTTTGCGCTTGAGATAGGCCGACAGCGACCAATAGGGCAGCTTGAGCGCGCGGCGCAGAATATGAAGCCGGTCGTTGAGCGCCAGCGCGAAGGTGTAGGCCCAGTCGCCGACATGGGCGAGCCACTTGGCATAGCCGATGACGCCGTCGAACTGATCGCCATGCAGCACCAGGATCCGGCGGCCGTCGGCAGTCTCGTGGATCGCCTCGCGCACCACCTCGATGCCGGCGATGCTGCGTCCGCAATAGTCGCGCAGGAATTCGTCGTGATTACCCGGCACGTAAATGACCCGCACGCCGTCGTCGACCTTCTTCAGGATCTCGCCGACGACTCGGCTTTGCGCGTCTGTCCAGTACCAGCGCCGCTGGAGTTGCCAGCCGTCGACGATGTCGCCGACCAGAAACAGCGTGTCGCAAGAATTCTTGGCCAAGAAATCGGCCAGCAGTTCCGCTTTGCAGCCACGCGTGCCCAAATGAACGTCGGAGATGAAGATCGTGCGGTGGCGAAGCTCCGGCGCTGGCCAGGGGTGAGGCGTGCGTAACGGCGGTTTCGAGCGTTTGCGGCGCTCCGTGGCGAGCGGCCCCGGACGCAGGAAGGAGTTAGGCGACCAAGATGTCTCGGCCATAGACGCGCTCCCTGACGCCGCCCGAATCAAACGACGCGGCCTTTCGGATTGCGTACCCTGCTCACGCGAATCTTTTGTTGCAATGCGAAGACAATGCCGTGAATCAACTTAAGTGCATGAAATCCCCGACAGATTGGTAGCGATAACATGCTGCACAGCACAAATTGTCGGCATCGACTGGCTAAACACTGTGCAAACTGCATTTTTTCAGCGGAAATGCTGACGTTTTTCTTCAGAAGAATTTTTGAATCCAGACGCTTTAATGCTTGTTTGCGGGCGGCCAAAATGCCATATTGTTGCAGCGCGGCATTACGGATTTCCTCTCTGTGACGCTGCGGCCCTTCCTGGGCGTTTCCTCCCTGAACTTGGCCGCTCCTTCGGGGGCGGCCTTTTGTTATGGCCTTACTCCGCCGCTAGGGACGGGCGCGGTGTGCGAAGCAGGGCATCCAAATCCACGTCAATGAGGCGCCTAAGCGCCTCGCCCAAACGGGTGCGTGTCTCCGCGAAACGCGCCAAAGGTTCGACGCGTTCCTCGTCGAGATAGAGCGTGCGGTTCACCTCGATCTGCAGCGCATGAATGCCGCGCTCGCGCCGGCCGTAAAGGTGCGTGGTGTAGCCGCCGGCATAAGGCGTATTGCGCGTCGCCGAAAAACCGCACGCTTCGAACGCCAACTCGGCATGGCGCACCAGGGCGGGCGCCGCCGAGGCGCCGTAGCGGTCGCCGAACACGATGTCGGGGGCGGACGCCGTCGCGGGCATCGAGTGGCAGTCCACGACGATCGCCGCGCCGAAGCGCGCGTGGGTTTTCTCGACCAATCCGGCAAGCGCGGCGTGATAGGGCCGATGGAGCCGCGCCAGCCGTTGCTCCGCCTCGGCGGGGGATAGCTTGCGGCGATAGATCTCGACGCCGTCGCGCACGATCTTCGGAATGACGCCAAGGCCCGCCGCGACCCGGGCGCTCGGTGCGCCGACCTCTGACGCCAAGGCGGCATCGAACATGGTGTTGTCGAGTTCGCTGGCCGCGCGGTTCACATCCACGAACGCGCGCGGGAATCTGGCCGAGATGATGGGTGCGCCATGCTCCACGACGCTCTCGAACAATTCGTCGACGAAGGCATCCTCCGATCGGCGCAGCGCCAGGGGCGTGAGCCAGCTCCCCGCCACGAAATCGGCCGGATACAACCGTCCGGAATGGGGGGAGGCGAAGACGAAAGGCGCGGTCTGTTCCCTGGGCAAAGCGATCCGGAACGGATTGCGGCAAAGATCGGCTAGGACCGGGTCGGCTTCCTCACTGTTAACGGCAGTATCCATCGCAGAAATCCGCTCGTTCCCCCGGAAAGCCGCGAAAATGCTCGCGTCCGCCGAGCCCTAGTGGACCATTAACCCGCCCCGCCGATCAAGCGCCGTCCGGGCGGATTTCCGCGGTACCGCAAGGTTGCCGCTGGGCCGCGACTTTAACCGGCATTTACCGTTCGGCGATTATACGGTTTAGTCCCAAGTGGGCGGAGCGGCGCATGATCCAAATCCTTCTGGTGGAAGACGACGAATCCCTGCGCAAGTTCTTGGCGCAGGCACTGGTCCGCGCCGGCCACGAGGTCACCGATTTCGGCAACGGCGAAGACGCCTATGATTGTCTGTTGAATTTCCGCTTCGATCTGCTGCTGACCGATATCGTCATGCCCGGCATCGACGGCATCGAGCTGGCCAAGCGCGCCGCCGAAATGAATCCGGCGATGAAGATCATGTTCATCACCGGCTTTGCCGCGGTCGCGCTGCATCCCTCGTCCAACGCGCCCAAGCAGGCCAAGGTTCTCTCCAAGCCGTTCCATCTGCGCGAGATCGTCGCCGAGGTGGAGCGGATGATGGCCGCCTGACGCCCGAACAAGTTTTCGGCCACAACCGGCCACAATCGCGCCGAAGTTGAAGCACAGCCTTTCCTCGTCCGGCGTGGGCCGGGCGAGGAACCCTTTTGGGGTCCGGCTCCCGCAGGACGGGCCGTCGAACGGCCCGGTCAAACCTGGGGAGGGAGCTATGCAAGCAACAGAACATGCCATCGCCACCGCGCGGCCGAAGGGTATGACGCCCGAGCGCGTGACAGGACTTGTCTTCGCCGGATTGCTTCAAGCGGCGCTGATCTTTGCCTTGATCGAAGGGTTGAACATTAAGGTCTGGCCGACCGCGCCGACTGGGACGACAATCGAGATCGTCAGGGAAAATAACAAGCCGCTGCCGCTGCCCCCGCCGCCGGTAAACTGGCGCGAGCCGACGACCCCGGGCACGGCCTTGCCAAGAATCACTATCGATACCGGCGAGCCGCCGCAGGGCATCACGCTTGTCCAAACACCAACGCCGCCGGCTGGCATCGTCTTCACGCCGGCCACGGCTGTCGGCAACACGCACACCACGCCACCCTACCCAGCGCTCGCCGAGCGGCTGGGCGAAGAGGGGATCGTGGCGCTTCGCTTGACGGTCTCCACGCAGGGCTTCGTGACGGACGCCATGGTCCTTCGCTCCAGCGGCTATCCAGACCTCGACCAGGCGGCGCGTAGCTGGATTCTGGCGCATTGGCGCTACCGGCCGGCAAGCCGAGGTGGCGTGGCGGTGCCGAGCGCCAGCGATGTCCAGGTGCGCTTCGACCTCAAGAACGCCCACTAACAAGGGCGGCTTGCCAGTCTCGCCGGGCGGGGGCTATAGAAACGCCCCCGTCTGGCGGGCGCGTAGCTCAGCGGGAGAGCACTACCTTGACATGGTAGGGGTCACAGGTTCGATCCCTGTCGCGCCCACCATTTTATCGGCAGACGCCTCGCGAGCGGCATCACGCGCTGACGGAGGATGTCGTTGCGGCCGGCGGCCCCCATCTAAAGAAACTTCGCGGGTTCCCTTTTTTGTCCCACCAGAATCACGCGGGCACGATTTCCTATGTCCGACAATGATCACAACCTTAATGACGCGTTCTCGCTAACCTCTCGCCGGCTTAAGCACGAAGGTGCTGGTGGGTAGCAACGCCTGAAAGGGCCCAAATCGCGAGGATACGATGAAGAAGCTCCTGATCACTTGTGCCGCCGTCGCCATGAGCGTCGGCCTTCTCACTCCGGGATACGCGCAGGATGCGTCACAACCGCCTACGCAGGCAACGCCAATGGGCCCAAGCGCGCCCGCGCAAAACGATCTGACCGGCCAAACGATCTACAGCGCCAAAGGCAGCAAGATCGGAACGGTTTCATCCGTGTCGACCGATGCGCAAGGCCAGCAGAACGCTGTCGTCAGTGTCGAAAAATTCCTCGGAATGGGCGGCAAGAACATCTTGTTCCCGGTTTCGTCGCTGACGGCGAAGGACGGTGGCGGCTACCGCACGTCGCTCACGGCGGCGGAAATCAAGAAGCTGCCTGAAGCCGATAGCAGCGCGCATTAACAATCGCAATTTGGTGGGACGTCGGCGCATTCCGGCGACGGCGTTCCCCCCAACCTCCCGTCGGCGCGATGACGCCACGTCCCACCAAACTCTGCGATTACCAGACGGCCTACCTGCCCCACGTGGACCGGTGACCGCATTCCCGGATTTAAATTATTTGTACCGAACTGTTGAGCCAATCAGGCTCGCATGGATCGGATTTGGCCGGCCGAGGAGATCTCCGCGATGCCCGGCACTCAGGCAAGGAATTTAGAGACTGCCGTAAGATTCGTAATGCTCATGCCTGCCGGGCCGCACCGCGGCGCCGACGTTTCTCGAAAGCGCCTTCAGGAATTTCGTGCAATAGGCCTCCGCCGTCAGGGTGGAGAGGCGCTCGAACAGGCGCTGGTGCCTGCGCCGGCGCTCCTCCAACGGCATCAGCAAGGCTTCGTTCATCGCCTCGGCGATTTCGTCGGGATCGTAGGGATTGACCATGAGCGCGTCGTCGAAATAACTCGCCACGCCCGCGAAGCGCGACAGGACAAGCACGCCGGGATCGTTGTGGTCCTGCGCCGCCACATACTCGTGCGCCACAAGGTTCATTCCGTCGCGTAGCGGCGTCACCACGCTTACGCGCGCCAACCTGTAGAATCCGGCCAGCGTGGAGCGCGCCAAACCTTGGCTCATATAGCGCAACGGCACCCAATCGAAAGCACCATGGCGGCCGTTGATGTCGCCGGCGATCCGATTGAGCTCGGGGCGCAGCGCCGCATATTCGGCCACGTCTTCGCGCGACGGAACCGCGACCTGCAGGAAACTGACGCGCTGACGATGGTCCGGGAACCGCGACAACAATCGGTTGAATGCCTCGAACCTGTTGACGAGGCCCTTGGAGTAGTCGAGCCGGTCGGCGCCGATCATCAGGCTGCGTCCCGCGAGGCTGTCGAGCAGGCGCCTGCTGTTCTTTCCCCGGGCGGAGCGTTCCGCTTGCTTGTGAAAACCGGCCCCGTCCATGCCGACCGGAGTGACGATGGCGCGAACGGTGCGCGACGGCGCCGAGATGACCCCGGATTCGTCGCTCGGATAGCGCAGAATTTGATTCACGCAATCCAGGAAATCGCGGTGGTGCGCCCTGGTCTGGAATCCGACGACGTCATAGGCGCAAAAATCCTTCAGCAGCCGCGCGCCCTGCGGCAGGGCCACGAAGACACTGGGCGGCACGAACGGGATATGAAGGAAGAAACCCATGCGGTTGCGCACGCCCAGCTGACGCAACGCAGCGGCCAGCGGAATGAGGTGATAGTCGTGCACCCAAATCAGGTCGTCGGGGCGCAGCAACTTTGCAAGCGCGCGTGCGAACGACTCGTTCACGGCGCGGTAGCCTTCCAAATGCTCGCGGCGGAATTCGATCAGGCCCAAGCGGAAATGCAACAGCGGCCACAAGGTCCCATTGGCGAAGCCGACGTAGAATTTCTCGTAATCGCCCTGCGACAGCGTGATGGTTGCGTAGTGGACGCCGTCCTCGACGGCGATCTCCGCGTCGGTGCT